>Ga0209062_1000348_pt1 | contig 156998 bp, 140 predicted proteins | sample Coa_R2_2_FD_187158 | JGI IMG/M metagenome (GOLD analysis project Ga0209062, IMG submission 187158) | Surface soil microbial communities from Centralia Pennsylvania, which are recovering from an underground coalmine fire - Coalmine... | ecosystem: Environmental > Terrestrial > Soil >...
CACGTGATGGATGTTTCTTCTGAGTTGCAGGCGTGAGGTTACGCAGCTGCATATCGTCGATCATGCGTTGACGAAGAGGTGTCATGCGAAGGCTCCTGGGAATGTTGGATTGGTCTATTGGGATAATCCTGATCCAGTTTCTCAGGAGCCTCGCGCCAGTTCATTTCGCGATCGCAGACGGTTACCGCGAAGCGGTTTAGTTCACTGTACGGTTCAGTTGGGTTCAGGTCTACGTCGGTGCATTTGGGTTCAGTTAGTACGCGAACGAAGGGCAAAACAACGATACGAAGGGCTGTGGTGATACCCTGCGACCTCCATTATGGTGCGGGGCCCCCGATTTCAGGGCTGCGGCGGTTGCTCCCTTCATCAATCCAATAGCATCGCTCGTTTGGTAAGCTTGCGCACTTGTTTTCGCGATACCTTCGCACTTTCAGCGCGGCGTCCCGAACGGCGTGCCCCAATGGCCCGCGCGCGAGGTGGCGTCGGGCGATACCAAAGTGGATGACGCAAGTTAACAAGTGCGGCCACCGAGGAGCAAGAACAAGCCGGAGTGACCGGGTTGAAAGAATCGCGCATCTGCGAAGACATGAGAAATAGATCGGCCTTCGCCTTCAGCGCCATGTCAAATTGCTGCCCGGTGTACATATCAACCCGTGGGGCTCCGGTGTCGGTGTCTCCATTGGCGGCGGCGGTGCCCACGTCGGAGTCACCGCCCGCGGCCAGCGGTACACCAGCGTCGGACTACCTGGCACGGGAGTTTCCCGGCGTGAGTCCCACAAGCCGCGGGCGTGTGATCTGTGCGCACCGGGACACCTGCACTTTCCCGGCTGGCTAGCCCTCGCCATCATGCTCGTCGCCGTCATCGTGGTGATCGCCACCAACAGCCATTAGAGGTTTGCCTCGCATCGATGATGGCAGGTCGTGTGCCTTGTCCGCTGAAACTGGCGGTTTTCTGTTTTAAGTTGGCGATGTTCGAACGCGGTCATTTCACACGATTGAGACCTCCGGCGACTGATGAAGCGTTCGCCTCCTGTCTATCAAAACCGGTCATGGCAAGGCCGAAAAGTAGTTGCTCCAGTTCCGATGATGGCAAGGACAGTGCTGAGCTTCGAGTTCCCGCTGACTATGATCGATCGAAGGCCGATCGGGCACGTTCAGCTTTTTACCCGATCCGCGACCCCAGGAATAGGTATGCCAGTTCATGCGCCACCTTGGTGAAGCGCACGGCAGGCTCGTGGTTGTTAATTCACGTGCATCCGGCCTCGTTGTCGTCGGGAGCACGTAGGACCACGCGGATTGATCCGGCTCTTTCATCGCCGACGCCCGCCCACCGCCAGTCGATGTTCTTCGTAGTGGCTCCCCGAACGAGGCAATTCGCCCTGCATCGAGGGCCGTAGGCAAGAAGGCCCAGACCTCCCTGGGAACTTATGCGCCTTGCATGTCCGCGACATCGTAAACCAAAAGCCACCGGACCGAAGGGCCATAGTATTAGCAGCGGGCGCGCGCCTTCCGGCGGTTTACGGCCAAAACGCGTTTTTGCAATCGAACGAGGACGAGGCGAGCTGCAACCCGGGTCTCTGCACCTGCAGAAGCATGGCGTTAACGGTGCGAAATTGCGCATGCGGCAACGAATTCAGGAGCTGAGGATAGTGTTTGCTTTGTGTCTAGAGCCTCGAATCGGCCAACCACTGATCGAGCAGTGACCGACTGGCTTCGATCTTGCGCTTAGTGGAGTGCTTGGGGCTGTTGATGAAAAGACAAAATCGGAGCAGAGCTCGGTCGGCCGACTATGTGCTCTAAAATGGCCGCAGTCGAGCGAACTGGCTTCCCCCACGGAAACCCGCCTCGACCCACGCACGGTCGTGAGGCTTCGAGGCGTAGGAGCTCGTTCATGATCGCCCCTGTGAGTCATTCTGTCGCGCTTATAAAAAGGAACATACCCGCCAATTGCGGTCAACCATCGAGGCCTGTGCGGAAGATCTGTGGGACGATTGCACCCATGGCGCGCCGTTCTGGCGGCTTGCCTACGATGCACTTTCTGTCGCAATGTCTGCTGACCACTGAAATCGCGTAGAGGTATTAAGAGCTGCTGGAGGATGCCGAGGCAGCTACCAAGCGGTTTAGATCACTGCCTACCGGAAAGATATTTCCGTGTTATAGAGTGGACGCGGTACACGGGCGCTATGACTTTGCTCTACCCACATTCGGGAAAGTCAGGCGACCTGTCTGCCTCCGCACTTGGTGCTGGCAACCCTATCAGCAAGCGCGAGCAAGTCGCGAGGGCGGACCGGTTTGGAAATATATGCATCCATACCAGCGGCAAGGCAGCGTTCTTCGTCGCCTTTCATTGCGTGAGCGGTCATCGCAATGATCGGAACGTGCTTGTTGGAAGAGGCTTCGCTCTCCCGGATCTTGCGTGTCGCCTCAAATCCATCGATTTCTGGCATCTGGATATCCATCAAGACAAGATCGAAGTCCTGGTTAGAAAGGGCCATCAATGCGTCTCTCCCGTTAACGGCTGTCACAACTTTGTGGCCGTTTTTTTGAAGAATGGCTGAGGCAACGCGTTGGTTGACTACGTTGTCTTCGGCTAGAAGAACCCGCAACCCTGGATTGATCGCGTTGGTTGCCGACGCATTCGTAATGGCGCAGGAGGCCTCTCCGTCCTTCTTTGGGTGTGACGCTGACACTGCCCTGGCAATTGCAACACGAAGCTCCGACCGGCGAACTGGTTTAACTAAATAACTCGAAACTTGTAATCTCCGGCAGCGTTCCCTATCTTCGGGACTCTCTGCCGACGTCAGCATAAGGATTATCGCATCAGCGAGGCCGGTGGAGCTCCTGATCTTTTCTGCGAGTTGGAGACCATCCATTCCAGGCATGTGGACGTCCGAGAGCACGAGACGAAACGGATGCGCACAATCGAATGCACGCTGCATTTTTAAAAGAGCATCTTGAGCGCTCGCGGCGAGCTCCGGGCACATCTGCCACTTGCGCACGACGTCCGCCAGTATTTTGCGGTTGGTGGCATTGTCGTCTACAATCAGCACGGATGTTCCGGCTAATAAACCATCGTTGATGGCCACCGGCGATTCCTCTTTGTCAACGCCAAATTCAGCTACGAAATGGAAGCAAGTGCCCTGGTCAGGCCGGCTATCGAGCCAAATCCTTCCGTGCATGGCCTCCACCAGTCGCTTGGCGATCGTGAGCCCTAGTCCTGTTCCGCCAAATTTTCTTGTCGTCGATCCATCGGCCTGGGAAAACGCCTCGAAGATTACTTGCTGTTTATCAGGTGAGATCCCGATGCCTGTGTTGCTAATCGCGAAGTGCAGCTTTAAACGGTCGTCGAATCGCCCGCCGGGCTCGACCTTGATTGCTACCTCTCCGTGTTCGGTAAACTTGATCGCATTGCCCACTAGGTTCACAAGCACCTGCCGCACCCGAACGGGATCACCGATCACACGGTCGGGAACGCCCTCTACAATCTCGCAAAGCAGCTCAAGTCCCTTATCATGCGCCTTCGGACCAAACGCTCGGACGATTTCCTCGATATCTTCAGCCAGATTGAACGGTATCCGTTCTAATTCCAGCCGCCCGGCCTCAATCTTCGAGAAGTCCAGAATGTCATTGATAACGACCAACAGTGAGTCGGTAGAGCTTTTCACGGTTTCTAGGTAGCCGCGCTGTTCCCCGCTGAGTTCCGAATCCAGGACCAGATCCGTCATGCCCACAATGCCATTCATTGGTGTCCGGATTTCATGACTCATATTGGCCAGAAATTCGCTCTTCGCACAGTTAGCGGCCTCCGCTTTGGTCTTAGCCTCCAGTAACTCGGCATTGGTCCGTGTCAATTGTGCAGTGCGAGCTGCGACTTCCTGCTCCAGTTGATCCCGATTCAGCGACAGCACACTATCCCTTCGCTGGATCTCCGACAGCATCGCATTGAAGGCGTCGGTAAGTTGCCCCAGATCATCGTCGGCCATTTTTTTTGCGCGAGCAGTGTAATCCTTTTCGTGGGATACCTGCCTGGCGGTCTCGGCCAGGACCCGGATCGGTTCTGATATGATGCGCTGAAACCGGGACATTAGCACGAAGCAGAAAAACAAAGCCGCACAGGATTGCTGCAACGAAAACGCCCAGTCGTTTCAATCTCGCAGCGAGTTCTTCGAAATCGGATTCCAGATATATAGCACCGATGGACTGGCGGTCGAGTCGAATGGATCTGACAATCTTGATGCGGCCACCTTCGCGCCAGGTTCCCGTCGCGCTTTGCGGAGGAGATGCGCCAGGAGTTCCGTCGCGGCTATATGAGGCGAAAGCTGCGCCGTCGGCTGTATATAGAATCGCGGACGTAATCGCGTGATTCGCTTTGAACCCGTTGAGTAACTCTGCCGCCGCGTCTTTGTCGTGAAAACTAAGGGCCGCAGTACTGTTGGCTCCTATGGTGTCTGCCAGGACAGCTAATTCATGTTGCGTGTCCTCTACTGAGGAAAGATAGCTATACGCCATTGTGCCGCTGCTGGCGACCATCAGCGCCAGGCCCGAGGTAACCATAATGATCAACTGAAGCTTACGCTTAGTCGAGAGGTTACGATATCGAGCTTTGATCCGCACAATTAGTCACTACTCTTTCACGATCTCCGCCAGATTCAGCAGCTTGGAGCTAATGCGAATTTGCTGTTGCTCCGCGGCCTCCCGGTTGATTTCAAAGTGGATTCTGCCGCCTTCTAGCTTGAAATTGATAATTCCCCCTTCGACGGCAAATCCGGGGGCCTCTCCGATCGTCAAGACGCCGATGGATTTGAGGTTTTCGGGCAGCGAGTGAAAGCGCTTGTGCCCCGATGCCGTCACGAAGAGAATTCTACAGTTGCACGCGGACTCTGCCTCGTCCAGTTGCCGCACAAAGAAGCCGCGGCCGTCAACCGACTTTCCGCGGATCACTTGTTCCAGAGCGCCCCGAAACGGGTCGGCGCCAAGAATGCAGATTGAAACTGGATCCGCTGGGCCCGTGAATACCCGCGCCGGCCATACTACGAACTTGGCGAAGTTATAAATAAAGGCTGCCTTGACCTGGTATTCGTCGATCTGTTCAGGCGGCTCTGCTGTTAGTGTTGCTGTACTAACGAGAATCAATACCAAATGCACCCACCACCGCCTCATAGAGATCGCGGCAGACACGGGAGCCCTCTTGGGCTGACATGCCGCTCTCCGAGAGTTGCGAGGGTTGTAGAATGCCGGCGTGACCAGGATGTTCATCAGACCTTCCCCGCGCGCGTTAAATCACGGAGAGTTTGGTCCAGAATCAGATTCGGAGGCGTAGCGGGAACGCCAAGCAAAAACAACGCCAGTGCCCCGAACTGCCAATTCGTGCGGCGCTGTGTCCGTACCGGGTTATAGGATACGCAAGTTAGAATCTCCACGTGACTTTTCCGAAGATACTTCTTTGAACGAGCGTCCCTGCGACCGCGGCGGCATTGCCAAATTCCAGGGTTTGGGGCCGGAGCAGGTTCTGGCCTACGACGCTGAATTCCACCCCCTCTCCGCGCCGCCAGCCAATCCGTGTGTCCAGGCGAAAATTCCCCGGCACATCGTTAATTGCGAGGTGTGCAACGTAGTACGCAGTACTATCGAACTCCACGTTCTTAGACAAATTGAAGAAAGACCGGACTTGAAACATGTGTTTCGGGGCGTCTCCGTTCAAAAGATTGCCGAAAGGAGTCAGGCTGTCCGGGTCCAATTCCGGTTTCATCTCGATCCAGGAATAACTGGGACTGATTCGCCAGTGGCGATTGACGTTCCAGGTGGCCGATAGCTCTCCACCGTAGTCGGTGGCGTGTTCTTTGTTGGCTACCATCAGCTGAAACAATAGTCCAGACCCGGAGGGGTTCTGAAGCGGAAGACTTGCCAACGGTTCGTCGGTGGCAAGGTGTTTGTAAATGCTTCCAAACATCGCAATGTCCAGCGAGAAGTCCTTGGTCAACTGCGCCCGGTATCCCGCCTCGTAGTCCCGGAGCTCCTCGGCCTGAAAGTTGGGATTACCGAGCAAGACCAGAGTCCCGGTAACGCCCGGCGCCACAGGTACGGTACCCAAAGTCGCATCGACCACGTTTTCAAAACGCGACGGCTGGCGGATGGCCTTAGCGGCCGAAATCCAGACCGTCTGTCGCCCGGTCAGTGTCCAGGCCAGACTCGCCCCGGGCTCGAATTCAAAACCAGTGTAGGCGTTGTGCTCGAATTTTGAGCCGATCGTGAGCCACAACCGATCGTTCATGTTGATTTCATCTTGGATAAACGTGCTGTAGAGACTGTCCGTTTGACTGACGGGAACGAAATAGAGGCTTGCGGATGCCGCACCGGAATCGCTGGCGCGATATCCAGCTCCCCAGACGATATCGTTCCGGCCTAGCTTCAAGTGGTGCTGGAAATCGAAATCGAGTGTTTTGTGTGTCTCCGCTGCACCCAAATCGATTCGGCGATAGGTGTCCGCGTAAACATGCAGTGAAGCATCGGATCCGCCTTGAAAGATGTGATCCCAGCGCCCCATGAGATCTCCACCACGGGCCGTAACGACATCTTGGAACGGTGCTCCTTGCGGTAGCAGACTGGTGAATCCGGGCCACCGGGTTTGGCCCTCACTGTTGGAATATGCACTGCCTTCGACGGTCAGGGAGTCGCTCGGAGTGACGTCCCAATCGGCTCGACCTCCGCCTTGGATTCTGCGCCACCCATCGCCGGCGGAAATTCCACTTGGCAGACTCGAGTCGGCGATCCGAGAATAGGAGCTAAAAACCCGGTAGTCGCCATCTTTGCCGGCCCGGCCGCCGTATTGCAGCAATCCTTGCGCGGTATCTTCGTTGCCGGTACCGGCCACAAACAAGCCGCCATGGGTGGCATTGGCATGCTTGGTAATGATATTGATGACTCCGTTGACTGCATTCGCACCCCAGACCGTGCCACCTGGTCCACGAATGACTTCGATGCGCTCTATGTCCTCCAAAGGCACGCTCTGCTGATCCCAGTAAACGCCGGAAAAAGAGGAAGAGTAAATGCTGCGGCCGTCAATCAGGGCTAGCACCTTGTTCGAATAGCGCATGTTGAACCCGCGAATGCTGATAGACCATGCATTCGCATCGATGCGCGACACCTGGACGCCGGGAACCATGCGGAGCAGATCGGGAATGTTGGTCGCCCCCGAACGCCGGATGTCCTCCGCGCTAATCACGAAAATCGCTGCGGCGGTCCTGGCTAGCTTCTGTTCCTTTTTATTCACGGATGTGACCTGAACGTCCATGAGTTGTTCCAGACTCGCGTTCGAGAGGTCCGGCTGACCGAAGGCAGCCGGGGCCACCAGACTGAAAACGCTGGGCAGCAGGTAAACTGGCAACAGCGTGCGAAAGCGCCAGACACGCACCGCGAAACTGGCCGCCGTCAAACGCTTCTTCATTTAAATTCCTCCGGACAATTCCGCCACAAGCCTGCTGGACCGATCTTCGAGGCGCATCGGCAATGTTGATCTCTCGTCCTCAATTTACGTATCAGGAATCGGCGTCTAACGAGTGCCTCAAATGTGCAACTCATGGCACACAATGTCCCCCTTTCGAATAAAGTGCCGTTCGTCTAATTGCCATTTCTCCTTTCCGGCCCTAAAGGCTCGCAAGCAAGGCCGCTGCCAGCTCGCGCGATGGGAGACCCGGTTCAAGTACCAATAGCCGTCAACCCGTTGCCAAACAACCCACTCATCCGCTCCCGCTACCCACGGGACTCCAAACGTTCTAGGTCGGAGACCAGAGTTCATTAAGGCTATTGACTGACCTGAGTTTACTCACCCGTGAGTTATCTGACCCGACGTACACGCAATGCTGCGGGTGAGAATACGGTTGCGCTGCTCAACGAACTGCTTGCAATCGGAAATCGATCCCAAAATTCCAAGTGTCAGACAGCCTGCCAGCGGTTCCGGGTCCTCTTTAAAAGCGCGGCGCAGGGGCTTTCGTTGTGGCAATCGATACAGGAGCGTATTGTATGCGAGTCCTGCTGTGTACCGAATATTGAGCTACACGGAAAAAGAGCTGCTCCGCCTGGCGTAAGGACACTATCCGCCACAGGAGTTTAGAGGGGCTGCTTTCATGCCGGTGTTACGCGGCGAAGAAGCATCCCTGGACGGCATTTTGTGTTTGCGCAAAGACGGGAGTCAGACATCTGCCGACATTAGGGCATGTCCATAACGTTGACTGAAAGGGATCGCCTCCTCGGTTTCTATACCGACGTTAAAGAGCGCAGGCGCACCGAGCGCTGCGCCACTCCGACGAGGTGCCGCACCGCTCTACGATTCGACCAGCGACGCAGTGGAGCTATTGAACGAGAGGGCGATTCTCGATTGTAATTAAGCCGCGTCGCCGTTTTCGATGCTCAACCGCATGGAGTTGTGCTCGCTACGCTCCCCCGATCTCTCACCACCCGTCCCGCCTGGTGGAACAGATTCCAGGGTCTTGGCAATTCGGCACATCCATGTCGATGAGAGAGCGGTCCAACCCTTCGAGTTGCCCAACGAGAGAGCCAAGATCGGCGAGACGTTTCCGGCTGATGTGCTGGCCGACGCGCAGCACATCAGCACGGCGCCGTGGGGGAACTACCGCGGTGAGGATCAAAGCAGCAGGAACGGAGCGCGATTGGCCACCGCGTGAGTAGAAACATTCGGGCGTCAATTGCGAAATCGACCGCGCTTTCACCCAAAAACGTGTGTTTTCCCTCAGATTGGATTCTGCACTCATCTTTCCTCTGACATCAATCGCGTCACCGTACCTGCTGCCGGGCACGACTGCGATCTCGTTGAACTGATGGGACCTAAGGTGGGAGCGGTTACCCGATCCCCTCAAATGGGGGATGCCGTTTTCCCCACACGTGCGCGAACCGGTCTCCCCCTTTGCGGTCGCGCACTCGCCACCGCCCCGTTGCGGCCTTAGAACTGCCTTCCAGACACACCGTGAACCGAGAGTTAAACCGGCTTAGCCAATCACGGAATCTCGGACAGAAAGAGGAGTGAAGTGGTTTTCGAGAAGAAATCAACCAGTACCAGCGATATGGCAGATCGCGATCAGCGTGTTCTGAAGCATCTCGCGCTCGCAAAGGTCGTCGCCCTTCGGGTTTACCAGACGCTTCCGGTGCACGTGGACCTTGAAGACCTGGTCCAGGCGGGAGTCCTTGGATTGTTGGACGCAGCCAAAAGATATGATGCGAAGAGGCAGGTTGACTTCGCCGCCTATGCGAAGCACCGCATCCGGGGCGCAATTCTCGACAGCTTGCGCCAGCTCGATATGGCTTCACGCGATCTTCGCCGGCAGGCGAAAATCATCGAGTCCACCCGGCACAAACTACGCGGTATCCTCGAGCGCGATCCGACCGAAAGCGAAATCGCCGAGCACCTTCCAATGGGCATCGCAAGACTTCGCAAAATCACCCTCGAAATCCACAGCATCGGCGAAATATCCAGCGGCATCCCTTCCCCCAATCACGAGGGCCCGGAGGAACACGAGTTCGAAAGCAAGACGGAATCGCATCCCGACACGATGTACTCGAGGATAGAAATGCGGGAAGCGCTGGCAGGTGCCATGAGCTTCCTCCGGCCGCGCCAGCGGACGGTAGTGCGCCTGTATTACGTGGAGCACAAGACCATGAAACAGATTGGGCTCTCGTTGGGCGTTAACGAAAGCCGCATTTCACAACTGCATAAGTCCGCATTGAAAAGGATGCGTATCGAACTGGAAGCGCGCGGTGTTCATTCGCAGCAAGCACTTTAGGGTATGCATTGGCCGGATGGGGACTTAGAAAAGGAGTACAGGTAGCATGAGATCGCCGTTGGGTATCGACACGAACGCACTGTTCAGCGCCGCAACAAAAGGCCGCTCCGAAGGCTGGCACAGCTACAAGCTGCCCAAGGACGCGCTCAGCCCACGCGAGCTGGAAGTGTGCCAGCTCCTGGTGGAAGGGCTGGCGGTAAAAGAAGTCGCGGCCCGTTGCAACGTGTCCCCCAAAACCGCGGAATGTCACACCAGAAATCTGTATAAGAAGCTGCGCGTGCGATCGCGCGTTGAACTGGTCAGGCGCTTCGTGCAGGAACCAGTGATTGAAGTGCGGGAAGCGCCGCGCTCATCGGAGCATGTTCAGATCATGGAGCGGCTGGAGTCGATAGAAGCGAGCCTTCACCAACTCGCGCTGCACTTGAATGTTGTGGGCTCTACGCAAGCTAGAGTGGCTTGAAAAAAGTGCGGCCGCTATAAGTTCCCTAAGAATGTCCGTGGGCGGGTGGAGGGACACGACAGAGCCCGAGAGCCCGCCCCCTTAGGGTCGACAGGTTTCTCCCAATGACTTTTGAACTGCTTGCGGTAACGACGAATATTTTTCTAGCTCTGGCTAAAATACTCCTCATCGTTTGGGAGATTCGAGTTTCAAAACAGCCTCCGCCATCGTGGTAAATTGCTGGCCCCAACGAGTCGCTATGTGGCGCAGCCTGGCGATTTGCAAGCCGGGTATTCGATATCGCCCAGCATCGGGTCCAGAAGATTCGGCTTATCCGAATAGAAACAGCCTGGAGCCGGAAGGATCGGAGTACCGTTGACATTTTCGCGCAGCGGGAGACTCCCAGGCTCAACCGGTGCCATGAATTTTTCAACCCGCACCCAACCCGTTGCATTGCTCTTCCGGCCGTGAGGTCCGGCGAGAACCGTTGTGGAGGCCACAAGGACCGCAGTGAAATGAAGCATCAGTAAGTGGCCACGATGGCGAACATTTCGTCATTGGTTCGCTGCACTGTAGCGCCACCCACTATCCACGCGAGTGTAACCAGCCGACGTTGTATAAGGACGTGGATGCGCAGGTTCACTCGGGAGACGAATGGGTTTACAAAGAAGCTCGAAACGATAACGCGGCGGACTCGATGCATTTCATCTACGACGACATCATCCGCCGATGGTTGACTCCGCAATGCCAGAAGCGTCACAGATCGGAAGCGCGATATGCCGACGCGCGGGAGCCGGGCGCCTAGATGCCAGGCAGAGCGGACGGAAGCTTTCAAACAAAGTACCGGCCCTCGGGTCTTCGGCAGTGGACAAATTGACCCACCACGTTGCTGGTATCCCGTGTCCCCCTATTCCCGTCGCTTGTGCCCGTTTTGCTTGAGCCCCATTGACAACGGCACACCGGCGGGGTAACATCGCGGCAAACTTGCACATTGGACCTCCGTCCAACCCGGCCTCCGATCGTCGGTTCGGGGAATCCGCCGGTGGTGAGGACCACGCTGCATCGCGGCGCGGCAAGGGAGTCGGTCATTTGCGACGCGCAGCGCATGCGTGGTCGCCGCCCAAGGAGGGCTAGCATGAGACCGGCTCAGGGTTGTGGACAAATTGGCAGTGCGTTAAAAACCAGCGGGGAGACTTTGGTCGCTCTCCTGGATTCCGCGGCACAGGGCATCGTCATGGTGGATCGCCGAGGACTCATCATGATCGCGAACAACAGCGCCTGTGAGATGTTCGGCTATACCAAGAGCGAACTCGTTCAATCCAACATCGAACTGCTTGTACCTGAGTCATTACGAGCGGCTCACGCAGGATACCGCGCAGGTTATATGGACCAGCCGCACAAAAGACCCATGGGTGTTCGGACCCGATCTCGCCGCGCGGCGCAAGGATGGATCCGAATTTGCTGCCGAAATTTCTCTCAGTTATGTGCAGGGGAATGGCGGCAAATTCGCCATCGCGTTTATCACCGACATCAGTGAGCGACGTAAGCTCGAAAAGGAGCTGCGGCTGTCTCAAAAGATGGAGGCGATCGGCCGGCTCGCGGGAGGTCTAGCGCATGACTTCAACAACATGCTAACGGTGATTTCTGGCTACAATCACATGCTGCTCGACGAACTCGCCGAGATCGACGAGCGGCACGGATACGCTGAGGAGATTCAAAAGGCGGCTGATCGGGCGGCACGCTTGGCGGGTCAGCTATTGGCGTTTGGCAGGCAACAATTGATGCAACCTCGCAGCGTAAACCTCAATGATGTGCTGACGGAGACACGGAAACTGGTCGGCCGGCTCATAGGCTCGGACATTCAGGTAGCACTTGACCTGGATCCCAACCTCGGAAACATCCAGGTCGACCCAATGCAGTTAGAGCAGGTACTCTTCAATTTGGCGGCCAATGCGCGCGATGCCATGCCCGCAGGCGGGAGGTTGACCATCGAGACTACGAATATCGAAGTCGACGAAGCCTATGCTCATTCGCATGTCGGACTGACGCCGGGCTCGTGGGTTCTTTTTGCCGTCAGCGACACTGGCAAGGGCATGGATGCCGCAACGATGCAGCACATTTTTGAGCCGTTCTTCACGACCAAGGAACGCGGCCACGGAATGGGATTAGGATTAGCGACTGTATTTGGGATCGTGAAGCAGAGTGGAGGCGAGATTCTGGTTTACAGCGAAGTGGGATCCGGAACGACGTTCAAAATCTACTTCCCACGAGTTGCTGTGGAGAAACGCGACGTATCCCCAACGCCAAAGCCTAGGATTGCGCGCGGAACAGAAACCGTTCTGGTGGTCGATGACGAGCGCGGCGTCCGAAAGCTGATTACTGCAATCCTCCAACACGACGGGTATGCAGTTCTGGAGGCCTCCGATCCGCTGGAGGCCTTAACGCGGTTGCACAACTGCCCCACTGATGTTCACGTTCTCCTCACCGATATAACGATGCCGCACATGAGTGGAGCTAGACTTGCCGGCTTGGTTATTGAGCGCCGCCCGAATATTAAGACCGTTTACATGTCGGGTTATACCGAGAACGCTGTCCTATGTCAAGGCATGCTGGACGACAACGTACCTTTTCTCTCGAAACCGTTCACCCGGGAGGCGTTGTTGACCGTCATCCGATCAGTGATTGAGGGACGCAACTCGCAAAACTGCCCAAGCCAATCTTGAGTTTTCCTCTTGATCAACTCGGCCGGATAACAGCTACGCTGTCGTAAAACTCGTCGCACTACGTCGCGACCGATCGTTATAAATCAGGGCCGGCGATAGGTGACTGGCACTTTAGGTCCAACGTACCGGGATTGGCCTATTCGCTCTAAGGGGAACAACTTATCTGTTTTTCCTCACATGGCTCGAATTAACGCTACGTTTATCGCGCACTTTTCCGTATGTTTGCAGGAACAAGACGCTCTAGGAACTGTTGTAGTGGGTTTCGGCAATCTGTGCTGATTTGGGGGCAGGATTGCTGTTGACGCTGGGGAGCGGTTTAATGCTCGGGGATGACTCGATGCATTGATCTGAGATAGATCTTCAGTTAATCCACACATTATGATTCCCGAAGCTTGTCTCGACCACTCTACTGCCAATCAACCAGGCCAATCCTCCCAGGCCAAATCCTGTCCTGTAAGCTGGGGGGCAACTATTGCCGGGTTGATGTTGCCCTTTCTTCTGGCGTCCGAGTGGTCGAGCGTTTCCGTGGTCGTGCCAAGACGGAGCCTCCTCGCATCGTTAAAGAGCCAGTTCGTGCGGTGAAAATGCACGAGGCGCAGTCGAACGCTTGTGAAGGAGTGAATAAGGTGTGAATATGGATGACCTCATCTCCGCTGGAACCCATTGGCCGAATCGCTGCCGTAAATCACTTCGATCCCAGTCGCCACGCGCCGTTGCGTACCTACGCGCAATACAAAGACTCGAGGAGCCATTCTGGATAGCTTGCCGGAATTGGGCCGGGCGCCCAGCGCAAGACGCAACCGATTTGGCAGATTGCGCCGCCATCGCAACACCTCAGCAGGGTTCTAATCGCGAACCAACCCCTGAGGAGAGTGCGGAGAAGCGGAGGCTAACGCTGGCCAGGATGACAAGTGGCTCTGGTGGAATCTGATGATGTACACTTCCTTGACATTTTGGGTTTCCCCGCCTGTTGGCACGCCTCTACTATATTTGTCTGAATGCGCACGTTCACCCAAAACGGGGTGAAAATGCCATAGAGAAATAATCTTAAGAAAACAAGATATCACGTACCTAAACTACGCGTCTCGCGCTCCGGGCCACTGAATCTGTTCGACTTCTGGGAGCTAGCCAGTGAACGTCGCCTATCATGAATGGACCAGATGTAGTCGGACCGTCAGATGCGAGAAGGTGACCAGGATGTCTTCTAGCTACTGAGCGAGGGAGCGAGTGATCATCACCAAGCGATCGAACGAACGCTTCGTGCCGAGCAGGGAGGGAGTACCGCGCGAGAAGAGTACTAAGTTAATTGTGAACAATTCATTGGCTAGTCCACCTAACAGCTAAATACTAAATATATGTCTTCAAATCTTTGGCGGCGCTACTGGAGGGGGACGTGATTTGTAAGGGAGATTTGTCATGGAAAAGAAAAACAGTTATTTCGGGTGCCGGTCTGCGAAGGGAAGACGCCGGGGCGAGCAAGGGTTCAGCCTGATCTTACTGACCGTTTCTCTGATTGTGATTGTAGGCATGCTCGGGCTGACGTTCGATTTGGGCCGAATGTACATCACAAAAAACGAACTGCAAACGTTCGCTGATTCCGCGGCGCTGGCTTCGGTGTTTTACATGAACGGCACGCAACAGGGGATCCAAGCGGCGAACGCAATGGCAACGATTGGGCCACTCGGCTCGACCACGCCGAATGCGTTTAATTTCGGCACTAACGCTGTCTCGAACGTAACCGTAACCTACGCCAGCCAGTTTACCGGCCAGTATGATAGCTACGCGCAGGCGAGCACAGCGAGCACGAACAGCTACAGGTTCATCAAGGTCACTGCCACAGCGGGCATTTCATTGGACTTCCTGCCGGTTCTGCCTGGCATCCCCACGGTATGGACGGCAACGGCAAGCGCTGTCGCGGGCCAGAAGGAAAATGACACAACCAACAACCTGGCACCGTTTATGCCTGACGGTCACAACATGGCTGATACGACGAACTTTGGATTTACGGTCGGGCAGGAGTACACGCTGAAGTGGGGGAACGGAGGCACGACCTGTGCAGGGGATGCAGGCTTTGTAGATCCGGACCCATCTTCCCAACATGGCTTCGTAAACCTGGGGCAAGGCAATGCAAACAGCGCCTTGCGTAACGCCATCATCTACGGAGCCGATCCAACTTCGCCGATCGATGTGGGTTCATTGATCCCCGGAGTGCCGGGCAACCGGGGGACCACTATATTTGGCGCGTTGTCTTCACTGGCTGCCCAGGACACAGACGACACCTCAACGTATCCCGCGTATCTCACTTCGCTCGCTAACGGCACGGCCAACGGCAGGCGGATCATTACTGTCGCTATCGGAAATCCATCCACGTGGTCCGGCAATGGAAACGGGAGTGAGGCGGTAGCCGGATTCGGTAATTTCCTCCTGGATCCAGCCTATTCGGGGACATCTGGCGCTATCTGCGCCACTTACCTTGGCCCGGCTAACGCAAACGGTGTCAGTTCCGGCGGCAGCGACGGCACTAAGGTGTATACCAATGTTTTGTATCAATAAAGCACGTTCTATGAGCGTCTCCAAACGAAAGCGACAACGCGGAAATGCGCTGGTGGAATTCGCAATCGGCTGGTCGGTTCTGTGGGCGATTTTCGCGGGCGTCTGGCAATTCGGTTATAGCTTCTATATTTACAACTTGCTGCAAACGGCAGTTGCGGATGCCGCTGAGCTGGGTGCGAAGATGGATTACGACATAGCTGACACGGCGAATCCCACGCAGTTCCAGCAGAAGCTACAAAATATGGTGGTCTATGCCGACGAGACTGCCGGGACCAATCCGATTGTGCCCGGAATTGCAATTTCCAACGTCAGCGTGGCGGTGACTTTGGATTCCCAATCGATGCCGCGGGCGGTCACAGTTTCGATTACGAACTACAGGATCAGCGCCGTCATCGGAAATTTCATGCTCATCAACAAGCCTCGGGCTACGACCAAGTACTACGGCACAATCACCTGTTCTACGTGCTAGTTCTCGAGGGAGAGTTTCGACATGATGGACGCAAAGAACAAAGGAACCGGAAGCGCGAGACGCAGACAAAAGGGCGCCTCGCTTGTGGAGAGCGCCTTGGTGACAATCACAATGGTCAGCATGATTGTGTTTGTCATGGATATGGGGCGAATGTTGATGGTGCAGCAATTCATCGCAGAGAGAGCGCGGACGACTGTTAGAAATGCTGTAGTAAATAACTGGAGCGCGAGCGCGGTGGCGAACTTCCTTTGTTACAACACCACCGTCGCTCCGTCCGGAGGCTCGAATACCGCAGGGTACCTGGGGCTGGTTCCTTCGCAGGTTAGCTATCAAACGCTGGGGACGTCCAACTCATCCGATTACAGGATGCAGGTAGTGGTTTCGGGCGTTCGCTTGTTCACCTCGATTCCCTATATGAGCGGAATGTACACAGCCGCGCCAATCACCGCAACGTTCCCTGCCCAAAGTCTCGGCGCGACGAATTGACTACGCCCTGATCTGTCGGTGTCGTGTAGCCCGCTGATGAATATTCGAGTGACTTCTGATGGCCACAATTCATTGCGCCCGCGATAGTCGCCTGACCCGCCCTGGTTAAACCACTTGATGTTTAACGTTAGGCCTCTGCTCTGCCACTCGCAAAACTGCCCAAGCCAATCTTGAGTTTTCCTCTTGATCAACTCGGCCGGATAACAGCTACGCTGTCGTAAAACTCGTCGCACCACGTCGCGACCGATCGTTATAAATCAGGGCCGGCGATAGGTGACTGGCACTTTAGGTCCAACGTACCGGGATTGGCCTATTCGCTCTAAGCGGAACAACTTATCTGTTTTTCCTCACATGGTTCGAATTAACGCTACGTTTGTCGCGCACTTTTCTGCATGTTTGCAGGAACAAGGCGCTCTAGGAACTGTTGTAGTGGGTTTCGGCAATCTGTGCTGATTTGGGGGCAGGATTGCTCATGGACGCTGTGGAGCGGTCGACTGCTCGGGGATGACTCGATGCAATGATTCGAGAAGGAGTAAATTTGAATGACCTCATCTCCGCTGGAACTATCGGTCTGATCGCTGCCGTAGATCACTTCGTCCCCTGTGACCACGTACGGTTGCGCATCCGCGCGGCATACAAGATTCGTGTAGCCATTCTGGATAGCCTGCGAGACTTGGACTGGGTGCCCAGCGAAAAAGGTGAAATCACTTTTGTCGTTTCAAATCGGTTGAAGCCACGCCAGGGCAGTCCATGCAGCGGTAAGTGCGAACAATGGTTCTAAACCACACGACAAACACGGCGCCCCAGGTCAACTGGAGCCAGAAGAGTTTAAAAAACAGCGGCACGGCGATGCGCGATTTCAGTCCGGAATATCAGGACTTGAAGTTGGTGTTACACCGCAAGCTGATCGACAAGATCAACCTAGAACCACTGCTCGAACTCGAGAACCCAAGAGTGCAAAGCGCGATCCGCGACGCGCTCCATTCGCTAATCGACAATGAGCCGACACTGCTGAGTTCGCCCGAAAAGGAGAAGATCTGTAAAGAGGTCCTGGACGAAGTCTTCGGCTTAGGGCCGCTGGAGCCATTGCTGCAAGACCCCAGTATTTCCGATATTTTGGTGAATACTCACCGGCAGGTATACATCGAACGCAAGGGCCTGTTAGAACTCACATCGGCAAGGTTCCGGGATGACCAGCACCTGATGCGGATCATCGACAAGATCGTTTTGCAGGTCGGCCGGCGTGTTGACCAATCGAGCCCGATGGTGGACGCGCGGCTCTCCGATGGATCGCGCGTAAACGCTATCATTCCACCGCTCGCGGTCGACGGTCCACTGCTTTCGATTCGCCGGTTCGGCCGCGATAAAATGACTGCTCCGGATCTTGTAGAGCGGCGGACGATGACCGCCGGAATGATGGAGTTGCTCGAAGCCGCCGTTAGGGCCAAATTGAACATCATCATCGCGGGCGGAACGGGCGCCGGAAAAACCACACTCCTCAATGCAGTTTCCGCGTTCATTTCTCCCAAGGACCGCATTGTCACCATTGAGGACGCCGCCGAATTACAGTTGAAGCAGCCGCACGTAGTTCGCCTTGAAACCCGCCCTCCGAACATCGAAGGTAGTGGTGCTGTACGCCAACGGGAGTTGCTGGTGAACAGCCTGCGTATGCGCCCGGACCGAATCGTCGTCGGCGAGGTGCGCGGAGCGGAAGCGCTTGACATGCTGCAGGCTATGAACACCGGCCACGACGGTTCGCTCACCACAGATCACGCCAACAGCCCGCGTGATGCCATACCCAGGCTTGAAGTGATGGTGGCGTTAGCCAATTCCAGAATGCCACTGGCAGCCATTCGACAGCAGATCGCCAGCGCCGTCCACCTCTTTGTCCAGGTCTCACGCATGGCAGATGGGACGCGCCGCGTGGTCAGTCTGACGGAAGTTACGGGCATGGAAGTAAACGTCGTAACATTGCAAGATATCTTCGTCTTTGAAAAGCGCGGGTTGGACCCGGAAGGCCGCGTTCTAGGCCGCTTTTCCGCTACCGGTATCCGGCCTAAGTTCTACGAGAAGCTGCTGATTGCCGGAATTCGTTTGCGCCAAGACTTGTTTGACGAGGTGGTGGAAGTCTAACATCGAACGTCCTGGAAGGCGCTCTCGTGCCTGACCCGAGATGAGCTGGCGATTGCGCCCCTTTCCAATACCCGAACCGAATCGCTGTTGTGTGTCCTCGAAGAGCATTCGCACCCAAAAAACACGGAGCGAGCGGAGTTATCGGGTAACTGTCACCTGCTCAATCCGACTTTCTAAGTGAAAGAGCTTATGGGTTTTTGCCCCACATTAGGTGATCTTACGCTGGGAATTCCATCTGGGGCAGGTACGTCCGGAGGTTCTGAATGAGCCAGCGTGTGTCTTAATTATTGTCGTGGTTTGGCGTAGGAATTGCCTTTGCAGCCCATGGGCACGGTTGAAGCCCAACGTGGGTGGGTATGGGTTCCAGGACATTCCAAGCAAAGAATCGGGGGAGCTCATTTTTGCGATTCTTACCCGGCGCACCACAATGGACCGCGCTATCCAGAAGCCTTGGACGCGCCGACTCCCCAGTCCCCCGTCGCGTTCGCTCGAAAGTCCAAGCTGCTGCCGGTGCGATATTTGAAGGTGTTAACAGTAGTGAAGGCGCAAGCCACGATCCACGAAGCCGCCTACTCGCCCAAGAGGTACTTTGTAGAAAACAGAGAGCACCTGATCCTCAAACATCTACCGCAAGTCGGCAATTGCCACGAACAGGCATCCAAAACGGCAGACGAGTCTGGATGGTCGAATTTCTGCGGATATCCGCGGATCGATTGCAGCCATCGATCGCGTCCGCCTGTCACAACGGTAGATTGAAAGCTATGACGAGCATAGATTCGTGGAGTCATCCTGGACAGCATGGGACGCTTCGGCATGGGTGTCCCACCAGCCGTGCCATCGGTCTGAACAGATCGGCATTCATTCGAGCGGTCCGGCGCTATCCCATTAATAGGACGGCGATCGGTGATCTGACTTCGACTTCCCACGACACACTACATCTGGAAGATGCAGGCGGTGTAGCAAATATTTGTCGGCCTACCAACGCCACTGAAGGGGATAAATGCAATGCGTACAATTCTTGTTGTACCTGACCAACCGCTCAATCGAGATCTGGTGACGGCCCTCAACGAGTCCCCTGAAATCGAGGTCATTCGACAGGTCGACCACTATCCCGATCCCGACGATTTCTTGCGAATCATCCGTGCACGGAGGCCCGATTGTGTGTTTTTTTCCACCGAGGATTTCGGCAAATTCCAAGCCTTAGCCGCCGTTATCGACGCTCACATGCCCTGGGTTCCAATAGTCGGCGTGGCTCGGAAGGTGGACCCCATCGAAACGATCCCCAAGCTGATGCACCTGGGCGTGCGCGAACTCGTGTCATCGCCCTTCAGTCGCGAGAAGCTCGGTGAGACCATCGCCAGCATTGCGCGGCACCTCGCCCAGCATCCAATCCCAGCGATACGCGTAGGTGACCTTTACGCGTTCTTCCCCGCCAAACCGGGCGTCGGCTGTTCCACTATCAGCGTGAGTACCAGCTGCGCGCTCGCGGATGAGCTGTACGTTCGTACTCTGCTGCTCGATTGCGACCTGATGGCCGGGGTCACGAAGTTTCTGCTGAAATTGGGTGACAGTTCTTCGATTGTGAACGCTTTAGAGCACGCTGACAGCCTGGATGAAGATTTGTGGTCCCAAATGGTTGGTCATTGGCATGGTCTGGACGTATTGCACGCGGGGGAACTCTCTCCTCCGGCGACTCTAACCGCTGCGAGCCTCGAAGTGGTGCTCGGATTCGCTCGTGCTCAATATGACACTGTGTGCGCCGACCTGGCCAGCAGCCTGGATCCGTTCACCGTTCAGATCCTGCGCGAAGCGCGTCGAATTTTCCTGGTGACAACCCCCGAGGTGGTTCCTCTATATATGGCGGCGGATCGTGTGCGCCACCTGAAAGAACTGGGGTTGGTGGACAAGGTGAGTTTGCTGTTGACTCGCAAGAATCCAGCGTATCGAGGATTGTCCGACGGAGAGGTCGCTCAGCTGGCGAGTCTACCGATTGCCTATCAGTTCTCCAATGACTACGAGGAGGTCCAAGAGGCCATTCTGGATGGCGTTCCTGTGTCCGACCGTTCCAGCCTCGGCCAAAGTATCATGACTCTGGCCCAATCGCTTGCCCCCGCCCCATCCCGGCAACAAGAGACCCGGCCAAGCCATCGAAAAAGATTCCTGGAATTTTTCCATGTGCCGTCGGCACGAGATCACGAAACAGTCTGGCGCGGCTAAAATATTGCGCTCTCGATCAGCGCCCGGCATTCGGACTGTCCGGCAAGTAATCTCGATATGGATGGCCAGACCGATAAGGCGGATAGGGGCAACCCGACTGTAGTTCCGGCGCGCCAAATGTGCTCAGCACTTGGTTTCCGTGTGGTCATGGACATGATAGAAATCGCCGATAAGAGGGTTGTGGGGTTGCCGTTACCTGTCTAATATGCATGCTCGGTTCAATGTTCGGAGATTAAACGGCTGGATGAATGTTGGATCATGCTCGTAAGTCTATGATTCTTCTGGTGAGTCACGACAGCAGGGATCGGCACGAGACGAGCCGCATACTCCGCCAAGCGGGCTATGAGGTGCGCGAGGAATCGATGGGACTAGAGGCATTGCGAGTGGCCGAGGAACTCCCGGAGCTGGTGCTGCTCGACGTGAACCTGGCTGACATCAATGGTTTTGAAGTTCGCCGGCGAATCAAAGCAAACCCCCACACGTCTGCCATTCCGGTCGTACATCTATCCGCTGTCTACCCTTCCGATGCAGACCGAATCACCGCCCTTAGTGAGGGCGCCGAGGCCTGCCTGAACCAGCCGGTCGACGCGCTGGACCTGCTAGCCACCGTCAAGATATGTTTGCGCCTCAAGGCTTCCCAAGCGGCAGTGCATCAGCTCGATTCGAGCTATCGCGCGCTGGTTGAATCCGCCTCCGACGGCATCTTCTGCACCGGCGCAGACGGTGGTTTCCTAGATGCAAACGCGGCCGGATGCCGCATGCTCGGCCATACCCGTGAGGAGCTGCTTGCATTGAATATCCGCGATTTCATAGCACCCGATGAGATCGCACGCGTCGCGCCCGAGATTGCCCGTGTGCAGGCCGGTCAAGTCGTTCACAGTGAATGGCCCTTACTGCGCCAGGACGGTACGCTCTTACCCTGCGGGGTGGACGCTACAGCGCTGCCAAACGGCCGGCTCCTAAGCATCGTGCGGGATTTCACGGCGTCCAAACATCTGGAGAAATTGCGACGGGACCAGGAACAGGAGCTTCTGGAAGCGCAGCGTATCGCCGGGATGGGGAGTTGGGAATGGACACCTGCCAGCAACACGATCTATTGGTCGGACGGGCTGAAGCGCATTCTTCGACGCGACCCGGCTCTCCCAACACCCACGTTTGATACCCTTGCGCGGTTCTACACCGCCGAGAGCTGGGAAAGGCTGCTGGCCGAAGCAGCGCGGATCATGGAAACCGGCTCTCCCGGCGAATTTGAACTTGAGATGATCCGCGACGACGGTACAACCGTCTGGCAAGCCGTGCGTGATGAGGCTCTGCGCGGGACGGACGGTTCCATTACGGCAATACGCGGCATCGTCCTTGACATCGACGAACGCAAACGGGCGGAACTTTCCGTTCAGCATGAAAAGGATTTCAACCAGATAGTCGTAAATAGCCTGCCCGGTCTGTTCTACTTAATCGATGAACAGGGACAACTGCTGCGTTCGAGCCAGAGCATCAAGGATTTGTCCGGCTACTCTTCCGAAGAAATTTCGGTCATGTCGTTTCTGGATCTCTTCAACGAAAAACAGAAGCGCCTGGTCGCCGAGCACGTGCAGCAAGCATTCTCGGAGGGTAACGGTGTGGTCGAAGCTTCCCTCGTCAGCAAGGATCAGATCGAGACTGTGTACCTGTTCAACAGCAACCGATTCACGTTTGAGGGCAAAGCCTGCCTCGCCGGATTCGGGATCGACATTACCGAACGCAAACAAGCCGAGAAGCTGCTGCGGGACAGTGCCAGCAAGCATCGCGTGTTATTCGAGGAAGCAGCGGATGCAAATCTGCTGATGAGCGAAAACGGCTTCCTGGATTGCAACGAGGCTGCGCTGAAAATGTTCGGATACTCATCCAAAGCCGAGTTCCTCGCATTGCGCCCGGACGAATTCTCGCCCCAGGACCAACCCGATGGCACCTCGTCCCGTGAGGGATCAGAGCGGAATATTGCGATCGCCTTTCTCAACGGCAAAAACCGTTTCGAGTGGGTGCATCGCCGCAAGAACGGCGAGACATTTCCGTCTGAAGTGTGCCTGACGGCATTGACGCTGAACGGGCGGCCCTCCTTGCTGGGCATGGTGCGCGACATCACGGACCGCAGGCGTGCAGAAAAGGATCTTCGGCTTACGCAGTTTTCAGTCGAACATGCCTCGGAGGCCATATTTTGGTTCAACCCGCAAGCCCATATCATTTACGTCAACGAAGCGGCTTGTCGCTCTCTGGGATATTCCCGCGAGGAACTTCTTTCCCTGTCGCTGTGGGATTTCGATCCGCTTTTTCCAAAAGAAGCGTGGGAGACCTTCCGGTCGGAACTCAAAGCGCGTGGTTCGGTAAGCTTTGAAAGTCAGCACCGAACCAAGCACGGAAACACTTTTCTAGTAGAGATAAGTGCGAATTATCGTCAGTTCGACGGGATGGAATACGCTTTCGCCTTCGTGCGCGACATCACGGAGCGCAAGCGGACAGAAAAGCAACTTACCGAACTGGCCCGCTATGATCCTTTGACAGGGCTTGCGAATCGCGCTGTCTTCGTCGAATCTCTCGACCGAGCGATCGCACGCGTACGCAGGGGCGCGCAACACTTTGCTGTTCTGTATCTGGACCTCGATCACTTCAAGGATGTGAATGACACGCTTGGCCATCCCATCGGGGATCTGTTGCTCCAAGCGGTCGCCAAGCGGCTCCAGGCGAGCGTTCGCGAAGTTGACCTGGTTGCCCGGTTCGGGGGTGACGAATTTGCCATCATCCTGGATGCGATTAGCGATCCAGTGGACATAGCTGGAGTTGTGCAAAGGATTCTCGACGCCATCGCCATCCAGCAGTGTGCCAGCGCAGCCGTAGCTACTGCGGACAAGATTCTGAAGGCTTTCAGCGAGCCATTCTCAATTCAGAGCAATGAGATTCGCTCTGGCGCGACCATCGGTATTGCAATCTATGGACCGGATTCGCCAGATGCGGAAACAATCCTTACTCAGGCCGATCTGGCACTCTATCGAGCAAAATCCGAGGCACGCGGGTCCTACCGCTTTTTTACCGAAGCCATGGATATCGAGGTCCGGGCACGGGTTCAACTGAATACGGAACTCCGAGAGGCTATCGCCAGGAATCAGCTCTTTCTTATGTACCAGCCTCAGGTCGATATCGAAACTGGCAGTATCGTAGGTCTGGAAGCGCTGGTGCGCTGGCACCATCCGCGTCGGGGTGCCCTGGGTCCCGGCAAATTCATCCCATTGGCGGAGACGAACGGCTTGATCCTGCCTTTGGGAAGATGGGTCATGCGCGCGGTCTGCCGTCAGATCAGACAATGGCTCGACGCGGGCATTGCACTTCCGACGATTGCAATCAACCTATCGGGCGTTCAATTCAAGGACGGGCTGCAATTGGAAAGTGATATCAGGGCAAGTTTGAGCGAGTCCGGCCTGCCAGCGCGGCTCCTCGAATTGGAACTGACCGAAAGTGTTCTCATGACAGCATCGCGCGACCACAATGACCTCCTGGTCCGGCTTCGCGAAAAAGGTCACCGCATCACGATCGATGACTTCGGTAGCGGCTACTCGTCGCTCGACTATCTACGCCGCTTCCCCGCGGATCGGATCAAGATCGCCCAGAGCTTCACAGCGGACCTCGGTGTTACCTCGGGAAGTGATGCGATTGTGAAGGCTGCCATCGGCCTCGCGCACGAACTCGGGATGAAAGTGGTGGTCGAGGGGGTGGAGACCGCTATGCAAGTCGCGCTACTGAAAGCCTTAAATTGCCGCATAGTGCAAGGCTACTATTTTTCCAGACCTCTGCCCGTTCCTGAGATGACCACGCTGCTGAGCATCGGAAGAATCACCCCCGCAAATCCCGACGTAATCGGGACTCCTGCTCTGGCTGTATCCTGATGGCCTTAGCAAATCTGAACGTCGACCGTCGGTTAAAAAGCTGCCGCATGTCGCGCCCATTGAACACCGTCCTCAACTGAAATCCTACCTTGCGGAGCTTTGCCGGAAGGATGCGCCATTTCTAAGCATTTTTTCAAGAGTCTGCCGCTGGACAGGAAGGCAAACGCACGTACTTGCAGGACGTTTACGCGAACAGGCGTTCTTCGCATAAAAGCGCGTCATGCCAATCCCTCGGTCCCGGTGAGTTGGGTGTCCCGAAAATCAGCTGCTGGCGGCACGTTTCGAGAGTTACCATACAGCGGCACATCTTCGGTCAGGCGGCTTCGGAACCTGCTCCTTCCAACAGCAGGATCCGGGTCAGCTCAACAGTTAAGATTGACGCCAACTGTTACTGGATTCATTCATGTCCTACCTGGATAGTTTCTATCGATGCGACCGGTTCGAGGAAAGTCGCATCCGGCAGAAACCTCATCATAGGCGACCGCGGCAACACCGCAAAGAACGTGCTGCCCTGGCCCAGCTCGCTCTCGACGCCTACCCGGCCACCTTGGGCTTCGACGACGCGCTTCGTGAGCGCCAAACCCAATCCGGTGCCCTGGTGTCGCTTGGACGTCGTTGCATCCAGTTGTTGGAATTCGAGAAACAGGCGGCCCACATCCTTTTCAGCAATTCCGATGCCGGTGTCTGACACTTCCAGGCGAAAGTCCGTGGACCCCTCGGTCTTCAATCGAACTGCCACCCTTCCTCCGTTGCCTGTGAACTTAATCGCGTTAGAGAGGTAGTTGTACAAGACCTGTTTGAGTCGTCCCGGATCGATGACTACCTGAGCTATACTCTCGTCTGTCTCGGTCGTTAAGTGGATATGCTTTTCGCTCGCAAGCGGGCTAAGGATTTCGGTGACTTCACCAATGACGCTCACGACGGAAACCCGCTCAGGCCGCAACTCCAGACGTCCGGCTTCCACTTTACTGAGATCCAGCACATCGTTGATCAAGTCAAGCAAGTGCATGGCGCTGCTGTGGATCCGGCCCAGGAACTGCCGCGGCCTCTCCTGAATTTGGCCGAGTTTGCCATCATACAGGAGTTCGGTAAAGCCGATGATGCCGTTGAGGGGCGAACGTAGTTCGTGCGACATGCTGGTCAGAAAATCGCTTTTCAATCGGTTGGCTTCGTTTGCGCGGCGGGTCTGTTCTTCGAGCGCCGCGTTCTGGCTTCGCAGTTGTTCCTCCAGACATTTTCGGTCCGTAATATCACTCGCGGCGGCGAACACCACGCCCATCTCGAGCGCCGGCGTGGCGCTGCCGACCAGCCACCGGAAAGCGCCCGACTTGGTCATGAACCGAAGTTCAAGATGGTCAATCGCGGTGCCGGATAGCATGTTCTGAAAGGAAACTTCGGCCTGCGGCCGGTCTTCCGGATGAACGAAGTCGATCCATGGCCTACTGCGTAACTCGTCCGGGCTGAAACCCAGCACTCTCTCCCACGCAGGATTTAACCGCTGGATGTAACCGTCCAGGTTACAGATACAAAGCATGTCGAGCGACACCCCAAAAAACTGATCTAGCTCGGCCACAGCCCGGCGCCGTGTTTCCTCCGCATCTCGGTTTTCCAATGTCCGGCGAACGGATACGGGGAGGCGTGCGATGTGGTCCTTCAAAACGTAATCTTCCACGCCGTTTTTCAGGCACTCCACGGCCTTCTCCTCGCCGAGGGCGCCAGTCACGAGGATGAAAGGAACGCTCTGGCCCGCGGCCTTCAATTCCGCAAGGCAGTCCATTCCCGTCGCGCCCGGCATCCAGTAGTCGGACAGGATCACATCGTAGCGGATCGTTCGAACATATTGTCTGAATTCGTCCAGCGTAACCGAGACATCAGAGGTGACATCGAATTGTGCGGACTTCAGGATATGCAACGCCAAGCTGACGTCGTCGGCGTCATCCTCAAAGAACAAGACCCTCAACGGAGTCATTCTCGATCACCTTTATGAGCGATGTCATGGGGGGCGTCTCCCGTGAACGCCGCCGCGGGCGGGGGTTGGTTCAACAGCAACCAGTAGTAGCCCAGGTGCTTGATGGCCGCCTGGAACTGATCGAAGTCCACCGGCTTTTGGATGTAACTATTCACGCCAAGGTGGTACCCTCGCACCACGTCCTCTTCTTGTTTGGACGATGTCAGGATTACCACAGGAATCGCCTTAGTGCGCGGGTTGCGCCTGATCTGCTCGATCACCTCTAGACCATCAACTTTAGGGAGCTTCAGATCGAGTAAGATCAGCCTTGGGTGACGCGCGGGATCTCGCTCGCTGTGAGCTCCCCGGCAAAAGACGAAATCCAGCGCCTCTTCTCCGTCTCGTGCAGTCACTATCCGGTTGCAGACATGCGCATCGTTCAGGGCGCTTATGGCCAGGTCCAGGTCATCGGGATCGTCCTCGACTAAAAGAATTTCAACTTGATCTTTGAGCATTGCCATTCTCCAAATGAAGTGGCGCCGATTCGAGGTTGGAAGTTTGTCGCGAAGGCTCCAACGTGAAGTAAAAGGTGGCCCCTTTCTCCAGCTCCGCCTCCGCCCACACTCGTCCACCGTGCTTGTGAACGATGCGTTGCACGGTAGCCAGTCCGATGCCGGAGCCTTCAAAGTCTTCCCGCCGATGCAGACGCTGGAACACACCGAAGAGCTTGTCAGCGTGTTTCAAACTGAATCCCACGCCGTTGTCCCGGACGAACAGCACAGGCTGTCCACTTATCCGTACTTGTCCAATCTCAATCACCGCATGCTTGCGAGGACGGGTGAACTTGACTGCGTTCGCCAGGAGGTTAGCAAAAACCTGACGGATAAGCGTAGGATCACAGTGGATGGCCGGCAGTTCCTGTAGGAGCCATTCAATCTCGCGGCCCTGCGTCTCTGCTTTCAATTCGGCCATCAGCTCCTCAACTACCGAACTTAATTTAGTTAACTGTCTCACCGGCTCCTTGCGAGAGGTGCGCGAAAGCTCGAGTAACTCATCCACCATCCGCCCCATTCTGGATGCCCCACGACGAACCCGCTCGAGGAAGATCCGAGCATCTTCCGGCAGGCCCATGCCGGGGCGTTCGAGCAACGCCTTCGAATAGGCATCGATGTGGCGAATAGGGGCGCGCAGATCGTGTGCGATCGAATAATTAAACGATTCCAGCTCCTGGTTCACGGCCGTGAGATCGCTGATGCGTGCCTGCAGTTCCTGGTTCAAACGCTGGATTTCAAGCTCCGTAGCCTTACGCCTTGTAACATCCTGCATGACTACGACTCGTACCCGGTTGTCCGGGGCGGCGGCGATGCTGGTCACCTTTACCGTGACCCAATGGTCGCCGCTGCTGCGAGCATGGACGCGGCACTCATGTCCGCCGCCAGGTTCGGGAACCGCCCCGGAGCTGAGGAGAAGGCGGAATTGCTCGGCGCTGGACTCCTGCTCGTCAACCACAAGAACGACGTCGGTGATGGCCTGCCCTAAGGCTTCAGGTTGTGTCCAACCCGTCAGTTCCTCGGCAGCCCGGTTCATGAAGCGAATATGTCCTTCGAAGTCGGTAGTCAGCACCGCATCCCCGACCGAGTCCATAGCTGAAAGGAAGGATCGTTCCCGCTCTCGCACTTTTTTCTCAGCTCGGCTCCTATGCAGCGCGATTTCGACCGTATTGGTCAGCTCTGAGGGTTTGAACGGCTTGATCAGGAATGCCATCGGCTCGGTGCGCTTGGCGCGCCTGACCGTGTCCTTGTCGTCGTGGGCGGTGAGGTACACGATCGGCAAGTCGAAATCCCGGTGAAGGCGATCCCCGTTTCGATTCCGTCTGACTCGCCTTTGATCCTGATGTCCATCAGCACCAGGTCGGGAAGAGATTTGGATGCCTCCAAGATGGCTTCATCCATCGAGGTGGCTATGCCGGTGACCTCGAAGCCGTTGTCCTCGAGACAGCGCTCGATATCTGTCGCAACAATGCCCTGATCCTCTACGATCAGAATGCGGCCCCGGCTGCTGGTTGGATTTGACACTATTCAGCTCCTCAGTTGGGCGGCCGCAGTATTCGCCGGAGCGGCACAGCGCCCGGCCCCCGGGACAGGTTCAACGTCCTTTACTGCACCGACCCTCAGGGTGAAAGAAAACGTGCTGCCCTTATCGGGTTCGCTCTGAAGTTGCAAATCACCACCCATCATGTTTATCAGCCGATTGGCGATCGTGAGGCCCAATCCTAAACCTCCAAATCTTCTGGTGTAGGAACTGTCGGCTTGGGCAAATGCTTCGAGGATGGATCGCTGTTTCTCGGGTGCAATTCCGATGCCGGTATCTCTGACGCTAAACTGCAGAACAACCTGGTCGGTATTCATTGAATTCAAGAACAGCTGGCCCACTTGGACTATCACCTCACCTTGGTCAGTAAACTTGATGGCATTCCCGACAATGTTCACTAGGATCTGCAGCAGAGCGCGGGCGTCCCTCTTACCGTGGCTGGAGTGTCGGGCGCTATCTCGCACGTGACTCCGATGTGCTTTACGGACGCCCGGAAAGACAGAGCCTTGATAGCGGTCGTTATGCAAGATCTCAAGTCGAACGGAACGCGATTGAGTTTCAACTTCCGCGCCTCAATTTTCGCGAAATCCAGAACATCATCGATCATGTACAGGAGATGATCAGCGGACGATTTCGCCGCTTGCAGGCACTCCCGCTGTTCCGCGGTTAGGTCCGATTCAAGAACCAACTCGGTCATTCCAATCACGCCGTTCATGGGCGTCCGCAACTCGTGATTCATGTTGGTCAGGAATGTACTTTTGGCTTTAGCGGCGGCCTCGGCCGCTTCTTTGGCTCGAATCAATTCCTCGCGGGCCTGTCGTATGGCCGTGACGTCCGAGGTAATTCCGTCCACGAAGCACTCGCCGTCTTTTTCATATTGGCTAACTGCCTTGGCATGGAGCCAGATCCAACGCCCGTCTTTGTGCTGGACCCGGTATTCGGCGTCCAAGGCCTCACCGCGTGTAAGCATCGCCTCATAGGCGGCCTGGACCTTCGCCGCATCTTCGGGATGAATACGTTTAAACCAAACGTCCGTGTCGCAAATCTCATCCGCACTGTATCCGTACACCTTCTCAATGGCGCTGCCTATAAAGACCGGTATCCCTGATGCGTCCGCCGTCCAGACGACGTCAGGAATGTTGTCGACCAACGATCTGTACTTTTCCTCACTGCGCCGGATTGCGTCCTGGGCCCGCTTGTGCTCGCTGATATCCCGAGCAATTCGGGCAACGCCGATCACCTGTCCAGAGTTATTCCGGATGGGAGATAGAGTGAGCGAGACATCAAATCGGCTGGCGTCTTTTCTAACTCCAATCGTCTCGACAGGGGCAGTTCGCTCTCCTTGCAGGATCGCGTTCAACATCCGCCGCATTATCCTGGCATTCTCGGCGAGATCCAACATGCCGACGTGCATTCCTATCGCCTCTGTGGCGGTATATCCGTAAAGCCTCTCTGCACCATGATTCCAACTGATGATCACGCCCTCCAGCGTCTTACCTATGATGGCGTCCTCTGAAGATGCGACGATGGACGCCAAAAAAGCGGCTGACTCCTCGGCCCGCCTACGGTCCGTAATGTCGCGGATCACCGCCGTTCTTCCTGTAATCTGTCCCGAGGGTGTTAAGACAGGACACACCGAAATGGACACATCGATCCGTTTATCTCCCTTAGCCATCTCAAGGCCCTCAACTGGAGGAATCGGTTCGCCTCGCTTGACACGTTCGGCGATCTCGCGGAGCGACTCCAACCGATAGGGCCACATCAGCATCGAAGCAGGTTTCCCCAGCACATCTTCAGCCCGATAGCCATAGAGCAGCTCAGCGGTGCGGTTCCAGCTTGTAATCGTGCCACCCGAATCCTGGGCAATGATGGCATCCTCGGATCCCAGTGCATCCACAAGGTAAAGAAGTGCACCGAAGCTACGTCCACCTCTGCTTGCCTCATTCGCGAGATGCACGACTTCGGCCGCCTCGCAGCCTAGAGCCTGTTCCTGCTGCCAGCCAGTCAGTTCTTCGGCTGCCCGGTTCATGAATCGCACGCGGCTCTGGGCGTCGGTCGTCAGCACGGCCTCTCCGATCGCGTTCATCGCCGACAGGAAGGAGCGCTCACGTGCCTGGATTTCTCGTTCTGCCCGGGTCCGTTTTAACGCAACCTCAACAGCGATGGTGAGCTCAGCCGGATTGAAGGGCTTGAGTAGGAAGGCCATCGGCTCGCTTTGTGTGGCACGCGCCACCGTTTCAGGATCGCTATGTGCGGTCAGGAAAATAATGGGTAAATCGAAATCGCGATGAAGCCGGGTCGCGGTCTCGATACCATCGACGTCTCCACGGAGTCTGATGTCCATTAACGCCAAATCGGGCCGGCTGCGTGAGGCTTCCCGGACGGCCTCTTCCATCGACGCTGCGATCGCGGTTACCTCGAAACCGTTGTCCGTGAGGCAACGCTCGATGTCGTGCGCAACAATCCCCTGATCCTCAACGATGAGAATGCGGGCCGGGAGAACTATACCCGCAGCGGGACTGTGCGCACTCAACGGTACAGCGTGTTGGATTTGTAGACCCTCTATAGGATCGAGGCCACGACTTGAAGTATGGCTGTTCAATTACCACCTCCGCTGGACGGAAGGTGAAAATGAATACTAAAACAAGCACCTCCGTCGCGTCGGATCTCGATGCTCGCGTCCAACTGCCGAACCAGACTATCCACCAGCTTGAGCCCGAGGCTACCGGAGCGGCGAAGATCCAGGCCTTCTGCCAGGCCGATGCCGTTGTCTTCGACCGTCAGTCTCATCGACCCAACCGGGTCGAGCGCGGCCGCCACTCGAATTATTCCGGACGCCCTGTCCGGGAATGCGTACTTCAGAGCGAATTGTTCTTTGAAATTTGCCGGATACTGGGCGAGGAAGGCCAATTTCAGATGGCTTGGGCGGGCAACGTGGACATCGACACCGGAGTGGTGACACCGGTCGCAAGTTATCCCCGATCGGAAGAGTACCTTGTAGGTCTCCACATTACCATCCATGACGCGCCCGCCGGGGTGGGGCCGGTCGGAACCGCCATCCGCGACAACCGGCATGTCTTGGTGAATGACCTCTTAACGGATGCGCGCATGCACCCCTGGCAGGAGCGGGCGCAGCGCCGCGGTTATCGCTCGGTCGGAGCCTTTCCGATTATGGTGCATTGCCATAGGCACGGTGCCATTGCGATTTACGCGCGAGAAAAAGACTTCTTCGATCCTGAGAACGTGGCGCTGCTTGAGGAACTTGCCGCCAATGTTTCCTTCGCATTGGAACGAATGTACACGGAACGCATGCATCGCCGCGCGGTTCAAGAACTTGACCAATTTTTCGCCTTGTCGTTAGATCTCCTTTGCATTTGCAGCTTGGAAGGCCGTGCTTTTCGCTTGAATTCTGCCTGGGAGAAGACGCTGGGTTTCAACGCCGCCGAACTGGCCAGTCACCCGTGGGTCGAGTTCGTACATCCGGAAGACAGGCCTCGCGCCGAAGCGGCCTGGCAGAAATTGAAGTTAGGTCAGCAGATCGAGCAGCTAGAGTTCCGAGTTTTGTCGAAATCTGGCTCGTACCGCTGGCTGATCGGCAGTGCCACTCCGTCGCTTGCCCTGGGGGTCGCGTTTGCGGCCGTTCGGGACATCACGGAACGAAAGTCATTGGAGGAACAACTCAAGAACCAGAATCTAGCGCTCGAAGAACAGAACCGCCGCCTGAATGAAGCCAGCCGTTTGAAAACCGAGTTTCTGGCAAATATGTCGCACGAACTACGCTCCCCACTCAACGGTATTCTAGGATTCACCGAACTTCTGTACGACGGCAAACTCGGTCCAATTCCAGAACGGCCGCGGGAGTACGTGGGCCGCGTTCACAGCAGCGCCATGCACTTGCTCGAGTTGATCAATGGCGTCCTGGATCTTAGCAAGGTGGAGGTGGGACATCTGGAGTTTTTCCCGGAGCGAGTCTCAGTAACTGACATTATCGAGGAAGTTATGGGAATCCTGGGTAGCATCGCGGCGGGGAAAAAGATTCAGATGCAGACCGAAATCGACGAGACCGTGGATAATGTTCTCACGGATCCCGGGAGGCTCAAACAAATTTTACACAACTATCTTTCTAATGCCCTCAAGTTTACGAACCCGGAAGGGCGAGTGGTCGTACGACTGAAGCGCGAAGGAAGCTCCGAATTTCGTCTGGAGATCTCCGACACCGGCATTGGAATCGCCCAAAAGGACTTGGCTCGACTATTCGTCGAGTTCCAGCAACTGGATGCAACGAAAGCCAAGCTTTACCCGGGGACTGGACTTGGTCTAGCGCTTACGAAGCGCATCGTCGAAGGACAAGGCGGACGCGTGGGTGTCGAAAGCGAAGTAGGTAAGGGGAGTACCTTCTTCGCGGTGCTGCCGCGCGGGCCCGAAGTAAGAAAATCCGATGGTCCGATCGCTCGTGTTCTTGTCGTTGAAGATGGACGCGCCACAAGTCTGCTGTTGAGCCGGGTCCTCGAAGGCGCGGACTACCAGGTGGAGACGGCCGGCACCGGGCGGGAAGCGGTAGAGAAGTGCCGGCGAGCCGATTTCGACGCAATTACGCTGGATCTCGTGCTCTCGGATGGCTCGGGACTGAAGGCGCTTCGCGAGATCCGGTCGTTGCCCCACTTTCGGAGCACACCTGTCATTGTGATTTCCGCGTTGGACCAGCGCGATGTCGCTGTCACAGACATGGTCCAGGCCTTCCTGACCAAGCCGATCAACCCTAACCAGTTGTTCGAAACTCTGGAGCAGGTCGGAGTGCCGGCAAGATTAACCGTAGGTGCAAAATGAACGAAACCATTCTCGTAGTGGACGACAATATCGATAACCTGGACTTGACACAAATCCTCCTGGAAGAGCAGCAGTTCGATGTTCACACGGCCGAAAGCGCTGAAACCGCCCTGAAGATGTCGGAGACCTTACGTCCTCGGCTTATCCTCGTAGATATTCAGCTTCCGCGCATGGATGGTTTGGAGCTGACTCGCCGCTTGCGGCAAAACCCCTCGTTGAAAGACGTGATTATCGTCGCGCTCTCCGCCTACGCGATGAAGGGAGATGAGGATCACGCCCGAGAGGCCGGCTGCGACGGCTATATCACCAAGCCAATCAACACCCGCACATTCGCGAGCATCATTCGCGGATATCTTGAGGACCTGCGGGCAACTCCCGAGGTTTCGGGTTCGCAGACTCTCGATGATATTCCGGCGCGCTGAAAGAAACACGCACCGGCATCGCTGCGAATTGCGGGGCAGGAAAGTAATCGACCCGCGGGTCATTTTGTCAGCATATTAAAAAGAACCCCAGCCCGCCAATGACCTTCTGGCGTAGCATTCGCCTCTCGGGTCTACTCACAAAATTCGCTTGCCGGAACCGAACAGCAAAGCCAAAGCGCAAACCAGAGAGCAAGACCAAGACAAGGCGGAGGCGGCCAGCAAACCGAAAGCGGCCGGCGACGACGAGAAAGCCGAGCCCAGGCAAGAAGGGAGGGGAGAACTCGAATCGACCAAAAGCGCCGACGGCCAGCGCACTTGCGAGATCACTAATTAGCCCAGCAGATTTTCCTTCCACCGCCGATTCCGGTTCCGGCCGGGGCGGCGTATCTGCTTGTGACGTCGATAACAGTAGCACCGACAGAGAGACCGCTCTTGGGAAACAACTGAACAGTTGCCGGATCGTAGCTTGAATGGCGTTTCCGTAGCCTTCCCAAATCACCCTGCCGTTCAACTGAGCGTAAGCATAGGTTTTTTGTGTGGCGCCCGGTTCCTGGCACAAACGCTATTTCCGCATATTAAGCGGGCGGCGCAAGCCGCTTGTGGCGAGCGATCGGAATCACCGCCGGTTCGCGCTCTGCGGCCATAACTCCCTCGCAGGTGATCGAGAACCGGTTGTTATCCGTGCGTGCAATATACTTGCACTCTCTCAGGAACCATAAACTGAATTCGAGGTGTTCCTTTGGACAGGCCAATAAATCCTCCATCTCGTGCATTGTGATGCTCGGCTGCTGTGCATTATTCGCGCGCTGCGCGTACAGAACAGCGAGAATTCCTTGGCGTTTCCGTTTTTCCGCCTCTATCCCGGTAGAACTTTGCCAGCCATTGAAAATCTTGAACCGGTCGGTGCGATAAGCGTTGCGCCGCACATCGTAAGCCGCACGCTTACATGGATCGCTCAGTACGTCATAGCTTTCTTTGACTTTTCTGAAAAGATCCACATTGCCGGTTTGCAGATTATCCGGATGATATCTTTGCGCCATGATCCGGAAGACGCGTTGGATCGTTTCTGCGTCCGCGTTGGAACTCAGTTGGAGCGCCTCGTAATGGTCCTCCTCAGCCTCCGAATCATGCTGCATATTTCCGCTGGCGCTTGCGATCGCATCGAAGCAAAGACCCGCTCGGTATTGATGCCCCTGATAACGCGAGCACCATCGCACGCGGGCCATGCGCGACAGTAAGGAATGCCCTGCGGGAGTTTGCGCCGCGCTGGCAATCTGAACCACTTCGTCCCGATCGAGTGGACCGCTTAGCTCCAGCCCGATTCCCTGTTCGCTGATGTCTACAATTCGCGCCTTCATTTCCAAGCCGTTGCGAAGTGGTGACTTCAGCCGAATCGCGACCTGCTCTTGTCCAGCCGTCGGCGGACGCCTTGTACTCGACCGATTTTCGAATTGCGACATAGTTTAAAACTTTACAGGTACATCGAAATGTCGCGGATCCGCTGTTTAGGTTGATAGGCGGCACGCTGTTCCGGGCCCAGAGTATGCGAATGCCCTGGAACAATCGTCTGAATTTCTACGTGCATGAAAGTGCCGTGCCCTCCGCAGTCCAACACAATACTGCCGCACGGACTGTTCACAAATCTTGCGCAAACGAGCACATTCAAGTCAGGGTTTGGCGAAGAACTGGTTACGTCTACGATGACGCCACAACTTGATTGCCGTCTGGCGTCGTTTCCATCACTTATCTGTTGAGGCGCCGGAACTGGATCGCAATCCCGCGCGTAAGACATAGTTGAGAACATTTGGAAACGGATAGTGCAAGTCTTCTGCCATTTTCGAACAACGAGTCTGAATGATATTCCTCAGGCCAGAGGCATTCCGGCGCACAAAGGCAGACTAGTTATTTCAGTTATTGACGATTTCTAAAACTATTGCGGGATTAGTACTGCGTAACTTTAAAACTGTCGTTGCGTTAGCTGACGCTATTGTGGTCAAGTTCCTCGCAGTACTTTTGTACTGAAATTTAACCGCCCGCCCACTGTTTCGATCAAACATTTTGGAATCCCCAAGAGAATGCGATCCGTTGTTCATGCGTATACTTTCGGAATCCACAGTAGTTGGTCCACGCGCTGAAGCACGCATTCGTGCGGAATCGCCGCAGGGTCGCGTTTTCCCTGTAGATTATCAAAAGGAGAGCCGCACCCTCGTTAGTCTGCTGCGGGTCGGTTCGCTAGCAGCTTCAAATCTAACCAACCGGAAAACGCAATTTACAAACACCATTTCCGCCCTCCACGACCGCGGTTTTGGCGCAGTTTGTGCCGCCACGATGGAGACCTGGGTCGTTGTTCCGAGCCCGGCTGCATCGTCCAGGATTCCGTCGACGTTGACCTGGCGCAGGAACCATGTCCTATTTTGGGCCTGGTGGTCGGCGAACCGGCCGAGTTCCGCCGCCGACGCGGCATGCATGAGTGCGCTGCGTGCCTGCGAGGTGCGTGCGCAATTCGTCGCAGCGTGTCGGGAAATCGATTGCGCACGAGAAACCAAAACGCGAATCACTGAGGTGCTAACCGCCATCCGATCTGGAAAACAGCCGATCAGAAAAGCGGCTCGCCTCCACTCAAGAGCGGATTCCACACACCCATCAAAGGCTATTCACCGTGCTCGCTTCCGACATGGATCTGCCATATCCGTCACACCGCTTGAAACGCGCCGACGCGGTCCCAGAACCCCTGGGGAGGCGTTCGGAATGTTCCTATTACGGCTCGTTGCTCGGTTGTGATGGTTTTTTTGGGGTCGCAGCAAGGCTACTGGAAGTTTGTGCTCTGAGCACGAGTGCCTCAGGGGAGGGGGCACGTTCCTGCTTGTGTATGCCACACTGCTCGCGATTGCCTTGTCTATCGTCTCTGTGGGCTATCCAAATAAGAAATCGAGAGGGTGGTTAGCTGGGGTTCTGAAGGCGTCTCTTTCTAACATCCTGCGGATTGAACTCAAGCTGAGGCACATACCTCGTGCAGGCGTGACATTCAAAGGGGAAGAGCACGGCAGCCGTGAAGATCGCGCAGGGCAGAACATCGTTAGGTTTTCGACCAGCACGTAGGCCAGACAGCAATTGTGGGACCGCCTGGACCAGGTAAGACGACATTGATGCTTGATCTGGCTAGTGAGCTTCTCAACCGAGCAGAGTGCAATGAGGCTGAGACTACAACCTATCTTCGTGGGCCCTGCAGCGCTCACCATTGGAGCAATGGCTCGTCGAAGGCCTTAATCGAAACTAGGATGTTCCGCTAAAATTACCGCGCGGGTGGATTGAGATTACAAGGAGGCCCAGGGTTCGGTCCACAACAGCGTTTTATATCCATGTGCCAGAGGAGATCGAAGTGAGTCCATTACATGCGGGTAACGGGATCAACTGCAGGCATCGTTTCGGTGTACTCTTAGGTTGCGGCCTCGGACAACACCCGGGCGGCCCCGCGCAATCTCTCACAAGCCTCTTCGTGACCGGCTGCAATACTGGGTGAGCAGTGAATCAGAAATCACGCGAGAAATCCCTAGTTTCTTCATCATGGCGTTCAATGTCGTCCTTGGTATCTCCAGACGCGTAGCTGCAGTCGTGATCACACCGTTCGTTCCCGGAGGACGCGCAAGATATATTCCCGCTCTACCTCTGCCAACGTCGCAGTGCTGAGGGCTCCCGCGGCTTCGGCTCGCAGTTCGTCCAACGGGGCACGAAGGCTGGGTCTCGTGAGAGCTGTACCGCCTTCTCGATAAACTTCTCGAGTCCGCCTACATTCCCAGGCCAAGACCATTCACCAGGCTTCGCGTCACTTGCGCTGAAATATTGTCAATCGTCCGGCCGAGACATTCGGCGTACTTGTGGGTGAAAGTGCCAGGCAAGTATAGGCACGTCGTCAGGATGATCGCGCGACGGGGGCTGTGATGCTGGGGAAAACCATGAACTGATAATAGAAATCGCTCCGGAAGAGCTTGCCTCCCATCATCTGGGGGAGATTTTCGTTTGGTTGCCGCCACTAGTCGGATATCAACGGGGATGGGTCGGGCGCCGCCCACAATCTCAAATTTCTTCTGCTCCAGCACCCGAAAAAGCTGGGACCCAAATCCAAAGGGATGTCGACCACCTTGTCCAAAAATAGAGTCCCTGATGCGCCATTTCAATCCGGCCGAACTTTTGCGACAATGCGCCGGCGAAGGCACCTCGTTCATTATGTTCTTAGAATCAGTTTGGGGCTGGGTTGCCCCCATTGTTGGCGTAGAGCCCGCAGAGCCCGTTGTTATTGAGGACTTGGTAGCGCTAACGGGAATCGAAGGTGTCAACAGCCGGTTCGGTTCAGTCCATCACGGTTCATGTGATAGCAAGTTGGTTCAGTTCGTACGGCTAGGCCAACCACAAACCTCCCGAAAAGCAGCGGGCGTTGGCACTCGGTTGTCACTCGTCCCTCGTTAAAGCTCTTCGGTTTTATCCCCGGATCTCAGGCTTGAACTGACAGCCCTCATAGCTCCTTAACACCCGGCCGCGTTCGTCCCACGCGATCTCCCGCCATCGATAGTTACCACCCCGAGCTTCATCCCACTAGATCATGCCCTTAATCCGGTGATCGGCAATCTGCTACGCGAACTGGCCGTCAGCGACCCGCCGCAGGGATGGAACAAGCGGTTTCGGAAATGAAGGACGTTGGTATTCCCCTCCGCAGTCAGAAAGCTCCGGCGGAATCGACTTGAGTTCGAGTTCGCGCTGATCCACAGTCCCCTAGATTACCGGTTGCCGAACCGATCTAGGGTCCCCTTCAGCAAAGCCGGGGAGGATCTGAAGCTGGTCTTCCTAAGGCGATCGATCGCCGGCGCCAGTTCAATTAGCCCCCGAGTGGCAGCCTCACCCAGAACACCGAGGAGCCCGGTCACCCGCAGGCCCCGACTGGTAGCAACACGACGCGCAGCCTTCTCGTCGAGAAGGATGATGTCAGCCTTCATGGACTCCGCCAACAGGATCGAAGCTCGCTCGCCGCCTTGAAGTTTCTCCAGACCGTCGGTTGCCGAAGGCGGATTCTCTTGGACTCCGATCCATGCAGGTAGGTTCGAGGCCCAAGTTCGAACTGCCTCGGGAGCATCTTCGTGCAACAGTTCAGCAATTACAGCGCGCGGCACTGCCACATGAACGAAGAGCTTGGGGAGAAGGTCAATCTGACCGATGAGGATGAGATAGCAGAGCGGCGACGCATCCGCGACCGCAATCACCGCCGGTCTGCGTCACGAATTGCAGCGATATCCCGTTCGAGGTCATCCATCGTGTAGTCGTGGAATGCCTCGGCACGTCGGAGGAAAGTCTCTGTCTCCCAGCGGGAGCCCAGCCCGAGCATCTGCTGGACTTGGGCAGGCGTGATCGCGCCGGAGCGATACGCCTCAATGGCGACCGCTTCCAGGACCACCCGCCTAACGCCGCCCGCCTGGTTGGCCAGCACCTGTCCAATCTCGTCCGGAATGTCGATGGCAACGTTCACTCGCTGGCTCCTTCTGTAATGTTACCTCTGGTAAAGCTGGGACGCAGAGCCAATCAACAAATTCTTTCGCGTTGCGCTCGGGGAGCGCGCTGGCCACAATGTGTCGCCGAGGTCCCTCTGTTGGATTGGACTGCGGGAACTGCCTATCTTTTGTCCCATCTTAATAAGGACGGTTGCCGCTGAACTGTTCGTTGCGCGATGATGCCCTTTCTGGAGCTTTCATTCCCTGATGAACGAATTCAAGGAGGGTCTCTACGATCAACTGATCACGAAACGCGTCCGAGAGTCGCTGGATCGCCAGGCCAGCGGCGGCCTAAAATCGCTGATCGCAGCGCTTGAAGAGAACGACAGCCCGGATTACCTCGCTCGCCACCTGATCCGCCAGATAAGATCCGCGCTGCGCGGCGTCTCCGCTGAGGATCGAAAACGGCACCAAATTCAACTGGCTAACTCGCTTCTGGATTTTTTGAAATCCGAGGAGGGGGACCTGATTGAGCTGGATCCAATCGATCCTTCGGGCGACATACTCCGCGCCCTTTACCGTGGAGCCGCCGCCCCAGAGCCGCCATCGACGCCTCTCAGCGTAACCAGCCTGCTGATGAACGCCTTGGACGAACCGCGTCTCGGCTTCGAACTCGAACGCGAGATGGCGACGGCCGACCGCGTATTCATGGTTGTCAGCTTCGTTCAGTGGCGAGGATGGCAACGGCTCAAGGCTGCCTTCCATGAACTCGTTAGTCGCGACGTACCGATCCGACTCCTAACAACCACGTACATTGGCGCCACTGATTTCCGGGCGGTTCAGGAACTCTCCCGACTACCGAACGTCGAGATGAAGATATCGCTTGATGGGCGACGCAGGCGTTTGCACGCCAAGGCATGGCTGTTCCAGCGGGACAACGGCTTCAGCAGCGTGTATGTTGGCTCAGCCAACCTATCTGGGCCTGCACTCGAAGACGGCATCGAGTGGACTGTCAAGTTGAGCGAGGTCGAAGCGCCCCACATCGTCGAGCGTTTTCGAGGTGCCTTCGACTCCCTTTGGTGCGATGAGGAGTTTGAGCAATTCAGGCCAGATGACGAGGAGTTTTGCCAGCGGGTGAAACTGTCTCTGGAGTACGCACGGCAGGGGCCCGACCGCACGGACTCAGCCCCGCCTGTCTTCTTCGACCTACGTCCGCATCCATACCAACAGGCGACGCTTGATCAGTTAGAAACCGAACGGATCGATAGGGGCCATTTCAGGAACCTGGTCGTCGCGCCCACCGGTACAGGCAAAACTTTGGTTGCTGCCTTCGACTACGATCGTCAGCCGTTCACCGGCAGGCGGCCCCGGCTTCTTTTTTTGGCTCATCGTGAAGAGTTGCTTCGCCAAGCGCGCGACCGGTTCCGTCATGTGCTGCGTGACGAATCCTTCGGAGATCTCTTGGGCGGTGGAGAAGAGCCTAATAGCTTCGATCACCTCTTCACTACGATTCAGAGCTTCCGGAGTCGGGCGCTGATCGAATCCCAGGGTCCAGCGTATTGGAATTATGCGGTGCTTGACGAAGCACACCATGTCCCCGCCGAAGGCTATCGGGAAATCATCGGTGCCCTCCAGCCTCGTATTCTGCTCGGACTAACAGCGACGCCAGAGCGCATGGACGGGGAGAGCATTCTGCCGTGGTTCGACTATCGAATCGCGGACGAAATGCGTCTTTGGCATGCTGTTGAGCGCCAGTATCTGGTTCCGTTCGATTACTATGGCATCCACGATGGTACGGACCTATCCGAAATCCGCTGGACGCGTGGGGCTTATGCAGTCGGGGAACTCGAACAGCGGTTCGTTGGTGACATCCGCAGGGCCAATCTGATCATCAAGGAATTCTGTGATAAGTACGGCGACTGGCGACAGGCACGTGCACTCGGCTTTTGTGTGAGCATCGCTCACGCACGATTCATGGCTCTGGCCTTTCGTGAGGCCGGCATTCCGGCTCGGGCGATCACGAGTGTCTCGCCTGCTGAAGAACGATCACAGGCATCTTCGATGTTGCGCCATCGCGACGTCAATGTGCTGTTCACCGTCGATCTGTTCAACGAGGGCGTGGATATCCCTGAGGCGGATTGTGTACTCTTCCTCCGGCCCACTGAGAGTTCGACCGTGTTCCTTCAACAACTGGGCCGCGGGCTTCGCCTCGATACCGACAAGACGAGTTGTTTGGTTCTGGATTTCATTGGCAACCAACGGAAGGAATTTCGGTTCGACCAACGATTCCGCGCCCTCTTTGGCGGCACCCGCCAGCAGGTTGCCGATCAGATTGACACAGGGATCACACGGCTTCCGGGGAACTGTTATTTTCGGCTCGACAAAGAATCCAGGAAGCTCATTCTTGAGAATCTGCGGACGCAACTGCAGGCAAGCCGCACCAGAATGGTCTCGGAGCTGAGATCTCTCGCCGCTCAACTCGGCCGGCGGCCGACCTTACTGGAGTATCTTTCGGAAACTGGTTATGAACTCACCGAAGTGTACAAGCCGTCCATCGGAGGCTGGCATGCACTTCTGAGCGAAACCGAGCTCTTGAGCGAACGTCCCACCGAAGCCGATGTTGCTCTTTCGAAGCGATTCCAACTTCTGCTTCATGTCGACTCGATACGACGGCTGAGCCTGTATCGTGACCTGCTCACCGGGGCGGTACCCTCACAGGACGCCCCGCCTCCCACAGAGAAGCGAATGGTCGAGATGCTCACATTCCGCCTGCTTCAGAGTGAAGCCCGGCAGGAGGATTGCGAATGGGATACAGGCTTGAAGCGGCTGAAGCAGAGCGCTTCGGCGAGTAGCGAATTTCAGGAACTCTGCAGCGCGCTACTCGATCGCGTCAAGTTCCACACGAACGAAGAACCGATTATGGATGACTCCCCGATCTTCCTCCACCGCCAATACATGCGTGACGAAGTGCTGGTTGGGTTTGGTCTCCCGAAACTTGTTGGGGCGCGCCACACGCAAACGGGTCGTTTCTGGCTTGACTCGATCAATACCGAGCTTTTCTTCGTGACCCTGGACAAATCGGAGAAGGCATTCTCGCCCTCGACCCGTTACGAGGACTTTGCAGTTAGCCCGACTCGCTTCCATTGGCAATCGCAAAGCACGACCGGCGAAAACTCTCCGACCGGTCAACGTTATGTGCGTCAGCGTGATAAGGGAGCCCGGTTTCTGCTGTTCGTCCGGCCGAAGAGAGGCGATCCATTTCTCTTCCTCGGGCCGTTGCACTATGTTTCGCATTCCGGCAGTCGCCCTATGAGCATCTACTGGGATCTTGAGTATCCTATGCCGGCGTGGTTTTTCGAGATCTGCGCCTCGCTGCGGGCGGCTTAGGGCACGAACGCGATCCTATCACTAGGCAGCGGGCCACGTCGTCAAGCGGGCCTCGGTCCGGGTGGGTGTGGATATTGGATCGAGCAACTGCGGCGGGCAACGCCGTTCCGTAATTTCGTGCTGATCTCGCCACCGTTCGCGCACGTTGCGTCTAGCGCGGCGGGACAGGGCTAGTCACACGAGTGGGCGGAGGGGCGCGCGGGTTTGCTGGCCCGTTGCGCGTCACAGCGCAGGCACATGGCGGTCGTGGCCGACGGGCGCGGGCACTGAACACCGCTTTTGGGGGATATTTCCACTTCAGCCCTCGGGACGTCCCGCGATCCACGCCCCGGAAAGTGGAAAACCAAAACCAGGTTTCCACTCCCACTCATTGTTTCTTTTTTCTTTTTCTAAAAAACCAAATTCAGAAAGGAGGCCTGGCGGCGGTCACTCCGCTCCCGCCTTCAGCTGAATCCTTCCTTCAACACTTCATGTATCTATGGTCAAATCGGCAAGTAAGTTACTAAGGACCCGGTCTTCATCCTTTTGTGGGCTTCTGTGTTTCGTTCGTCCCTGGAAACCTCGTCCTGGCAGATCGGCACCTCTCTTGCGATCGCCTCTACAGCGGTAGGGGAAAGGTCCCCAGTCAGCTTGATTTGACGATCATTCATATCGGATTTCATCCAAATAAAAAACTAGAGGGATTGAGTTCCAATTAGAGGCAGCACTCCAAGCAAACGCGCCGATTACATCCTTTAAAGTGCTAGACGTCAGGTCGATTTCGTAGCGTCGCCAGTCACGCTCCAAGCGCACTTTGCCCAAGTTCGCATAGAAAGTATCGAAGAAGGGCCCCCAGGCGACTTAATTCCGCCGGCCTTGAATTCTACGATCTCGCCACCCCTATCGCCGGCGGCCCAGAACGAAATTTTGGAGGCACCCATCACCTTCCACCCCGGATGCTCGCCCTAATTATGATCCGGCCAGGTCCAGTACGTCCCCGCAAATCCCTTTCGCGCCACTTTGGAGTAGCTGACGCGGACGCAAAAGCCATTCGCAGTTCCAGGTCTGGATTTTCCCGAAAACGCATCGTTGACCTCAATGCACTTGTTGCAGATCTCACCGTCCCCGATGAAGCCGCCAGGCCGGTAATTCTCGGTCACCTGGAATGGGGCCCTCAAAAGCGGTAGTGGCGTCGTCCACCTCATGAAAGACGCCTGGATAGAAGACATAAACGGAGCCGACAGTGCGACAACGCTGCCAACGGCTACAATTACCTTTCCCCATTTCGGCGCGTCACCGACCTATTTGAGCAAGGCGGCGACGTCACTAAGCGGCGCCTTTCTCTCGGCGGTGGATTTTTCATCGTCCATTGGTGGTCCCTCCTCGACTCGGCCTCTTCGCAGACCACTTCTCGAACCTTATCTAGGAACGAACAGCTGCATCAGCATTCGGCCCCACTCGCGGATAGATGAGCTACGGACCAATAGCGATTATCGCTCCAGGTTGTGTTGAGATCCCTCCCACTGTCAGAATGATGGGTTGAAGTCCAGCCGAAACACCTTGGTCCCTCCGAGGTGAACTCCACCGTCGCACCGATGACTGAGGATTTCATCCTGCGACGCCTCGAGGCGGAACCCGCCAAGCGTTGGCCGTCGGTCGAGGAAATGGAAGTTCACTTCGAGCGCGTCCGTCGTGCCCAAATGGACTTTCAGCCGGTCCGTGCAATAGCTCCGAAGTCTGAGTTGGAGGAAGACTGGGCCAACCGGGCTGTGCGTCTGATGGCGGAAGGGCAATACAAGGAAGCGGAGCAGATAGCCGGTCAACTGTACCAACGATCGCGCGAGCCACACGCTTTACTCTGCATGGTCTCCGCTGCGTGCAAAGACGAGCGTTACTTCGATGCGCTGCAATTCATCGAAGGCCATCCAGAGATGATCGGCCCTGGATCGCCCATTCGAAAAGATCTTCGGTACCTGGCCCTGAAGTGCTATCTCGAAACTAGGCAGGTCGGAAATGCGGAGCGCGTCATCGATGAGTGCCTCGTCGAAGACGGCGACTTACCCTCCCTGCTCCTGCAAAGGGCTTCGATCCTAGGGCTGCAGGCCCGGTATGGGGAGGCCTGTTCTATTCTTATGAAGCTCAACCGGGACTTCCCCCAACGGCCTCAGGTGCTAAAGCGCCTCGTCTTGGTGTTTGAACAAATGCGGGATCCTGGGAAGGCGGCGGCGTTCTTGAAAGCCTATAGTCGCCTCTCGACAGAAGACCCGTGGGCCCACAGGAAGATGGAACAATTCTCAGCTTTGGGTTTGATATAGGCCTCATTTGGCAAACAATGGGGGCGGCGTGGATTGTCGGTTCATTAGCATCTGCATGAGCTGGGGAACTTGGCTTCGCCACTCCAGGTCCTCCTGGAGTTCGTTCCGCTGCCCTGCGAGCCACGTCAGCGCCTGGCTAATCCCAAAAGCATTCGAGACCGGCGGGTCAATTCCAGGGACCTCTCTCGTATTCGCTGTAGCCACATCACTCGGGCGTTTATTTTTCAAATCACCTTTTGGCCCCACATCCCATCCGGTTCTTGAAATCGCTAGAACGCGAACTGCACCTTTGATTCCCCACTTCTCGCGTACGTCATCGTTGATCCAGTCTAAGAGTACGGCCTCATCGATCCGCCTAGATTGCCACTTCGCCAACCTGCCCTGATCCTGCTCAACGCACTCAAGTGCTTCCCGGAGCGTTCGCTTAAGTTCCTCAATCTGAAGTTAGCCGTACCGAGGATCAGCCCATTTGAACAGACAAACCGCAGCCAACCGGCCACGACCATGAGCCGACAACTTCCTTCCACGGAATTGAAGACCTCAATGCGGAAGCGTATCTCGTCGCGATCACCTAGCCTTACGCTAAAAGGATCCTCAGAGGGAAATACTAGTGAAAAACGCGCACGTTCCCCATGCGCGGTCCACACAGCCTCAACAAGGATTCTCGTGGGGGTCTATACCGAAGTCCGCGAGAACCTCCTCCATGGTCCTCAGCACGAGATGGTGATCCACCAAGCGATAGTTCTTAGAGACAATGCCTACCGGTACGGGGAGTTCACCGTGGCGCGAGGGAACGCGGTAGATCATGTCGAGATAGGGATTGACCGCCATCTCAGTGCCGTTTACCGAACTCATCGTGAATGATTGGCGACCGAACTGGGGTAGATGGGCAACAACTTGTACTAGTGTCCCTTCCACAGGCTGGGCTACAGGAAGTCCAAGCCAGCTGTTGCGACGAGTTAATTCCGCGCTGGGTTGATCGTTCATGGTCGGAAACAGAGTTATTCTGGCCATTATCTCCTGAGACGGCGCTAAGGAGGAAATTCATGCCCTGTAATGCGAGATTTCAGCAGACTGTTAGCTGCTAGCACGATGCTGGCCCGGACTGCTGGAAGTGGAATTTGCTGCTCGTCTATGTGCTCGATTAATGTCGTTGAACCAAACATGCGTCAGCGTCCGGCCGTTTAGCCCTTTGCCAGGCGGTCAAAGTCGATCTTCTGGTAGGCTTCATTGAGAACAATGGTATTCAAGCCCTTCAACGCACAGGAATCGCTCCGGGGCTCACTCGCAGAATGGTACGAGACCGAGAAGAATACGGCGACTCTGCTGAAGGCCGTCCTCAAGTCACTGAAAATCCCCACGCTCTCAGGTGACGACCTATGGAGTGTGTTGCGGCTGACGTGGATAACGACGGTCCATGGGAATCCGACACCAGATCATTGGAAGCGCCTAAAGGTACCGGCGCTCGCGGAGCTATATCATCGTTCGTGCGAAGTACTCGGGGACTTGCCAGCGACGCTAAAGCGGCTGGACCTCCCGCTGACCGTAACAGAGGCTGCAGCCCCTAAGACAGGTTTCGTCAACTTCCGGAACGTGTGGAGAAACTCTTGCCGCACCTGGTGCACAGCAAACAAGAAGGCCTTAATTGGCATTGTCACAGAGGCAATGCAACTCCCGGCTAACGATCAAGCCCGTTATGAGCTCGCAAAGCGAATCGGGAGCTTATCTGCCGTGCCGTCTCCCGACGAAAAGAGTTCCGTTGGTGCGCCTGCCGTACTCACGCCGGTCGTCGCTTGCCTAGATCCCTGGCTTCGTTTCCCGGTCATCAATGGTCGGGGAGAAATAGGAGCGTTGCTACGGTCTCTGAAATTGGCTGACGGTGATCTTCAACGACAAGTTAAGGGCATCACCAGTCTAGTGGGTCAGTTCGGCATCGAAGACGCGCTAACAGTTGACGTGCTGGCGGACGTGATCGCGAAACATATACCAAAGTCCCTTCCAGCGGCAGGTGGGCATCCCAGCGAACAACAGGACGCTTCGGATCTACCGTACCTTGACGAGGCGGAACGCGAAGCTACTAGGAAGAGCCAGTCCGTAACCTATAGAAACCGGCACAACAAAATAACAAACACACTCAGAGAGCTGCTGCGTACGCACAAGCTGAGTCAGGGAACGCGCCCAGATAGCCGCTACGCCGTGCTCGTCAAGAATTACGACCAAAACGGCCGCGACCTTTTGATCGAGGTAAAGTCCTGATCCAGATCGCGGTTCAATTCGAATCGCAGTGGGCCAATTGTTGGATTATCGACGCCATCTCCCAGACCGTCTCGCAACGGATCTAGCGATTTTGACAATAGGGCGGCCCTCGGACTCCTACCTCGACTTCCTCTCTGATCTGCAGATCTCCGCCCTATGGTTTTCAAATGAGAGCTGCCGTGACTTATGCGGGACTGGCAAAGCTTGGCAATCGATCGAGAAGCTGACCTTAGGGAGGCGCACCACACCACGTCGATCCACGTGAGTGCCCAGATCACTGAGGCCGTGCCTTGCTCAACGGTTGGCTCGCTTGGGCCTTAATCCTCTGGTTCGGCTGCTCGATAGAGGAATGCCCGGGTAACCGGTTTAGCAAACGACCGCGGAAATCTGGGAGCATAGCGACTGTATGCGCAGGGCTGCCGACAGCGCGATCACATGCTTGTATCACTACGAAGCCTTCAATCGGGACCGCTTGAAGGATACGCTTATCAACCAGAGGGTCCATTTTTCAAGCCCGCAACATTTTAACGATCCATGGGATTGTCATCCATGGTTTGACGCGACCGAGGTGCTCGACCCTGTTCTCCGTTCGAAATGGGTGCGTTTCCTAGAGCGACACCTCACCGCAGATCAAGAACAGACCTTGGCTGCCAAATATTTCGTTTGGCAAGAGGACATCCCGTTCTTGCAAAGGACGATCGGTCACATGATTGACTCTATTTGGCAACTGAATGCGGATCGCTGGAGGATGTACTGCCTTACGCCCCATCCCACTTCGGTACTTATGTGGTCGCACTACGGCGACAAACATAGAGGACTTTGCTTGGAGTTCGACGCGACGGCTGCGGTCATCGGACGGGCCCTTCAAGTTCGCTATCAAGAGAATCTGCCGGCTATCTCGGCTTCGTCATTCGATGATTGGGGTGCAATTGCTCCTTCAATTCTCCTTGACAAGTCGATCGTATGGGCCTATGAAGACGAATATCGTGTCTTGGCACGAGATTCCAAGGCTGATGCTCTGCCTACGGATTTCCTGCCCGTTACTGGCAAGGATTTTCTCCCACTGCCCGTGGGAGCCCTGACCGCAGTAATTGCTGGCTGCAACGCTGACTTGGACGCTGTCACATCGATCGTGCAGGCTCACGCGCCTAGCATTCGGGTCCAGAGATGTGTTCGTGCTCACAACAAATATGCTTTGTCGATCGAGGCTTGAGATCAGTTTCAGCTTCGAGGTTGCCGAGCCCAAAGGCAGACACTCGATTCGACTGTGGGCACCCAGTGGCGGCCCAGAAACTAGAGCCATAAACTGCTCGCTGGCCATGCGTTGGCACTCGTTGTCACTCTTGGGCTGTAACTGTTTGAGGAATTGGTAGCGCTAACGGGAATCGAACCCGTATTTAAGCCTTGAGAGGGCTCCGTCCTAACCGTTAGACGATAGCGCCACGCGGTTATTCCTATTATACAAGGCGATGCGGCGTACCGAGCTATGCGCGACACGATCCGCGCCGCGCACCCGACGTGCTACTTGATAGTCAACAAGTTGGTTCCGCCGGGATAAACAGTTCCTGAAAGACTCGAGAGGCGGGCATGAAACCGGAGCGGGTCTTCAAAGAATTGACAGACCGGCTTTGCGCAAATACGCCACGACCGCCGTCATTACCGCCTCAGTCCGATCCCGGTGCGGCGCATGCCTGCACTCCGGCAGCACGAGTACCTCCGTCTGCGGCACTTGCTGCTGGATAGCCTGCCATTGCCGCGCCGTCCCGTATTCGTCATCTTCTCCCTGAATGACCAGAACCGGGCACTGGATCAAACCGAGGTATTCCTGGATATCCCACGACCGGAATCGCGCATCAAGCCAGATCTCGTTCCATCCCCAAAACGCCTCGTCGGCATGGGCGTGGTAGCGCCCGAGCTTGCGTCTGAGGTCCGTGGTCTGGTATGCGGTCTTGGCGCGAGCGATGCTTTCGAGCGACAGTTCTTCCACGAAGACGTGCGGCGACTCGAGTATCAGGGCTCGCGGCGCCTCGGGATACTTGCCGGCGAAAATGATTGCAATCGATGCGCCATCGCTATGCCCAAACAAAACGGGTCTGGTAATTCCTGTTTGCGCGAGCAGCTCCGGTAAAACGACCTCCGCCTCGCGATGCATGTAGGCGGGATCGCGTTTTTCCGCGAGGCGATCCGAATTGCCATACCCGTATCGCGAATAGACCAGGACGCCGCAGCCCGTGCACGCGGCCAGCCGGTCCGGAAAATCGCGCCAATGCGCCACCGATCCAAGGCCCTCGTGCAGCAGTACAACCGCCGGAGCGCTTGCATGGCTGCCCGGAATCCACAGCGTCTCCAGGCGCTTGCCATCCACCACGATGTCGCGCGACTGCCTCAATGCGCCACGGCTCCCGATCTGGTCTGGTTCGCGCGCTTCTGCAAAACGAAACGCTGAATCTTGCCTGTTGCGGTCTTCGGCAGCGAGTCGACGAACTCGATCCAGCGTGGATATTTGTACGGCGCGAGCCTCGCTTTAATGAACTCTTGCAGTGTTTGCCGCAGAATTGTCTCAGGGGCCGCGCCGGGCTTGCGGACGACAAAAGCCATCGGTTTCATCAGCCCGCTCTCATCGGGAGCGCCGACCACAGCCGCCTCGAACACGTCGTTGTGCGCGATGAGAGCCGCTTCCACTTCCAGAGGCGAGACCCAGATGCCACCCACCTTGAGCATCTCGTCGCACCGCCCGCAATAGACATAGTCGCCGCCGTCGGTCTGGCGAAATTTGTCTCCGGTGCGCATCCATTCACCCAGGAAAACTTCTCGCGATTTCTCCGGCTTGTTCCAATAGCCCGCTGCCCCGCTTGGGCCGCTCACGTACAATTCGCCGATCTCGCCTGGCGGGACTTCCGCGGCTTTTTCATCCACCACACGGACACAATAACCGGGAACGGGTCGTCCGGTCACGCCGTAGCGCACCGCGCCGGGCCGGTTGGATAAATAAATGTGCAGCATCTCGGTGGAGCCGATGCCGTCCACAATATCGACGCCGGTGTGCTGGCGCCAAGTGACGCCGACATGTTCCGGCAGCGCCTCGCCCGCCGACGTGCACATGCGCAGCGAATGCTCGCCGCGGCTGGGCAGACAAGGCGAATTCAGCAGCGCGTTGAAAAGCGTGGGCACGCCGCAGAAAATTGTCGGCTTATGCTCGCGCAAAATCTGGGTCACGGCCTCAGCCGTGGGCCGGCCTGAAAACAGAATCGTCGCCGCTCCCACCGACATCGGGAACGTGAGCGCATTACCCAGGCCGTAAGCGAAAAACAGCTTGGGGGCGGAATAGACCACATCCGCCGGATCGATGCCAAGCACGCCCTGGCCGAACAACTCTGCCGTCGCCATCAGGCTCGCGTGCCGGTGTATCACCCCCTTCGGCTCCCCAGTTGAGCCGGAAGAATACAACCAGAAACAAACGTCATCACCGTGAGTGAGGGCAGGCTCTGCGACCGCTGGCGCGTTTGCAAGCAAAGATTCCAGTTGACCGTGCCGGTCACCCGAAAAGAGCACCGGCCCGGACCAACCGGCGATGCCAGCCGCCCGACTAAAAACTCCTTCGCGGCCGTCGGAAACGATGGCGGCTGCCGGTTGTGCGTCTCTCAGGATCAGCGCGTAGTCGTCCGCCGTGAGCAACGTGTTCAGCGGGATTGGAACGATGCCCGCTTCGATTGCGCCGAGAAAGCACGTTGGAAAATCGATCGTATCCAGCAGACACATCACGATCCGCTTTCCTGATTCGAGGCCCATCGCGCGCAAAACGTTCGCGCAGCGGTGTATGCGCTCAGCGACATCTGAATAGCTGTAGCTACCTCGATCGTCTATAAATGCGGTCTTGGAGCCACGTCCGGCCGACAAATTCCGCTCGATCAGATCGACGGCGGCGTTATAAGGCTGCTGCGGCGTATCCCGTTCGCGCTCCATGGCAAGCGTGCGAGTATAATCGTACTCGATTGACGGTCGCAACGGAAACTGGGCGCGTCGACTTCCAAACGGATCCGGCGCGGTACAAGCACTGGCTCTTGTCTTTTGAAGGGCCTGTCGCGACGCTGCTGCTCGACGTTCAAGAAGACTCTGGCATCCGCCCCGGTTACAAGCTGAAGCTCAACTCATACGATCTCGGTGTCGATATCGAGTTGCGCGACGCGTTGGAACGGATCCGCTTTGAGCATCCCGATGTGCGCTGCGTGGTTATTACCGGCGCCAAGCCGCGCGTGTTCTGCTCCGGGGCGAATATCTATATGCTCGGGCTGTCGAGCCACGCCTGGAAGGTGAATTTCTGCAAATTCACGAACGAAACTCGCAACGGCATGGAAGACTCCAGCCGGCATTCGGGGCTGAAATTCCTGGCTGCCTGTAATGGTTCGACGGCTGGTGGCGGATATGAGCTGGCGGTGGCCTGCGACGAAATCGTATTGATCGACGACCGCTCATCATCGGTAAGCCTCCCTGAAGTTCCGTTGCTGGGCGTTTTGCCGGGAACGGGAGGCCTTACTCGCCTGACCGGAAAAAGAAAAGTCCGCCGCGATCACGCAGACGTGTTTTGCACGATGCCCGAAGGTCTTCAGGGTCAACGAGCGAAGGACTGGCGCTTGGTGGACGAAGTGGTTAAGCCGCAGCAGTTCAGCGATTACGTGCGCAAGCGGGCTGACGAGTTGGCAGGCCTCAGCGACCGGCCGGCGGTCGAACCCGGCGTCTTGCTCCCGGCTTTGGATCGGACGATTGACGAATCTGGCTATCGCTACCGATACGTGGACGCCCGATTGGATCGCGGCGCCCGAACCGTCACGCTCACCGTTTCCGCACCGCAGGGTGTCGCCGACTTTTCCGCCGGGGCGGAATGGTGGCCGCTAGCCATGAGCCGCGAACTGGATGATGCCATTCTGAATCTCCGCACCAATGAACTCGATCTCGGCCTCTGGATTTTGAAGACCTCGGGAAATCTCAATACTATTCTCGAGTACGACGCGCAGCTGCTCGCGAACCGCAGCCACTGGTTTGTCCGGGAAGTGATCGGACATTTACGCCGTACGTTCGCGCGCCTGGACGTCTCCTCGCGGTCCATGTACGTCGTCATTGAGCCGGGTTCGTGCTTTGTCGGATTGCTGCTGGAGCTGGCATTGGCTGCTGACCGTGTTTATATGCTCGACGTGCCCGAGAACCAGATCGTGCTAACGGAGATGAATTTCGGTCTGCTTGAATCCGTGAATCGCGCTTCGCGTGTGGCGAACCGGTTCTATGGGTGCGCACCGGATGTCGAGAAGCTGCGCAGCCAGGTTGGGACGCCGCTCGGAGCCCGCGAAGCGTTCCAGTCGGGTTTAGTCACCTTCGCGCCCGACGATCTGGATTGGAGCGACGAGTTGCGGCTGGCGGTCGAGGAGCGAGCCGCCCTCTCGCCCGACGCGTTGACGGGTCTTGAAGCCAACCTTCGCTGCGGCGATCGCGAAAGTATGGAAACCCAGATCTTCGGGCGGCTCTCCGCATGGCAGAACTGGATTTTCAGCCGTCCCAACGCCGTGGGTCCGGACGGAGCTTTGAAGGTTTACGGGACCGGCGTTCGCCCCAAATTCGATTGGGAGCGCACTTGAGTGATCGACTACACCGAGCGAATACCCAACAACGTTGACTTGGCCGCCGACAAAACTCTCCAGCGCGCCCTGGAGCGCTGGCAACCGGCGTTCCTCAACTGGTGGTCCGACACGGGTCCCGTATCCAGTTCGCTACTTCAGGTATATCTCCGCACTGCTATCAGCGTGGATCGCGACGGCTGGGCCAACTTCGGCTTCGTGCGCATGCCCGATTACCGCTGGGGCATCTTCCTTGTGCCGCGTGACGAGAACCGTACCATCCCCTTCGGGGATCACCAGGGCGAGCCTGCGTGGCAAGAAGTGCCAGGCGAGTATCGATCCACTCTGCGCCGGATCATCGTCACGCAGGGCGACACGGAGCCTGCATCGGTCGAGCAGCAACGCCTGCTCGGGATTACGGCGCCTTCGCTCTACGACCTCCGCAATCTTTTTCAGGTGAACGTCGAAGAAGGCCGGCACCTGTGGGCCATGGTGTATCTGCTGCAGCGCTACTTCGGCCGCGATGGCCGCGAGGAAGCCGAAGCGCTGCTCGAGCGGCGCTCCGGCGACACCAACAAGCCGCGCATCCTGACCGCATTCAACGACCCGATCCGGCATTGGCTGGCGTTTTTCATGTTTGCCTATTTCACTGATCGCGATGGCAAATTCCAGCTTGCGTCGTTGGCCGAATCCGCTTTCGATCCTCTGGCGCGCACCTGCCGGTTCATGCTGACGGAGGAAGCGCACCACATGTTCGTCGGCGAGTCGGGAGTCGCGCGCGCGATTCAACGCACTTGCGAGCTGATGCGGAATCACAATACAAGCGATCCGGCCGGCGTTCGAGCACTGGGCGTGATCGATCTCGACACTATCCAGAAATTCGTGAATTTCCATTACAGTGCGACACTGGATCTGTATGGTTCGGAGATTTCTTCTAACGCCGCAACCTATTACACCACCGGTCTAAAAGGCCGCAGCGGAGAGAGCAAACTCGTGGACGACCATAAGCTCACGGACGCCGAATACGTCGTGCACGAGGTCTCAAATGGGCAGATCGTGCCCAAAACGGTTCCCGCGCTGACGGCGCTCAACGCTCGCTTGCGCGACGATTACATCCGCGAAATCCAGGCCGGACTGGATCGCTGGAACCGCATCCCGGTGCAATTCGGCTTGCCGTTCCGGTTTGAACTTCCGCATGTCGGGTTCAACCGGCGCATCGGCGCGTTCGCCGGCCGCAACGTTAGCCCGGAGGGACAGGTCTTGAGTGTCGAGGACTGGAAGGCGCGGGAATCGCGCTGGCTGCCGTGCGAAGACGACCATCTGTTTATTGAATCGCTGATGGGCCGAGTAGTCGAACCCGGCCAGTTCGCCAACTGGATCGCTCCGCCCGTTCGCGGCGTTAACAACCAGCGAGTCGATTTCGAGTACGTGCGGTTTAATTGAAAGAGTGAGCGAACTCGATCGTGCCGGCCGTTTCGACCGGCTTCCGTCCGACGCACGCAAGCTGCTGGCCGTAATCACGCGGCAAGCCTACGCCGGAACACTGATGTCCAAGCCGCGCGGAATCGCGACGATGCCCGAGGTACACGAAGCCTGTGGCCTGGACCCCGACGAAATGGCGCCGCTCGTGCGAGTGCTGGCCGATTCCGGATTCATCCGCGTGGAAGGCGAGTACCCGTTCGAAAAGTTGAAGTTGATTGAAATGCCCGCAGAGCGACGCATCTCCGCACACGTAGTGGAGCACGCCGTGTGGGACTGGACGGGCGAAGGTCCGCCTGTTTTGTTTTGCCATGGCACAGGTCTGCACTCGCGCTGCTGGGACCAGGTGATTGTTCAACTCGGCGGCCGGCGGTGTTTTGCGCTGGATTTTCGTGGCCATGGCCGCAGCGAAAAGCCCCCCTCACCTTATTACTGGCGGACGTTCGGCGAAGACGCCGCCGCGATCGCTGCCTGTCTTGACTTTCGCGGCGGCATTGGTGTTGGCCATTCCATGGGCGCTCACGCCCTGGTCGTTGCCGCGGCATCGCATCCGGAAGCGTTCTCTGCCTTGCTGCTCATCGATCCCGTCATCCGCTCCCAGGAACACTACGTCGGCCCGTTCCAAGGTGCGCAATTTGTTGCTAAGCGCCGCAACGAGTGGTCCTCTCCGCAGGAAATGTACGAGAGCTTCGCGAACCGCCGCCCGTTTGCGACATGGGACCGCCGCGTGCTGCGCGATTATTGCGATTACGGACTGGCGCCGGCTAACGGCGGTTTTGTTCTCGCTTGTACGCCTGCAATCGAGGCGGAGATTTACGAAAACGGTGCTCTGCCGAATGCCGCTATTTACGGCGAAATTGCTGCCATCCAGATTCCAGTGCATGTCGTCCGCGCCAGGCCCATGCGCGATGCCTCCGACCTATTGCTAGGCTCTCCAACCACACCCGATTTAGCTTCCCATTTCGCGCACGGGACAGATCGCGTTTGCGCCGACCGCTCGCACTTCATTCCCATGGAAGACCCGGCACTGGTCGCGCGCATGATTCGCGACTTGATTCCGGGATAATGAATACTAGTGCCCATCGAAGAACAGCTTGCCTATTTGAAAAAAGGCCTGGCCGAACTCATTTCGGAAGAAGAACTGCGCGAGCGCCTCGTTCAATCGCAGAAAACCGGACGACCTCTGCGCGTAAAAGCGGGCTTCGATCCCACTGCGCCCGACCTCCATCTCGGCCACACTGTGCTGTTGCGGAAAATGAAGCATTTCCAGGATCTCGGCCACACCGTGATCTTCTTGATCGGCGATATGACGGGCCTCATCGGCGATCCCACCGGCCGCAACACAACGCGCCCGCCCATGACGCGCGAACAGATCGACCAAAACGCCGAAACCTACAAGGCGCAGGTATTTAAGATTCTCGATCCGCAGAAAACCGAGGTGCGCTTCAATAGCGAATGGCTGGCACCGCTAAAGTTTGAAGATATCGTCCGGCTGTGTTCGAAATACACGATCGCGCGCATGTTGGAACGCGATTATTTCGCCAATCGCTACAAGCAAGGCGTCCCAATTTCGATCCACGAGCTGTTGTATCCGCTCGCGCAAGCCTATGACTCCGTCGTGTTGCATTGCGATGTCGAGATGGGCGGCACCGATCAGAAATTTAACTTGCTGGTTGGTCGCGAAATCCAGCGCGACTCGGGCCAGCCGCCGCAGATCGTCGCCACGACGCCGGTGCTCGAAGGCACGGATGGGGTCGAGAAGATGTCGAAATCCAAGAGCAACTATATTGGCATCACTGAGGCGCCGAAAGTCATGTTCCGGAAAATCATGGGCATCAGCGACGAGCTGATGTGGCGCTACTACGAGCTGCTGACGGACAAAACCATGGCCGAAATCGCCGAACTGCGCAGCCGGAACGAACCGATGGCGGCCAAGCAAGCGCTGGCGCGCCAGGTGGTGGCCGATTTCCATTCCGCCGAAGCCGCGCGCGAGGCGCAAGAGGCGTTCGATCGCGAGGTGCGCGAAGGACAGGCGCCCGCCGATATGGAAACGGTGGCGCTTTTTCCCGAATGGGGGTCGAGCCTGCCGAAGATCATTCTGGGCACTGGAATGGCGGAGTCGCGGACGGACGCTGAGCGAAAGATCAAGTCTGGCGCCGTTGAGATCGATGGCGTTAAAGTGACGACGCTGTCTTACACCGTGGAAAAGCCGATCGTGGTGCGCGTCGGGAAGAAGTGGAAGCGCATCGAACCGGCGAATCGATGACCCGCCGCCCGTTCGTCTGGAAGCTGCGCGATCGTGAGCTGCTCACCGGCGAGCGCACGCTCATTATGGGCGTGCTCAACGTCACGCCGGATTCGTTTTCCGACGGCGGCCGCTTTGCCGACCCTGACGCCGCGTTCGCCCGCGCGATAGAAATGGAAGAGCAGGGCGCCGACATCATCGATATCGGCGCCGAATCCACGCGTCCGGGCGCGAAGACCACTCCCGAAGCCGAAGAACTCCGCCGCCTTATCCCCGTGCTGAAACGTTTGCGCGGCAAGCTCGCGGTGCCGGTCTCCGTGGACACGTACAAGTCCGGGGTGGCGGAAAAAGCGTTGGAGCATGGCGCCTACGTAATCAACGATCCATCGGGGCTGACTTTCGACCCATTGTTGGCCCGCGTTGTGGCGAATCGCGACGCCGGCCTCATCTTGAATCACATGCGCGGCACGCCCGAAAGCTGGGCCAAGCTTCCGCCTCTGAAAGACGTGATGGGAACAATCCTCCTGGACCTGGATGCGTCCATCCACCGGGCCATCGGCTCGCGCGTGGACCGTGCACGCATAGTTGTGGATCCGGGGCTCGGCTTCGGTAAGCGCAGGGAGCAAAATGCCGAGATCCTGGCGCGATTGGAGGAATTGGCCCGGCTCGATCTGCCGATCCTGGTCGGTCCTTCTCGCAAGTCTTTCCTGCCGCAGGCCGATCAGACCGCAAAGGAACTGCTGGAATGCGCAACGGCCGCAGCCGTGACGGCGGCGATTCTGGGCGGCGCGCACATGGTTCGCGTGCACGAGGTCGCTGCCATGAAACCGGTGGTCCAGGTAGCGGACCAGATCCTTAGCTTCGCTGGCACTTCGGACAGTAGTGCGTCCCGCGCTGTCCCACCACGATCCTCCGGATCGCCGTTCCGCAGATAGGACACGGCTCGCCCGCGCGTCCGTATACCTGGTGCTGGAGTTGAAAGCTGCCTTTTTTTCCCTCGGCATCTACGTAGTCGGAGATCGACGAGCCCTTCAGCCGCACCGCGGTGTTCAGTATGTCGAGCATGGCTCGATGCAGACGCGTCGCGCGTTCACGGCCTAGAGTGGATGCAATGGCTCTCGGATGAATGCGCGCCTCGAACAGCGCTTCGTCGGTATAGATGTTGCCCATCCCGCGCAGGAAGCGCTGGTTGAGCAGCAACGGCTTCACGCGAGCGTGCCGCTGTTTAAGTCGCTGGAGAAAATCGTCCAAGCCGATCTCGAGCGCATCCGGCCCCAGCGCCGCCGCCCGCTGCAGCAATTCGGCGCTCCATTCGATCCGCCCGAAATGCCGTATATCCTCGTAGACCAGCAGACCGCGGTCAAGCGTGAACACCGCCCGGGCATAAGGACCTGCATCCGAATCGATCAGCAGTTTCCCCGTCATACCTAAGTGGATGGTCAGGAAACCGCGGTCGAGCTCCAGCACGATAAACTTGCCGTGCCTTCGAACCGACTTCACCTGCTGTCCTCGCAAACGCCGGCGCAGCGTCGAAAAATTCTGGCGCACCACATGGCGCGATGAGAAGCGCGCCTCCACTATACGCCGGCCCGTGAGCCGGGGCGCAAGCGTTCTTACCACGGTTTCTACTTCGGGAAGCTCAGGCACTGCTTCTTACGAGCGGCTTTCGGGGTCGAGCAGAATGTCGTCGCCTTCCACCTTCACGGCGAACTTGTCCAGCTTCACTGCGGGGTCATAGTCGTTTTCGCCGGTGCGACAATCGTAGGCCCATTCGTGCCAGGGGCAGACCACCAGGTGCTCCTGCATTGCGCCCTGCCCGATCGGTCCCCCGGCATGGGGACAGATGCCGGCCAATGCGTGAAGTTCACCTCCTGCGTTACAAATCGCATACGAATCGTCGCCCAGCACGACCTCCATCACCGCGCCGGGCGGAAGCTGGGTTAACGAGCCAACCTTAACAAACGCCATAAATCATGTTCTACCATGCCGAAGACATGCGACCACGCCGATTAGGTAGTAGTGCACGCCGGCCGCAAGCTTTGAACAATCCGGCTGCAAACGCCTGGTGCAAAGGTGAACCCGACGCCCCCCAAGAGCAAGAACGGGCCCAACACGCCGCCTGCGCTTTGCGTCATAATTGCTTAGTAGGCTGCATTTCCGAATGAAACTGCTGCTGTGTTTTCTTGCAGTTACGTGCTGTGCGAGGGCGGGCGAGTACGTCGTTTTGTCCAGCGGCTTCCGCATCCACGCCGATAGCCACATGGCGGATGGCAATATGATGCGGCTCCAAACCAGCCAAGGCGAGATCGAAATCCCCGCCAGCAGTGTGACAGGAATCGAGAAAGAAGAGTACACTCCTCCGCCTCCGGCTGCGAGCAAGCCACTAGAGCAACCCAAAGCGACACCAGACGGTAGCCCTCAAGAACTGGTGACCCGCGCCGCAATCGATGCTGGCTTGCCTCCGGAATTCGTCCATAGCATCGCGCGCGCGGAGTCGGCCTACAAGACGGACGCGGTTTCTCCCAAAGGCGCGATCGGTCTGATGCAGCTGATGCCGAAAACCGCCGCGGAACTGAACGCGAATCCCTATGATCCAGCGCAGAACGCCGAGGCGGGAGCCCAGTACCTGCGGGAGTTGCTTCTGAAATATCAAAACGACCCGCATCAGGTGCTCAAGGCAATCGCGGCCTACAACGCCGGACCGGCGGCCGTGGACAAATATAAAGGCATTCCCCCCTACGCCGAGACCGTCGAGTACGTCAGGCGCGTACTCAAGGAATACGAGCGGCAGCAGAAGAAGAACTCCGCGGATTAAAGTTCTGAAGAATTCGACAGCCGTTTTCCGACAGAACCTCCTCTCGAAACCCGCTAGGCTTGACCTATGCACAAGGGCAATTCGGGCTTCCGCCCGGCGCTGGAGACCGCGCTTGAGGCAGCACTCGCTCATCTGGAGAATGTGGACACCACGCCAGTATCGGCGGCCGCTGATCTCGGCTCGCTTCGGCGGCGGCTCGGCAAGATGCTGGCGGCCGAAGGTCTTCCAGCGGAACAGGTGATTTCAGAGCTCGCGGACGACGTGCGTGGCGGAATTCTTGGTACGGCCAGCGGGCGTTTTTTCGGATGGGTGGTGGGTGGTTCGCTTCCGGCCGCTTTGGCGGCCGACTGGCTGACCGCCGCCTGGGATCAGAACGCGGTGCTCTACGCCAGCGGGCCCGCCGCGGCCGTCGCCGAAGAAATCGCCGGCGGCTGGCTAAAAGACATTTTAGGCTTGCCTGAGCGTGCGAGCTTCGCTTTGGTTAGCGGATGCCAAATGGCGCATGTGACGTGCCTGGCGGCGGCCCGTCACGCGCTGCTGCGTCAACAAGCCTGGGATATCGAACAGAAAGGTCTTTTCGGCGCGCCGCCGGTTCGCATTTTGGCTAACGCGGACGCGCACGGCTCTATTGAGCGCGCAGTTCGACTGCTCGGCATCGGGCGGTCACAGATGTTTTTCGTGCCGGCGGACGAACTCGGCCGCATGCGGCCCGACGGCTTGGAGACCGCGCTGCGGCAGGGCACCGAGTGCGCGAGTATCGTTGTGCTGCAGGCCGGCGATATTCATACCGGGGCATTCGATGATTTCGAGGCACTGAGCCTCATCGCGAAGAGTTATGAAGCATGGGTTCACGTGGATGGAGCTTTTGGTTTGTGGGCCGCCGCCAGCCCGCGCTACAAGCACGTTACGAGAGGGATAGAACGGGCGGACTCCTGGGCAACCGACGGCCACAAGTGGCTCAACCTACCGTTCGATTGCGGATATGCATTTGTCGCAAATCCGGAAGCGCATCGCGCCGCCATGTCGCATCGCGCATCGTACCTGGAATTCGCCGCTGAAGTTCGCGATCCGGCGGATTGGAACCCCGAATGGTCGCGCCGGGCGCGCGGGTTTCCTACCTATGCCGCGCTGCGCCAACTTGGGCGGAAGGGAATTGCGAATCTGGTGGAGCGGTGCTGTGCTCATGCCCAGGCGCTGGTCCGTCGTATCGGCGAATTGCCGGACGCCGAGGTCTTATCCTGGCCGGTAATCAATCAGGGGCTAGTACGATTTCGCGACCCAGACCCGAATGCTTCAGAATCGCACCACGCGGTGCGGACCGATCAGGTGATCGCAGCAATCCTCGCGAGCGGTGAAGCGTTCTTCACCGGCAGCGATTGGAAGGGTCGCCGCGTGATGCGTGTGAGCGTCTGCAATTGGCAAACGTCGGAGAACGACGTGAACCGGGCCATTGCGGCGGTTCAACGAGCAATCGCGATGACGGGCGGGCGCGAAACCACAGCGGCAGCAGGCACTGCACCAGATCCGATATCTCAGAGTCGGTGAGCCGTTGGGTTGCAGCTCAAAACGCCGCAAGCTGTTCACTACCATGTCGGATGTGTCAAGATGATCCGATGACCTCCGCCGCAGCCAGGACCGCGACTCTCGTCCCAGCAAGCCGAGCCCGCCACGCCGTAATCGCCGTGTTTATGCAGGCGATCAATGCCGTGGTGTATTCCTGGTCCGTTTTTCGCGGGCCGCTGGCGGAACTGCACCACTGGTCTAAGGCACAAACTATCGCTCCGTATCGCTACTCGTTGCTCGCCGTTGCAATAGGAACCATCATCGGTGGGCTTTGGCAGGATCGCAAAGGGCCACGGCTGGTCGCCTCGGTCGGAGGGTTGATGCTGTTCGTTGGCTCTCTGATTTCGGCGTTTTCCGGAGACAATCTCACCATGCTAGTCATCGGCTACGGGCTGATTGGCGGGCTCGGCGGCGGGTTTGTTTACGTCACGCCCATCGCGAATCTGGTGCGATGGTTTCCGGATAAACGCGGCACGATGGTGGGGTTGGCCGTCATGGGCTCGGGCTTAAGCCCGCTATTTTGGAGCCCGCTGATCGAATGGATCGTCGGCAAGGATGCGGCCCAACTGCATACAACTCTTCCGCTAGCGTTCATCGTGATGGCATGCATCTTTATCGTTGGCCTGGTGCTTCCGGCGCAATTCATGCGCGTTCCCCCGAAGGGTTGGAAACCGGAGGGGTGGACACAGCCGGTGCACCGCGCCGCCGTTCGGGATGTTTCGACAGGACAAATGCTGAGCACCTGGCAATTTTATGCGCTGTGGCTGGCATTCGTGCTGGGCGTTGGAGTTGGGTTGACGGCGATCGGGCAAGCTTCGCCGCTGATTCAGGAGATATCCCGATCGAGCACCATGCCTTTCTCGGCGGGCATCGCGGTCGGCATCATGGGAATTTTCAACGCAGGCGGGCGCCTGACCTGGGGAACAGTTTCGGACCGGATCGGACGAAAGACCGCGCTATTCTCGATGAGTTGCGTATCGATCGTCGCTTGCCTGGGGCTGCTGCGGAACGCGTCTGGATTTTGGGGCGTGGTTGCGGGACTGTGCCTGGCGGCATTCGCCTACGGAGGATTCCTGGCGGTGATGCCCGCCTTCTCGGCGGACTATTACGGACAAAGCAATGTGGGGGGCAACTACGGGTTCTTGTTCCTTGCCTGGGGTGTGTGCGGTTTCCTGATCCCGGGGTACTTCGAAGCGATTCTGGATCGTGCGCGCGAGGCGGGGAATCTGGCCGCCGGCTATCGCGAGGTGTATTGGGATCTGGCGATGCTAGCGATCGCGGTCGCGGTGCTGGCTATTATTGTTCGTCCCCCGCGAGCGGCAGCAGCGGCGAAAATTGGATAAAACAATACTGCACTGACTTGCTTTCCTGCGCGAGGTGGTATCTCGCCGCCTCAATCGCGCGGCGCGATGAATGTTGATGGGCCGCCTACACCGGGCTCCGCTTAAGCGCGTAATCGATGGCCTCTTGCGGAATCTCGAATTTTGAAACGGCCGTATTGCCGAGATATCCGATAGCCTTGATGCCGGCCGGACTCGTGTAGTAGGCATCCACCACCATGCGGCGAGCCCAGTCGAAGAAGCGGATCCCCGGACCCAGAATGGGCGATTCGTTTTTTCGATAGGCAATCAAATCCAGGAGCGCGGTTTGTTGCTGCGGCGCGGCTGTTACGAAATCCTTCGAGTATAGCCGCGAACTGGCGCGGTCAAGCCACGCGATTCCGCCCGTGTAGATCGCAAGCAGTTGCGGATTTTGGCTGGCGAGCAGATCGATGAACTCGCAAACGCCGGCCGCGGCCGCGCTGGGTCCATGCTCGTCGGCGGGAACGATGAGGTCGGCCAAGACCTGGAGTGTCTTGAATTCGTGCAGAGTCAGCGCCTTGGGCTTATAGCCGCCGGCCAGCTTCTCATCGGCCGCGATGCCGTGCACGTGCTGTGCGGCTTCAAGGCTCAGCGGCCCCGTTGCCGCGGCCGCAGCGATGGCCTTGAGCAGGTCGCGCCGCGATCTCTCAGACATTGCCTTTCCTCATTTCCTCGGCCATGTACTCCGCCGTGCGCCAAGCCAGCGCGACGATGCTCAAGGTCGGGTTTTTGTCGGGATTGCTAACGAACGGCGCCGCGTCGGCCACAAACAGGTTTTTGACCTCGTGTGCCTGGCAGTACTTGTTCAGCACGGACGTAGCCGGGTCGCTGCCCATTCGGATCGTTCCGAGCTCGTGAATGATCTCGCCGCCGGTGGAGATTCCTTCGCCGGCAAGGAAATTCGGCTGGGGCTTCGTGATCGTGCCGCCCATGGTCTCCAGCAGCGCTTGAAAAGTTTCATGCATGTGCCGCGCCTGTTTTAGTTCATTATCAGTCCACTGGAAATGGAAGCGCAGCACCGGGATTCCATATTGATCCACGACGTCCGGGTCGATATCGCAGTACGTGTTTTCGTTCGGTATCTGTTCACCGCGCCCGGCGAAGCTGACCGAAGCACCGTAATGCTTATAGATAGTGTCCTTGAGATCTTTGCCGTAGCCTTCGTGCTGGCGGCATTCGGTGTGGAACGAACCCATGGCGGGCATATGGAATCCGCCGCTGATCTCGACGTGATAGCCGCGAGGAAACTCCTTGTTTCTGGCATCCCAGAGCCACCACGGGATGTAGAGGTGCATGCCGCCCATGCCGTCCGAATTGTGGCGCGGCAGCTCATCCAAGGCCGGAATGTGCGCGCCCAACGAATAGCCCACGCTATCAGTCATATTCCTGCCTACCTGGCCGGAGCCGTTCGCGAGACCGTTGGGAAAGCTGCCGGATTTCGAATTCAGGAGCAGCCGTGCCGATTCGCAGGCGCCGCAGGCCAGCACCACAGCCCGGCAGCGGATCTGCTTTTCGGTGCGCGTGCCTTTATCGATGTAGGAGACTGCTGAGACTTTGCCTGAGGCGTCGGTAATGAGTTCGCGCGCCATGGCATTGGTGAAGAGCTTCACCCGGCCGGTTTTGATTGCGGGAAACACCTGGACCTGGCTGGACGAGTAGTTCGAGGCTGTCGCGCAGCCGCGGCTGCATTGCGCGCAATAGTGGCAGGGAGGCCGCCCGTTCGTGGGTTTGGTGATAACCGCAAGGCGCGACGCAATGCACGGAATATTGAGCTTCTTAGCGGCCCGTTGCACCAGCAGTTCGTGCACGCGCGGTGCAGGGCAGGGCTGGAAAATTCCGTCTGGCGCGCTGCGAATCCCTTCCCTGCTGCCGGTCACGCCAATGAACGTTTCGGCTTTGTCGTAGTAGGGCGCGATGTCGTCGTAACCGATCGGCCAATCCGTGCCCAGCCCATCGCGTGTATAGGGCGTGAAATCGTAATCGGCGAAGCGCAGTGCGATGCGGCCGAAGTGGTTGGTCCGGCCTCCGACGACACGCGAGCGAAACCACTGGAACTTGCTGCCCGGCGCGACGGTATAGGGCTCGCCGGCGAGTTGCCAGCCGCCCGAAGTGCTGGCGAAATAGCCGAACGCCCACGGGCTTGGGCCGAAATAACCGGCGCCGCCGTCACCAATGCCTCGGTGCGGCACCTGATAAGGCCACATGTGCTCCTTGAAGTCCTTCTGAGGATCGATCATCGGGCCGGCTTCGAGCAGCGCAACGTTGATTCCGAGATCCGCGAGGACCTTTGTGACCGTTCCCCCGCCGGCGCCTGAGCCGATGACGACAACATCGTAGACGGGAGCGCGAGGCGCGATTTGAAACATTGGATTGCTTCGATTGTACGCCTGTTCGGGTGGCCCGGGGGCGTAGAACGGCAGCCGATCAGGGAGGGCCGCCGATCAGAGGAGTGGTTTCATTCACTCGTAACGTAGCGCTTCAACCGGCGCGACGCGGGTGGCGCTGCGCGCTGGATATATGGTCGCAATGAAGCTTATGAAGATGGCTAACGCTGCGATCCAGATTCCATCCTGCCAGTGAGGATTGAATGGAACGTAGTTAAAGGAGTAGACCTCTTGATTCAAGGCGATCCAGTGATAACGGTCGGCCAGAATGGAAAGCGAATAGCCGAGCGTGAGGCCGATCGCCGTACCAACCACGCCGATCAGCAGACCTTGCAGCACGAAAATTTTTCGAATCTGCTGCTGTTTGGCTCCCATGGACATCAGCACTGCGATGTCGCGATTCTTTTCCATCACCATCATCACCAGGGTGATCAAAATGTTGAGCGCCGCCACCAGAACGATTAAGCCGATCGTGATCGCCGTGACAATCTTCTCAGAATTCAGAGCACTCAGAATCTGCTTGTAGTGCTCCATCCAGGTGTCTGCAACCAAGCGAGGGCCAATGATTTTTTGCGCGGCTTGGGCGACCTCAGGCGCTTGGTAAATATCGTCCAATTTCAGCTCGATGCTGTTGACGTTTTGCACATCGAACAACCGCTCGGCGGATTGCAAGGAGCAGAAGGCGTACGCCGAATCGATTTCATAGAATCCCGATTCGAATATACCTACTACGCGGAACCGCTGATAGTTAGGGCTCATTCCGAATGGCGACAACGGACCTTGCGGGCTGATCACATTGATCACGGTGCCCAGCATCATGCCGGTGTTCTGCGCCAGCCGGATTCCCAGGATAATTCCGGGGATGCCGGCCTGATTGCGGAGCGCATCGAAAGAACCTTGCTTGAGATGCAGGAGAATGTCTGGCGGGGTGTCGGTGGGGACCCCTTTCACCTCTGCGCCCGAGGCTGGTCCGCCGAGCGGCCCCGATAGCAGGACCGTCCCGTACAGGCCCGCGGTGACCGTGGTGACATGCCGGAGTTGCCGGAGTTGCGGTTCGAGCTGTTTCCAGTTTTCGATTCCGTTGGCCGGCTCTTTCTCCTGAATCATTACGTGGGCCGTGGTTCCGAGAAGGCTGCGCTGCAGCGTCCCGCGGAAACCGTTGTTGATAGCGATCGCAATGACCAGCGCCATCACGCCCGCAGCTACCCCGGCGATCGAGATCACCGTGATCACTGAGATTACGGCCTGCTTGCGTTTCGCTCGCAAATAGCGGCCCGCCACAAACAGCTCGAATGACTGCGCAGTCATGCGTGTATCAAACCCTACTCCCGATCGACGGGGCGCAACAACGGGAACAGAATCACGTCACGGATGGACCGCGAGTTGGTCAGGATCATCGTAAGCCGGTCGATGCCGATGCCCTCGCCACCGGCGGGCGGCATACCGTAGGAGAGGGCTCGAATATAGTCCTCATCCATTTGATGCGCCTCCTGGTCCCCTTTCTCTCGCATCGCAAGCTGCATCTCAAAACGGCGCCGCTGCTCGCGCGGATCGTTTAGCTCGGTAAAGGCGTTGCCGATCTCCATGCCCGCGATATAGATTTCGAAGCGTTCTACGAACTCCGGATCGTCCGGCTTGTTTTTGGATAGCGGGGAGACCTCGACGGGATAATCGAACACGATGGTCGGCTGTATTAGAGTTGACTCGATATCGCGCTCGAACACCTCCACCAGCGCATGACCCCTGAGCGCGGGATTACCCACCGCTTCCCGCATCGATACCCTCCCGAAATGGCCGAAATCGATCTTCTCGCCCTGATACTCCACGACGGCGGATCCCGTTGCGTCTATGGCGGCCTGACGGAGCAAGTCCTCGGAGAGATCCATCATGCCGTGATAATCCGTGTAGGCCTGATAAAACTCCAGCATCGTGAACTCCGGGTTGTGCTGCGTCGAGATGCCTTCGTTGCGGAAATTGCGGTTAATTTCATAGACCCGCTCGATCCCGCCCACCACCAAGCGTTTAAGGTAGAGTTCCGGCGCGATGCGTAGGTACAGGTCGATATCGAGCGTATTGTGGTGGGTGATGAACGGGCGTGCCGCCGCGCCGCCGTACAGCGGCTGCAGCATGGGGGTTTCTACTTCTAAGAAACCGCGCGTCTCGAGTTGCCGTCGCAGTGACGCAACGATCTTCGCGCGCGTAATGAAGACCCTCCGAACTTCCGGATTGGCGATCAAGTCCAGATAGCGCTGGCGGTAGCGCGTTTCTATGTCTTCCAGTCCATGCCATTTCTCCGGCATGGATAGCAGCGTCTTTGCTAGAAAATGTAAGCGCTCGGCATGAATGGTCAGTTCGCCAGTTTTAGTGCGGAACAAATAACCCTCAACGCCAATAATGTCGCCAATGTCGAGCAGCGCGTAAAGGGCGAAGTCCTTCTCCCACACCGCGTCCTTGCGTACATAGACCTGGAGTTGCCCGCCATTCTGGATGAGGTGCGCAAAGCCAGCCTTCCCCATCCGCCGGATCGGTCCCAGGCGCCCGGCCACTCGCACTGCGACGTGGGGTTCGAGTTGCTCAGCGGTTTTCGACCCAAACTCTTGCAAGATCTGGGGAATGGTGTGTGTGAAATCGAACCTTTGCCCGTAGGGCCGGAACCCTAGCGCTTCAATCTCCGCGATGCGGTCGACACGCTGCTGGTACAGGTCGTCTTCGAGCGACAATCGTAATCTCTCCTATGTGATGGAACGGCGCAGGCAATAATGCCCGTGCCCTCAGTATAATGGACGGGACGTGCCGCCCTTGCCGATGAAATCTTGCTCCGCTTTCGCCGACTGTGGCCCACCTGATCTTGCCGGCCTGCGAGAGCGGTTCTACCTCGTCTAGAACTCTACCCGGAAACAGATGTAAGTTGAGTTACTTTAGACAGCCGTAAGCTGTTCAGTTCAGGCCGAAAACCTGAAACTAAGTGCCGGGGAGTTCTGTTCTTAAGCTACTACTGCGGCTCTGGTACTAGTACGATTCAGGACGAGTTCTGTATGGTCTTATACCCAAATTCGATCTCAAATAGAGTAAGCTAAGGCTCTGGCCCTAGCTAACTTGAGAGCGGCTGGGGACATTTGACCGTGATGTCGCGGGCCTCGGCGCCAAGGATTATCGAAGGAGCAAGCGCTTGTTTCTAATTCTCACCCTTGGGATCCTGTCGGTGGTGCTAAGCCTCATCGCGACGCCGTTGGTGCGCGATTCAATCGGTAAAATCGGCTTTTTGGATCAGCCGGACGGCATTCGCAAAAAGCACGCTAAGCCCATTCCGCGCGTGGGCGGAATCGCGATCGTCGTGGCGTACGTCTTGACGTTTGCCATTGCTCTCGCCCTGCCGTTCAATTACACATCCGTTCTTTATCATGCACTTCCAAATATCCTCGAACTCAGCCTGGTAGCCGGCATTGTTTTTCTGACCGGTGTTCTAGACGACATGATCGGCTTAAATCCGCGACAGAAGCTGATCGGAATCGGCGGAGCGGCGATGTTGGCATATGCCGGCGGGATTCGCGTCAACATCAATCTTTTCCACATCCTGCCCAATTCGCCGTGGGTGGGTTTTTGTATCACCGTCGTGTGGCTGGTGGGCTGCGCGAATGCGTTCAATTTGATCGACGGCATGGATGGCTTGGCCGCCGGCGTCGGCTTGGTATCGACACTTACAATTCTCCTTTCGGCGCTCACACAGCGCAATCTGCCTTTGGTTCTGGCGACCTTGCCGCTGGCCGGCTGCCTGCTCGGATTCCTGCGATACAACTTCAATCCTGCTTCCGTGTTTCTGGGCGACAGCGGCAGCTTGCTGATCGGATTCCTGCTGGGCTGCTACGGCGCGCTATGGAGTGAAAAGTCGGTTACGTTGGTTGCGCTGACGGCGCCGCTCCTGGCGGTTTCCATTCCGCTTCTGGACGTAATCGTTTCCGTGCTTCGGCGCTTCTTGCGAAATCGGCCGATCTTCGCTCCGGACCGTGGGCATATCCACCACAAGCTGCTGGACCGCGGATTTACGACGCGGCGTGCGGTTTTGACCATTTACGCGTTTTGCGGCCTGGTGGCGGTTCTGTCGTTGCTGGTCAGTGCCGTGCACAATCGCTACAGCGCGTTAATCGTGATTCTGTTCTGCGGGGCTGCGTGGCTCGGAATTCGCCATTTGGACTACGCCGAATTCGCCTCGGCCGGCAAAATGTTTCTCGGCGGAAAGTTCCGCCGCATTATCGATGCAGAAACGCGGATGATCGATTTTGAAACCTCCCTCGCGAAAGCAGCCGATCTGGACGAGTGTTGGAAGCGCCTTCGGGAGGGCAGCAGCGAATTCGGATTCCAGGGCGCTCGCATGAGCATCCAGGGCACCGTATTTGAAGATGTGCGTGCCCGCGACTCTCAGCGCTTGTGGCAATTGCGCATTCCGCTTCCTTCCGGCGAATACGTAAATTTCTTCTGCGATTTCAGTCTGGAAATGGATCCGCTCATCCTGAATCAGTTCGTCGGTGCGGTGGAGCGCGGCCTCCATGCCTGGCTGGTCGCTCAGGAGATGGAGCCGATCAAGATTCCTGCCACGCCGCGCTATTATGCGGCCGTCGTGGGTCCGGCCACCGAGCGCCGCGCCGTCTAACCACCCGCTCCAATTGCCCGCGCATTTGCCGAGGCGTCCAGCGTACACTGGAGTAGTATCAACTCCAGGATGTCGACTCACGAGGATTTCAGCCGGCACGCGGAAGTACGAGGCTCGTCGGATCGCGCCTTCGGCTTCGTCATCGCGGCATTCTTCCTATTGGTAGCCCTCGCTCCCCTGCGTTATCACGCTCCTGCGCGCTGGTGGGCGCTGGCGCTGGCGGTCGCGCTCCTAGCGACGGCAAGTCTGCGGCCCAGCTTGCTGCACCAGCCCAATCAGCTTTGGACCAAGCTGGGCTTGCTGCTCGGCCGGGTCATGACGCCGGTGGTCACCGCACTGCTGTTTTTTCTAATCGTGACGCCGGTTGCTTTGTTGCTCCGCGCTCTCGGCAAAGACCCGCTGCGGCGCGTTCCCGATGCTGGAGCCAAGAGCTACTGGATCGAGCGCCAGCCGGCCGGACCGCCTCCCGATTCTATGGTGAATCAGTTCTAACCTGAGAGATCCAATGCTTTCGTTCCTTAAAGAATTCGGGGCTTTCCTTCGAACCCGCAAGAAATATTGGCTGCTGCCCATCTTGTTAGTGATGTTGATCGTTGGCGCGCTGCTGGTACTGGCGCAGGGAAGCGCGGTCGCGCCATTCATCTACACGCTGTTCTGAGCTCTAGTGGTGCGAATTCTCGGCATTTCTGCCTTCTATCACGACAGCGCCGCGGCTTTGATCCGGGACGGTGACATTGTCGCCGCCGCCCAGGAAGAGCGCTTTTCCCGCAAGAAACACGATGCGCGGTTTCCCGCCAACGCCGTTCGCTATTGCCTGGCACAGGAGGGCGTCCGCCTGGCGGACATCGATCACGTGGTTTTCTACGATAAACCGTTTCTGAAGTTCGAGCGCCTGCTCGAGACCTATCTCGCTTATGCGCCACAAGGGCTTCGCTCGTTCCAGATGGCCATGCCGCTGTGGGTGCGCGAGAAATTGTTTCAAAAGGATTTGCTCGGCGATGAGTTGGCCGCGTTGGATAAACACTTCGACGCCACGCGCCTGCTGTTCGCTGAACATCATCAGAGTCACGCCGCCAGCGCGTTTTTTCCCTCACCTTTTGACGAAGCCCTGGTGCTGACAATGGACGGAGTAGGCGAATGGGCTACGGCATCCGTAGCGCTGGCCAAGGACAGCGCCTGAAGATCATCAAAGAAATTCATTTTCCCCATTCGCTGGGTCTGCTGTATTCGGCGTTCACCTATTACACCGGGTTCAAGGTGAATTCCGGCGAGTACAAGGTCATGGGATTGGCGCCTTACGGAGTCCCTTCCTATTCGTCCAACATCCTTGATCATTTGGTCGATCTCAAGCCAGACGGCTCCTTCCGCCTGAATCTGGAGTACTTCAACTACTGCGCCGGTCTGACGATGACCAGCCGCAAGTTTGACGAGCTCTTTGGAGGGCCGCCGCGACGACCGGATGAATCGCTGACACAGCGGCATATGGACCTGGCCGCATCGATCCAGGCTGTTCTTGAGGAGATCGTGCTGCGGATGACGCGGTCGCTGGCTCAGGAAACCGGTGCGACGAACCTGTGTCTGGCCGGAGGCGTCGCTTTGAATTGCGTTGCGAACGGTAAGATCCTCCGGGACGGAAGGTACGAGCGGCTGTGGGTCCAGCCCGCGGCCGGCGATGCAGGAGGCGCGCTGGGAGCCGCTCTCGCGGCCCATTACATTTTCAAAGCCCAGCCGCGCCGGGTGAGCGGTTGCAGCGATCGCATTGCATGGATCGTATCTCGGTCCTGAATTCTCGCAGGAAGAGATCGAGCGGCGCCTCGTGTCGGCAGGTGGCAAATTCACCGTGCTTGCGGAAGCGGAAATGCTGGATGAGTGCGTCGATGCGCTTGCGGGCGGTAAAGCGGTGCGATGGTTCCAGGGCCGCATGGAATTCGGTCCTCGCGCGCTGGGAGCCCGTTCCATCCTGGGGGATCCCAGGTCGCCTCAAATGCAATCGCTGCTCAATCTCAAAGTGAAGTTCCGCGAGTCCTTCCGGCCATTCGCTCCATCCGTGCTGCGCGAACATGTCAGCGATTGGTTCGAATTGGACTGCGACAGCCCCTATATGCTTCTGGTCGCCGACGTCGTGGAGGGGCGGCGCAAACCCATGACGCCAGAGCAGCAGAACCTGTTCGGTATTGACAAGCTGAACGTGCCGCGCAGCGATATTCCCGCGGTGACGCACGTAGATTATTCGGCGCGCATTCAGACCGTGCATCGCGAGACCAATCCGCGGTATTACGCGCTGCTGCAGCGCTTCTATGAAGTGACCGGCTGTCCGGTTCTGGTCAACACCAGCTTTAACGTACGTGGCGAGCCGATCGTGTGCACGCCCGAAGACGCCTTCCGCTGTTTCCTGGGAACCGATATCGAGGTGCTCGCCATCGGAAATTGCCTCCTGCTCAAGGAACACCAGGACCTAAATCTCGCCCACGACTACAAGGCGGCTTTCGAACTAGACTAAGAAGCTGTGAAGACCCGGCGCGCGCTCGAAGAGGCATTCTTCTTGTCGTTATGCGCGGCGATACTGGTCTGGAAACTGCTGCTGCCGGGTTTTGTCGGGATGGCCAGCAATGGCGACTTCGGTAAAGTGATCGGTGCGCTGTGCATCGACGGCGCCGATCACAGCGCCAATAACTTCGTCTTTTTTCAATCGGAATATCTCCGCGGCAGCGAGTATTGCTTTCCACCTCCCTACTACTCTTCCGAAACCGGGCTGGCGTGGGTGGCATCCTCGCTCGCGCGACTCTTGAGCGATCCGGTCCGCTTCGATATTCGGTGGATGGGAACAATTCACTCGCTGTTGTTCTTGGGGTTTTACTCCGCGGTCTTAGTTCTATTACGCCCGTTTCGGGCGGTGGCTCGAGTCGCAATGTCGCTCGCGGCTCTTTGGATTTTTGCTGACATCGGACTGGTCGCGTATCTGAATTCGTTCTTTACCGACACGGCCGCGATACTCGGCGGGCTGGCTGTGGTCGTTTTGGCCGTTCAACTCAGCATGGCTAGCAGAATCAAGTTCCCGCTGCTCGTGCTTTTTGGGGCCTCAGTGCTTTTGTTCGCCGGGTCGAAAGCGCAGCATGCACTGCAGGGTCTCGCGGCCGTTGTTTTCTTACTGTGGCTAGCCGTCCGGCAGAACGAGACCACCGTTCGGCTGGCGGTTTCTTCGATAGGGCTAATCGTACTTGCGGCCGTGATCTGGATCATAGCAACCACGCCCGGATCTTACACCGCCCAAGCCCGATTCAATTTGATTTTCTTTTACTTGCTTCCCCATTCCAAAACACCTGCCCAGGACCTGGTGGAACTGGGGCTCGACCCGTCCGACGCGCGCTATTCCGGCCTGACGGCGTACTCGCCGGCGAGTCCGATGAATGCAAAAGATACAAGCTGGCGGACAGCCTTTTACGCTCGCACGTCCTACGGGCGCGTATTGACCTTCTACGTTCGACATCCCGATCGGGCTCTCGCTAAATTGCGTTCGGACTTGTGGAATGAAGCTCCCAACCGGCGAGTGGTTTATCTTTCCAACTATCGCCGCCAGGCTGGCAAGCCCGCGGGTGCACGCGATCCGCGATTTGGCTCCTGGAGCGCATTGCGCACGAGATTGTTCCGCTGGTGGCCGGCTCATGTGCTGCTTTGGCTTGCGCTGGCGCTGTGCGCTCCGTTCTTTTGCCTCAAAGCTCCCATGTCAGCTTTAGCTCGTTCGCTAACGTGGACTATATCCATTGGCGCAGCCGTCGCAGTAGCCGAGTTCGTAAGTGTCTCGCTGGCGGACGCAATCGAGACCGACCGGCATTTGCTGCTGTTCCACGTCTTCACAGATGCCACGATATTCCTGGCTATGCTGTTAGTCTGTGCGCTCTGGAGCCCACGCCTGGCCGCGCACATAAGCGCGCGCGAACACGTTGCACACCCAGCCGCGACAGCTTGATCGGGTATCATGAGGGACTAGCGAACTCGCGTCATGTCCTCCGATGCAATCGCCGCTAAAACGAGCCGCTCGGCCGGCGCCAGGACGCCACGGCTCCGCGCCTTGGCCGCTCCCGCCCTGCTTCTGTTGATTGTTGCTGGCTTCTTTTGGCGCATCACCCTGACATATCAGTTCGAGTGGATGTGGGAACCGGATCTGGCCGGCCAAGTTCTCCCGTGGCTCGAAGAGGAAGCCCGCCAGATGCAGCGCGGCGAATTTCCTCTGTGGGACCCAACTACCTGGGCAGGCCAGCCGCTGCTTGCACAGGGTCAGCCCGGCGCGGCGTATCCGCTGAACTGGATTTTTTTTCTGATGCCGCGCAAGCATGGGCACCTCCACCCCGAGGTGTTGCAGTGGTATTTCGTCATAATTCATTACCTGGCGGCACTGTTCTGTTACCTGCTTTGCCGCGATTTGGGTCTCTCTCGCGCGGCGTCGATGCTGGGCGGCCTTGCTTTCAGCTTGGGCGGCTATATCGGTTCCACCCGATGGCCGCAGATGCTAAATGGTGCAATGTGGGCGCCGTTGGTGTTCCTCTTTCTCCTGCGCGCCGCCAGCGGCCGGAAACCGTGGGCCAGCAGTGCTCTCTGCGGCCTCTGCCTCGGCATGGCTTGGCTCAGCGGCCATCATCAGGCGCCGCTCTATATCACGCTCGCGGTGGTCTTCGCCTGGATCTTCTATTTCGCGCGGTCGCCCTCCCTCCGAACCGCCGCTCTGGCTGCGGTTTCCGGCGTTTTTATGCTTCTGACCGCAGCCTTGCAGATCCTGCCGATGATCGAGTACGGACGTTTGGCCAAGCGCTGGATCAGTGCGCCGGAGCCGGTGACATGGGGGCAACCGGTCCCCTATTTCGTACACCGCGACTTCTCGTCGCCGATTCTCTCGATTTTCGGCATCGTCATACCGAACGCTCACGGCTACACGGACCCGTTTCTCGGAATCGTTGCGGCGTCGCTGGCGATCGTTGCCGTGGCTACTGCATGGAATCGGAAGTGGCTTCCCTTTTTCGCGGCGATCGCGTCCGGCGGGTTCCTGTACTCGCTCGGCGCGCACAATATTTTTCAGGGCTTCCTATACTCGATCGTTCCATTTCTCGATAAGGCGCGTACCCCAGCCGCGGCGGTTTGTCTCTTCAGCGCTGGAGCTGCGGTTCTTGCGGCGTTTGGATTCGATCAATTACCGGCTCTGAGCCACACGTTTGCTGGAAGACGCGCGGCGTGGATCGTCGAGGCCGCCGGGCTGTTGCTTTGGGCGGCCGTCCTGTTCGGTTTGGCCGCCAGCCCATCCGTCTCCGGCGTCATCGATCCATACACCTCGGCGGGATTTTTTGCAGTGGTCACTGGCGCGGTCCTGTTCGGCTGGAACCGAGGCGCGCTCGGCGCCCGGACCGTAACCGTGCTGCTGTTCGGTTGCATGCTGATGGAGTACGGTAATCTCTCTGGTTCTGAGTTCGGGGATCGCAGCGATTATGGACAGATGGCGAACCTCCGCAAGGTGTACGATGACCCCGATCTCGCCGCGTTCCTCGAACATCAGGAGCGGCCATTCCGCATCGACCTGGAAACCGACGATCTGGCTCTGAATTGGCCCGAGTACCATCACTTCGACGGCTTCAAATCCTATCTCGCCAGTCTTACGGTGAACTCGGGCGATATCGAAGTGCATGTTCCCGCAGTGCGGTCCTTGTGGAACGTTCGGTATACGATCGGCCGCCAAAGCGCCATGCCTGACGCTCACGTCGTTCTTGAGGGCAAGAGCGGTAGAAAAGTGTTTCAGAATCCGCACGCGTTTCCGAGAGCGTGGGCGGTGCACCGCATCAATTCGGTCGCCGAAATCGGCGCTGAGCAAACGCTGATCCGAGATCACGTCGAGGAACTGCACGGCTCGGCTTTCGTGCGCGGCTCCGTTCCGAGCGACTGGAAACCTGCCGCATGCGAGGGCGACGTCGTCTCCGTCACACGCTACCAAGCCGAGAGCGTCTTGCTGCGCGCTTCGATGGCCTGCAATGGCGTCCTCGTTTTGGCCGATTCCTATTATCCAGGCTGGCAAGCGTTCATCGATGGAAAGCCGGCAGCAATCCACGAAGTCAACATCGCGATGCGCGGTGTCGCAGTTCCCGCCGGGGTGCACCAGGTGCGTTTTGCGTTTCGACCGAAATCGGTCTACGCCGGTGCGATCCTGAGCGCGCTGGGTATTTTGGGCGCCTGCTTCATCGCGTTTCGCGCGCGCCGGGAAGACTAGCGAACGAACCGCAGCAGGCGGCCCAGGCGGTTCCACGAGCCTGCTCGCAGCAGCCCCAGCTCGGTTTTAAGCCGATTCAGCTGCTCGTCCGAATCGAGGGCCCATTTCGTGCGCTCTTGCAGTTGCCGGTCCAGATCCTGCGCCCACGCAGTCCGGCTCTCGAGTTGCTGCTGCAGACTTGCCGCCAGCGCGGAGACTTGCTCCAGTTCCTTGTCCAGGCTGCGCGCCCATTCGGTGCGGCTCACAAATTCCGCGTCTAATTCTTTCAAGCGCTGGCGCTCGGCCAGGAGTTCCGTTTCGAGACTTTGCGCCCAGGCGGTCCGTTGGTCGATCGCATCCGCCATGCGCCGTACCACGTTGCGCAACTCGCCAAATTGCGCCATCAGCTCCGCGCGCACGTTCTGATCGAAATGGTTCGGCTGTTTGCGGGCCGCCAACGGCAGTGACCATGGCTCCGGATGGCGGATCCCGAAGGGGGGATATTCGTCCGTATAAAACCGCAGCTCGCTAAATCCCGCTTCGGCAAACATGCGTCGTATTTCCTTTGCCGTCACGCGGCGCATTTCCAGCGCAGGCGTCAGCCCAATATGGAATATAAGGTTCTCGAACAACTGAAGCCGGCCTTCCGCGGTCCGATTGACTAAAACGGGACCGCTGCGCAGTTGCGCCAGGCCAAAATCGTCCAGGGCAGGGAAGTGTTCCATTGACGCCGGTCCCTCATCCAAGCCCCAAGGCGTAGTGAAGACCAGAACGCCTCTGGGTCCCAGCATCCGGTGCGCGTTCTTTAGCGCGGCCACGAGCGGCGGCTGCACGTGTTCGAACACCTCGCTGGAGGTGATAAAGTCCAGTGTCCCTTCTGGGTACCCATCTTCAGTCGCGATGTCGAGCCGCGGCTCGGCGTCGTAGTAGGTGTTCCGGTAATCGAAGCAGCGGATGAGATGCTGAGCGTAACAGTCCCTATCGGTGAGACCCAGCCCACGCAGTCCTTTTAGCACGGGAAAATCGGGCAGGATGAGCGGTACGCCAAACAATTCCAGCGAGAGCGCATATAGGAACGATCTCAGCCGGACGGAGGATTGGCAGGCAACGCAGCTGGGCACCTCGCGGCCGAAGTCTTCAACGCCGCTGTTCCGCGCACCGCATATATTGCACGTGAAATCCAATCGTCAGGATATTACAACCAGTGCCGAACGCGGCGGTTATTGGGGCTTTCGGACAAAATGAAAGGTTTCAAAAATGGGCCGGCCGTTCTGATCGCAAACCGTGCTCAGGACGGCCTGATCGAATCCGGCTGCGGCAGCCGCCTGGCGGAGCCTCTCATTGATGCCCCGCGATACCTCGCTCGAAGCGGTGTGCTCCACCCATACGGCGTCCGGGTTGGAAAGCAACTCGAGATCCGCTTTCCTACTAGCCTCCGGCTCGCCCGGCGGCAGGAACGGATCTGCAACAGTCCGGACGGACGGATGGTCTTGGTTCAAGAATGACAGTGGGTCCTGAGCACCCCAGTCGACCAACAGGACCTGCTTGGATTGGCGCACTTCTTCCGCCAGCGCGTAAATCGCGTCGGTCCAACTCCCCGACCCTCCATTGCGCACGAATTGAAACAGGTACTGATTGGCGAGTAGGAGATTTGCTGCTACTAGGAATGCAACAGCCACCGTCAGTGCTGCTCTGCCGAAACGAAACTGGGCGGACCCCTCCGCCAGACATATGGCTGCGAATAGTTCCGGCAGCGGCCACAACAACACGGCGTGGTGGACCGAACCACCGCCGTCCAGCAGAGCCATCACGGTCCATCCAATGCCCCCAGCGATAAGCGTGAACAGCGCGGGCATTCGCGCTCGGCTCCTCCACAAAAACGGCAGCAGCACAATGCTCACCGCCAGCGCAAATTCCAAGTAGCCCCGTCGGCGATCTCCGAAAATCCCATGCAGGGCGAAGCTGGCCCTTTCCACGGCGCTCCGGGCCGGTTTTGGCCGGTCGGCGTCTTGGTACACCATGTAGCCGAACAGAGCCGAACCGTTCCAGGTCATGCGCAGCACTCTGAATTTAGGGCCGAACTGGCCGGGCGTAAGTCTGGTATTCGCTCGAAATGTCAAAAACTTCGGGTCGCTTGAAAAGTTGTAGTAAATCAATGGCGCCGCGCCCAGGCATAGCCCCACAACCACCAATGCAAATCGCCGCCAACTCAATCGCTGCCAGATTCCGCGCCAGAATCCCATCGACCCGGCGATCAGTCCGGCGAACATCCAAACGAACACTGCTTTATCCCAGAAAGCCAGGCCGGCGCAGACGGCGGCCAAAAATAACCAGCCGTCGGCCCTGCCGCGCCACCAGAGAACGCAAAGCAGCAGAATGGCCGTGAGCAACAGATGCTGGATAGCAACCGGTCCCCAATCGAATACGGTCGTCAGCACAAAGGCGGTATCGCTGGCGAGGAGCAGGCAGCCGGTCCAGGCTGCAACGCGTCCGTTAAGCGATTCCAGTAATAGCCAAAACAGGACGATCGTCAAGGCACCGATCGCCAGCGCCGGAACGCGGAGCATCGCGGCGCCGGGCGTCCAAAACGCCGCGATCGGCGTGTACAGCCACGTCTTCAGTGCGCCTACGTAGGACATGTGCATGATCGGCATGCGCCCATGCCTCCAGGGAAGAGCAAAGAAACACCATTCGCGATAGAGCGGCGCGGCAAACATCGCCTCGTCCTCTTCAACCCCTGTCCTGTTCACGAACAGGCTGCCCAGAATCAGGAAAAACAAGGCGCAAATCCACCCGCCATGTGCGAATCGGCGCCAGGATGGGATGCCTTGGGCGTGAGGTGAATCGGCGGCCATGAGGCTTTATTTTACTCGGCACGGACGCCGGAAGCCGCCTGAGCCTCGTCCGAACTCCGGCAGAACTCCGGCCGGACCCGCCCGATCGCGGCCTGAAACCCAGCCCGGCCTGCGCATTCCCCGAGGTAAGCCTTAGTAGCTGCTAGGGGAAAACACCCTGGTACTACTAGACCTTGCCGCCCCAGAGCTCATTAAAAAATGTCCGCCGACGCATCCTCTTTTCAGGTTGGCGTGTTTAGGTGGATAGCATACAATTTGATAGGGTCTGGATTAGGACCTGCAGAGGAGCTTGCACAATGATGCGAACTCGACCGATCGCGATATTTCTCGGGGTTTCGAGCTTGGCGTTGCTCGGCCTTTATGCTGCCGACGATGCCCTTTCGATCGAGCACGCGGACTGCCCCTTTTTCGGCGTCAGCCATGACAAGATCATGCAAGGCGCGATGCGCGGGTTTCGTAATGGCCGGCTCGCGCACGTTGCAGGCTCGCAAGCGCCGAGTCGGGATTATGCGGCGAGCGCTTTGACCGAAGCCGTAGCTTCTTCCCTGGGGGCGCCTCCCGGAACCCGCACGGGAACATTAGTGGACCCGGCCACCTCGAACACCATCGACCGTTACCTATTTCCAGCCATGGCGCAGGCCAACGTCACGCCAGCTCCGCTTACCAACGACTACGAATTCATCCGCCGCGTAACTTTGGATCTTACGGGCCGCATCCCCACTCCCGATCAGGTCACGTCCTTCGTCGCGGATACATCGTCCAACAAGCGCGCCACTTATATCGACTCGCTACTCACCAGCCCGCAATGGGTAGATAAGTGGACCATGTATTACGGTGACTTCTTCCAGAACAATTCGCGCAACACTCAAATCGTCCGTTTCCCGGACGGCGTGGCCGCCTTCAATCAATATGTTCGCGACTCTCTCAATTCACACAAGCCGTACGACCAGATGGTACGTGAGATCATCTCCGCGCAAGGAACGGATAGCTATACGCAAGGCGAATTGAACTGGCTGGTGGGCGGCGTGGTGAACGGCGGCCCGGCACAGGATATCTGGGACCAGCAGACCGCGAATATCGCCGATTCCTTCCTCGGCATCGCGCACGTGAATTGCTTGCTCTGCCATAACGGCCGCGGGCACCTGGATTCCCTGAGCCTGTGGGGATCGCAGACCACGCGTATGCAGGCCTGGTGGCTTTCGTCGTTCCTTTCTCACACCACGACACCGCGCACAACCGTTGCCCAGAACGTGTACTACTGGGGCCTTGCCGACAATCCCAAACTGGCCGACTATCCGCTGAACACGACCACCGGTAACCGGCCGGCCCGGCAGCCCGTCGGCGCGATCAAGAATGTCGCGCCACAATATCTGTTCGGCGGCCAAACCCCGCCCAAAGGGCAGAACTATCGCGTGGCGCTGGCGCAATTCGTCACTTCCGATTTCCAGTTCGCGCGCGCAACCGTCAATTTCATGTGGGCGCAATTCTTCGGAATGGGCATCGTCGATCCGCCGGACACCTTCGACCCGGCGCGTCTGGATCCAACCAATCCGCCGACCGCGCCATGGCCGAACGATCCCACACAGCCCTGGCCGCTGCAGCCCTCCAATCCACAGTTGCTGAACGCCCTGGCGCAAGACTTCATTAACAGCGGTTACGATATCAAGGCGCTCCAGCGCGAAATCGCCAATTCACAGGCCTACCAGCTCTCCTCGCGGTATAGCGGAACGTGGAATCCCGCTTGGACCCCGCTGTTTGCGCGCAAGCTGGTTCGCCGCCTGTGGGCCGAAGAGCTGCATGACGCGATCACTCAGACTAGCGGCGTAATCCCGACCTATAAGATGACCGCCGTTTACGGAACTGTGAGCGAAGCGATGCAGCTTCCCGAGCCTCTCAATAATCCCGACGGGGCCAACGGACCCGTGAACAATTTCCTGAATTCGTTCCTGCGGGGCAACCGCGACGATCAGCCGCGGCGGCCGGACGGTTCCATTCTTCAAGCGCTGTATCTGATGAACGACAACTTCGTCGCCAGCCGCGTTTCAGTGGCCAAGGCACCCAAGACCGGGTTGCTGGCTACTGTAACCGCGCTCCCGAACGATCAGGCGGTGAATACATTATTTTTGACGGTGCTCTCGCGTTATCCCACCAGCGTGGAAATGACGGCCGCCATGGGCAGCTTGAGCGGTTCAGGCGCCGCGCGGAACGCACAGCTCGAAAATCTGCTTTGGTCCCTCTATAACAAAGTGGATTTCGTTTTCAATTACTAGCCGGGAGGAGAAAGACCCATGAAAACACCCAAGTTCGATCGCATGGACAAGGACTTCGCCCCCTCCCGGAAGTCGTTCTTCAATCGCCCGCACTGGACGCGCCGCCAGTTCTTCCAGGTCGCCGGCACGTGCTTGACCGGTTCGTATCTGGCGCAACGCTACGCGCGCGCCGCCGAGGTAATGCCTTCCGGCGTGACGACGCAGAATACCGCCAAGAACGTGATCTTCATCCTGCTTGCGGGCGCGCCCAGCCACGTGGATACGTTCGATCTCAAAGTGCTCAACGGAGTAACCCCTTCGAGCTTCACTCCCGATACGATCAACGGGATTGCGTTTCCCAGCGGTCTCTTGCCCGGCTTGGCTCAGCATCTTCAGAATAAGAACTTCAGCATTGTGCGTTCCATGCGCTCGCACGCGCTGGTGCATTCGCTCGCGCAAACCTGGACCCAGATCGGCCGCAACCCGGCTGCGGCGCTTGGAAATATCGCGCCCAACATCGGCAGCGTCGTCGCGATCGAAAAGGAAAGCCAACGTCAAACCGGCCAGGTATTCCCGACCTTTTTGGCTCTCAACTCGCCGTCCGGTGTCGGCCAAGGCTATTTCTCGGCGGAGTACGCACCGTTCCGCGTCGCCCCATCGCAGGCGGGACTTCCCGATACGACTTTGCCGGGCGATTCCACGGGCGCGCTGTTCGATACCCGTTGGAGTCTGCTGCATCAGATCGACGATCCGCTGCGCGTTAGTTCGCCGTACGGCCAGCCGCTGGACGACTACAACAACTTCTATCTGGCGGCTCAGCAGCTGATGTACAATCCGACCGTCAACACCGCTTTCAAATTTAGCGCCGCCGATCATGCGCGCTATGGATCCACGTCGTTTGGGGACGCCTGCCTGATTGCGAAGCAAGTCCTCGCGGCTAATCAAGGAACACGCTTTATCCAGATCACCGTCGGCGGCTGGGACATGCACCAGAACATCTACGCTGCCAATCAGCTTCCTAGTTTGGGCAAGCAGTTGGATACGGGTGTGGCTCAACTGCTGAACGACCTGCAAGCCGGAGGGCTGTTCGATAACACCATGGTGTTTATGGCCGGCGAGTTTGGCCGGACGGTCGGAGCACTAACACCTGCCCAGGGCCGCGATCACTATCCGCAGCAGTTCGCGTTCTTTGCCGGCGGCGGTATCGTTGGAGGCAAGACCATCGGCACCACGAATGCCGACGGCAGTGACACCGTGGACTTCGGATGGTCGCAGGATCGATATGTCTATCCGGAGGACATCGAGGCCACAATTTATTCAGCGATGGGAATCGACTGGACCACGATCCGTCACGATGACCCGCTGAATCGCGGCTTCGCTTACGTCCCCGACACGGATCCCGTGCAGTACGCGCCGATCAACGAGCTCTGGGCGTCGTAGGCCGTGCGCGACGCAGGCGGGCCAGGCTCGCTGGCAATTCTCGGGAAACGGCGTATCTCAATACCAGTGGGTTCTCGGCAATCGGACGGTGCGAGCGGCTCGATCGCTCACAGATTACGCTTCGCATTCTGAACGGCGGCCACAACATGCCCGCTTTTGCCAGTGCCTTGAAACCGGAGGAACTCGACGCGCTGGTGGCCTTCCTGGATTCACGAATCATCAGGAAGCAATGACGCCCGCCCAGCCAACAGAAATGGCTACTTCCAATTCAGCAAACGGGAGGTGAGCTTCCGCGTGCGGTCACGTGCCTTTCGATTGTTATTGATCCGCAGGGTGCTGAGGAGCGCGAACACTAGTAGTGCCAACATGCCCGCCACAGAACAAATATCAGAAGTCAGCGAACTCATTCGTTCAACCATCGGTCGGGATGCGCTTGAGTTAGAGGCGCCGATAGGCGTAAACGCTCGCTGAAAATCGCTTATTTTGGCTGCCGGCGGGGTCGTGACCGCATAAGGCAACTGGCGCAAGGCCCGTTAGGTGATTCAACGTAACTGCGCACCGAAACTACTCTCGCTCTACGCCATCAAACAACTGGGTAACATGAAAACCGAACAACCGTTTCTAACCGACGTGGAAACCCTGCGCGCTCGAGCGCGTGCGCATCTGGAGCAAGGCGTAGTTACACCGGCCTACCAAGGCGACGTCAAACAGACCATCGATATTCTGCAGAGCGTGCTCGCGACGGAAATTGTGTGTGTCCTCCGCTACACTGTTAACGCTATATGCGCCGCCGGCCTCGCCAGCGAGAGCGTCAAAGAGGAATTCGAAGAGCATGCTAAAGAAGAGCAGGAACACATGCGCGCCGTCGCCGAGCGGATCAATCAGTTGGGCGGGACGCCTAACCTGAACCCGGAAGGGCTGGCGACGCGTTCCGCTTCGCAATATGCCGATCCGGCCGACTTAGTCGACATGATCAAAGAAAACCTAGTGGCGGAACGAATCGCTTGCGAGCACTACCGCGAACTGATCCGGTTTTTCGGCGAAAAGGATCCGACCACGCGCGTGATGATGGAAGGCATTCTTACTAAGGAAGAGGAACACGCCAACGACATGCTGGACTTACTCCGATGCCATGACGGCCAGCTTACGAAATCCAGCACGTCAGGCCCGGACGGCGACGGTCACACGAAACGATAAACATCAGTCAATCTTCGCCGGCGGCCTGGCAAAAACCGGGCGAGCTTCCGTAACCCGTCGCTGCCGTTTTCGTTCCTCATATACGGCCAGCCTTCTGAACACACCTTGGCAGTTTAAGCCGGCTGCGCAAAACGAGGCGCCAATGCAGAACTGTTATGCCCGGGAAACTTTCGAATGCATGGCAACCTTAACTCCCCGAGTAACACAGAGAGCGCCTTGCAAGTTAGAAGTAACTCCGGGCATTTTGTTTCGCGCGAAAAGGTACTAACTGATCGAGCGACGGCGCAATTAGTACCGTGACATTGCGATGTCACTTCAAACGTAAAAGAATCCACCTTATTCTTTATTTGGTTGCTCTCGACGTGGGAGCGCAGATCAGAAGGAGGGGTATGATGGCACGAGCATACCAAAGAAGGACGATGCTTTCGAAGATAACCTTAACTTTGACCATGGCCGCGATTGTTGCTTTCGCGGTTGGGTCGACTAACGCCTTTGCCACCGCTATTCCGATTGGACCGGGTGGCGGAATAGTGGCTATTGGCAATACATCCGGAACATTAGTGGGGGTGAGCTCAACCGGCGGATCGCAGATCGGCTGCATCAACTGGAATACTCCGTTTAACGGAAACGCGAGTCCCTGCTCCTCATCGACCACGGTGCCGATGTCGGTCTCGGGTGGGGACACGGCGGACTTCACGATACCGAGCACTGGAACCATTAGGGACATACCGCAAAACGTTATGCTGCCCTTGACGCAGTTTGAGAGCATCCCAAGCCCGCTCGGCACGGTGTTTTTCGACTTAACATCGATTCCCCCTGCGGCGCCGCCGGCCTCCAATGACTGCAGTTCGGGCGCAGTCGGAAGCGTCTGCGTACCAACCGGATCGCCGTTCCGGTTCACGCAGGCAAGTGCAGATCAGGTGGACGTTCAGTTGGTGCTCGGCATGCAAGCGTATACCGGCACTAGCGCCACCGGTGAAACACCGTACAACGGTCTTTTCTCCACCACGCTCAGCGGCAAGCTGTCCGACGGTAGTGTGGTCACAATTCCAGACATCTTGAACCTGGAATTCAATGAGCACGGCACGATAACGTCAACCTGGTCTGCCACAGAATCGCCCTCGCCGGTACCTGAGCCGACCACGACTCTTCTGGTTGGCGTCGGGCTGCTCGGTATGGCGTTGTACCGCCGGCGCGTCAGTCAGTCGTAACCGCTCCTCACAGAAAATCCAAAACACACACGCCGGGCCCACAAGGTGGGTCCGGCGTTTTTTATTTGGGGATTCCCGATAAGGCCTTCTTCCCACCGCCTTCCTTTCTTGCAACCACACAGAGGCTTAGACGATCACAGGCTTCGTTTTCGCGTGCGCGGCAGGCGGGCTGGCGCACGCCGGAGCTGCGTTACAAAAAGTTAGAACCCTTTAGTCGCCTCAGCTGGTTGCTACTACATTCACCTCATAAAGGCATTGAACAGCGCGGTCGATCTTCAAGAACAGGGAGAGAGAAGATTGCGGCGTGAGACGCACATTTTTCCTTGCGCATGGTATCGACGAATGATACTATTGCCCTTACATCTTAGGTTCTACGATCCCCCGGGCTGTACCGCTGTACGCTGTGCCGAAAACGAATTGCGATTCCGCGGTTGCTGTGCTCCTACTGAACATACCTGTCGCTGCGCCAGCCCGGCCGGTTCTGTTGTTTAGTTCGTCCGTCCGTAGACCGCAGTCCGTCCGTTCGAGGAGGGCCTCCGTTTGAGGTTTATTTCGAGCAGTATTTCGAATCTGCGCCGAAGGTTCGCTATCCTAGCACCTCATACACTGAATCAAGCACCGTTTCGACGTCTCGCCGTCGACTCACAGCGCCATTTCAATTTATTGGGCGAGGTGCAACAGCTCCGAGGAAAAATTGCGGTGGAAGAAGGCGCGGTGGACGCGTCGGAACTATCCGCCGACGGCCGTCATATTCAGAGCGCCGACTACAAGAGCTGGCATCTGCTCACCGTAGACGAACACGGTCAGCTCGCCGCGTGCATGCGTTATCTTCCGCATCGCATCGGTGCCAAGTTTTCTGATCTATTGATATCCCATTCCTCGCTTGCTCACTGCCGCGACCGCGGCGGCTCCCTAAAGGCAGCCGTTGAGGATGAACTGGCGGTGGCTCGTCAGCGGAAGTGCTCCTACGTAGAGATGGGCGGATGGGTCATCCGTGAACCATTTCGCTGCACCTCGGAAGCTCTCCGAATGGTGCTGTCCGCCTACGGGCTGGCTCAGCTGTTGGGCGGCGCATTAGGCATCAGCACGGCTACAACACAGCGTTGCTCGTCTTCGATACTCAAGAGAATTGGCGGCGAACGCCTGGTATCGGGCGGCAAAGAACTGGCGCCTTACTATGATTCGCAATATCGCTGCGAGATGGAGATCATCCGCTTTGACTCCGCGCGGCCCCATCCCCGGTACCAAAAATGGGTGGAATACTGCAGCCGGCTTCTGCAGGACGTACCGGTGGTATGCCCGGCCTCAAACGCCGAGCCGGACCCGTCGCTTCAACATTTGGCCGCTGCGCTCAAGGACGGCTCCAACTTACAAGGGCTGGGCACGAGCCCTTTAGCGGAAATGGCATGCGAGTAGAGGAATGACCTGGACGCAATCCCTTCTCGCGGCGCTGTTCCTCGGTTCGCTTGGAAGCTTCAGCTGGGCTATGCGCAAGTTTTTCACCCGGCCTAGCGGGACAACGTCGGGCATGAAGGTAATCGCGGGTTGTGGCGTTCTGTTCGCGATCCTCCATCTCATGGCTCTGGCGTTTAGCTCGATCTCATACGCGCGAGGGCTTACTGGCGCCGTTCTCTATAGCGCTTCCCTCGCTTTATTCTGGTGGGCCATTCTCATGCACCTGGGCCGGCCGTTATCCGCGTCCTTCTCGCCCGATCGTCCAGTGCACCTGGTTCAAAGCGGCCCCTATCGTTTCATCCGGCATCCTCTATACACTTCCTATCTCTTGACCTGGGCCGCGGCCCCGATCGCGACCGGCCGTTGGTACCTGCTGGGTACCGTCGCCGCGATGGCGGCCATCTACGTGGCTGCTGCAACGGCTGAAGAGAAGAAATTCCTGGATACGCCGTTAGCGGATGCCTATCTGCAGTACCGGTCTAGAACGGGGCTGTTCTTTCCCAACGTCGTGAAAGCAATACCTGCTTTACTTACCAAGTGGGCGGCGAATAACCGCCTGCGAAGTTTTCGAAAGCCCGCGTAGCCGCGTTTCAATTTGCGAAGTTTTCATGCGACTGGCTTGGCACAACATCGCGCACGACCGAATCCGGTTCGCTGTAACCGTGCTCGGAATCACCTTCGCGGTCTTCCTCATGATCTTCCAGTTCAGTATCCTATTGGGTTTCTTAGAGGCCGCTTCGAAGATCGTCGATTCCACCGACGCCGATCTGTGGATTGCCGGGCGTGGCGTCCAGTGTTTTGAGTTTCCGGTCGCTATCGAGCGGCGTTACGAGCAAATCGCCTATAGCATTCGCGGCGTGGCTCATACCAGCTCGGTTTGCATCCGGCCGGTACAGTTCAAGAAGACTGACGGAAGCCAGCAACTGGTGGAGCTGATCGGCGCCAATCCCGACGTGGGCAGCAGATTTCCGATTCCCCATGTGCCCGGATCGGCTAGCGCCATCCCGCCGCATGCATTGCTTGTGGACAACAGCAATGCCCAGCTGCTGGATGTGTCCAGCCATCTGCCACTCGAAGTGGAAATCGACGAGCAGCGTGCCAGAGTGGTGGGTACTACCTCCGGTTTCAGTTCATTCCTGGGTAGCCCCTACGTTTTCACTTCCTACGCGGACGGATCGCGCTATATCGGGCTTCGCTCGGATCAGACGATGTTCATCCTGGTACAGGTTCAGCCGGGGGTCGCGATTCAGCAGGTGAAGAAACAACTCCAGGCCCGCCTGCCGAACGCCGATGTATGGACACGCGGCGAATTCTCGGCTCGCGCGCGATTTTATTGGATATCGCAAACCGGTGCGGGCGCCGCCATATTAACCGCAGCGCTGCTGGGCTTCCTGATCGGGCTGGCGGTTGTTTCGCAAGCCATGTATGCCACCACCATGGAGAATATCGAGGAGTTCGCGACCTTGAAAGCGCTGGGCGCGACGCGAGGGTTTGTGATGCGCGTCATTGTGTTGCAAGCCGTGATAGCGGGATTGGCCGGTTATTTGCTCGGCGTGCTGATCACACATCCCATGGTCCTGGCGGCGAAAGCGTCTATTCCTTGGGTCTCGGCGCCCTGGTGGTTGCCTCTGGGTGTTTTATTCCCAACTCTCGCGCTGTGCGTCACGGCATCTCTGCTCTCGGTCCGGACCGCACTGAGTGTTGAACCCGCGAAGGTGTTCCGTGCCTGAGTCCAAACTCGCGGTAGAGAACGCCAGCGTCTGCTTTGGATCGAATACCAATCGCGTGCGCGCACTGAAGGATGTTTCCTTGGAATTTGCGGCGGGCGAGTTGACGCTCGTAATGGGTCCGTCGGGGAGCGGCAAGACTACGCTGCTTTCGCTGCTCGGCTGCCTTCAGAACCCCGACCGCGGCCGGGTATTTGTGAACGGCACCGAGACCGGATCTCTCAACGAGACCCGGCGAACTCAGCTGAGGGCAAAACACATCGGTTTCGTATTTCAAGCCTTCAGACTGTTTCATGCCTTATCGGCATTCGAGAACGTGATGCTTGCGGCGGAGATCTCGCGCGCCAGAGATGAACAGCGCTGCCTGGAGGCTCTGGAACTGCTCGGAGAACTCGGTCTGGGCGATAAGCTCGATCTCAAGCCGAACGAGTTAAGTGGGGGCGAAAAGCAGCGCGTCGCAATTGCGCGTGCTCTGCTGCGCAAACCCGACATCCTGCTCGCCGACGAGCCGACAGCCGCGCTCGATTCGGATGCGGGCCGCCGGATTTGCGACATTCTGCGCAAACTCACGGACGCGCAGAACCATACCGTGGTGGTCGTATCGCATGATCCACGCTGGACCGCGTTCGCCCATCGCATCGTCGTCCTTGAGGACGGCTCAGTCGTAGGGGACAGGAGGACTTCCTCATGAAAATCGGTTTGAGAATTACTCAACCGCGGGTGATTATTCGCACGGTAGTGGGCCTTTCGTTTTTGCTTGTGGTAGCCGTGGTGATCTATTCGTTCATACCGCGTGCCAGTGCGTCGGCACATATGAATGCCGTACCGCCGCCTGTGCAGCCTGCTCGCGCGGTTGCGGTCGCCAGCCCCGGCCGGGTGGAGGGTCTTTCGGACATAGTGAGCGTGGGCGCCGCTATCGACGGGGTGATCCAAAAGATCTATGTCAAAGAAGGGCAACTCGTCAAGCAAGGCGAAATCCTGGCCGAGATCGAATGCAACGACTTGCGTACCGGCTTGAAAGTGGCGGAGGCAGAAGCAGAGAGCTTGACGCAGGCTCGCGCCCGTTTGCTGCACGGCAGCCGCATCGAAGAGCGCCAGTCAGCCGCCCAGAAGACGGCCGCGGCGCACGCCGTGGTGGAACAGGCATCGTCGCAGTTGGCGCGCATGTCTACTCTATATGCCGCCGAAGAGGTCTCCCGGCAAGCCTACGATGAAGCGCAGCGCGATCGGGATGTGGCCGAAGCGCAATTTCAGCAGGCCAAAAGGAATGAGGAATTGGTGAATGCCGGCCCGCTCTCGGAAGATGTCGCCCGGGCCGATGCAGACGTGGCGGCCGCGCAGGACCGCGTTAAGCTAGCACAAGATCGCTTAAACAAGTGCGTCGTCCGTGCGCCTATCAGCGGCACCGTCCTTCGGGTGCACCTGCGCGAGGGTGAATCCTTCGCGCTTCTGGCGCCGCATCCGCTGTTCAGCATGGCCGATATTTCAGGCCGGCGCGTGCGCGCCGAGGTGGACGAGATCGATGTGGGCCGCGTGTACATTGGCCAGAAGGTGGTCGTATCCTCGGACGCCTATTCGCGCCGAAGCTTTACCGGCACGGTCGCGCGGGTGGCCTCCATTATGGGGCGCAAATCGGTTCGAACGGGCGATCCAGCACAGAAGGACGATCGCGATGTGTTGGAAGTAACCGCAAATCTGGATCCGACGGCCAACGCGCTCCCGGTAGGATTGCGTGTGACCGTGCAATTCATCCACGCTGACGGCAACCAGTAGGCTCGGTGGCGATTGCCGCGCTGGCGCGCTAAGGCTGAGATTCCGGTTCCGGGGGGCGCTTCAGCCCGCTCAACGGAAGCTTGTTCACTTCGTCAATAATCTTGGCGTAAGCCCGCGTCACCGCCTCCAGGCCGGTCCAGGGCACCGTCTCAGGCGTGTCTTGATCGGTGTGGAAATAATGATAAAACTCGCTGGTTGCCACGCCGGGCACAAAGCGCCAGAACTGCCCTAAATCTCCAGCCGGCGGCCGCACGTTTGGATCGAGATATAGCGGCGCTCCGAACTCGCGGAATGCCTTGGCCGTTATGGACTCCAGTTCGGGCCGGGATGGGCCTCCCGCGTACCATTGCTGGGCCATAAACGTGTTCGACCAAACGAGATTGCGCTCTTCTTGATAGCGCGGCCGGACGTAGCTTTGGAGGATGGATGGATGCTCGCAATTGATCATCAGCGCCGTGTTTTCGAACAACTTGTCGCGGTGCTCGGCTAACCACCTGCGCCCGGCGCCCGAACCTTCACCCGTGTTGTGGTGCCCATCGAGCCCGATAAAAACCATTGTCCGGCGCCGCTGATTCTGCGGGATCTTCGAGTAGAATTCCGCCAGCCCCAGCATCGAAGCGACCCCGCCGCCATTGTCGCTGGCAGCGTCGAACCAGCCGTCGCGGTGGGCAACAATATAGATCGTTTCGTCTGTCGCTCCCGGCAACGTGCCCCAAACCAGCGCGGTCTTCAAATTGGGCACTCGGGAAACATCCAGGCGGACGTGAACACGCGGCGCTTGGTTCTGGGGCGCGGCAATCAAATCCCGCGCAGCGTATCCGTCGTCACTGCCGACGGTGAACGCCGGCGCCTTTGTGCCCGATGGATACGCCTCATACCGCATATTGCCCGGCAGCATGTCCACCTCGAAGATGGCTGCCGCGCCCTTGGCATCGGCCCGCTTCGGAACTCCTTCGGGTTTCAGTCCCATCATGTTGAACGAGAACACAGCCTTGCCGCGCGCGTCTTTCCCGGCGAAGTCCGCTTCGCTGCCCAGGCCGACGTAGACTGCTTCGACATCCAATCCTTGCGCCGGAGTACCCGCTGACCCATAATCGGGCTGGGCCGACTGGAGCCTCAGGGTCTTACCTCCAGAATTTATCGATACTTCCCATGATTGGGGCATCCACTGCGGCGCCAAATCGATGGGCTGAATTCGCACATCCTTCAGGCCCATTGCGTTAAACTTCGCGGCCAACCATTCGGCGGCTTCCGCGTCCCCGGAGGTCCCAATAATCCGGCCCCAGAACTTCGGATGTCCCTGATCGCGATACCGGCGCGAGATCTCGGCCTGTTCCACGACATAGCGGTGCATCGATTTACCATCGATGGCGCGATAGCGCTGGTCAGCGGTAGCTAGGGGCCATTCAAGCAGTGCGTCATCAATACGGCCAAGCGCGTGGGCCTGTGGATTAGGCGCTGGCGCGCGGTTCTGCGCCCGGGCTGATCCGATCGCGATCACGGCCGGGACGCATATCCCCGCAATTCGCAAAGACAGCTTTAACATAGAACGCTCCGATATGAGTCTCTCAGATTCTGGAGGACCGGCACTGCCCTGGCAACCGCCGCTGCGCGGAGCACCAGGGTTGGCTAAGCTAGAACACATGGCAGGCGTCGCACCTATCTTCCGCCCGCACGAACTGCTGATCCATACACCTGACGGCAAAACGCGAACGCTTCATTTGGATCGCGACCGTTTCGTTGTGGGGCGTTCCAGCACGAGCGAACTGTGCTACCCAGAGGACGCCGGATTGTCGCGCCAACATCTGGCGCTCGAAAAATCGGGCGATCAATGGACCGTCCGCGACCTAAGCAGTAAGAACGGAACATTCGTAAATGGCATCCGCATCGCCGAGCCGCACATCCTGGGCCCCGATGACCGCGTTACGGCAGGCCATTTGACGCTGGAGTTTGCCGAAAAGGCTTCTCTTCCGGCAAACACTGTCGTTTTTGTCGAAGGCGCCTCCGCTACAGCTCCATCCACCACGGTGGCCACCAGCCTGCAGGGATTGCTCAACCAGCAAAAAGAGATCGAGGGAGGAGCGCAGATGCGCGCTCTGATCCGGGTGGGGCGCGAGCTTTCGGGACATATGCCGCTGAACGATCTGTTCACCCTGATCATGAACCTCTCCATCGAGGCGGTCGGAGCGGCTCGCGGCGTGCTCATGACGCTGGAAGGCGACGACCTGGTGGTGCGCGCGGCCCGCGGCGAAGGTTTTCGGATCTCGAGCGCCGTCCGCGATCGCGTAATTAACGAGAAGACCTCTTTGCTAGTGCGCGATGCACGCCTGGATGAGGCATTTGCTGGACGAATGAGCATCGTGCAGCAGCAGATTCGCAGCATGTTGGCAGCCCCGTTGCAGACCGACGATCGCGTGATCGGGCTCATTTATCTCGATTCCCCTCATTTCGTTCACGAGTTCACCAAGGACGATCTCAATTTGCTAACCGTAATGGCCAACGTCGCGGCCATCCGTATCGAGCACATCCGCCTGGCTGAGGTGGAGCAGGCCGAGCGCATGTTCGCTAAGGAACTGGAACAAGCGGCGGAGATCCAGCGCCGCCTTCTGCCCACTACCGCGCCCTCTCTTCCCGGTGTGGATCTCGCGGGCTACAACGCACCTTGCCGCACCGTGGGCGGCGACTATTACGATTTCCTGACTTATGCCGATGGCCGTGTCGCGATGCTGGTGGGCGATGTGGCCGGTAAAGGTATGCCCGCGGCACTGCTGATGTCCAGCCTGCAAGCGCGTGTTCAGGTGCTTTTCGACGACCCCGTAGATCTCGCAGCGCTGGTCACACGCCTCAACCGGATCATCCACTCCAACTGTCCGAGCAATCGCTTCATCAGCTTCTTCATTGGAGTGCTCGATCCGAAATCCGGCGAGCTGGCTTATGTCAATGCGGGCCACAATCCACCGCTCCTGGCCCGCAATAACGGAAGCGTCGAAAAGCTGGATTGCACCGGTCTCATTCTCGGCATCCTGCCCGCCGCCCGATATGAACAGAAAACTGTGACATTGGATGTGGGCGACGCGCTGGTGTTGTTCAGCGACGGCGTCACCGAAGCCAGCCGCCCTGACGTTGACGAGGAGTTTGGCGAGGATCGTCTGGCAGAAACTTTCTTGAAATTGCGGAACTTGCCGGCACAGTCGATCGTGCACGCGATCAACCATCACGTGCAGGAGTTTACCGCGGGCGCACCGCCGGCAGACGATATCACGTTGCTAGTGGCGAGGAGGGTGGCCGGCTAGCGCGTACGCGAGCGGTGGGTTAGGAGCTGATCTTGTGTTTCTTGAGCCAGCGAAACACTTGCGGCCAAAGCTTGGACATCTCGTCTGGCGTAAAACCGTGCTTCCCGTTCCGGACGGTGATCAATTCGGAGTCGTCACCGGCCGCCTTCAGCTCCTTGGTGAAGTTGACGCTCTGCTGATATGGAACCACCGGGTCCGCGTCGCCGTGGATGGCAAGAATGGGCGGCAGCGGTTTGCGCACATACGTTAATGGTGAAAGTTGCTTCGCCAGCTCCATGCGGTCCGGCTGGTCTGGGATCCATGCAGCCGCGTAACGCTGCTGGTTCGGTCCCGCCAACTGATCCGGCACGTCCGCGATTCCATAAAAGTCAATCGCACCCGCAATTCGAATCGCTGGGCCAAATGGGTTGCTTGCGGGGAGCATTGCGGTTAGCAGCGCGAGTTCTCCGCCGGCCGATTCACCTAGAACGATGATCCGCGCCGGATCTACGCGGTACTCGGCGGCGTGATCCTGAAACCATTTGGCTGCCTTCAAGACATCTTGGACCGCCACAGGAGCGTGCGCTGACTTCGCTAGCCGGTACTCCAGATTCGCGGCCACGAAGTCGTGCTCCACAAACGGCAGGCAGAACGGCTCCAGCATTTTTTCTTTCTCGCCCTCAACCCAGCCGCCTCCATGAATTACGATCACACCCGGGCGGTTCGCCAGGGCGGGAGCCCTGGGCTGCACAATATCAAGCACCGTCTCCGGATAACGATCGTAGCGGATGTTGCCCTGGATCTGATATTCCGCGGCAGAACCCAAAGCGCACGTCCCCAGTAGCACGAGAAAAACCGGTAACCGCATACTAGGAGGATAAGTCACGCGATGGTCCAAGCAGACCTACACTAAACAAGCCGGAAGCGATCTATCGCGTCCGGCCCGTTTAGTTCGAATAGCTCTGAGCTCTCGTTTAGTCTTTGGAAGGCACAGCGCAGCCACCCTTGCCCTTGCAGGAGTTCTTTCCCTTGCAGCCGTTGTCGCCCGACTTGCAGCCACCCTGGCCTTTGCAATCGTTCTGGCCCTTGCAGTCGTGCTTGGTTGCCTTGCCCTTTTGAGGTTTGTCCTGACCTGAAAGAGCGGCGCCCGCCGTCAATCCAGCCGCGGCAGTCCCCAGAGCCAGTGTAAACTTTCTGCGATTCATCCAGTGCCTCCCGTGTAGTCGAAATGCTGGCTGAGCGTCTTGCCACGCCCAACGCGTCCTTCAAAAGGGTAACTGCTTTCTTAGACTGAATGCAAGGAGACGACGCGGACTGTGGCCATCCGACTATGGCACATTCTTCGGCTGAAGCGAGATTCGCATATTATTCGTGGCCGGCGATCGTGAAGCGATTCTCAGGTACACGCCGCCCGACATCAGTTTCTCGCGATCCGGATCGGATAGCGTCTCGCTCCCAGCGATGGTCTGGAAAGTGCGATTAGAAAGCACCGCGATGGCGGGCCCGTTGCCGCCTTTGTCCACGCGGTGGATGGTGGCGGCCACAATCTCGCCTTCTGGGAAACCGGCCGCAGTTAAGCTATACGTGAGTTCGTTGGTGCTGGGATCGAAGGTGAACTTGGCCGACAAAGTAGCCTTCGATCCGGACGCCTCCACGCTCGATTGCCAGCTCATGATCGGGATCGCCGTAAGTCCGTGGAGCGGCGGCGTTCTGGCTGGAGCACGGCGGTGATGAGTCGCCTGCTCGTACGCGTAGGCATAGGACACCAGCTTGGCATCGTCAAAAGGCCGGCCCAAAAGTTCGACCCCCACCGGGAGCCCGTCGGCCGTAAAGCCGGCCGGCATGCTGATGGCGGGAAATCCGGTTGAGGCGCTCAGCTGGCAATTGGAGCCGCCTTGTGCGTCGCCAATCATGGCGGGCTTTCGTGTCAGAGTGGGATAAAGCAGCGCATCCAGCTTCTGATCTTCCATCAGTTTGATAATCGTCTGTTGAATTGCGGCACGCTTCGCGAGCGCAAGCTGGTATTCGCGGGAACTGCGGCCGTTGGAAGCTAAGCGTGCTTGCATGCCGGGCTCCAGTGAGGCATGAAATAGGCCGCGCTGAACAATGTCCTCGAGCGAATGAACAGGTGGATTCCCACTCTTTTCAAGGTAGTTGGCCAAGTCCTCTTTGAATTCTGCATTGATTACGGACGATCCGTTGAGCGCGGCCGTGAGTTCGGGTAAGGGAACCGAAGTGGCGACTGCGCCTTGCTTCTTGATCTCCTCTATCGAAGCGCGAACGATCCGATTGACCTCCTGATCGTCGCCGGCTCCGCCGAACAAGGGTTCCAGAATTCCGATATGCACCGCTTTCAAAGCAGCTGGTTGCAGCGCGTCCAGGAACTTCGGCCGCGATTGGCCCGGCGCCAGATGGGTAGCAGGATCATCGGGATCTTCGCCGACAGTGGCATCGAGCACTGTGGCGAGATCGGCCGCGGAACGAGCCAGCGGACCTCCCACATCCTGTGTGGTGGACAGCGGAACGATTCCGGCGATACTGGACAGGCCTTTGGTGGGACGCAGGCCAACCAGGTTATTCACGGAGGACGGGATACGGATGGACCCGCAAGTATCGGAGCCCATTCCCGCGGCGGCGAAGCTGGCCGCGATGGCCGCCCCGGTGCCGCCGCTCGATCCGCCCGGATTGCGTGACGGATCGTAAGGGTTCCTGACCTGTCCGAATGCGGAGCCGACCGAGGTGATGCCGGACGCAAGCTCATGCAGGTTGGATTTGGCGATGATCACGGCGCCCGCTTCCCGCAGTTTGCGCACCTGAAAAGCATCGATCGCCGGCACGAACCCGAACAGCGCCATGCTGCCGGCCGTGGTCTGCATGTCAGACGTGCTGTAGTTGTCCTTGACGATCACCGGAATTCCGTGCAGCGGGCCGCGCGGCCCTTTGGCGGCGCGCTCGCGGTCGAGAGCCTCAGCTTCCCGGACGGCGTTCGGGTTCAACATAATTAAAGCGTTGAGACGCGGCCCGCGCTGGTCGAATGCCGCGATGCGCTTAAGATATGCCTCCACCAGCTCCTTAGATGAGGCGCGGCCTTCCGCCATTGCCTTTTGCTCGTCAGCAATGGATGTTTCGGCCACTTCAAAGGATTGTGAGTGAATGCAGGGTGCCTGAGAAACGAAAACAAAGCTGATAACAAACCACCCGCCGAGTTTCATTCCGGAAATAGTAGCAGCTTTGCCGATCCCGCACATTCAGCGACGGGAGCCGCGGAGATTTTCAACGATCGTGCAGGCGATTTCGTTGCTTGAGCGAGAAATGAATTACGATATGAATTATGCGGAGACTAGCTTGCCTCGCCGGCGTATGGTTATGCATTTCCAGTGTGCTGGCCGGCCGCGACTATGGACCGGCGGTTGGCAGCCGCGTGCCCGATTTCGAGCTGCGCGATCAGAACGGCGCTACCCACACGTTGCAAAACCTGCTTGGGCCCAAGGGCGCTGCGATCTTGTTCTTCCGTTCAGCCGACTGGTGACCCTACTGCAAAGCCCAGCTCGTGGAGCTGGAACGAAACCGAGCGGAGTTCGAGAAACTGGGCCTAGGCCTCGCGGCCATCAGCTATGACAGCGTGGATGTGCTGCACAGTTTCGCGGAACGCCGCGGCATCCATTTTCCTATGCTGTCGGATGCCGGATCGAAAACAATACGCGAACTCAACATCCTGAACGATACGATTCCGAAAGACAGCGCGTTCTTTGGCGTCCCTTTCCCAGGCACTTTTGTTCTGGACCCGAAAGGCCGCATTGTCGCCAAATACTTCGAAGACGATTATAAGCAGCGCTATACGGCAGCCGATATTCTCGGCCGGCAGTTCGGCATTGCACTTTCCGCGCGCAAATCCGAAGTCCAAGGAAAGCAGTTGCGTTTAACCGCCAGCGCCAGCAACGCGATTGTTGCAGCAGGCCAGCGCGTGGCGCTTGCATTGGATATCGATCTGAAGCCCAACATGCACGTGTACGCGCCGGGTGTAGAAGGGTACATCGCGATTGACTGGAAAATGAAAGATTCAGGAATCGCGGCTGTGCATGAAGTCGCGTATCCGAAATCGGAGAAGCTGCACCTTCAGGCCATCGATGAAACCGTGCCCGTTTACCGCAATCATTTCCAGCTGATACGGGAGGTTACGCTTGCGCCCGAAAGTGACCTCAAGCCGCTATTGGATAGTACCGGTAATTTTTCGATCGAAGGCACCTTGCGCTACCAGGCTTGTGACGACCGGGTCTGTTATGTTCCGCAGGATCTGCCGCTCAAGTGGACTTTCCAGTTCGACAACTACGACCGGCAGCGCGCCCCGATCGAGTTGCAGCGTAAGGCGCCCGATCCGGCCCACCCCTAGCGCTCGAAATTGTACCCAAGCAACCTCGAACTCTGTAGTTCTTCCAGCAAACTGTCGATAGACGGTTAATGGAAGTCTTCACGATGGTTGCGGTCGTCCCGGCCTCTTTCGGCCTCGCGCTCCTGGTTCAGTTCGGGATATTGAAGGCGATCGTGTGGGCACTGGCGTACAGGCGAGGCAGGCCATCGCGCCTTGCCGATATGGCGCTGTAAGCCTTCCGTCCCGCCTGCCCAACCACCCTCCTGGCTTTAGCTCCGCCGTCGTCCCCCGGGTTAGAATCGTACCGGACACCATGAATCTCCTGAAAGACAGCCTCATCGAGCTGATCACCGAAACATCCACCAATTTGCCGCCCGACGTGCGCTCCGCGATGGGACTGGCAATCGAGCATGAGACGCCGGGCACGCAATCGGCGCAGGCCCTCGGCATTATCGCCAGCAACATTGACATGGCCGAGCAGGATGAAGGCCCGATTTGCCAGGACACCGGCATGCCGACGTTTTTCGTGCATACGCCGGTCGGCGTCAATCAGCTTCAGGTGAAGCGTGCGATTCGTGAAGCTGTCGCGGAGGCCACGCGCCGGGGGAAGCTTCGGCCCAACTCGGTGGACTCGCTCACTGGAAAAAACAGCGGCGATAATCTTGGCCTGGAGACGCCCGTCATCCACTTCGAACAGTGGGAAGAGGACGAGATTGAAGTCAAGCTCATTCTAAAGGGCGGCGGTTGCGAGAACAAGAACATCCAATACTCGCTGCCTTGCGAGCTCGATCATCTGGGCCGGGCCGATCGCAACCTGGAAGGAGTGCGCAAGTGCATTCTGCACGCCGTCTGGCAAGCGCAAGGACAAGGCTGTGCGCCCGGCGCCGTTGGCGTCTGCATTGGAAGCGATCGCGCGCATGGGTATGCGCTCGCCAAGGCTCAATTGTTTCGCACTCTCGACGACGTGAATCCGTTACCGGAGTTGGCGACGCTTGAGGCGGAGATTATGGAGGAAGCCAACCGTATCGGCGTCGGCGCGATGGGCTTCGGCGGACGCGTTTCGTTGATCGGATGCAAGGTCACCGCCGCAAACCGGTTGCCCGCCAGTTTCTTCGTGTCGGTAGCGTACGACTGCTGGGCATTCCGGCGGCTGGGTGTGCGCCTGGATGCGTCGAGCGGCGCAATCACGCGCTGGCTGTATCGGGATCCCGATGGCACGGTGGAACGCATGGCGCGTTCCGAAGGGTTCCCGCTGACCGGCCGCGAGGTGGTTCTCACTGCGCCGCTCTCAGAAGAAGCCGTGCGCTCGCTTCGCGTCGGAGACGTGGTGCTCGTCTCGGGCGAGGTTTTCACCGGGCGCGACAATGTGCATGCATATTTGATGAAGAACCCGCCGCCGGTCGATTTGCATGGCGCGGTGCTGTATCACTGCGGGCCGGTCATGCTAAAGCAGGGCGACGAATGGAAAGTGAAGGCGGCAGGACCCACCACCAGCAGCCGCGAGGAGCCTTATCAGGCGACGGTGATTGAGAAGTACGGTGTGCGCGCCGTCATCGGCAAAGGGGGCATGGGAGCGAAAACTCTGGCTGCTCTGAAAAAATCCGGCGGCGTCTATCTGAACGCAATCGGTGGCGCCGCGCAATATTATGCCCGCACGGTGGACAAGGTGCTGGGCGTCCATTTAATGGAGTTCGGAATTCCGGAAGCAATGTGGCACCTGCACGTGAGCAACTTCGCGGCGATCGTCACCATGGATTCGCACGGTGCGAGCTTGCACGCCGAGATCGAAAAGCAGACTGGAGAGAAGCTCGCTGAACTGCAGCAAGTGTAACGATCGGTCTGTTAGAATCGATGCTAACGGTGGTTTCGCGGCCAGGTAGCTCAGCTGGTAGAGCGCAGCCCTGAAAAGGCTGGCGTCGGCGGTTCGATTCCGTCCCTGGCCACCACATTCTAAAGGACTTAGCGGCAGCCCAAAACATTCGTTCCTACGGGCGGGAACAATAGGGGAACATCTAACCCGTTGTCGCCCGCTGCTGTTGCTCTTCCTTGGCCATCAGTTTCCACATACGCTGGGCCGTATCACCGGTGCGTGCGATATGTGTCTTGCCCAATTTAGCGTATCGTTCAGTCATCCGAATATTGGAATGACCGAGGATCTTCGCCAACTCATAAAGATCTCCGCCGTTCATCATGTACCACGATGCAAACGTGTGCCGGAGATCGTGAAAACGGAAGTTCTGGATACCGGCGAGTTCTAGGATGGTTTCAAAACTGCCTTCCACCCTCTGCCGCTCGCCGGTCGCGCCCCGCTTGGGAGGGAAGAGACGCTCTTCCCCGAGGACTGCGGGATACTTCCGAAGTTCGGTCGCCAGTTCTGGCGTTAACGGTGCGTACCGAATCTTGCCGCCCTTCAACTTCGCTCGAACGGCAACTAGGCCTTCGTTATAGCGAAGGTCGCTCCAGGTCAAGCCAAAAACTTCACCGATCCGCATGCCGGTCGTGAGCGCAATGAGAACAATCATGCGCAGCCTATAAAACGTCCGGTTAATATCCCTCGTCCCAGCTCGATACATCTTCTGATCGAGACAGGTCTTGAGAGTTGCGATTTCCTCAGCTGATAGGTAGCGTTCGCGCTGGTCATCAGGCCGCTTCACTTCGATCTGATCTGCCGGATTCCGGTCAATCCCGGTTTCCTTCGACCAAATCGTACAGGCCTTCTCCATCATGTGGTGCATGACATTGAAATGCCTCACGGCAGTACCAACGCTAAGCCCGTCTTCCGTTAGTCCTTCATACCATCCCTGAATTGCTGAGCCATCCACCTCACGAACGAAGTGGTTTCCCAACTCCATGCGGATGCGTTCAAGGATGCTTGCCTCCCGGTCTGTGGACTTCTTCTTACTTCCATATTCTTTACTGTACCGGTCGATCAAAGTGGACATGCGGAAGTTGACCTCTCGCTTTACATCCAGGTGCCTGTTTTCGTCACGAACTGACATTTTCTTGCGTTCGACCTTTTTCGCCAGCTCGTGCGAGCCATGAACACTGGTGCTTCGGTTCCGACCTCCTTCACGCCAACGAACCTTCCAGAGTCCGTCGCGTATCTTGTGAATAGACATCTACTGCGAATCTCCTTTCATTCAAGGTTTTTGATTGTGTGCTGCTCGACGTAGCGACTTAGCGCCACTACGTCGAACCGCAACGCTCTGCCAACCTTGACCGAAGGAAGTTCGCGAACTCTCGACTTCTTGTAGACGGTGTCCACTTGAAGACCGAGGTACTCGGCTGCCTCCTTCGGGTTCAGGAGCCGCTTACCGACGTGACCATTAGATCGCATTTGGGACTCGGATGGCATGTGTAGTCTCCTTTGATTTGGGTAGTGAAGGATTAGGACTGTTTAGGATCGTGAGCCATTCCAGACGTGCCCGGCCACGGTCTGACAGGCTGTAAAGAAGCAATCCGGATTTGTCGCGAGTTCGATTCAAGAGCCCGAACCGATGTAATCGGAGCAAATAACTGTACGAAGCCCGAACGGGAAAAAACTTTGCGAGTGCGGCCCACGCGGGTGGATTCAAGGAACCGTAAAGTGTGAAGATTTGCAACCCACGTTTCTTCAGCGAATTGGACTGACCAATTAAAGAACCCTGAGTTTTCGTCGGCGTCATACGGTGTTTCCAAGGTGACCAAAACCTTGCAGGAACCAAACGTTTAGGTGCTGGCTCAGACGGATTTCAGTGAATTTACATTTTGTAGTGTGGATCATGCAGCAAGTTGTCTAGAAACCGATTCCTGATAGAGTTCAAAAAGCTTTTCTGGCGAGATTGCAACTTCATCGGCGGGCGGTAAGAAATCGACATGGCGTTTTAAGATCCGGTTTGCATTCCGCTTCGAGTGCCGATTCAGGAACTGCTTAGCTCGATGGATGCCACCCTGTTCGACTAGTCCTCGGATGAGCATCCCCGTTGCGTAGGTTGGTAGATCGTAATCATCCGGACTAGGTTGGGGTTTGCCCGTTTCAGCAAAGACAAGAGGTGCGAATGGATTAAAGCTTGGGGAGTTGCGCAGATAGCCGAATGTAGCGAGCTGTTCTGGAATGCGGCTATTGATCTGTCGCTCGACGCGCGTGAGGATAAGCCCAGTTTCTGGATAGCCGAAGAGTTGCTGGAACGTAGGAAGGTCAATGTCGCGTTGTTGGTGATTACGCCTTAAGGCAGCCATTTGGCGATCAAACTGCGCTCGGTACTCGGCAATCTTGTTATAAATTCTGAAGAGGTTAGGCCGCCTTCCTAGGTAGAGTGTCTCGACGCCCCGCCTCCCCATGCTGGCGAACTCGATCCCCGCATCAAGTTTGCCGATTTCCGCTACCCAGCGTTTGTATTTCGCGAGGACGTGTTTTTCGAACCACGTCACTGGCACTCCAGGAACATCCGCTGCGAAATCGATCCGCATTATGCGCAGGTCTTCTGGTCGCACTTTGAACACCCGCGTCGTTACGTCCGCCATTTGGGAATAGGACATTGTTCCTGTATCGAGCAACTCCAGTTTGTGGTCACCACGTTTGCCGTGGAGGCAGTGGACGTGCAGGACTACTGGATGGCCGTATTCCTGCAGGCAGGCGGATTTCAAGTAGTGGCGTCCTTGACGAAATGGCCCCTTTGGATTGTTGGCGATCTCCTGGTAGAGTGCGCTGAAATCGCGCGAGTAGGGTGCGTCAGCAGGGACCCGGAAATCGAGCTTGTCTATCATCAAAGGAGTCACCATCGAAGTGAACCGCTCCGCCTTCTTCGCTGCCAGTGCATCTTATGGCGCTCTCCTTCAATTAAGCTCAAGACTTCGTTGAAAACCCGCTGCACGCACTGGCAGTCATGAACGTTTTGGACCACTCGATTTGTACGAGCGAGCATAAGCACTGCCTCGCATTCAAGCGCGAAGCCAATATTCCGAGGCCCGATTGCATCGTTGTAGAAGCGAGCGCGCACAACAAATCCCCGGATCTCGTCGCCCATGAAGAGCACTCCCCAGACTTGATCGCCGTGTTCCCATGCACTCTCTTGGCCCGGCAATAGCCACCAAAATCGCTCCGGTCCCGCTGGACGGTGAATCGCCAGCGGCCAGGGCAGACGGATATTGATCTGATCGCGCAGATGTTGATATCCAAGCGTCAGGAACTGCCGATGTTTTTTAGAATGCATAACTCTTCTCCGGAACCGACGCCGAGCTTTCGTCAAACTGACGCAGGTTGCAGGCTATTAGACAACGCCTGCAACAGATTGCCAACGCCGCTGCGCGAGCCTTAGTCGGATGCCTTCGGCATCCGACATCCTCGGGTCCGTCGCTTCGCTCCGTCCCCTCCGGGAGTTTTTTGAGCCATGTGGCCCTCACCACCGGCAGGGCAAGAAAGCTTGGCGCATCGCCGCTGCCCCGATGGCAATATGGCGTCGGAGGCGAAGCATTGGCCTCGCCTCCTTCGGCTGCCGTATGGAGCCGGGCCTTTCGGCTATTGCTTAGCGGGTTGCGCTCCCGCAGAGCCCGCCTCCGCTTCACCGAAAATCGTCGTCCTCCGTTGCAGTTGTGCATACGATGAGCTAAGTGGCGATTGGCAAGACAGTTACCGATTCGTTTCCTGGCCTTCGAGTTTCTTAAGGTATTTTCTGATTGATGGCTTTAAGTGCTTTGGTGTCTTGTTTGACCGGAGGCACTTCCGAAGCCCGCGCATTTGCTCGGTTCTATTGAGCTTGTGTTTCGGCATTTGATAGGTCACCTCAAAGCTTGAGAAGAATGTCAAATCGACTTTGCAGAGCCAGGATAAACTGGGTATGTGGGCAATCAGTGGAAATTCGGCGACGATCCTCGTCTAAAGTATTGGAACTATAAGAGGAAGCACAAAAAGTTATCTGTTGGGCGGCCCAACGAAATTGACCCAGAGGAGACACTCAAGTACTCGCGGGATATTGAACGAGCGCTAAAGGCTCTCGCACAGCGGGCATTGCACCAGATTCTGGACGCCCATTCACCCGCTGAGATTGCCGAAACCATAAAATCGCTGCCTCACGATCACACCGAAAAGATTGAAAACTGTACGCACTGCGTACTCCTCGGGGGATGGGACAACCGCAATCAGGTCTGGCCTCGGCTTGTTCCGCCGACCGGAGAAAAACCCGCCCGAACGATCCGGACCAAGATCGACAATCGGACGATGCCCGAGCTTTTATTCGACGCGATTTGTGAACTCGGGGCAACCACGAAGCAACTTAGGCGGATAGCGGATTCCGTAGCAGCGCCAGCCCTGTACGATAACGTATGCACGCCAGAGCTGATTGAGCCAGGGAATCGGGCGCTCACGCAATTCGATAGGAAGATATCGCTACCCTACTCCAGACAGATTTGCACAGAAGAGCGAGCTAGGCGAAAGCTGAAAAACCGCTGAGTGCCCAATCCCCAGTCATTGCCTTGACGGTTTGGGGAACCGGTCGACAAATCCTCAAAATTCGTATCACGCTTCTGACTAAAGACCGGGAGTATCTCCGGCCACGTCTTCGGGGAAAAGCGTGCAGGCGAAAGCCAAATTTTTATCAAAGGTCCTTGCGGACCCTGATCGGGGTCCGTCATACGCGGAGCAATTGGCCTCGTCTTAGACTCCCAAGCCATAGCTGCAACTTTCCGATTGAGGGGCTATCGCATCGAATCTTATCCATCATGTGTGGGATTTGGCCGAGCTTTCTGGCGTAGAATCGAGCAAATGGATAAGCCCCGCTATTTTATCGCCGTCTTCGGCGCGCCTCAACCCGACAAAGACGCAGTGGAATCGGGTGTCTACGCGCCCGATACCAAATACGCGCCGTTTCCGACTCAACCCGGCGATATGATCCTCTTGTATTGCACGGCCAACTACGGAAAGTATGCCCTGCAGTCACCAGGAGTTGGTGTCGTGCTTCGCTCGGACATGGAGCACATCGAATACCGATGGCTACCCTTTGCTGAAGCGGTCCCGAAAGCGGTAATAGACGCCAGTCTTGATCCCGAAGATGCCGCGAAGCTTAAGAATATTCGATTCTCCTCGCACTGGCTTTTTCAAATATCACAATCATCCTTCTCAAGAGTGGTCAGGGACCGGATACCGCTTGGGAGCGTCTCTGAGTTTTTCATTCTTCGGGCACTACGCGGAGCCGCGCTTGGGACGACTGTTGGCGGCTGGGGGCGGTTTCGGTCGAACGCACGTGGGTCGCGCAGCGGAAACTGCCTGGAAAAAATGCAAAACCACCTGGCCGCCCCCAATGCTTCCCAGCCAGCAACTCGATTAACCTCAATCCGCCTAATTCGATGACGGCTTTGAATTACGAACAACCAAACTTCGGCGGTGGTTTTTGTTGGAGCTATTCGATAAACTTTGGCTTCGAGAGGAATAGCCATTGCAACCAGTTGAATCATACCTGAAGCATTTGCATGAAATCCGTTCCACGGGTGGCGCGGTCCCAGAAACCTCATACTATCCCGCCCTTTCGAATCTTCTCGATGAGGTTGGCAGACTATTGGAGCCGCATGTTCGGTGCGTCTCCCAAGTAATAAACACCGGCGCGGGCTCCCCGGACTTTGGCCTCTACACGACCGTGCAATTCCAAATGCCGAAAGACACCGAGCCACTGCCCGGCCAACTGCCCGAACGGGGAGTTGTTGAAGTAAAGGCGGTCAGCGATGATTCATGGGTAACTGCCGGTGGCAAGCAGGTCTCAAAGTACTGGGGTCGTTACGGCCAAGTGCTCGTAACGAACTATCGCGATTTCGTACTCATCGGCCAGGACGAGAATTCAAACCCCGTAAAGCTTGAGACCTTTCGTATCGCAGACGACAAGAAAAGTTTCTGGGACAAATGCGTCCATCATAAGAAAACTGCGGGAGAAATAGGTGAGCGACTTGTAGAATATCTCCGGCGCGTGATGATGTCGGCGGTCCGGCTCAAAGCACCGGAAGATGTCGCGTGGTTTCTGGCGTCTTACGCGCGAGAGGCGCGCGGGCGGATCGAAGCCGTCGCAAATCTTCCAGGGCTTACGGCGCTCCGTGCGGCTCTAGAAAACTCTCTCGGCTTACAATTTGAGGGGAAGGAGGGCGAGCACTTCTTTCGAGCCACGCTCGTTCAGACTCTGTTCTATGGCGTATTCTCCGCCTGGGTTCTTTGGGCGCGCGGCCAAGGACAGAAGGAAGGCCGATTCGATTGGCGAACAGCTGCATGGGGTTTGCATGTTCCAATGATCGGAAGCCTCTTCGAGCAAATCGCCACGCCACACAAGCTCAAGCCATTAGGTCTCGACGAGCTTCTGGACTGGACTGGCGGAGTTCTCAACCGCGTTGAAACTGGGAGCTTCTTCAACATTTTTGAGCAGGAACACGCAGTACAGTACTTTTACGAACCATTCCTGAAAGCCTATGATCCGGAGTTACGAAAACAACTCGGCGTATGGTATACGCCGCGGGAAATTGTCAAATATCAGGTAGCCCGCGTAGATCGAGTACTGCGGGAGGAGCTTAAATTAGCCGAGGGTTTGGCTGACCCCAGCGTATACGTTCTTGATCCCTGTTGTGGCACCGGTGCTTACCTAGTGGAGACTTTAAAAAAAGCTTCCGAGATACTCAAAGCGAAAGGCGGAGCCTTAGTAGCCCAGAAATTGAAGAAGATGGCTACCGAACGCGTTTTCGGTTTCGAACTTCTCCCAGCCCCTTTTGTCGTTAGCCATTTGCAGCTTGGTCTCCTGTTAAGCGCCTCCGGTGCCCCCTTACAGGTTCCGAGCGTGCGCCAGTTTATCTGACTAACTCACTTACGGCATGGGAGGCCCCGAAGGAGCCGAAGAAGCAACTTGAATTCCTAGAGATGCAGGAGGAACGCGAGGCCGCTGATCGGGTTAAGCAGGAAGCCCCGGTGCTGGTGATTATTGGGAACCCACCATACAACGCGTTTGCCGGCACCAGTCCAACCGAGGAGGAGGGTCTTGTCGAGCCATATAAGGAGGGACTCATCTCGGAATGGGGTATTAAGAAATTCAATTTAGATGACCTTTATGTTCGATTTTTCCGTGTCGCCGAACGCCGAATCACGAAGACGGGGCGCGGAGTTGTCTCCTTTATTTCGAATTACTCATGGACTAGCGAGCCATCATTCGTGGTGTTGCGCAAACGCCTTTTGGAAGGATTCGATAGATTCTGGATTGAGAACCTGCACGGAAATCGAAAGATATCTGAGTATGCGCCAGACGGCAAAACGAGTGAGACAGTATTTGCTATGTCCGGCTTCTCTCCAGGAATTCGCCAGGGCGTTGTCACGTCACTCTGGGTCAAATTAGAAAAAGATAAAAAGACTCCGACACGCGTTCTGTTCAGGGATGACATTAACGCCGCCAAAGCGTCAGACCGGCGCGCGCAACTCCTCAAGAGTTTGGCGGCTGTCGATTTCGACAAAAAGTACGCCGTAGTGGCTCCTGACAAGGACAACCGATACCGGTTCTGGACAGCGAGGATAACGAAGCAATATAGGGCATGGCCGCGAGTTGTTGACCTATGTGCCGAGCCTCCGAGCAACGGCCTCATGGAAAAAAGGGGCGGCGCGCTGATCGATATAGACCGCTCTACTTTAAAGAAAAGGATTATCAACTACTTTGATTCAGGTGTATCGTGGGAGGCTCTTAAGGGGCTGGGTGACGGCCTGACGAAGAACGCGGCGCGTTTCGTTGCTCGGGAGGCGCGCAAAAAGGTTCTAGCAAAAGAGAAGTTTTCGGATGATCGCCTGCAACGCTACGCTGTGCGACCCTTCGATAATCAATGGTGTTACTACACCCCCGTTCGACCTCTATGGAACGAGCCCCGACCCGCATTGTGGGCACAGATTTGGGAAGGAAACAGTTTTTTTCTTTCGCGACTTCGTTCTTCAAGCAGTACTGAGGGAGTACCTAGTTATTTCGTTCAGGGCTTGTCAGATGATCACCTTATAATGCCTGATGCCTCCTGCTTTCCGATTCGACTCCGAAAGGTAGCGACAAGGAAACCCAAAGACGACGACTCGGGACACCTCTTCCTAGAAGAGGAGAGCGACAACATCTCGACGGTGGCCAACCTGTCGGCCAAGGCTCGTGCCTATCTGAAATCGCTGGGATTTAGCGATCCGGACCAAGATGCTGAGACTGCTGGCATTATCTGGATGCATGCTCTAGCCATCGCTTATTCTCCTTGCTATCTGGCGAATAATGCGGACGGTGTACAAGGGGATTGGCCCCGCATCCCTCTCCCTATCACGAAGAAGCAGCTGATCGCTTCGGCTACCCTCGGTAGGCATATTGCTCAGCTTCTCGATCCGGAATGTGAAGTTCCGGGTGTTACCGCTGGTAATTTGAGAAAGGAACTTGCCTCGATCGGCGTCATTCACCGGGAAGGCGGCGGTCACCTTAAGGGTTCTGATCTTAACGTAACTGCTGGCTGGGGTCATCCCGGCACGGGCGGTATTACCGCGCCTGGGAAGGGAAGGGTTCGAGAAAGGAAATTGTCAGATGAAGAACGAGCCGCCATTGCTGCAGGTTCGTTTGCTCTTGGCGTTGCTGCTGAGCATGTTATCGGCATACTTGGCGGCGTTACTTATGATGTTTATCTAAATGATGTAGCCTACTGGAAAAACGTGCCAGCCTCCGTTTGGGACTACAGAATCGGAGGATACCAGGTCCTCAAGAAGTGGCTATCGTATCGTGAGGCGTGTTTCTTGGATCGGCCATTGGCAGTTGAGGAAGCAGAATACGTAACCGAAATGGCTCGCAGAATCGCTGCGATTCTTCTCTTTAGTAGTCACCTCAACGCAAATTACGAAGCCGTTGCAGCTGCTGAATATTCCTGGAGCTTTTCTTCGAATTGAAGAAAGCAGATTGGTGCCGGAGGTCAGATTTCCAGACTCACACGGCCCTATGCAATAGCTGATCTGCAGCTTATGGGCTCTCATACGCAACCTGCCAAAGCGCGGGGAGCGGGACGCGAAATCACGTTTTCTGCGACAGCTCCAGGACCGGGCTACTCCGTCACTTGTGCCGTGCAGCCAGGTGGAGGCGGAGCGTGGACGCATCCAGAAATATGTGCTGCGAACGGTAACTCGATACGCTGGGGGGTTGGAGCAACTCCGGCGATGCGGCGACTATTGCAATAACACTCAAGTACAAAATGCCTCGGCAGGTTTGCCAAAAAAATCGCGAATAGAGTCTCTGGAGAATTCTGGAAAAGGGCTTGTTTGTCCGCTTCCTTCGTCGGAAACGCAGCCGCGTCGCCCTTGGGATAGGGAACAATACGGGAACATCGAGCAGACGAAAAGAGCGCACATCATTCGACACGGTCCCAAAGTTGGTTTCTGTTAACCGCTTCTACACCACCTATTTGCCTTGATTTGCGAACCGCTTAGCTGAGTCGGTAAGCAGCCCTGAAAAGGCTGGCGTCGGCGGTTCGATTCCGTCCCTGGCCACCACTCTAAACTATTGATCCACATTCAGTTACTTGCCTGTTCTTCCGCCTGTGCCAGATTTGTGCCATGGATTTTCCGAATCAGAGTGTCTTGCCGGCTCTGATATTCGTCGGTCCACTTCGCATAGTGGCGGGGCTGTCTCCGGAGGATGGCCGCGACCTCCTCGTAGCTCCCACCTTTCCCTAGAAGCAAGCGTGTGGCGGAAACGATGACAATGCGCCTCTTTCACACCTGAACGCTTGAACACAGCGGCCATCGTCCGGGCTGCCCCTCTGACGAGGCTCCGCAGACTCGCATTTCCGCTCGAAAAAAACAATCGGCTATCGCGCGACGCGGCCTTCGGGTGTGGCATCACCTCGAGTGCCGCCAATACATGCTTTGGCAACTGAACTCGAATCATCTGATGGTTCTTCACCGCCCGCTTTTCAAGGCGTGTTCCTTTGAGGTGGTCACGCGACAAAGTCACGACATCGCTGATTCGGAGACCGGCGTATCGCATCAGCAACACCATAGCGCGTGCGCGCCGCCGCTCATAACTAGTGCGCCCAATCTCATCGCAAGCCGCGATGATCTTGATGATCTCCTCTGGGGTGTAGGGAACAATATGGTTTGCCTCCCGAAGGATCGGCCGTTTCAGGCTTCTCGCCGGATTCTTGGTAGTCCACTCCCGGTCTCGGCAGAACTCGAAGAACTGCTTCAGAAGTTCGATTTCCTTGATCCAAGCCCAGCCGCCTTTGGCTCGCCACAGCGCGTATCGATCCATCGCTTCGACGTCGATGCGATCCCCAAAATGGATCGACTCCTTGTTGCAGAACTCGAGGAGGTAATTCAGTATTCGCTTGTACTTGCGCTTTGTCTCAACAGTATGGCTGTTATGCAGCCCGTGGAATGCATTTACGGCATCGACCACAGTTTTCCGGGGCTTCCCGAAATACGGTCTTCGATTTCCGTAAGCCGCCTGGCCGCGAGCTGCAGGTCTCGCGTGTTTAGGGAGATCCGCACCCTGCTGCCCTCCGACGTACCGCCTACGCGAATAGGGCACTGACCGCGGCACTTCAGATGGTTCGGGCCTTTGTTTCGATCGGGGCACTTTTTCGAGTGCCGTCTTTGAAGTGTAAGCATGGGTGTCATTCTAGCGCTGCTTTGGTACGCTCGCGATAAACCTGCATGGCCAACGAGAAGGGAATTCGCAACTCTACCCGGCACCGCTTGCCGTTTTTCGAGGGCTTGCTCAGCTTCAGCACTCCAGGCAAGTCTTGGAACCATCGGACCACTGTTGATACACTTACTCCCCACAGTTCGGCATAGAACTGCGGAGAATAATGATGGTCGATGCGAATCGGCTCCGGATTGGTTAGTCCCATGTTCGCTGCTATACCGAACCAGAGGACCGAGCTTCAAGAACGGGGCCCTTTTCCTTTGGTCCGCCACCTGCGGACAGCCGAAATGCTGACTGCCAACTTTTTGGCAACATCGGCTTCCTTCAAGAGCGGTGCCGACGCCTTCGTATGCATACGGTCAATATTGCTATGGATTAGGACCTCTTTCTAGATGGTCACAAATAGGTTTTTCATCTGTGGATGGTGAAGACGCAATGGAGGTAAAACTCGACAACGCTTCCGGTTGGTGATCGCGAATCGGCCCAGGATTTTGTTTGAGTATCAGCTGACGGCTGCTCTGGGCGAACTTCTCTAGGAGCGCAATCGTCTTGATTTTAGACTTCGACTCGCCTCTCTACTTCGGCCTCCCCCAGTTCATCCAAAGCAAGCCTAGGTCGGCAAAGGTCGCGCGCCCGCTGGAGGGGGTACAAATTGCACTTTCAAAGGGCTCGCTCCGCCGCCGCGTCTCCATCGTTCTCGTGGCAATCTGTGGCCTGCAAGAGCACAGTCGGCCATGTCGCTCTGAGTTTGCGGTCTACGACTCTGCGAAACAGCGCTCGCAGGCCCCTAACCCATACGATCCTGTCAAGCAGATCGCGGGTGCGCTGGTCGAGGGAAAGAATTGATTCCTCAACACCGCGTTGATACGCTTCGATCCGCCGAGCAGCCTCGCGAACCTTTGCAATCGCTGCGCCAGGACTGTTTGAATACTCCTGTGGCAGTAGATTTTTGGCCGCGTCACTCCATCCATAACCGCATCTCGACGTCAGAACCCAACTGTGAATGTCCAGAGAAGAAAATGACCGGCCACGACTCGGGCGAGCGAAATCGTCCTCAAAAACCCCGTCTGGCCAATTGATCGTCATGTACGCTAGGAAGCACTGCAGTGCAAATGAGAATATCCTGGGATCGTCGGCGGATACCTCCAGTAGAACGTAGAGCAGTCTTTGCATGTCGGCTTCGAGGTCATCCGTAGGGAGCTTCGCCTGCAAGTCCTGTATGAATGGCATTGTTACTGCCTTTTGTATTAGCGAATTACGCGCTGTTACCCACTTGTTATGCCTGGACGCGAAAGAGCGAGCGAAACCGAATCTGAACTCGTCCCTATTACTACGGGGGCGGTACAAATCTTTATACGTAGTAAGCACGACATCGGCGACTTTTGGCCAGCTTGTGTCAGCTTCGACCGGGCATCCAGCGCAATGCAGGATCGCTATGCGAGCAATTTCCGCCAACCCGTCGACCCAGATGATGCTATCCAGTAGATCCCGGATCCGCCTGTTCCTAGGGACAAACGAGTCCATCATCGAGCGTCGGAAGATTGACGAAATGCTGAGCCGCCCTGCGAACCCTCTCGGCGGCCGCATCCCGATTCATCGAATACTCGTCCGGTAGCAAAGTTTTGGCGATACTTTTCCATCCGCGAGCATAAGGTTCGTACATGTGCCAGCTGTCCATACCCAAGTCTGATATTGATCGGCCTGCAGTCGGTACGGTCGCATCGTGCTTGAACACGCCAGTGGGCCAAAGAACGCCGATGAAAGCGAGAAAGCTCTGGAGCGAGAGCGAGAAAACCCTTGGCTCCCCGGCGCTTACAGTGTTGAGAACATAGACGAGTCTCTGGACGTCTCCTTCGAGATCTTCCTGAGACAAAAGTAGCCTAGATCTTCCGAACCTGGGACGTCGAAGTGCGGCTTGAATGAGCAGCTCTCGTGCTTCTGTCCATTTGTTCGGCTCGTTCGTCAAGATCGTCTAATTAGGTAAGACTGATCCCGAACGTTCAGTGTTGCATGATCACATGGGCGCGACGATCTTTTTTCAACTGGTTAGCGCCCTTACCAGGCGGTGCGAAGTCGCTCGCCGACTTCCATCCGCTTTGCGCTCGTGATCTTGGCGTAGATCATCGTGCTGCGGATGTCTTCGTGTCCCAAGATGTCCTGGATTTCTTCGATAGCGATGCCGTGCTCGAGCAACCGTGTGGCGCACGTGTGGCGCCAGCAATGAAAATGCTGTTTCTCTCGCGGTAACCCCGACTTCGCGCCATAGAACTTCTGCAGCTCATCCAGCCGACGGCGGGAAATCGCCCGCTTGTTCCTCGACGGAAACAATGGCCCATTCATCCAGCCGCGCACTCGCAAGTACAGTCTGAGCGCCCGGGCTTCTCGTTCTGAGATCAGGTATTCACCGGTTCGGCCGCCCTTCAGCCTTGTGACGAAGAGTCTGTTCTCTTTCAGTCGGAGATGCTTGAGTTCGAGCTTGCCGACTTCCGAGGCGCGGAGCCCGCGGCCAAGTGCCGTCTCGAATAGCGCTCGATCGCGAATGGTGTCGGCACGACTCCCGGTTCTGCCCTCAGTCTCAATCGCGCGGAAGAAGCTTTCAATCTCAGGCTCAGTGAGGTAGACGATCGTTTCGTGCTTATTGCGACGGCGGCCCTTGGCGTTTGAGCCGCTCAGTTCCGCCTGCAGTTTGGCGATTAAGCCTTCTCCTGGTCGGAAAGCACCTGTAAGTTGCTGATTTCAGCCATCGATATCAACCGCTCGATTCCATGATTTTGGGCGGTTGGGCCGATCCCTTCCACAGAGAATCAATGAGTTAAGCGCGCTCCGGTGCTTGCGATTTTCGGAGTTACGGGCGCTTGGCGGAAAAACCACCAATACCGGTGCAAGCACGTGGTGGACCGGCGTTTACGCTGGGCGCTGTGATTGCCCAGTTCGCCTGTGATTGAGTTCCGCAAGCGGGGAAAGATCGAATCTCCAAGGTGCAGACGACCTGACCACACGAATTGCATGAGATCCGAAGCCACGGGCTGATCTACATTCAAACCAGAACGATAAGTGCTCGAGGAAGTAAGAATTAGACACGTTTTCGCAGTCATCGGATGCAAGTATGCGTCATATACGCAGGAGCTTCATCAGTGAAGAAGGACACCAAGCCGGTACGCACGCGGACGAGGGCAGCAATGAAAGCTAGCCACCGCCAGCGCAAACTAAAGCTGAAAGAGTCAGGCCTTGAGCCGCGGCACGAAATCTTCTGCCAGCGAGTATCGGAAGGAATGGAGTTAAAGAAGGCCTACGTGGCCGCGGGATTTGCGGAGAAGGGAGCCCGGCAAAACGCCTCGCGCCTGATGGCTAATGATTACATCGCGGCCAGGATCTCCGAGCTTATTCAGGCTGCGTTTCGGCGGCGCGCGCACGTCATGGAGACGCTGATGGTGCGCACCGAAACGGGGCGCCTGGATATGCTGCAGCGCATGCAGGACGCGGTTTTAGACGCAATCAACCGTCGGTCGCGCGGGGAATCCGCACTGCCCACCGGCCTAATCGTGGCCACGACACACTCGGTAGGAAGTGGTGATAATCAGTTTTTCGAGAAGCGCGAGACGTACGATCCGGGGCCCGTGCGGGATCTGATCGATATCGGCAAGACGGCGGCGCAGCACATTGGGGAGTGGTCGGAGAAGATCGAAGTCAATTGGGACGGAGATCCATCGAAGCTCAGCGACGAGCAGCTCGAAAACCTAGTGGGCTATTTCGAGAGGCAGTACATCGTGGCAGGTCAGCCGACGACAGCGCTCCCGGAGCCTGAACCGCCCCAGCAGAAACCCTAGCGGGCGTGGCGGCGCTGGCTGGCGATGGGCAATTGTCTCAGGAAGATCTCGAAGGATACGTCCAGCGACTCGTGCTGAAGTCGTAGGTGTTGTGAGATATTTCCGGAAGTAATCGGCGTCGATCAGGAGAAATTTGCCGACTACTCATCCGTAGCTCCCTTCGCCGACTTCGATGCTTCGGAATCTATTGGAAATTCAATTAGATGTGGGGTGTTCACGGAATCTTCACGCCTTTTGCAGGATTTCTTCATGCGTTTCAACTTACTTTCGAAACAGAGGTACTCTGAAGTGACACTCACAGCCGAGGAGAATGAACCTGCGGAATCTGAATTGGGATCTCAAGTAGGTCCCATAGCGGTCGCAACTCCAAGGAGCCCCGCGGCACGGCAGACACGCGTGGCAGCGACTTCCGTTACAAACGGCGATGCCCCTGACTCTAACCCGCTCCGCGATCAAACTTCCGAGCCAGATCTGGACCGTCAGCCGACCACCGTTAATGAAGACCGCCTCCGCAGCGCTAACGGAGAACGGACTCTAAAGTCTATCCTTGCAACGACAGGCGATCTGCCCGCTGGCCATGCCCTCCAAGTCCTGCTACGGGTTTGTGCTGCTCTCAAGTCAGTTCGCAATCCGGGCGCACACTACAGCAATCTCACGCCCGAACACATCATCATCGACTTCGACGGACAAGTTAGCTTAAGGGAGCCCAAAAGCCGATCCGGATCCAATGCGGACGTCGATTTCGTTCGTGCACTCGCCGAGCTGTTCTGCACGATGGTGATCGGCAAGGTTCCGTCCAGCCAATGCGAATACGACCAACTCGATGCGCGGTTATCATCTCGCCTGCGAAAAATCATCCACCGAGCGACTTGGCAGCAACCGAATACGCCATACGCACTTGGCGACTTTGTTAACGATCTGAGATGGGCGGAACGAATTCAGTTTTGGGAAGCATTTTTTGCTTTAATCGTCTTCTTCGCCGTCTTTCTCTATGTGGTTCAGCATTGAGCCCTGAGAAAAGTCATCGACTTGAAACGTCTGCGCGCCGGTTGTTCAGATGAACAACTCGAATCGAGGCGGCTGCGGAACGCGGCTACTTCTAACTGCCATGACGGAACAGATCAACGCGCTCGGCGGAGCACTTCGACTGACATAGCCGATCGCTGGATCTGCAACTGCTTCTCAATCGTCACAATTCGCGCAGCATTCTCCAAGAAGTAGCCCAGACTCAGCGACAAGAATTGCAACGCTCGCGTCCTGAGCGTGCTGACCCGTGCCTACTCAGAAGTCGTGTCGGAGGGGAGTGCAATGGAATCAGGATCGAAGGGATCGCGAAATCGATAACCAACCCAGGGCTCAGTCAGAATGTATTCTGGTTTTGCGGGATCGGTTTCGATCTTCTTGCGGAGCATGCGAACATAGGTGCGCAGATACTCCAGTTCACCACCATACTCAGGGCCCCAGATAGAGCGCAACAGTTTGACATGCGTGAGAGGAGCACCGACGTGTTTCATCATGAATGCGAGCAGATCAAATTCCTTCGGCGACAGGTGAATCTCCTGATCGCCGCGCCAAATCCGGCGTTGCTCGATGTCCATTCTCAACATGCCGGCTTCTAATTGCGCCGGTTCGGCTGCTTCGGCGAGGCGGAGACGCCGTAGAACCGCGCGCAGGCGGGCAATTAGTTCGCGGAGTTTGAACGGCTTGGTGACGTAGTCGTCCGCACCAGCCTCCAGAGCCCGTACTTTATCGTCCTCCAGATCGCGAACGGTAATCATGATGATGCCGGCGTGCGGGGATATTCCTCTGATCTTCCGGCACGCATCGATGCCGCTGATGCCCGGCATGTTCACATCGAGCAACACCAAATCGAACCGATGTTGCTGCACGCTATCCAGCGCCTCTTCGCCGCTGCGAGCCTCTTCGACAGCGAAACCGCTGGCCGCCAGAGAGATTCGCAAAGTCTTCCGGAGAGCGGGTTCGTCGTCTACTACAAGTACGCTATTTGGCTCGAATGACATCATCGATTTCGACTTTCAGAGTGGGTAATTTCAAACGAAACGTCACGCCGGCGTCCGGTATGTTTTGCGTGTCAAGCTCAAGAGTGCCCCCATGCGCGACGGCGATCTTGCGAGCTACATACAGACCTAAACCCGACCCGGAGGTGGAGCGCTTTGCATCGGTTCCCCGGTAGAAGCGCTCAAATATCCGCTGGCGTTCATGGGGCGCGATTGAGCTTCTACTGTTGGTAACGCTAATCACCGCGGCCCCTTCCTGCCGCTCAATTCCGATGGTGATCATCGAACCCGGTAAAGAATATTTGCACGCGTTATCGACGAGTTGTCCGATCGATAGCCGCAGCAGTTCTGAATCGGCGAGCACTTCAAAGGTATCGAGCGGATAAGCACGAACGATGCGGCGGTCAAGCGAACGGTTCCCGTACTGCAACGTGATCTGGTGGACTAAGGAAGAGAGGTCGATGACCTCCATGCGCGGCCTGATCTCCTCACGGTCCAAGCGAGCCGTGCGGAGCAATCTGGAAGTCAGACTAGCCAAGCGTCCGGCTTCATTCTCTACTGTTTCGGCCATCTCCGCTTGTGCCGGCGAGAGTGGTCCGACCTGCGGGAGAGCTCCAGCAGCGGCGACGATTGTCGCCAAAGGTGTCTTGAATTCGTGTGCAAGCGCATCGAGGACGGCCGACCGGTACTGTTCGGCTTGTGCGGCGGCTGAGGCCTCGTTTGCCTGCCGCAGAGCGCGCGTGCGATCGATGAACGTCGTAGCAAGCGCTACCAGCGGGCCTGCGTTAAATGCGGGGTCTTCCAGCCCTTGAAACCCGATCGCGCCCGACACTCTTCTGGCGAATTCAAGCCGGCGGACAGTTGTCCGCTCGACGGGATCATTTATCTCGACGCCCATGATGTATCCATCGCGGGTTTTCTGGGCTAAGTCGCTATGCAGCTCTCCGGCGGTGCGAATCTGGGCGCCGTCGGAGTCGAACAGACATACCGCTGTAACACCAAAAACCCCGAGAAACGATCTTAGGAAGGCCTCTTCGCCTAAAGCGCCACTTAACAGCAAATGTTGCGCGAGTTGGTACAGCCGCTCGAAACGTTGCCGCTGGAGAAGAGAATGTTGCGCTTCGGAGCGCACTTTGGACACCAGCCGCGTAATCACAAGTGCGGTCACAAGAAAGACCGTGAGTGCCGCTAGATCCGACGAATCGGCCACCGCAAAGGCGTAAAGGGGCTGCACAAAAAAGTAGTCGAGACACCCGAAAGCAGCTACGGACACGACTGCAGCGGCTATGAAGTCGCCCGTTAGCGAGATCAGCGTAACTACGACGAAATAAAGGCAGTTTACGAGTAAGGCATTGAAACCAAATTGCTGCGCGACGAACGTGAAAAGCCCGATGGCGGCGAATCCCAATCCGCTGTTTGTTGCCAAGGTTCGGAGGGTGCGCCTACTAGTTCCAGGCATATTCGTTTACAGTGTAGCGCCGCGGCTTGCGAGCCATGAAAAAGTTATAAAAACTATCGATCTGCTGCTGGACATCAGGCTATTTATGCCTTTTTTACAGGTGGCGATGCACACTTAGTCATACGAAGCAACGGTTCGTGCCAGTCTTCGTGTACACGCATGCAAAGGTTGTTGCAACGAGCTAAATGGAGCACGTTTGGCGCCCTGGGCGTCGCGGCGCTTACCTCGATCGCGCTCGCCTTGCGACTGAATTTTTCCGCAGCAAGCTTTTGCTTTCTGCTGTTGTTAGTGCTCCAGTCCTTAGCCGGCGATGTGTCTGCATCGATCATCGTTTCTATTCTTGCAGTCGGCTCCTTGGATTACTTCTTTACTCCACCGGTCTTTTCTCTGGAGGTTTATAGCCCGTTCGATCTGTTGGCGCTGGTAGCGTTCTTAGCCACCGGTCTCGTAATTACTCAGTTAGTGATTAAGGTTCGAGCCAAGGCCGATTCATATCGAGTGCAACAGGAGAATTTCGAGCAGTTGTATTCGTTAGCGGAGCAGTTACTTGCACTGGAACCGGATATTGTTAACCGCACCAGCTTTCTGGAGCCGTTCCTCCACGTGTTTGGTGTAACCGCAGTGTGCTTGTTTGACGCAGTAAATGCCGATGTTTACATGGCGGGCCACCCCCAGCCGGATCTGGAAATGAAGACCGGAGAAGGGTTCATCCACGGCCGGGATCGAGACGATGAGGAGCGGAGATTTTCAGTCCGGCGTATTCGCATCGGCGGTCGAATGGCTGGGGCCATAGGATTCGAAGGTCTAAGGGACGCCAAGCTGACCGCTGGTGCGCTCGCGGCTCTCGCCGCATTACACCTGGAACGACAACAGGCATTTGTTCGCGCCAGCCGCGCTGCCGCCAACGCGCAATCGGAATCCTACCGCGCGGCCATTTTAGATGCTCTTGCTCACGAGTTCAAAACGCCACTAGCGACGATTCTGGCCGCCGCGGGCGCGCTTCGCGAGGGCGCCCCCTTAGGGGATCATCACCGTGAGATGGCCGAAACCGTTGAATCGGAAGCCGCACGGTTAGGACGCTTGACATCTCGGTTGATCCGCACTGCTCGCCTAGAACGCGAAGAAGTGAAGCCATGGATCGAGCTGATCGACCTCAGTGCGACGATCGCCGATACCGTGGAGTACTATAAACGCCTCTCTGACAGCCACACGATTGTAGTCATCAACAAATGCGGCAGCGCCGAAGCGCTGGCGGACGCGGAACTCGTTCGGCTCGCCGTTAGCCAGCTACTCGATAACGCATGCAAGTATTCGGCGACCGGCTCGAGGATTACACTTAGCGTCGTCCGCGAGGACGACTACGTTGCGATCCGCGTAATGAATTCCGGAAATCCGATTCCGGCCGCTGAGTGCGGCAAGATTTTCGATCGTTACTACAGAGGCGCCAACGCCCGGCGAGAGGTGCCGGGCTCGGGGCTAGGACTGTTCGTGGCGCGAAAGATCGCACTGGCGCTGGGGGGCAACCTCGATTTGGACGCTGAAACATCGGAAGGAGTGGCATTCCGGCTCCGATTGCCGGTTCCCGACAATGAACGCAGTGAGTACGCAGCAGCAGTTTAGCGTTCTGGTAGTGGACGACGAAGCCGCCCTTCGGAAGGTCATCCGTTCTTCCCTGGCGGCCAATGGATTTACTGTCGAAGAGGCCACTACGGGCGGCGATGCTTTGGAAGTCGTGACGCAGCGCAGGTTCGACCTCATTTTGCTGGATGTCAACATGCCTGGTGTAAGCGGATTTGACGCTTGCCGGCAGATTCGCGCGCTGGCGCCCCGTACCGGCATCATTAATGGTCACAGTGCGCGATGCAGAGGAGGACAAGGTCCGGGCGCTCGAAGCGGGAGCTGACGATTATGTCACCAAGCCGTTCCAGTTTCGGGAGTTGGTAGCTCGTCTGCGCGCGGTGCTTCGGCGCACACACAGCAATAACTCGGCCGAGGAATCGGCGGTTATCGAGGCCGGTGAACTCCGGCTGGATGTGAGTCGCCGGATGCTGTGGAAGGGCGCTGAGGAGATCCGCCTCTCTCCCAAAGAATTTGATCTGATCACGTACATGATGAAGCATCAGGGCGCGCCAGTGACTCATGTAGCCTTGCTGCGCGGCGTTTGGGGACCGGAATACGGAGGCGAAATGGAGTACTTACGGACTTATGTCCGGATGCTTCGAAAGAAGATCGAAGATGATCCCGCCCGCCCGCAATACATTCTTACCGAGCCGTGGGTAGGCTACCGTTTTCGCAATCCCTGCGATCCCGATCAGACTGCCGGCGTATCCGAGAACTCATAAAGCTTCGCGTGTTTATACCTTTTTTATGGTTCTCCCGGCAGAATACGGAACAGGCGAGCCCATGGAATCCAGGCGTGTTCCGCATCGTGACCAGGAGCCGAATATTCATGTAATGAGCCTCAACCGGCTCCGGGAAGCCATTCGATCCAACAGCATCAGTTTCCCCGCGCAGGTGCCGGTGTTTGAAAAACATGACCGGCCGGACTTACAACAAAAATTGGTGCAGCTTTATTTTGTCTTGGGTTGGTCATGCATGGACATCGCGGCCCGTTACGGGCTAATTCGGCAGCGCGTCCAGCAGATCCTCAACACCTGGAAGCGGCGCGCCGTGGACATGGGTTATGTCCAGCACATTCCGTCAGCCGAGGCCGTTGATCGCGGAGCTTTTGGCACACTGGCCGAAACCGAAGGCCTGCCACAACATGAAGCTAATCCGAGTATGCAGTACCATTGCAGCAATTCGTAAGGGCCGCTCGGCAGTAGCTATTTCCCAAACTCGACTCTGGAATCCGCTTCGAAACGCCGGTAGTCTCGGAAGTCGATTCGATTGAGGAAGCACGAATAAGAATTCCGGAAGCAGCCGAACCAGTATCCGGTGGCCGGAAGCAGGTACTGATTGTTTCCGATTTGAACTGTCCCAAAATCAATCGAGCGCTCGGCCCGATCAAGCGGAAATGCTTCAGGAACATCCACAGCCTCGAGTTCAACGTGAAGGACTTCGTGGGTCTGACGTCTGACCTTCATCAATCCTTTGTACGCGGGATAGGCGATCTCGGATCGGAACTTCAGTCCCAAACACGTCGAATTACGGCCGCCTTCGAACTTGTAAATGCTAACATCCGGTTGGTTGTGTTCTGTTCCCACTAGATGGAAATCCGCATCTTGTAAATCGGAAAAGATGCAGTGCGCAATCGTTTCGAAATCGCCGGTGCTCCAGGCCTTATCCATGGAGCGCATGTAGTCTGACGTGCCGGTATCGGGAGCATCGGCCGGCCGCTTGCCGTCAATTTGAATGTCGCTGTACGATTCCCGGTCCTCTTCATAGGCGATTTCCGCAGACACGACATTGTCGGGAATCCACTTTACGGGATTGGAGGTGCTATGGAACAGACTAGTTACCTCACGAGCGCGAAGACTTGGCAAGCTCTCGAAGGCTTCGTTCACTTTTCTACGAACGAAGGGAATGAGGTCTGAATCGGTGCTGTTGCCGGTCCCACGATGGCTCTCGCCGCGGTAGTCAGCGCGCTGGAGAGAGGGACCGTTCTCGGGACGATCGAAAATAGGGTTCGGCTTATCGACAGAGCTCAGCCGTCGATCGTCGGCCGCGCTTGCACCAGTAGATTGGTCCGGGCGGAGCAAGTTCTCAGTCCAGTCCTGCAACAGTTCAGGGCTGTGAAGCACCCGGCCGCGTTCTTCGGGAGAACTATTCCGGACGAAACGGATCGATTTCGCCACCAGGTAGCCTTTGCCGTCCACTTCCGAATCGATGCTGACTACATCGGTGACGTGGAATGCAGCGAGTTCTTGCGAAGCGGCCCCCGTTTTGTACTGCGTCCTGTGGTCAACGCGAAAGCGAATAATGCGCTCGTCAGGAAGCGCAACGGATACCATCTCGGAATCCGCGTGGGCCAGAATACCTTCCAGCGTGACGCGGTGGTGGGGCGGACCGAACGGCCACCCGGGAGAAGCGGGGTTTATGTTACCTGACGGCCTCAGAGTCTGTGCGTACAGTCCCGCGCAAGGTCCAGACAAAAGGGCAAAAGCGAGCGCCGCTGATTTCCAGGTTGATGCCGGCACGTTCAGACCTCCTGAACTACATATTTATGATTCTAAACCCGCCAGAACGGGCTGTCCGAGGCTGTATTTCCAGGCCAGGAACGTTGATGGCCGGTAAGCGGCGCCCGCATTGAAACTCTCTATAGGGGGTATCAAAAACTCGAATCGAATCGCACGGGGATTTTTAAGATGCGCCGGTACAACGGATTATGCGATAGCCGCGCGAGCGGCATCGGAAGCGGCATTTTGTCGGGCGTTACCTTTATGCCTTTTTTATGACGGCACCCCAATACTGATATTCGAAGCAGACATCAGGGCACGTGAGGCATCGTAATCCGCTGCGCAATTGTGCAGCAGTCTGGATTGCGCACGGCCGATGCGCTTGAACGTGAGGTTAGCAGCAAAAGTTGTGAGATCGTGCGACGAACCCTGATGCAGGCAGCCGTTCACCTCGTTTTGTGGCGGCGCTAGTGCGCGCACAACGAGCTTCGAACGCAGTGCCAACTTCAAACGCGAGGGAAAAAATGATTTTCGAAACAAAGATTGTTAGTAAACGTCGTGGCGTTTTGATACTAGCGGCGTATCTTGGGCTAATTCCAGTGGCACAGAATGCCTTCGCCCAAGAGCCTGCCGTGAACGAAGCGCCAAAAGCACCAACGGACGCAACAGCGGATTCAAATGATCCGGTCGCCAAAAAGCTGCAACTGTTGCGGCAGCAGTTCCTGACCATGAAAGAAGGCATGGATGCGATGCAGGCGCGGATCCAGCAGCTCGAATCAGAGCTGAAGCAGAAGAAAGAGGAAACCAATCAGGCAACCGCGGCTGTGAATGCCGCGAAGGCCAGCACGCTGCTGGCGACTACATCGAAAGATCCGAGCCAGATTCCCGTCCTGGTCGGAACTCTTCAGAAGCCCGATCCCACCAAGACCGTTGCCGCGGCGGCCAAACCGCAGAGCTCTTCGGCATTGCCGGAGAGTACAGCAGCAGCCGCAGCGGCGGCGAGTCCTCAGAACCAGGCGCCCGCGCCCCCGGCGGTGGATCTCCAAACGCCATTCGCGTATGCCGACTTCACCTGGCTGAACGGCACGCCCCGCAATAAAGACGTGGTGCTCGACACGCCGTTCTTCACACCCGAAATTCGTTTCGACACGAACTTCATTAATGATTTCAATCAGCCCAAGGACCATACCATGGGCGGATCGACAGAGGAGTTCCGCAACGGCGAATTTCAGATAGAGGACATCGGCATTGGCGGCGACTTCCACTGGCAAAACGTTCGCGGCCGGATTATGTTTATGAACGGCTTGTTCGCGACCACTACGCCACGCAACGACGCCAGCTCAGCAACGGGCTCTGCTGGAGGCAATTACGGCGGAGTCGGTCAGTGGGACCTCCAGAGTGCCTTCAAGTATGTCTCGGAAGCTTGGGGCGGGTATCATTTCAACGTTCAACACGGACTCAACGTTGACGCAGGAATTTTTGTGTCCTACGTAGGCCTGTTCAGTTATTACAACTTTGATAACTGGACCTACCAGCCATCCTATGTGTCGTCGAACACGCCGTGGTTTTTTGAGGGCGTCCGAATCCAGTGGTTCCCAACGAATAAATTGAAGATCGAGCCCTGGATCATCAATGGCTGGCAATCCTATGCCAAGTTCAACTCTCATCCCGGATTGGGAGGACAGCTGTTATGGATGCCCAAGGAGTGGTTCAAGCTGGTTGCCAACCAATATGGCTATGGCCAAGACAACTTGGGGCTCCCCAAGACGCAGCGTATCCACACCGATGACAGCATCGAGGTCAGGTACTACAACCAGCCGGATAAACCCACGGGCATCGACAAAATGGCGTTTTCCATCACGGCCGACGCTGGCTGCCAGTACGGGGGCGGAATCACCTGTCATGGCGGCCCGAACAAGAGTTCGTTCTTAGGCTGGATGGCTTACGACCGCATCTGGTGGCACAAGGACTTATTCGCGGTCACCTTGGGTGGCGGCCAGATGAACAACACCGGACGCTATCTCACGCTGCTTCCTCCTATTGACGGTGCGTGGTCCGCTGTCGGCAGCGCCTATTTCCCCCAATTGCCGGGCCAGACGGGGAAAATGTACGACGGTACGGTCACGTTCCACTACATGCCGAAGCAATACATAACCTGGTGGGCTGAGGTGGGCTATCGCCACTCCAATGTTCCGTACTTTTCGGGACGTCAGGGCATCACGCCGCCTGGCGGAAACAACGGGCTGCCTCAATACTACACCTGCAACAGCGGGGCGTCCGCGGGGACGGCTGATCTCACTGCGGCGACCGCGGCTTGCGGCGGGGCTGGTTCGGTGTGGTTCCCCGATCTTCGCAAAAGCACTTCTTCTCTGGGTTTCGGCGTAATGGTTAAGTTCTGATTCGGACGGTTCACCAGATGAAAGTAACCCCGAGAATTCGGATCGCGCTGTCTGTTTTTGCCATGGTGGTACTTACTATCCTCGTTGGGACCGGCGCCTTTGCACAAAGGGCGTCGGTCCCCAAGCAGAAAGACCGGCTTGCGCTTGGCCAGAGCGAGGTGAAGCAACTGCTGCTGATGGACAGTTGGAAAACCTCCAGTTGAGACCGTGTTCGATTTGTTCTGACGTTATGTTTATCGACACCGTTCCGAACCGTACCTGGGCCCTATTGCACCACGGCGGTAGTGTGTGAGGCGTGGCGGCAGCGAGGTACGGCCGTTGGTGCGAGTTATCGCGTCCGCGTCTACCGCGTCATTTCCGTCTGCCTTGCCGCCATAGCGCGTTTTCCCTGCATCTCAACTACAAATCCCAAGCGTGCTCGGAACAGAGATTTGAATCTTGGAGCTGAACGCGGTCATCGCTGGTGCTGCTCTTAGCCGTGGTCCACCGGATCGCGGGCCTGCTCTTCGAAGCTTGTTTTCTAAGAAAGGACCGATGCGATTGTACCGCGCGAGGACTTTGATGAGACTACGTGTGCCCATGCCGCCGCTGTTGTTTTTCTGCGTGGCGGCATGTGTAAGCATTCCGCTGCGGGCGCAGCAGAGCTTCAGTTGGCAGCAAATCAGATATAAGTTCGAAGCGACGAATCCGACGCTGAAGGCCGCGCAATTCAATATCGATGAGGCACGGGCCGCCGAGGTCACCGCTTATCTGCGGCCGAACCCCGATTTCAGTTTTGCGGCGGACGGTTTTCAGATCAGCCCCAACCAGGGTGTGTGGCGCCCCTTCAGTGGTGTAGTGGAAACACCCGCCGTTAGCTATCTGCACGAGAGGCGGCACAAGCGTGAACTGCGGCTGGAAAGCGCCCAAAAATCCACCGACATCGCTTCATCAACCTACCAGGATCAAGCGCGCGCATTGCTGTTCAATCTGCGGAATGCCTTTGTACAGACGTTACAAGCCAAAGCGGTGCTGGAAAACGCCCAGGACAATTTAGCGTATTGGGACCGCGAACTGGGGGTCAATCGCACCCGCTTTCGGGCCGGAGACCTGGCCCTGGCTGATCTAAACCGAATGGAACTGCAACGCGTGCAGTTCGAATCCGACTTTGAAAACGCGCTCGTGAATTTGCGAACCGCCAAGATTCAGCTCCTGATGCTACTGAATGAGCGTACGCCGATCGAGCAGTTTGATGTGAATGGCCGTTTCGAATATAACGACCGGTTACTGCCATTGGATGAATTTCAGAAGCTCGCCCTGGAAACGCGGCCGGATTTGAAAGCCGCGGCGCAAAACCTTGAGCTGGCGAAGGTGAATCACCAGCTTGCCGGGGCTAACGGGTCGGCAGACCCGACCTTCAGCGTCTGGTATTCTCACAACCCTTCCTTCGCCAACTCGTTTGCAAACGAGACACTAGGCGGAAGCATCAGCATTCCGCTGCGAATTTTCGACCGCAATCAGGGCGAGAAAGCGCGTACCCAGCTGGACGTCACACGCAATGAGCGGCTTCGTGAGGCAGCCGAAGCACAAGTGTTTAACGATGTTGATTCGGCTTACGTGTCCATACAAAGCGCCTTGAATTTGCTGAAGGCGTATAAGGAGCGATACCTCGAACTGGCAGCCGATGTTCGGAACCGGATGTCCTTTTCTTATCAAAACGGCGGCGCCTCGTTGTTGGACTTCCTGGATGCTGAGAAATCGTATCGCGACACCCGGCTGGCCTATCTCAACCTGGTCGGCTCGTATTTAACTGCCGCGGCCCAGATGAACATGGCCGTCGGGCGGGAGGTCCTACTATGAAACCCGCAATTGTGCTTGAAGTGGCCGTGCTCGCCAGCTTCGTTTTGATTCTGTCAGCGTGCGAAAGAAAAGTTTCCGCCCAGGAGGATCTCAAGGCCAGCACCGGTCCCATGCCGGCGGTCGTTGTGCCCGATCTGGACGCCAATAACTTCAACGTGGACCACCCCGAGCAGTTTCCACTGGTGACGGCGGCCGAGTATGTTGCCGCTCCTGAGTTGACTGTCACCGGCTTGGTGGGTCCCGACGTTTCGCGACAAGTGCCCGTTCCGTCGCTCGCAACCGGGCGCATTATCGAAATCGACGCCCGTTTAGGCGACTCCGTCAAGAAGGGTCAGCTGCTGTTCAAGGTCCGCAGCAACGATATCGCGGGTGCTTATTCGGATTACCGCAAGGCGGTCAAAAGTGAGCAACTCGCGGTTGACAACGAACGCCTCGCCACGATTCAACTCGATCGCGCCAAGCTTCTGTTTGAGAACGGAGCGATTCCCAAAAGCGCCTTCGAAGTTGCCCAAAATGCACAAGTCGCCGCCCGGACCGCATTAGCCAATGCTAAGGTCGACACCGAGACCGCGATCGAGCATCTGCGGCTGCTCGGGTCCGATCCGGACCACCCTTCGGGAATCGTCGAGGTGTTTGCGCCGGTGTCCGGGACCATTACAGACCAGCAGATCACGGATCAATCCGGCGTCCAGGCGCTCACCCCACCCAATCCATTTACGATTTCCGACCTGTCGCACGTCTGGATTATCTGTGACGTCTATGAGAACAACATGGCGCAGGTTCATCCCGGCGAGTACGCCGACATTCATTTGGCTGCCTATCCAGACCGCGTTTTGAAAGGCCGGATCAGCAATATCCTGCCCATTGTCGATCCCAATATTCGCACGGCCAAGGTGCGGCTGGAAGTAGAAAATCCCGGTTTTATGCGGGTCGGGATGTTTGTCACCGCGACATTTCACGACCAAACGATGGACAAGCACGCTGCTGTCCCCCCCGCTGCGATTCTGCATTTGCACGACCGCGATTGGGTGTACACTCCCGTCGACCAGAATCATTTCCGGAGGCTGGAAGTAGTAGCGGGCGAACAACTCGCGAACCATCTGCAAGAACTCAAGTCGGGGCTACGTCCGGGTGATCGTGTGGTCGCGAACGCTTTGGTCCTGCAAAGCACCGTGGAGCAATAAAAAGCACGATGATTCACCGTCTGATCGATTTCGCGTTGAATAACCGGTTTGTCGTTCTGGCCTTTGCAATCCTGTTGTTCGCTTGGGGCGCCATATCGTTCCATCAGCTCCCGGTGGAAGCATATCCGGACGTAGCCAACAACTATGTCGAAATCATCAGCCAATGGCCTGGCATTACCGCGGAACAAATCGAGCAGCAGGTTACGGTCCCGATTGAGACCGTAATGAACGGCATTCCGCACCTCACCGCGCTGCGGTCTTTCTCGCTGTTCGGCCTATCCGATCTGAAACTCACCTTTGACGACGACTCTGAGAACGACTGGAACCGGGAAAAAGTACTCGAACGGCTCGCGCAACTGAGTTTACCGAGTGGTGTCTCGCCGCAGATCGGCACCGACTGGAGCCCGGTAGGTCAGATCTACTTCTTCACGTTGCACAGCACGAATCCGGCCTACGATGTCATGGAGCTGAAATCGATCGAAGACTGGATCATCGAAAAGCAGTTCAAATCGGTGCCGAACGTGGTCGATGTCGCGAGTTTCGGTGGCCCCACGCGCGAGTATCAGGTCCGTATCGACCCGAATAAGCTGATCTCATATGGACTGAGTATCGCCCAAGTCGAGCAACAACTAACGAATAACAATGCCAATGCCGGAGGCAGCTTTATCTCAGTGGGGCTGCAGCAGGTGAATGTTGCAGAAATCGGCTTAGTAAAGAACGTTCACGATATCGAGAATACCGTGCTGTTCTCAAAGAACGGCACGCCGTTGCATGTGAGCGATATCGGCGAAGTCGCCCAAGGCCCCAAGATCCGGCTGGGACAATTTGCACGCGCCAGGCATCTTTCGAACGGCACTATTATTGACAACGACGATGTGGTCTCGGGGATCGTGCTTTTGCGCAAAGGCGCCGACTCCGACTCGACCCTGCAAGCGATTCACAAGAAAGTAGACGAACTGAATAACCACATTCTCCCGCGCGGCGTGAAGGTGATTCCTTTTCTCGATCGCAGCGACCTGGTTCATTACACAACGCACACGGTTCTTCATAACTTGACCGAAGGCATCATCCTGGTAGTCGTCATTCTGTTTCTCTTTCTGGGCAACGCGCGCGGCGCCCTGATCGTGGCATTGACCATTCCGTTTTCCCTGCTGTTTGCCGCCACTTGCCTGCAGCTTCGGCATATTCCAGCGAACCTTCTCTCGCTCGGTGCCCTCGATTTCGGCATGGTCGTCGATGGCGCAGTGGTCATGGTAGAGAACATAGTTCGCCATTTGTCTCATCCTCGCCAGGGGGACAACAGAACGGTGCTTGAAAGAATACGGCAGTCGGCCCACGAAGTGCAGCGGCCGGTGTTTTACGCCATCGGCATTATTATTACGGCGTACCTGCCCATTTTCACCTTGCAGCGGGTGGAAGGCCGCTTGTTCAAACCGATGGCCTGGACGGTGGCGTTTGCGCTGCTGGGAGCATTGATGTTCTCGATGCTGCTGACGCCCGTGCTCTCCAGTTTTCTGTTCCGGAAGGGGACTCGCGAATGGCACAACCCAGTGATGGCTTTTCTGACTGCGCGCTATCGCGCCGTTTTGCGATTGGCCATCGGGTGGCGGTGGGTCACTTTGTCGGCCGCGACAGCCGGACTCTTGTTTGGCGTCTATCTAGCCGGTTGGGTGCTTGGTTCCGAATTTCTTCCGCACTTGGACGAAGGCGCCATCTGGGTGCGCGGCACGCTAGCGCCCAGCACCAGCCAAGCCCAAGGAATTGCTGTAGCGAACCGGGCGCGAATCGTGCTTTGCTCGTTCCCCGAGGTCCCCCAGTGCACCAGCCAAGTGGGGCGGCCAGATGACGGAACTGACACGACTGGTTTTTTCAATACCGAGTACTTCGTCGATTTGAAGCCCAAGGAAGAATGGCGCCCCGCGTACCATCAGAATAAAGATGAACTTATTGCGGCGATGAACCGCGAACTCGAGAAAATCCCCGGCGCAATCTGGAATTTTTCGCAGCCGATCGCCGACAACATGGAAGAGGCTGTGAGCGGGGTCAAAGGTGAACTCGCCATCAAGATCGTTGGCGACGATCTGAAGACTCTGGAAGCCAAAGGCGACCAGATCGTAGCAATCATGCGGTCGATTCCAGGTGTTGAGGATCTCGGACTTTTTCGTGTGATCGGACAGCCGAATTTAACCGTCACATTGGACCGTCAGAAGTCGGCTCGCTATCAGATAAACGTCGCCGATGTACAGGATGCCGTTCAAACTGCGGTCGGCGGTGCTGCCTTAACGCAAGTGCTTCAAGGAGAGCAGCGCTACGATCTTGTCCTGCGTTATCTGCCGCAATTTCGTGATCGCCCCGAAGCGATCGAAAGTATCCGCCTGCTGTCTCCGAGCGGCGAGCGCGTTTCCCTCGCTCAACTGACCAATATCCGGATGGCCGACGGGGCCTCGGAAATTTATCGTGAGGCCAACCAGCGCTACGTGGCGATTAAGTACAGCGTGCGCGGACGCGATCTTGGCGGAGCAGTTGAGGAAGCTATCAAGAAGGTCAATGCGCAGGTGCAACTGCCGCCGGGTTACCACATCGACTGGGCCGGCGAATACGAATCGCAGCAGCGCGCACAGCGCCGGTTGGCGCTCATCATTCCACTTACGCTTCTGCTCATCTTCTTTATCCTCTATTCGATGTTTAAGTCGATGAAATGGGCCTCGCTCATTCTGGTGAACGTGGCGATGGCGCCCGTGGGCGGCCTGGTGGCGTTGGCTCTCACCAAAACTAATCTTAGCGTGTCTTCCGGAGTCGGATTCCTGGCCTTGTTCGGTGTTTCGGTCCAGGTGGGCGTGATCATGGTCGAGTACATCAATCAGCTGCGCGTGCGTGGCCACACGATACTCGATTCGGCGATGCAAGGCGCGACTCTTCGGCTTCGTCCCATTATGATGACCATGCTCGTGGCAACACTCGGGTTGCTACCCGCCGCTACTTCGCACGGCATTGGCTCTGATTCGCAGCGGCCCTTTGCGATCGTAATCGTCGGCGGCCTGTTGGGTGCGTTGTTGATCAATATATTCTTGCTTCCAACTCTGTATGTTTGGATGGCCGGTCCAACGGATGTGCTGCCCCAGGCGGAAGGCGAATTTAGCGAGGCAATCTAAAGCAAGATGACAAAATCCCAAGCTCGGACGCGGATTGAGGAGATCGGAGTCATTCCCGGCATTCGCGTGTCGACTGCTGATGACGCGCTGTTCGCCGCAGAAGCGGTATGCAGCGCCGGCATTCCGATTGTGGAAGTTACCATGACGATCCCAGGTGCGGTGGACGTGATTCGCGAACTGGTTCGACAGAACACCGGAATGGTCGTCGGAGCGGGAACCGTTCTTTACTTGGATACTGCCCGTCGCTGTCTGGATGCAGGCGCCGTTTTTCTAACCACCCCGGGACTCGATTCCGATATCGTTCACTTTGCCGCGGGCCGCGATGTCCTGGTGTTCCCCGGCGCTCTAACTCCGACCGAGGTTATGGCCGCCTGGAAAGCTGGGGCCGATTTCGTGAAAATCTTCCCTTGTTTTGCAAACGGTGGTCCGAGCTATATCAAGAGCCTGAAATTGCCGTTCCCGGACATCCCACTAATTGCTTCCGGGGGCGTGGACCAACAAAACGCCACCGACTTTATACTTGCCGGTGCGGTCGCTCTCGGTATCGGCCGGCATCTGATTCATCCGGATGCCATCAAGAGGCGAGAGCGAGGGTGGGTACACGAGTTATCCAGGAGGTACTTAGGCATGGTAAGTCAGGCGCGCGATCAGCTGAAACGAGTGGTGGCGTGATGCGATTCTTGTGGGTAATAGCTCTTTTGGCCCCGCAATTTCCCGCTGTCGGCCAGTCCTGGAAGGCTAAACCACCCGGCCAATGGACAATAGAGGACGCCAAACAAATCCTTGCTTCGTCGCCTTGGGCGAAGGTGGTCCCAGCCCTCATCGGCCCACGCCCGACCGAGGACCAACTCCGCGAAGGCGGCCAGATGGGGCAGCCTAAGGGCGTCGGATTTGAGGGCGTTGACAAAGATAATCGAGGGCTAAAAGTCAAGCCAAATATTTTGACGCCAGAGGGTCCCAGTGAACGTAGCCCGCGTTCTCGGGTTCAGCCCTTGACTGTGACCGTTCGTTGGGAGAGTGCGCTTCCCATTCGCCTTGCGGAACTGAAGACGGGTGAAATCGAGCCTCCCACGCTGGGCGGCGAAGGCTATTTGATTGCCGTGTATGGTGTGCCGGGCACCTACTTCAAGCAGGATCCGAAAAAACTGGGAGATCCTCTGAAGGAAGAAGCATTCTTAAAGCGGGAGGGTAAAAAAGATGTCAAGCCCGTTAGGGTTGAGGTCTTTCAGCGGGAAGACGGCCTGGTGGTCGCGTACCTATTCTCGCCGTCTGCGGAAATCAGCAAACGCGATATGTTGGTCCGATTCGAAGCTCACATCGGCCGCGTGCTTGTGGATTACAGCTTCGATGTAAGTCAGATGGATTTTCAGGGCAAGCTGGAATTGTAACTTACACGAGCGCCGCTAGCTCGCAGCTGTCTCATAGGGAACTTAAAACCGGTTGTTTTATTCCGCGTAGTACCCGGTCCGAGCGTAAATGTTTACCTTCGGCAAGCGTGATTTCACTTTTACGCGATGCCACCTACCCGAGTTGTCGTTTTCCGGCGGCTGGTAGCCAATGACATACTGGTTCCGAAGCGCTTGGCCAACCTTTGTAGCCGCCTCTGTTGCTTCGTTTCCACGGCGAACACGCAGACAGAGGCCGCCGGTCTTCTCGGAAAGTTTTTCGAGCATGGAAGGTCCCTGGCGATCCCGGGCTTGATCCCACGGTTTTGCTGCCATGCGCGGGACATAGGGCGCAGCCGTACTTACACCGCCGGAGGTGGTGGGCACGACGATAGTATAGATTTGGACGTCCGCTTCAAGAGCTACGCGTAACAATTCACTCTCCGAGTACCGGCTGTAGTTGTCGATTCCGTCTGAAACGACTAGTATGGCTCGGCGGGGCTGGTTGGCCTTTCGCATGCGGTTCATGCCCAGATAAACGGTGTCGATTAACGCTGTCATACCGGCGGGTTTGGTATAGCCGATCTTCTCTTGAATATCGGCTATATCGGTCGTGAAGTTCGACAACGCCTGCGGCTCGGTAGATACAGTCAATAACAGAAATTCGTCGTACTGATTGGCTGTCTGAAAAAAGGCCTGCGCCGCGCTTTTGGCGGTAGTAAGTGAATCGCGCATGCTACCGCTTACGTCCAGCACCAACGCCACCGAGCTCGGTGTATCTTCGCTTGTAAAAGAGCGAATGGGCTGTGGCGTACCGTTGTCGAAAACCGAAAAATCCTCCGCGTGCAGACCCATTACTGTTCTGGCGTTCCGATCCGTGACGGTAACGGGAATTAACACCATTTGGGTGTTGCTTCGAAAATTTGCCTTCGTAGGTACCGATTGGCCGGGCAATGTCGACGATGCGAGTAACACGATAAGTGCCGGGCAGGAAGAGCGCACGATTGCGGGGCCACTCATAATAACTAGGAGTGTGCCCCCTAACCGGTGAAAAAGGCATAAACAACCTACTGCGTTCCAAATGCCGCGCCATGTTATTCTTCATGACTTTTTTATGCGCCGGCGTGCTGTTTGTATGGGTCTGTATGCGCGGGCTAACTTGTTTTCTATGGGCGACAAAATGGCCCGCTGTGGCCGTGCTCAATCGCAGCAGCATTCGTCACCTACCCAGGCTTCATGCCCCTCTTTTATTAAGAAGTAGACGATGGCGAGCGACGCCAAGGAATCGACCCACCAAGCCCCCAACACGAGTTGGGCAGCTAGGCCAAGAACGACGACGAACGATAGCCAGCCGCAGGTGATCCTTTCGATCGCGTAGGCCCGGAGCGTCGAACCAAGTGACGCTTTAAGAGCAAGTAGGCCGGAGTGAACTGTCCGCCTCAGGCCTTTTCTCCATTGCTCGACTACCCAGAGCTCGCATTCTTGTGCTGCCGAGATGGCGGCTGTGCACGGCCAACGACTTACGCTCAGTTCGCCTGGTGATAACAGAAGAATACGGGAACCGAATGGTGTTGCCGTTTACCGCGCCGGTACCAATCCGGACCGGCCGAACAGTAATGCTTTCTTCTTTAGCAGCCGGATCTCGAACGCTCAGCGTCCGCCGAACGGCAACACCTAAACAACGAAGACTTCGAAGCAGCGCAAGGTTGCCGGCATCGTGGTCAGCACACGGGAGGCGGTGAGTGCGCGCCAAGCGGAACAAACGGCGGAAGCGGTCAACGAGTTTCTACAAAATGATCTTCTGGCGCAAGCCAGCGCGAATACGCAGGCGGAACCTTAACCTCCGGGAAAGTATGATGGATTTCACATGGAACCAACTTTCTGCGCAGCAACAACAAGAATGGCACGCCATACCCTTGCATCCACCATTTGTAACTTCACTCTACGACTTCACCGAATTGTTCATTTCGTGGGAAGACAATAGCTATTATCGTATGAATGCCGCTTTACAATCCGGTGACCCAGGTCAAATTCTGTCGTTCCTCTACTTGGCAGGGGTTTTCACGAACTGGCTGACGAACCAGATTTTCTTCTACACTTCCTTTACAGCTGCTCCGGACAAATTGGCAGTTATTGCAGATAACACGCATATCGCATTCGGTTCCGCCTACCAGTTCTTCTTACAGAATGGGAAAGTCATCGGCTATCAAATCGGAACGAACGCCCGCGTCAATCTAGCCACACCGCTACAGCTGCCCTCGACTATCGCCAACCATCTACCTTGACGTGAACCCCTGAATCCGTCCGAAATGGAGTACGATTTCGGACGAATGAAAGGGGAAACGCAATGGGCAAAAGCAGGCACAGCGAGGCGCAGATCATCGCCGCGCTGAAACAGGTGGAAGCGGGCCGAGCGGTGGAGGATGTGGCACGGGAATGCGGTGTGTCCAAGCACACGATCTACGCCTGGAAGTCGAAGGCCCGACTAGGTCAGGCCTGCCTTGCGTTCGCTAGGCGAGGTGATTTTGGACGTTACCGACCGTCTGAAGGACTCGAACCACAGTCCCAACACCGATGCTCATCCGGCTGGTATCTTTTCAATTGAGAGCCCAGTTTCGCGCAACCGGATCACTTCATCGCGATTGAAGATCCGGCGCGGCCGCCCTATGGTGTTCCCGGTTTTGGTTCCGTGCGCCTTGGCCGCTCTCATGCCGGCGCTCACCCGTTCGCGAATCAGTTCACGCTCGAATTGAGCTACTGCCGCGAGGATGTGCATCAGTAGCTTGCTAGCCGGGTTGGACTCGTCAGTATCGAGACCCTGGGAGGTGGCGATGAAACGAATTCAAGGCTCGCCAATTCCTGGATCCCCGAAACGCAGTGCACTAGCGAGCGCCCAAAACGATCAAGCTTCCAGACGATTACCACGTCGAATTTCCGCCGCCGGGCATCTGCTATCAATTGATCTAGTCCGGGACGGCAGGCTTTCGCCCCACTCATCTGGTCCTGGTAGACGTCGCTTAGGGTCCAGCCGCGGCGCTCGACGTAATCTCGCAGCTCTCGGACCTGAATTGTGTTCGTCTGCTCCGTAGTCGAGACGCGCGCGTAAATGGCTGCTTTCAATCGGCACTCCTTATGGAACTCGGGCCGAGTCGGCTATGCTGAGCCAGCTTCAGCATAAAAAACAGTATGCCGACTCCGCTTCAGCATGTCAATATGTTTATTGAAGTTTTCCCGAAACGGCTTTAGCATTAAGACTTGGCCCGCAAAAGTGCAGTGTCGGAGTACTTGGCAAAGATAGGTCGCAAAGGCGGCAAGGCTAGTGGAAAAGCGCGGATGGAAAAACTTACTCCTGAAAAGCGATCAGAAGTAGCTCGGCAAGCCGCTGCCACCCGCTGGAAGATCGCAAAGAAGGGCAAGAGCCCGGAGCAAACAGATAAGTGACTGCTATCACTTCCGCTCTTCAAACAATCCTGCCATCGTAGTCCCGAGTGCCAGAGCGATCCGGATTAGGTTTCGCAGGGAAGGGTTACGTCGCGCCACCTCGATCCCGCCGAGGTACGTGCGGTGTATATGGGCCTCCTCCGCAAGTCGCTCCTGTGACCAGCCCTTGTCGTGACGCAGCTTGCGGATTCGGAGCGCCAGATTCCTGACGATCGTGTCCTCGGATTTCAAGCCCCATCATCTGGGCTTGCACTCTATTGGTCTACAGAATATGAGTAACAAGCTCGGTATAATTCAGATGTACCGACGCTCTGAAGATGGCACACAGGATCTATGTCGAAGACGGCAAGGCCGCCATGATGTACGTCGGCCAGGATCCATGGCATGGGCTTGGCACTAAATTGGAGCATCCAGCTACCGCAGCGGAGGCAATAAAGGCGGCGCACTTGGACTGGACCGTCAAGAAAGTGCCGCTGTACGCATGGGGTGACGGCGTCGCATACCCGATCGATGATAAGTTCACGGTTGTACCAGCCCACTTGTGGGGGCAAGAGAAGTGCCCAACGTTCGGAGTCGTCGGTCGGGACTACACGCCAATGCAGAACAATGAGGCGTTCGAGTTCTTCGATCCAATTGTTGGGGAGGGCGCGGCCATCTACCACACGGCTGGAGCCCTAGATGAAGGGCGCCGGATCTGGCTGTTGGCGAAGTTGCCTACTGACATCAAGGTCGCGGATGGCGATATCACCCACAAGTATCTTCTACTGACTAATTCCCACGACGCGAGTAGCAGCGTTCAGATCAAGTTCACTCCGACGCGCGTCGTTTGCCATAACACCCTGACCATGGCGCTTCAGGAGGGCGAACGGGCGCTCCGAGTACCGCATACACGCGACATCAAGGAACGTCTGGAAGGAGTGCGACGAAATCTTCACCTCATAAACACGGAATACGAAGAGATCGAGCGTGTGATCAAGGGGATGGCAAAAGACATGCTGGATGCAGGACGGCTCGCCAAGTACTTGAAACTCGTTTTCCCAGACCCACCAAGCTCGAAGCCTCGGCGCGAGTTCATTCGAATGGAGGAACAGGCGGCGGGCCACAGTCGTATTCACCAAAGGACAGGGCAACGCTCTGCCAGGAGTGGCTGGGAGCCTTTGGGCCGCCTACAACGGCATCACCCAGATGATCGACCACGGCCGAAACAAGCGCACACCGGAACAACATCTCGAGTACATCTGGTTTGATGGCGCGTGCAGCATCAAGGTTCGTGCGTTTGAGATCGCGAAGGACCAGATGCAGAAAGCTTGGCAGCCTTAAGAGGGTTTGGGTTCGGACGCGAATGCTACTGGAGAGCCATTGCTATCACGCTCGGGCAACTTGATTGCGTACTCCACCCTCTCGCCTGTGCCGGAGGTGCCGACGTTTTGACCGTATTAATCGGGCGCCAGCATCTGTGCGAGGAGGGCACCCAACTGGACCTCACCCCAAGAGCCGCGCGTTTTGACGTTAGTGAGAACTCGCTTGAGATCGCCTGCTCCAGCTGCGAGGTCGGGCCCGATCTGTTCAAGGCTTTGGCGGTCCAGAGCACCGATTGTACTTTTTCTGCGACCGTCAAATTTCAGAGATAGTGACTGAATCACGGCGGCATGGATTCCTTCGCCCCGGTGACGAAACGCATCCGATGTTGCATCAACACGTGAAGAGCTGGCCTTAACAACGTGGCTCAGCCAAATAGCCCCTCACTACTGTTTCTGGAGCGTGTCAAGCATGCTCGGGGCGGCGTACGGATCCGGCGCTCGACGGCTTCGAGTTCCTTACCCATGCGACAATCGCAATACTGTTCAGTCGCTGTCGCTCGTTGTGCTTCGGTGCGATCAAGAACCCGCCCGGTGTTGCTACATCGGTCACACCGCGGAGCTTCAATCGGCGGCGACAGTGTACCTGCAGCTAACCGGTTCGCAGCTTCTAGCTCCCGCGAGGATCGCGTTTTGTTGCCGAATTTCTTGACGAGCCATTTCACGGCGGCCATCGGGCTATGGAATCCGCCTAGTGGGTTGTCGTTTACAAGTTTTAATAGCGCCTCGGGAGTAACGCCCCGCAGTTCCATCTGTTCCTTTAGCCAGCACTCGTCCTGGAAGGACATCTCGGCGCCTCGATTTGCCGTTCGGAACTCACCTAACAATTTCTCCCACGCAGACCCACCAATCGGGAGTTCAGAAAGGTTCTCGCCATCAACAGAAAAAGAATTGGCCGGCTTTGTGCTTTCAGCGTCCCCCACGGACTTGCCCGGTTCACCGGCAAGACTTTTTGTCTGCTGATTCTCTTTCCCCTGACTGTCTTGATGATGATTCTCTTCTCCTCCGGTTTTCTGCAGGGGTAGGGGTTCGGTTCTCTGGAGGGGTACCCGTCCGGTTTTCCGGAGGGGTGGGATCTTGCGGGATTTCCCTTTCTCACCCTCGAATGCGACATGCCAGAGGAAGACATACCTGTTGGATCCGCCTGCGCCGCTGGACGCGAAGTGTCGGTTTTCGCGATCCACGGCGATGAACGACTGGCGCTCCAGCTCCTGCACGTAGGCACGGGCTTGGGTCTTCCCGATGCCTAGTTCAGAGGCGAGAGTCGACATGGCGGGGTACACATTGCCTTCGCGGCCAGCAGAGACGTCCGTAAATCATTTTTGCGCACAGACTCAGCCCGCGGTAGCGGCAGATGGCTTCTGGAATGTAGATCCCGTGGAACCAACCGTAAGGGTTGAACGGCTCCCCCGGCTTAGGTGCAATCCGTGGATTCTGGGGTTCTTGTGGTGGAAGCGTGTTGGCGAGCTTGCGGCGCGGTGACAATTGAAACCCCACTGCGCCGCCCACCAACAGCGTGTTCTTATTTCCTAGGGAAAAGGTAGAGTCAGCCGCTATTCAAATTTGTGCCAGATTTGTGCCAGCGGATTGCTGATCTGGACGTTCTAGCGGATCTGGTCCGACGAAAGAACAGTAAGTTATGTGCGATCAACGGCGGTAGGGGTACCGATTCCGTCCTGGCCACCACAAAACAAAAGGCTTGACGCGTTTACCGCCGGGGATCGTGCCCCCCTTTTAGAAACGTATTTTTGGAACAGTTCGGACAGAAAACCAGCCGAGCCGCCACCAGCCGTCCAATCCCACCAACAATACAGCCCGCTCAGACCGAAGAGCGCAATTCTGCAGACGGCTACGCAGGCTGCGCTCAACCAGGCATGATGCGGAGCTCATCCTCTGGGGAGCGACCAGGGCGAGCCTTCTTTTCGAGGTCCGTCAGTGTTGGACAATTCCACGTAGCGACGTCGCCCAGCCGCGCTCCATCGGGTAAAATTACACAATGTGCGGAAATGACAAAGTCCTAGAGCAACTCGGAATTGCTTTGGCCCAATCAAGATCGGCAGCGATATCCGTGCCCAGTTAAACAACGACCTCGCGTTGGAGGTGGCAGCAACGAATGTTTCAAAAGCGGATCATCGGCGATGTCTATCTTCGGTTGCTCGAAGAACGGCATGCTCCAGCAGCGTTTGCCGCGGTCGAACGCGACCGAGAGTACTTGCGCAAGTGGCTTCCTTGGGTGGATCAGACCACCGATGCCGGATACACCGCCGGTTTTATCAAGGCGTCGCTCGAGCAGTTCGCTCGCAACGAGGGGCTGGTGGCCGGGATCTGGTGCGGCGAAGAATTTATCGGAACGGTAGGCACGCATAAGATCGACTGGCCGAACCGCAAGGTCGAGCTCGGCTACTGGATCGCATCGAAGTTCCAAGGCCGCGGGATCATCACCGCCGCGTGTGCTGCGTTGATCGACCACGCCTTCACGGAATGGAAGCTGAACCGCGTCGAGATTCATTGCGCAGTAGGCAACGATAAGAGTTGCGCCATCCCGAAGCGGCTCGGATTTCAATTCGAGGGCGTGCGGCGGGACGGACAGCGCCTCAACGGCGAATACTTGGATATCCAGGTGTACGCGATGCTGCACTGCGATTGGCGCGAGCGCGGTCCGCTATTCAAGGAACGCACTTAGAGCGGCAAAAGGTCCAGCGCGGCTTCCAGTTCGCTGCGCGCGTGCTGGTCGCCGGTGCGCATGGTTATTTCGATGCCGCGCTGATAGCTCTGCCGGGCCTCGTCCAGGCGGCCTAGCTTTTCGAGCGCCTGCCCACCGTGAAAATACGCGGCGGGGTAGTCGGGGTTGAACTCCAGCAGCGCACGAAACTCCGCGACCGCGCTCTCCAATTGCCCGTTATTCACGTATTCCATGGCCAGTCCGTAACGCGCGAAGCTGTCGCGTGGGTTCTGTTCCACCATACTCTTGAGAATGTCCACTCGATTGGCCGGCATGTGTCTACGTGTTATCATACCGGGCGATGGCGTGCCCGTATTTCTATCCAGAAGCGCGGCTGGAGAACGGGCCGTGGGTCGTGCCGCCACGCTTGCCCCTGGGAGACGCGTACATCGGCAAATGCCGCGCCGGCGCGAGCGCGTTTCAGCCGGAAGAGATGCACGTGCGCCAGGTCTGTAATTCAGGTTATGGCCGTGGCTGCTGCGACCGCTTTCCCGAAAACGCGCCGCACGATGCGGTGCGCTTCCATGTCGCGGAAGATTCCGGCGGACTGATTCGAATTCGATACGTCTTCGAAAAAGAGTGTTGGCCCCGCGACAACGGTATCTTGGAATGCGCCGCGGTGTCGCTTAAGATTCACGGAACTGCTGATGAGATTTTGCGCAGCCAAGCGCTGGCGTTCGCCGGCAGCTATTTGCGGTTACGAGAACTTGCGCGGAACAACTATGCAGAACGGGCGGAGACGAATGCTGTGGTTGTGGGTGGTACCGCGGCGACGCCGCGTCCTGTGGGCGCCTGAAACGCTCGCCTCACCTTGCGCTACGGCGCAGCCTAGGCCTTGTACATGTACTTGATGTTCGGTTTGAAGATCAGCAGGTTGGGCGCTCCCTCGCGGTTGATCTTCAAGCACGTTTTGTCGTACCACTCGATGATACCGTTTAACGTCTCGCCATCTTTCAGTACGAAAACCATTGGTGTCTTGGCCTGCATCTGCTTCATGTAGTAGAAGTTCTCGGCGTTGGTCTGATCCGGCGGCGCCGACTTTTTCTGATGATTATTGCGGCGGTTTATTTGATCTTTCATTTCGTTCAAAGACGGACGAATCAGTTTACGATTCCCAGACTCCACGGCGGACTCCACTCTTCGAGATTATCCAACTAGGTCCCGAAACGCGATGTCGCCGGGGCCGTTTTGAGGATTACTTGATGCTCAGAACCTGTAGCTAAATTTATTGAAGCATAACCACTGAACCCCTGCAAGGTTACGGAGATTGGCGCGCGCGAAAAACGTTGCTACGCCGCGAGCTGCCGCAGTTCAACCGCGAAGGAATCCAGCGCGATGCTCTTCTGGATGTTCCGCCGCACCAGATCCGATAATTCGTCGGTTTTCTTCACCGCGGCCCGGATCCAACCAAAGCGCACGGAGCGCGCCAGCGTCTCCAAGTCGCGCCGAATATCGGTGTTGTGAATCTCGCCCACGCCGTGAGCCAGCTTCAGCACGTCTTCGAGCAGCAGATACAGCACAGCCAAGAACAATTCCAGCTTCTCTTGTTTGCGGGGAGCGATGGCCTCTGCGTGTTTCACCCATTCACCGAATGGCGCGCGCCCGGCCGCCACACGCAGCAAGGTCATCATCGCCTCGCGCCGCTGATCGTACGCCTCGAGATCCAGGGCAATCGCCACGCCCGGGCTGCCGGCGGCGAGCGCGATGCGTCGCTCGGCGTCCTGCAACCCGCGTGCCGTTACGAACGCCCGCATTTCGTCGCCGGAGACCCGCCCCAGATGAAACGGCACCGCGCGAGACCGTATAGTCGGCAACAGATCGTACGGATTTTCGGCGGTTAGCATCAGGATTAAATGATCCGGCGGTTCCTCGAGAGTCTTGAGCAGCGAATTGGCGGCCTGCTCGTTGGCGCGGTCGATGTGGTCGATCAGAAACACCCGGCGGGTACCGCGGAGCGGCTTGAACTGCGCGCGTTCTTTCAGCAGACGCATTTGCTCGATCCCGATCTGGCGCAAAGGGCCGTCTGGGGGGAACGTCACAAAATCAGGATGAGTAGCAAACAGCAGCGGATCCTCGTTGCGCTTGTCGGCCGGCCATTTCTCGCGGTCGGCGACCATCTCGGCATTGGAAGCGAGGCTCAGGTCGTCTCGCTCGATCTTATCGCCGCCACCCAGTAGCGCCGCGGCAAAGCGCCGCGCCAAGGTCGCTTTTCCAGTTCCTTCCGGGCCGGAAAGCAGAATGGTCTGCGGAATGCGTTCCTGACGAGTCAGCGCGTAGAGCGCTCCGGCCGCGCCCGCATTACCGTAGAAATTGTCGAACATTCTTTCCTTTGGCGCACGTTCGCGCGCGCTCTCTCTGCGGGCGCTTTCACAAATTTCTAGTGTGACACACGCGCGCTGCGCTACAATTCGCTTTTGAGCCGCCTGTGAGATTAGGAATCGATTTTGGCACCACTCGCACCGTGGTGGCGGCGGTGGATCGCGGCAATTACCCGATCCTCCCGTTCGAACATCCAGACGGCGGAAGCGTCGATTGGTTTCCGTCCCTGGTGGCGGTAAAAGGCGGCGAACGCGTTTACGGCTGGCAGGCCTGGGCTCGCCAGCAAGACCCCGATTGGACGATCTTACGGTCACTAAAGCGGCTGCTGGAGGACGCAGGCCCTAATACGGTATTGCAGATCGCGGATCAGACCGTTCCACTCATCAAATTGCTGCGCGAGATGGCTGACGCGCTACATTCCGCTTTGCCCACCGAAAACCTGGAAGTCATGTTGGGTGTCCCGGCGAACGCGAACAGCAATCAGCGCTTCCTCACTGTGGAAGCGTTTCGATCCGCAGGCTCCGATGTGATCGGGCTGCTGAACGAGCCCTCTGCCGCCAGCATCGAATTTGCGCACAAGACCAAAGCTAACGGGACGATTCTCGTATACGATTTGGGCGGCGGCACGTTCGACGCTTCGCTGGTCGAGATCGGCGAGAAAACGCATTACGTTGTAGCGACCGAAGGGATCTCCACGCTAGGCGGGGACGACTTCGACGAGATTCTAGCCGAAATGGCGCTTGCCCAGGAAGACCTGGACGGCCTTACACAGGGGGAGCACTTCCGGCTGCTTGAAGAGTGCCGCATCAAGAAGGAGTCAATTAGCCCGAATTCGCGCAAGATCGCACTCGATCTCGAAAGCGTGCGGGAAGGCTGGCCGACAGTGACGGTGCCGGTGGCCGAATATTATGAGCGCTGCCGGCCGCTGCTGGCTGAAACATTGAATGTGATCGACGATCTTCTCGCTTTGCACGAGGCGACGGTAGAGGCATTGTATGTTACCGGAGGAGGCAGCGAACTGCCCATCGTGAGCCGTGTGCTGAAGGACAAGTTCGGTAAACGCGTGCGCCGTTCCCTGCACGCGCGCTCGGCCACTGCGATCGGTCTGGCGATTCAGGCCGATAAGGAAGCCGGCTACGTCCTCAGCGAGAAATTCACGCGCTATTTCGGTGTGTGGCGCGAAGCCGACAGCGGGAATCGGATCACCTTCGATCCGCTATTTCCGAAAGGCACTCCTTTGCCCGGCCCGGACGAGGAGCCATACGTAATCCGGCGCCGCTATCATCCTGTCCACAACGTCGGGCACTTCCGCTATCTGGAATGCAGCCACCTGACCGACGATGGGCAACCGGCCGGCGATGTAACCGTCTGGGACGAGATTCGTTTTCCCTTCGATCCGGCATTCGAGCATTCCAACGGCGTTCCGGTGGCGCGTTCCGATGCGGCGCCTCATCAGCAGATTGAAGAAAAGTATTCCAGCGATTCGAGTGGTACGGTTACCGTGACGATCACCAACCTCACCGCCGGCTACCAGCGGCAATACAAATTGGGACGTTGGGCGGCGCAGGCCGCGCCGGTAGTTCCCGCGAAAACACCGGCGCATACCCGGCGGAAACGTACAGCCTCGAAGTCGGAGGCTGGGCGCCGGTGAGCGGTCTCGTGGATCTGCTTCGCAACGCGACCGTGTACGATCTGGCGCAGCCGTATTTTCCCGGCATGCCGCACTTTCCCACGCATCCGCCGTTTCTGTTCGGGCTCACGAAAAAACACGGCGACATGGTTACCCCTGGCGGTGTCAGCTCCGCGGCCGATGCTCTGGCGTTAGGGAGCCACGTCGGCACGCATATCGACGCGCTGTGCCACTTTTCCTGCGGCGGCAAGCTGTACGGCGGCATCGATGTAAAACCCGTGCAGAACGATGCTTCCGGTATCCAGAGGTACTCGGTGGATACCATCGCTCCGATCCTGCGGCGCGGCGTATTGCTGGATGTGGCCGGCTATCTTAACTTGGAAGCGCTTCCAGTGGATTTCGTCATTACGCCCGAGCATCTGGACAGCGTGGCGAAAAAGCAAAATATCACCATCGGTAAAGGCGATGTCGTGCTGCTGCGTACCGGATGGGCGCGATTCTGGAGCAATGCAGCGCGCTACATCACGGGCGGAAGCGGCGCAACCGCCCAAGGTCCCGGACCCGCGCTCGAAGCGGCGAAATGGCTCTCGGCCAAAGGCATCTTCGCGGCGGGATCGGATACGGTCGCGTTTGAGCGCGTCCCCGCCCCAGAAATGCCGGTGCATGTGCACCTATTGGTCGAAAGCGGAATTCACATTATCGAGGCGCTCAACCTCGAAGACATCGCCCGCCGGAGCGTGTACGAATTCGCGTTCGTGGCCACGCCGCTCAAGATCCGCGGCGCTACCGGTTCACCGATCCGCCCCCTGGCTCTGGCCTGAAGCCGCCACGCGCCCTTCCGGATGCAGCCCGGAGTGCGGCCGGATCCCTTTATCCTTCCACGCCCGCAGCTCGGCGAAGCCGTCGGCAATCTCGTTCGGCTGGATGTTGCAATGGCCGTCGTGCTTCACGTATTGCTGCACGAACAAGTTCTGCGAGCCGGATTGCTCCACCAGCGAGAAGTACATATCAGGGATCCGCACGGGCACCAGTTGATCGTAGCTGGTGTGAATGGCGAGCATCGGGTGCGAGAGCTTTCCGGTGGGTGTGTACCAGGTGCGGATGTACTCCTCGGCGCGCGGATCGGCTTGGTAACGCGCTACTCCATCGTTCAGCGCGTTGTAGTTGTCGGGAACGTCATAGATTACGTCGCGGTTGTCGAAGGGATTCCCGCCGGCTCGTTTTTCCAAGTCCAGGAACATATAGGTCACGAAGACCAGCGTTCCGGCCAAGTCCTTGGTGCTGTGCGCGCCGGAGTAGCGCAAGATGGCCGCCGCTTTTTCGGGCTGGTGGTCCAGCAGCGCTTGAATCCTGTCCGTGACTTCTTGCGTGCCCTTAAAATCCGCAGGGACTTTGTCGGGCGGCGGTAGCGCGCCGGGAAAATAGTAGTCGAAGACCACGCGTAGATCGAAGGCGCTGCGCTCGATAAAATACGTCGTAGGGGCCAGAGGCCCGCAGAGCGCCAGCCCCGCATCGTACGTGGTTGGGAAGCGCTCCATGAACATCATGGTGAGAAAGCCGCCCATGGAGTGGCCAGTGACGATTGTTTCCTTCGGCTGGCCGTACTTGCCCACGAAATACCGGCGTAGCGCCTCGGTGTCTTCCACCGCTTCTTGAATCGCCCAGCCCCCCGCGGCGTAGCCAGATTGCGCCAGCGCGTAGCCCTGGTCCGTGAATACGGCCAGAACCGGCGGGAGCTTGCCTTCCTTGAATTCGCCCGGCACGGCGCTGTAACCATGGCAGTACATTACAAGACTGCCGTTCCAATTCGCCGGGATGTCGATTCGGAACTTCGCGCCGTTGATCTCGCCGATCTCGACCCGCGGCTCTGTTGTGGCCGCCAGGCACAACGTCGCGCATGCTAGAAGCAACCCGGCAAATCTCATGACAATTCCTCGCTTCTTATGAGCATCGCACGATTGCTCGGCATTTGCCGCAGCCGCCCTCGATCCCGGGTATCCTGGTACAACCATGCCGCTCCGCATCGTCTTTGACGCGCGCCGTGTAGCGGACTTTGGCATTGGTACGTATATCCGGAACTTGGTTCGCTCCCTGGCAAGAATCGATCAGGAAAACCGGTATATTCTGATCACGTCCGCCGCGTCGGTGCCGGAGTTTGCTGAACTCGGCGACAATTTCGAGTTCGTCGTGCGGACAGGCGAGAGCAAAACTGGTTTGGCCCAAATTGGGTTCAGCCTGTTCCTGCGCACGCTCAAGGCCGACGTGTTCCACATTCCTCTGAATGCGGTTCCGCTGTGGATGCCCAAACCGTACCTGGTGACCACGCACGACATGAGCACGCTTCTGTTTCTCGATCAATCGGGCTATCGCAGTAACATCCGGCGATTTTATTTGCGGCAGGGACTCTTGCGAGCCGATCGTGTCATGGCGGTCTCCGGCGCTACCCGGAGAGACGTGGAAACCGTATTAGGCATTCCTTCCGCCAGAATCCGAGTGGTATACAACGCTCCCGACCCGGCGTTCTGCCCGCCGGAAGGCTGGCAACTGCCAGGCAATGGCGAACACTGCGCGTACACGCCCGCAATGCAGCGGGTGCTCCATCGATACCATATCCATTACCCATTCCTCCTTTACGTCGGGCGAACCAACGCGCAGAAGAACATCCCACGGCTGGTGGAGGCTTTCGCGGTTCTGCGAGGAGAGCTTAAGGACTGTCCGTCTTATCGAGATATCCGCCTTATCATCATCGGCGACGAAATTTCCCGGCAGCCGGCGCTGCGGCAAGCAGTAATCCAGAGCCGGGTTGAGGCCGCAGTGCGATTTCTGGGCTTCGTGCCGATCGAAACGCTGCGCACTTTTTATCAGCTGGCGGCTGCATTTGTGTTTCCGTCGCTTTACGAAGGGTTCGGGTTGCCGCCTCTGGAAGCGATGGCATGCGGCACGCCGGTTGTATGTTCCAACGTCAGTTCGCTGCCGGAAGTGGTGGGCGAGGCGGCTATCGTCGTGAACCCTGAAAACGTGTTCGACATCGCACGCGGCATGCGTGACGTTCTCCTCGATACCGGACTGCGGCGGCGCTTATTGGCCCAAGGCGTGGAGCAGGTGAAAAAGTTTAGTTGGGAGCGCACGGCGCGTGAGGTACATCAAACTTACATTGAGATCGCGTCGTACAAGAAGCGGCCCCGCTGACGCATGGGCAAGCTGCGGTTGCGTTCGCGCCCCAGCCATCGCACCCGCGCTTTGATCATTTCGAACAGTTCCTGTTTAGATACTCGGATGTTGTACCAAGCGACCGGCTGGTCGAGGTTCGCGTCCGTGGGCAGGTAGTATTTGCGCCAGCCAGGCCGAATATACCTTAGCACTGCCTCGTGTCCTCTACTTACGACATAGACGCCATCGGGAACCAAGTCTGCTCGCTGCGGCTCGGAAGTGTCGAGGAGCGCAATATCGGCGCCTGCCAGCGTGGCTGCCATGGCAGGATCGTTGGTCAGGTGAGCCATAACCAAGCCGGGAGGGGACGTTGTTGACGGAAACGGTAGCGGGAAATGATGCTTCCGGTCAATGACCGTTATCCAGCCGTTCCCTGGGCCGACCAGGCCGGCCAGGAAGGCAACGTCGGCGGCCTGTTCGAGCGCATGCCGCCGCCGCAGGCTGTCTTGCAGATCCTCGATCGGAGCGAGATCCAAAAGCGACAGCTGAAACTGAGCCAGTAGAGAATCGAAAATTTCAGGTGAGAGACTTCTCACCCCTTTCAGCACATTATGAACATGAGGTTGAGAGATGCCAATCTGGCGAGCGAGCCGTCGTTCGGTCACCTCGCCGTTGTGAATTCGATCCTGGACGTAGGCGAGCAATCTTGCCTGCGCGTCCTGGTAGGTCAAGTTGGCATCTCCACGTATTTCAGTGTGAAATAGGGCTCCGCGATGCTAAGAAAACCGGCACGAGGCGGAGGCTCAACAATGATCGGTGCCGGAAAGGACAAAGCGTATACAACTGAATGACTACGTTGTCCTTACTACACTCTCTCCTGCGAACGGTAATCCCTTACGGGAAAAATGTGTCTTTTGGCGTTGACGTACTACGTTGGCGCGCTGAGACTGATATAACATCACCAAACGACTCGGTTGTCTTTCCGGGTTTTTCAAAGGACGAGATTAAATGGAGTGGACGAGATCAGAAACATTGGCGCTTGCTGCGCCAAAATGCAACATTTGCGTCGGCTTGGGCCTTAGAATCGGCCGAAATAAGGCGACGTACCCCTGCAATTGCGTGCTGAGAGCTATTTTTCGCGCTTGCTTCGAGCGTTTCCGCCAGTGCGCATCACGAGAAAAATACATGAGTAAAGTGACGCTGGACTTCGTTCCCGGGAGCGCCCGCAAAGGATCGTGGGGCCGTAAAGACGAGGAATATGCGGCAGACTTCTGTCTGGTTAGCAAGCGCACTTTAACGCCCATGGAGTATCGCATCTTTAAATATCACTTTCTGCTAGGCGCGGACTGGAAGTTATGTTGCCGAAAGCTGCAGATGGACCGCGGCAATTTCTTCCATTCCGTTTACCGCATAGAACAGAAACTCGGGCGCGTATTCCGGGAACTGGAACCATATTCGCTTTTTCCGGTGGATGACTATTTCCACGGCCCGGTGAAGAACGTCACCAGCTGCTTGGACTCACCTGTGATTCCGATTCGGCCGCCGCTGCGAACTTTGATCCGAATACCGAGCGAACGGACGGCGTGAGCCGGGCCCGGTCGTGTCTTTATTCGAACTGTTGCTTAAAGCCGGCAAACTGCCGTTTCAAATCCTCGACTTCGGCGCGCAACTGAGCTAGCTCCTCTTCAAGCGTGCCGATGCGATCCTGCCGCTCGGGCGCGTAACTGGGCGCGGACAGCTCAGCCGGCGCGTCATCGGGAACTCCCGAGAGCAGGTGGGCATAGCGCGCCTCCTTCTCTCCCGGCTGGCGCGCCAGTTTGGTAAACAGCTCGGAATATTTTTCCAGCACCGCTTCCACTTCGCTCACGTCGTCGAAGTGATGCATACGGTCGGAACGGCTCCGCAGTTCGCCCAAGGTCTGCGGGCCGCGCAGCATCAATTCGCAAAGGATGGCTGACTCGCGCCGGCCGAGGTTCAGTTTTTCGGCGAGGCGATGGCCGTACTTCGGCACGCGGCTGCCGGCGCCGCTGATCGCCAGCAGCAATCCTTTTTCGCGGAGGGCGCGCAAACCTTCTTCCACCGTATTCTCGTCATATTGCACCACCGGATCGCGGTTGGATTTTTGATTGCACGCGTTCACCAGCGCGTTCAGCGACAGCGGGTAATATTCCGGCGTCGTGATCTCTTTTTCCATCAGCGCGCCCAGAATGCGCGCTTCAACTGGGTGAAGAACCAGATCCATGCCGGCCTAGCGCCTGCTCTCCACCGTCATCTTCATCCCGTACCGGGTTCTCAGCGTGATCAGCGGCAGCGTGTCCACTTTATGGCCCGGCACGAGCCGCAGTTTCCATTTCTGCGCGAGAGCGGCCAGAACCAGCATACCTTCCATCCAGGCGAACCGCTCCCCGATGCATACCCTCGCGCCGCCGCCGAACGGGAAATATGAGAACTTTGGCCGTGCATCGCGCGCTTCCGGCGTCCATCGCTGGGGATCGAATCGCTGGGGGTCCGGAAACCAGCGGGAATCGCGGTGCATCACGTACGGGCTGGCGATGAGAATCGACCCGGCCGCAATCTTGGTGCCGCGCAGTTCAAAACTCTCCAGCGCCATGCGTCCGATCGCCCACGCCGGAGGATACAGCCGCATTGCTTCGGCTAAAACCATTTCCGTGTAGCGCAGCGAGGGAAGATCCGCCGCTATGGGCGCGCGCCCTTGCAGGACCTCGTCCAACTCCGCCTGCATTTGCCGTTCGCATTCCGGATTCTGCGAGAGCAGAAACCAGGTCCAGGTCAGCGCGTTGGCCGTGGTTTCATGCCCGGCAAGGAAGAGCGTCAACGCTTCGTCGCGCACCTGCTGGTCGCTCATGCCCCCGCCATCGCCTTCCTGGTCCTGGGCCAGCAGCAACATCGACAACAGGTCGCCTGTATCGCGCCCGCTCTCGCGGCGTTCGCGGATGAGACCGTAGATTGTTTTATCCAGACGCGCGCGCGCTTTTTCGAAGCGGCGCATCGAGGGCAGCGGGAGTTTCTCCAAATACTCGGAAAACGGCATCATCAGAAGATTGAACATCTTCAAAACCGTTGTCAGAGCGTCGCCGATCTCCGAGGCTTCCGACTCGACATCGGCGCTGAAAAGCGTTTTCCCGACCACCGCCAGCGTCAGCCGCATCATCTCCGCCGAGACGTCCAGAGTGCTGCCCGAAGTCCAGCAGTCGCGCAGCTTGAGCGCGCATTCGGTCATTACGTCCGCATAGGCAGCCAGGCGCTCCCGATGAAAAGCCGGTTGCACCAGCCGCCGTTGACGCTTGTGCAAGCCGCCCTCGCTGGTCAGCAAACCTTCGCCCAGAAGAATTTTTGCGCGCTGGAGCGCCCGGCTCTTGATGAAGTTCGATTGCTGCGTGACCAAAACTTCCTTAACCACGTCCGGATGGTTGAGCAGGTAGACGGGATACGATCCGAGCCGGAAATAAGGGAGGTCGCCATAGCCGCGCGCAACCTTCATCAGGAACGAAATGGGTTTGGCGCGAAACGCAGGCAGCGAACCCAGAATCGGCAGATTTCTAGGCCCGCGCGCAACGGGGGCAGAAGCGGTCACATCTCAATTCTACCTGCGCCGCTATGGCGAGCGCGTCGTGCTCATTCGACGTGCAGCCACAAAAAGTTCGGGGTGACTGCCTCGCCGACCTTTACCATGACCTGCAGGTCATCGCCCCAAACGGTGTCGGGCACCAGCACGTTAATCTGCAACACGCCCGCGACCATACCGGGCGCGGCTCCGGCATAGAGCACTTGCGCGTTTTGCCCATCGATCAATACGGATACCGGGAGCACGGGTGTAGGATACGGGCCGCCATCGGGTGTAGGCGCGCCGTCGACAGCCGCGGGGATCGTTTGACCGGCGCCGGTGGCGTAGAACGTCACCACCGATCCGGCTTCGGACGAACCGGTGTAGTCACTGGTGGTGCCGTCGCTGTCGATTATGCCGACCCCGCCGCCATTGCCGTTTGACGAGAACAAGCCCGGCGCGGAAGGCGCAACCGGAACCATTAAAGCCGCTGACGTGTGCCCGTTATAAACAACTTGAAATTGCGCCGTCGGGCCGGATAGTCCAAATGGTGTGACGGCGCCTACTTGTGTGCCAGATACATAAAGAACCGGCACCGGAAGGCCGTTCACAAGCACTTGCGTTCCGGCCAGCGATTTGCTTACTTTTCCGGTACTGTCCAACTGCAAGCCCGTTAATTCGGATACGCCCAGGTTCGCGCCGAAAATCGCGACGATCTCTCCTGCCGATACCGGTCCGCCCACGAAGCTGGCTCCGTTCACGACTGCCGTAACCTGCGGAACGCCGTTTGCTCCCGCGCCGCTCAATGGTCCATATACGACCAGCGCATTCGAAAAGGTCGGGACGTAAACTCTTCCATTGGCCACCGTGGGCGCCACGAATTTTGCAAACCGCCCCAGGCCATCCCGATCGGCGTTCATGTCGCTGCTCCACATTTCGTGCGCCAAGTTACTTGCATCCAGCGCGTGCAAAGTGCCAGGCACGCCGCTGATTCCCCGATTCCCGGTGGTCAGCCAAACTATACCGGTGCCGTCCTTGCCCTGATCAGCCGAAACCGCCAGCCCGGCAAAGAACGATGAGCAAATGGAGTACTGCGAGGAACTGGTTTGGCTCAGCCGTCCATTGGAGATGGAGAAAGCTTTTAGCGCGTTGAACGGTTCCGCTACGTACACCACCGGCCCGCCATCCCTGTTCCACAACGCCATGTCGAACATGCCCCACTGATTGGCCTGCACGCTCTGCACGTTGTTGAAGGCGGCGCGTGAGTGCCCCAGCGCGTCGCGCGGAATCGCATAGAGAACTCCCGCCTTTGATCCGGCTAGAAGCAAGTTTGTGCCCGGGACCAGGATCGTTCCGGTGGTGCCAAAATCCCAGTCGCTGTCGTTCAGGACTGGCCAGTTGTCCGGCGTGAACCAGTCTTGCAGGCTGAGGGTGCTGCGGGATGAAGTCCTGCCGCGGCCGATAGAGATGTGAAGCAGGGACTCGGAAAAAGACGATAGCCCGTCATAATCGCCATTGCCGGTTACGACGTAAATATCGCCGTTTTCATCGATCGCCGGCGCTCGGCCGGCTTGCCAGATCGATCCACCCCAGCCATTCGGTGTTGAATTGAAAACCGAAGTTTGATTCCGCAGGTTCGAGGCGTCGTAACCGATCAGCCATCCATGCCAATCTCCCATGTCTGCGTGGGAACCAAAGGAAATGTATAACTCGCCGTTGGCCAGGGCCAGGCCCGGCCTCTGCAGGTGGAGCGATGCGTCCAACGGCAAGATGCCATTCCCATCGCTGCCGCCGCCGGTTCCCGGAACGGCGGCCGTGATCGTCACAGGGCCATTCAGTTGCTCGCTGCCGTCCACGAGAGAAAGCGCATGCAGCCGGAACACCGGCGCCCCACCGTCCAGCGTGTCCGAAACCACATAGATGACGCCGCGCGATAAATCGATTGCCGGCGTGCTCAGAATTCCCACTTCCGGAAGAATGTCGGTGAAATTAAAAACGGCTGACAGAATCGACGGCCCTAAATTCACTTTCCACAGCGGCTGGATGGATTGCGGCGCATCGGCATCGAACGCGTATACGCTATTGTGCATCGTGGCTACGTAGACAACGTTACGCTTTGCAGCGCCGGAAACCTGAACTCCGGATGCGTAGAGCGGCTGCGCGTAAATTTGGCCGTCCACGGGAAACGTGCCCACCTTGCCGAATGTCGCCGGTGAAACTGTTTTCGGACTCAGCTGTGTTTCACTGAGATTCGCGTTGGTGCGATTGTTGTCGTAATTCGCCGTAAGGACGTTGACTTGCCCGAACACCGACAACACCGCGCAAAGGCCCGCGACGGTTAATCTGGGCGTGACAGTCCAACTGCACGCATTCCTAGACACTTCGAGTGCACTCCATAGGATTCAGAATGTTGTGCCTACCTTCCGCCCAGCGTGGGATAGTTCAACTGGCGGGCAAAATGTCTACAAGACAATACGCCGTGAACTCCACGAGCGTTTCCCGCCTTCACAATTCCTTACGAATTGGTCTTAATTCGAAGCTGCGAACTGAATTGTTGCCTCGCGCGAGAATACGCAAACTTTTCCATCCCTCACCGGGCCGATGGTGCGCTCTCTCGTCTCAAAGCCCGCGTCCACGCTCTGGCGATGCTATTGAGAACTCTTGTACAGGAAAGCCAGTACCACTGCCTCCCAATACATTTGTCCAACGTTTTCACATTTTTTGCTATAAGTGCATCACCTTAAGCGAATTGATTTCGAAACCGCAGCCGCTTAGGAAATGAAGTGCTAATTACTGGTTGCTACTGAGTTGTGGTAGGTAGAAGAAGCTCAGGAGTCGGACGAACGGGCCAGCCGGTGAATGGATTGAAGTTTACCCCACAAACTACCCAGGAGCTCGAGCCGCAGCGCATTCGGGCCATCGGATAGGGCGCGTTCCGGGGCCTCATGCACCTCCAGGAAGACTCCATCCACGCCGGCTGCAACGGCGGCGCGGGAGAGCGTCGGGATAAATCGCGGCTGGCCGCCGGAAGCATGGCCGAGCCCGCCTGGCGTTTGAACGCTATGTGTGGCATCGAATATCACGGGCCAGCCAAAGCCGCGCATGATCTCAAGCCCGCGCATGTCGACCACAAGATCGTGATATCCGAACGATGTACCGCGCTCGGTGACGATGATCTTGTTGTTTCCCGCGGAGACAACCTTTTCGGCCGCGTTGCGTATGTCTTCGGGCGCCAGAAACTGACCTTTTTTGATATTCACCACGCGGCCGGTGCGTGCGGCGGCGATCAGTAGATCGGTCTGGCGGCATAGAAACGCCGGGATCTGGAGGATGTCTGCACCCTGGGCTGCTGCTTCGGCCTGGCCGGGCTCGTGGATATCGGTCAGGACGGCGAATCCGTCGCGGCGCAAGCCTGACAGGATCCGAATACCTTCCTTCAGGCCGGGTCCCCGATAAGAAGCGCCGCTGCTCCGGTTGGCCTTATCGAAAGAAGCCTTGAATATAAATTGCGGCGCGACTTTGCGGATCTCGCGCGCAAGGAAGTGGACGTGTTCCTCGCTCTCGATGACGCAAGGTCCGGCGATTAGGGCCAGCGGCTTGCCCTGCCCGATTTCAGGTAGAGAGCTCAATCGGCGTGCGAGAACTGCTTGGCACGCGCGTGCGCGCTGGTCTTAACCCGCGTCGTGCGGTAATCGTGCGCCGCCTTTACAAACGCGGAAAACAGCGGATGCGGCTCCATCGGTTTCGATTTGAACTCAGGATGGAACTGGCACCCGAGAAACCACGGATGATCCGGAATCTCGCAGATCTCGACGTATACCGCGTCGGGTGTCTGACCCGCGATCCGGAGGCCATGGCTGGTCAGCACTTGCTCGTATTCGCGGTTGAACTCATAGCGATGGCGGTGGCGTTCGCTGATTTCGCTGGCTTGATAGGCGCGCTCGGCGAAGCTTCCCGGCGTAAGCACGCACGGATAGGCTCCCAACCGCATAGTGCCCCCTAACTCATCCACGCCTTTCAACTCGCGCAGTTTATAGATGACACGGTCGGGTGTTGCCGGGTCGAACTCAGTGGAGTGTGCGTGCTCCAGGCCGCACACATTGCGCGCGAACTCAATCACCATGGTCTGCATGCCGAGACAGATGCCGAAGTACGGCACCTTGCGCTCTCGCGCGAACCGGATGGCTGTAATCATGCCCTCGACGCCGCGTTTTCCGAATCCCCCGGGTACCAGAATGCCATCGAACTTACTCAGATCGCTCTCGCAGTCCGGCCAGCTCATGTTGTCGGATTCGATCCAGTGGATGTTCACCTTGAGCCGGTGAGCGAGACCACCATGCAGCAGCGCTTCTTTCAGGCTCTTGTAGGAGTCCTCGTACTCGACGTACTTGCCCACCAATCCGATGTCCACTTCGTCTTCAGGATTGTGCATGCGCTCCAGCATGCCGGTCCAGCGGCTCAGGTCGCGCGGCTGGGCTTCCGTGCGCAGCAGGCGAAGCAGGATCTCATCCACGCCTTGCTCGGCGAACACCAGCGGCACTTCATACACCGAGCTAACGTCGCTGGCGGTAATTACTGCTTCCACATCGACGTCGCAGAACAGCGCAATCTTTTCCTTCATATCGCGCGGTAACGCCCGCTCAGACCGGCACAGCAACATATCGGGCTGAATACCGATGGCGCGCAGCTCCTTCACGCTGTGCTGCGTTGGCTTGGTCTTCAGCTCTTGAGCCGCCGCAATCCAGGGCACCAGCGTGACGTGGACGAACGCCGTGCTGTCGCGGCCGAGTTCGTGCCGAAGCTGGCGGATCGCTTCCAGGAACGGCAGCGATTCGATATCGCCCACCGTGCCGCCGATCTCGACGATAACCACGTCCACCTCCGTGGCCACTTTTCGAGCGGCGGATTTGATCTCGTTGGTCACGTGCGGGATTACCTGAACAGTTTTGCCCAAATAATCGCCCCGGCGCTCGCGATGGATGATCTGCTCGTAGATGCGGCCCGACGTCAGATTGTTGCTCTGAGTCAGCTTGGCGTGGGTGAACCGCTCGTAATGTCCCAGATCCAGATCGGTCTCGGCGCCGTCGTCGGTGACGAACACCTCGCCATGCTGGAACGGGCTCATCGTTCCAGGATCTACATTGAGATACGGATCGAACTTCTGCAGCGTAACGCGCAGGCCGCGGCTTTCCAGCAGACAGCCGATGGAGGCCGCCGCAATGCCTTTGCCAAGAGACGAAACTACGCCCCCCGTGACGAATATGTACTTGGTCGCTGGCATCAATTCTCGCTCCTACTGAGTAATGTGGGTTCGAACAGCATGGCAACTCGCTCCAAGTCCTCCGGCGTATCGATACCGAACGACTCGTAATCGGTTTCGACCACCCGGATGCGGTGGCCGTTTTCGAGCGCCCGCAACTGCTCCAGACGCTCGGCCTGCTCGAGGGGACCTACTCGCAGACCGGAGTAGGCAAGCAGAAAATCGCGGCGGTACACATACAGACCAATATGTTTGAAGTGCGGCGCGCGGCCTTCGCGCACGTAGGGTATCGCGCTACGGGAAAAATAAATCGCATTGCCCGCCAGGCCGGTAACCACTTTGACTACGTTGGGATCCGCCAGTTCGGCGGGATGTTCGATGCGCTTGGCCAAGGTCGCCATGCAGACTTCGGGGTCGCTGGTAACAGCAATCACAGCCGCATCGATTGCCTCCGGATCGAGCAGAGGCTCATCGCCCTGAATGTTTACGATGACGTCGGCGTTCTCCGATTCGGCCACCTCGGCCACGCGATCGGTGCCCGACTGATGATCGGGCCGGGTCATCCTCACGGGCGCCCCAAACCGGCGCGCGGCGTCCTGAATACGCTGATCGTCGGTGGCGATAATTACCTTATGTAGATAGCGCGCCTGGCTAGCCCGCTCAAAAACGTGCTGGAGCATGGGCTTACCGGCGAGAGAGGCGAGGGCTTTGCCAGGAAAGCGAGAGGAGGCGAACCGGGCTGGAATTACGCCCAGGGTTCTGCTTGGCACAATCGATCATAGCATAACAGAGGTCTTTGTTTGCACCGGAATTACACCGGAATTGGATGGATGGCGAAGCCGGCCGCAGGCGCAGTTGGACCTGGGCCGCGCACACGCGCGCTGTGGTACAGTAGCGATTTATGCGCATCCTAGCGGCTATTCTTCTGGGCATCTTTTCGATCCTCAGCGTTGCATGCGTCGACGGCGGTGTCATGCTCCAGCCCTCCCAGCAAGGCGAGTGGTCGAACTTCCAAAATAAGACCCACCAACAAACGCATGGCCCGATCGCTCCCGTCGAAAAGCCTTCCGCCGAGAAGTAGCCAAAAAAAAGCCGCGGATGAATGCCCGGAGGCATGTCATCTGCGGCTAGACGAAATCTAGCTAGGTGATCGAGCGACGCGTTAGCGATACCAGTCGCGGTCGCGATGATAGTGATAGCCGTTGTTCTGGTATCCGGGATCCTGCCAGCCCACGACGTGCAGCGGCTCCTGCAGTTGGAACCGCAATACCGCGTCGGCCGGTATCCGGATTTCTGAACCGCGCGTAATGACATTTTCGCCATTCGCACCGGCGATAGCACCGAGAATAGCGCCCACTACCGCATTGCCATTGTTGTAGGCTTGGCTATTAAATTCGGGCCCGCTGGTGTCCATCACGTACCGGTGGCCATTGACGTTGACTGACTCAATGTCGATCGACATCTGGCCCGGTCCGACCTCGCGAACAATCAGTTCCACCGGCGCACCTGCGGGAATCGCAACGTCCCCGTCTCGCGCGACGACATCCCGTGCCACGCGACCCGTGTAAATCCTACCTCTATCCCACTGGTTCACGTGGATCGGTCCGTCAGTTCTGACTGCAATTTCAGTCCCCGGCAGAACGGTATCCGCTTTTGCTGAAAACGGCATAGCTATAAGTGCTGCGGGAATCATCCAAAGGAAATTTCGCATCAGGCTGCTCCTTTCTACAGAATGGACCGCAATCTGTATGCCAGGTAACAGTTAAACGAGGGTGCCCGATGCTTAGCGCCTTGTCGCGGTACGCGCCGCCTTAATATTTCGGAACGCTGGGATCGACCTTATCGCTCCAAGCCAGAATGCCGCCCTTCATGTTGCGGACTTTTTTAAACCCGGCCTGATTCAGGAAATCCACCGCCTTCGCACTGCGGACGCCGCTCTTGCAGTGCGCCACAATCTCGTCGGCGGAATCCAACTCGTTTACGCGTTTCGGTAGATCGCCTAAAGGGATCAGCCGCGCGTACGGAATCCGGCAGATCTGATATTCGTGGGGTTCACGTACATCGATCAGAACGAATGGATCTCCGCGGTCGATTTTGGCCTTCACTTCAACAGGATCGATGTCACCGGCGGTGGCAGCCGACTCGTGCGTCTGGTCCGGCACGCCGCAAAACTGCTGGTAATCGATCAGTTCACGAATGGTGGGGTGATCGCCGCATACCGGGCAATCC
>Ga0209062_1000354_pt1 | contig 155537 bp, 147 predicted proteins | sample Coa_R2_2_FD_187158 | JGI IMG/M metagenome (GOLD analysis project Ga0209062, IMG submission 187158) | Surface soil microbial communities from Centralia Pennsylvania, which are recovering from an underground coalmine fire - Coalmine... | ecosystem: Environmental > Terrestrial > Soil >...
CCTCGATCCACGTCAGCTTCTTCGCCATCGCTTTCAAAATCACGTCCTGCAGTTTCATCATCCGCTCCGTTTCCCGGACCGGTATCACCTGGCTCTCTTCCACCCCGCCAGCTTCCACCTTCCGGACTGACCGGACAACTCACGTGTTAATTGGACCGGACAACTCACATGCTAACGACAGACGACCGCCGGAGCCGATTGTGCGAGGCGGACTGCGAGTATATACTCGTGCAGACAACGGGAGGAGCGGATGAGAGCTAAACATCGATGGTTGTGGGCGGCGGCCGCTGTGCTGGCATGCGGATTGCCCGTGATGGCGCACCATTCTTTTGCCGCGGAGTTTGACGCGGGCAAGACCGTGACCTTGCACGGGACCGTTTCCAAGGTTGATTGGGTCAATCCGCACATCTTTGTCTATGTGGACGTAAAGGACGACGTGGGAAAAACGACCACCTGGGCGCTGCAATCGCTGCCGCCGTTGTTCTTCCGGGGCAGCGGACTGACCAAGGACGTGCTGCTGAGCAAGAAGCAGGATGTGACCGTCACGGCGAATCCCGCCAAGGACGGTTCGGCGGCGTATGGGTTCATGACCAAATTGACGTTCGCGGACGGCCATGTCTTCAGCATGTCGCCGCAGGATGCCGACCCCAGTCTGCGAAAGAAATAGCGGCCGCTGGGGAAACCACGGTTTGCGACAGATCAAACCTAGGGAGGAAATCATGTCATCCACGCTGGCGAATCATCGAATGATCACGCGGGCCGCGCTCGTGGTGGCGATTCTGGCCGGGCCCATGGGCGCCTGGGCGCAAACCAACTACGCCGCCGAAGCCGCCAAGAATCCCGGCGCGGCGGCGCGGCCGACGCCCCGAATGGCGGACGGACACCCTGACCTGAACGGCGTATGGCACCACTTCTTCGGAATCGGTACGATTCAAAAAGTGGGGGAGAACTTCGTGGTCGGAGGCGCGTTCAGTCCCAAGACGGCAGCGCTGTACGCGCAGCCGCTGAATGATCCCGAGCCGCAGTACAAACCCGAGGCGGCGGCCAGGGTCAAATTGCTCAATGCGAATCAAGTGAAGGAGGATTCCACGCTGCATTGCGTGAATCCGGGTGTGCCGCGCCTGGGGCCTCCGCACCAGATCGTGCAGACGCCCACGCAGGCGATCTTTCTTTACGCCGACAACACGGGCAACCAATGGCGGGTGATTCCGCTCGACGGGCGCGCGCACAGCACCGATCCCGAAACCGCCGCCACGTACAACGGCGACTCGGTCGGCCACTGGGAAGGCGACACCCTGGTGGTGGACGTCACCCGGCTGACCGACGAAACCTGGCTGGGAGACAACGGCTTGTTCCACAGCCGGAAGCTGCACGTGACGGAGCGGCTGCGGCGCGTGGGGGACACGATTCAGTACCAGATGACCGCGGAGGATCCGGAGGTTTTGCAGAAGCCGTGGACGCTGTCGCGCACGCTGACGCTGCAGCACGATGCGCTCGAAGAGGCGGCGCCGTGCGTGGACAAGGACGCGGGGCACTATGTGACGGGCGAGCATCACGACAATACGCGGTAGGCGGCCACGCACTGAGCCCAACGTTTCTGGGATTTCGCCGGTGCGTATGTGTACGGTATCGCACTGGAATTTTCCCGAGGGTCTTGGCTACGCGGCGCGCGGTAGAATTGAACTGGTGCCGCTGCCGTTACACCGGCGCCCGGGCGCTCTTCATGGATTTATACAGGACGATCGCGGAACTCCGCGCGCGCAGAGACCAGTTGGCGCGCATCATCGAGCAACTGGAAGCGCTGCAATCGAATCCGGAAGCCCCGCCGGCAAAACGCCGCGGCCGGAAATTTATGGGGCCTAAGGAGCGCGCCGAAGTCTCCAAACGCATGAAGGAATACTGGGCCAACCGCGCCAAACGCCAACAGAAAGACCGCGCGTCCGGCTGAAGCGGCCGGCTTCCCTCAGTTCACCGAACGCGCCGGCCCGACGATGTGGCTCGGGTCTTGATTGTTCTCCTGGCAGATGTATTCCATAATCTCGCCTTTGGGATCGAGGCGATTGCGCCCGACCACGGTGAACGGCTTCTCATAAGCGCCGGGGTCGTCGATGGTGACTTCTTCCATCAGGGTGCCAAGATCCGTGCGGGTATAGCGCTCGATGGTGTGGAGTTGCTCGGTGTGCGGGTGTCCGGCGAAATCGAACCAGAACTTGTCATTGAACCCGACGGTGTCGATGACCAGGGTGTCGCCTTCCCAGTGCCCGACGGAATGGCCGTACCACGTGGGATCAAGGTCGTCGGGAGACGGATGCTTGCGGCCGTCCATGAAAATCTGGCGGTAACTATGGATGTTGCCTTCGAACAGGAAGTAGAGGTACTTGGGAGTCTCGACAATGGTCCACGGATAGGGCGCCATGCGGGGGACTCCGGTCGGGAGGCAGTTGGCCTCGGGGTCGTCGCCGGCCTTGCGGGCCTTCATCAGCTTTTCGGCGGCGGGCAGCATCAGGATCTTTTCGCCCGGTTTGAGGCCGCGCGAAATATCGCCGACGAATACGTTATCGGGCCGCCAGACCCCGGACAGATCGACGCGGCCGTTGGGCAGGCGCGGCGCCGGCCCGGTGACTCGGGGCGGCTGTAGACTCCCGCGGCCGGGAGTGCGCACGCTACCACCCGGAGGCGGCAAGTCGGCGGGCGCCGAACTCTGGGCGGCCACCGGTAGTGAAGTCAACCCGACGATAAAAAGTGCACTACAAAGGACTGTGCCGATCACACGCATGCGAAGCAACCTCCCGGTAAACGCGGCCTTGGCGGGCCCGCGTACTTTTGAGGATTATAACAGCCGCGTGCGGGGAGCCGGCATGCCCCTATGATAGAATCGCTGCACACCCGAGTATGTCCACGTCGCTCCCGGTTCGAGGCTGGCTGACCCTGCTGTCGTCATTCTGCACGCTGGCGGTGGCGTTTTCCTTTGGCCTGTTCTCGCTTCCGGTGTTCTATCCCGTGTTCGTGAAATCCTTCGGCTGGAACCGCGCCAGCGTCGCGGGCGGGGGCTCGATCGTCTTGCTGCTGATCGGGGTCATGTCGCCGCTGGTCGGCTGGCTGGCGGACAAGTACTCGCCGAAGGCGGTGCTGCTGGGAGGAATGGGCACGGGCGCGCTCGCGCTGGCTTTGCTTTCGCTGACGCAATCGCTGGGCGAATATTACGCCTTCTGCATGTTGCTCGGGTTGGGGACATCGGCGGTTTCGATTCTGCCGAATTCTCTGCTGGTGGCGCCGTGGTTCGCCAACCGGCGCGGTCTCGCGGTCGGGTTCGTCAACGCGGGTATCGGGTTGGGAGGAATCGCCCCGCTGGTGGCGACGACGCAGATCCGCGAGCGCGGCGTTTCGGGCGCATTCCTGTATCTGGCGTGCTGCCTGGCGGTTCCGTTTCTTCTGACTCTCGTGATCGTCCCAAAGGCGCCGGCCGCTTCCGAGCGTGAAATCCGCCGCGGCACTGCACGCACGGCCCCCACCGCGCCCCAGTTGCTGCGCATGCCGATGTTTTGGATATTCGGGGTAAGCCTGTTTTTCGCCGCGCATTCCATGCTCGCGATTCAACAGCATCTGGTTTTGTATCTGACGGGCCAAGGAGTGCCGGCGCCGCGCGCGGCGCTGGCGTTGAGCATGGCGATCTGGGCCAGCGCGGCCGGCAAACTGCTGAGCGGGGCCACGGCCGACCGGTTCTCGGCACGGGTTGCCATGATGTTGAGCGTGCTGCATGTCGGGCTGGGAATCGTCGGCGTCCTGACGGTGGCACCGGATTCAAATGCCATCTTGTTGGTAGCGGTTGTCTTCGGCTTCGGCTACGGCGGCATTTTCAACGCTTCGCCGACTATCATTTTTGAATACTTCGGCACCCGCAAAGTCGGCGCGGTGATGGGGCTGCTGCTGGTGTTCTTCGGCTTGGGCACCGCGAGCGGCGGGCTGCTGGCCGGCTACCTCTTCGATCAAACGCACCGGTATGCGGTTCCGTTCAGCCTCGATCTGGTCCTGGCCGCCACCGGATTGCTGCTGCTGTTGGTAAGCGGGCGGCAGACTCGCGCGGTTTCCGTTCCCGCCCTGCAATCGGAGTCCTCCCTGGCCTGAGTCAAAAGGAGCGCAGACACATTTTGATTTTCGAAGGCACCTGCTGGAAGTTTGGTCACAACATCCCGACGGACCTGATCACCCCGACCGCGATCACGTTGCGCAGCATCAACGAAATGGCCAAGCACGTTCTGGAAACGGCCAACCCCGATTTTCCGAAACACGTCAAGCCGGGAGACATCCTGGTGGCGGGGCGCAATTTCGGCTGTTCGTCGGGCCGCGCGATTGCCGCCAAAGCGTTGAAGGCGACCGGCATCAGCGCGATCGTTTGCGAGCTGTTCTCGCGCACGTTCTATCGCAACGGCCACGAAATCGGGCTGCCTTTGCTGGAAGTGCCGGGCGTACACGCGCTGGTCGAAACCGGCGACCGCGTGCGCGTCGACATTCGCGGCGGCTTGATTGAAAACGTTACGTCCGGCAAATCGCTACGCGGCACGCCGCCACCGGAGTTCCTGCTTGAAATGGTGCAGGCCGGCGGCCTCATTCCGCTTCTGAAATCCGGCTCGAAGTTCTTCCAAGTCGGATCATGAGCCTGCTGCTGAGCAATGCAGACGTCGAGCGCGCGCTGACGCCCGAAGACGCGATCTCGGCCACGGAGGCGATTTACCGCGAACTGGCGGAAGGGAAGGCGATCAACCGCCCGCGGAGCCAGACGTATATGCCGGTGGAATCCAAGGAGCACCCGGGTTTCCGCTACCGCTTCAAATCTCAGGAAGGCAGCGGCGTTTCCAGCGGCGTGTGGGCGCTTCGCATCACGTCCGACATGGCGGGCTTCTCGTACACGGCCGGCGTGAAGCGACGGCGGATTCTGCCGGTGGCCACCGGCAATCGCTACTGCGGAATGGTGATTCTCTTCGATATCGAGAAGATCGAGCCGGTCGCCTTCATGCCGGATGGAGTGATTCAGAAGCTGCGCGTGGCCGCGTTGAGCACGGTCGGCGCGAAGTATCTCGCCCCGGCGAAGCCGAAGACACTCGGGCTTTTCGGCAGTGGCTGGCAGGCCGACGCGCACATCGATTTTCTTTGCCACCAGTTCGCTTTCGAGCGCGTGAAGGTGTTCAGCCCGAATCAGGAGCACTGCCGCGAGTTCTGCCGGAAGAAGAGCGCGCAACTGGGGCGCGCGGTCGAAGCTGTGAACACGCCGGAGCGGGCGGTCACTGGCTGCGACGTCGTGCAGGCCGCGACGGCCGCCTGGGACGCGGTGTTCGATGGCCGTCTCGTCGAAGAGGGGATGTACGTCTGTTCGATTGGCGGCTCCGATGCCAGCAACAAGCGCCGTGAGATCGACGACGAAACCATCCGGCGCGCCGACTTGTACGTCGTGCACTCGAAGGAAGTGGCGCGGCTCGATCAATCTCCGGACGTCTGGGAAGTGGCGCAGAAGGGGATCAAGCCCTGGGAGGCCATCCAGGAAGTACAGGATCTGGTGGCGGGAAAGATCGCGGGACGGACCGGCCCGGACCAGATCACCGTATTCAACAACAACACCGGCGCCGGCACGCAGTTCGCCGCCCTGGGGGCCGCCGTGCTCCGCCGCGCCAAGACGATGGGTCTGGGGAAAGAGATTCCGACCGAATGGTTTCTGGAGGACGTATCGCCGTAATGCTCAATCAAGACCGGCTCTCGCAACTGACCGCCCTCATGCACGAGCGCCGCTGGGACCTGCTGCTGCTTTATGGCCACACGTGGCGCAAAGATTTTTTCCGGTGCCTCCTTAACGTGAATTTCTCGGGACCGCACGCCCTGGCCGCCATCGACCGCTCGGGCGAGATGCAGGCGGTTTTGTCGGACCCTTGGGATGCCGAATTGATTCGCGATTGCGCCGCCTCGGCCGATTTCATCGAAGGGATCAAACAACTCGCATCGCGCCGCGGAACGGTGGCGATTGCCGGCATGGAGATGATGGAGGCGCGATTCGTGAGCGCTTTCTCGAGCCCTGTGTCCGCAACGTTCGAGGTCGAGGAAGCGCGCCGCGTCAAAACGGCGCGCGAGATGGAGTTGATGCGCCAGGCTGCCGATCTGGCCGATCGCGGATACCAGCACTTCGCGGACGTGATCGAAGCTGGTATGGCGGAATACGAGCTCGTGGCCGAGGTCGAGGGCTTTCTGAAAAGCAGCGGCGCGGAAGACAACTTCATGCTGATCGCCTCGGGTGGGACCGAGGTCACCGGCATGAAGCCGCCCACCGAGCGCCGCTTTCAATTGGGAGATTCGGTCACGACGGAGCTTACCCCGCAGGTGGACGGCTACTGGGCGCAGATCTGCCGCACGCTGGTGCTGGGCGAACCGAATGCGAAGCAGCGCGAATCGTTTGCGATTTTTTTCGAGGCGCAACAGGCCGCCGTCGATTTTTTGAGGCCCGGGGTGGATATCTCGGATGTGGCGCGGGTGCAGAACGATGTGTTCCGCAAATATGGGTACGGCGAGTACACCGGCCCGAAGTACACGCGTGTGCGCGGGCACGGGCTGGGCCTGCACTGCGATGAGAACCCTTACGTGCTGGAAGACGTGAACTATGTCGTCAAGGAAGGGATGACGTTGATCGCGCATCCGAACACGTATCTGCCGCTCTCCGGTTACATGGTCTTCGGCGATTCACTGGTGGTGACGGCCGGGGGCTGCGAGCCGCTGAACCGCACGGAAAGGAAACTGTTTCAAAAGTGAAGCGAGGCTGGATCACCTGGGATCAGAGGGAACTGCCGCGCGCGGCGTTCGAATCGCGCCTCGACCGCGCGCGCAAACTGCTTGCGCAGCAGGATCTGCACGCACTGGTAGTGTACACGGATGTGTGGCGCTCCAACCGCGTGCGCCGCTTTTCGAATTTCATGCCGTACTGGAACCGCGCGCTGCTGGCGATTCCGCGCGAGAGCGCGCCGGTGCTGCTCTGCGGATTGTCGCCGCGCGTGTATCCGTGGATCAAATCGGTGACGATTCTGGAAGAGATTCTGCCGAGCCCGAACCTCGTCCAGCGTTTGCAGCAATTGCGCGCGGAGCGCAATTGGGAGCGGATCGGCGCACTCGATCTCGCCGGCTTTCCGAATGATCTGTATATGCCGCTGAAGGCAGCGGGCGTCGAAGAGGTCACCGCTACGGATGCGCCGGATGACTGGGAACTGGCAATGTACCGGCGCGCGGCGCAAATGGCGCGCGACGGACTGAAGCACGAAATGTCTTCCGGCGTCGGGCAGCTCGATTTCCAATTTACCGGCCGCCTGGAGAGCCTGTTCCGCCGGGCCGGCGCCGAAGACCTCGTCATTCTTCTCACGAACGGCCGCACGGCGCCCGCTCCGGCGCGTGGCGAGAGGTTAGGAGAGCAGTTCTCGATTGCGCTGGCGCTGGAATACCGGGGCCACTGGGTAAAGATTGTGCGTAATCAAGCCGGGCAGGCGGGCGAGATAACGGGCACCGCGTATACCGAGAACCTCTCCGGAGCGTACCCATATGAATCCGGCGCCGGGCCGGTTTTTGCGGCGCGATGGGAAACGGCGCGCAACGGCCTGCGGCTGTTCCACGGGGATACTTACCGCCGCGGCGCGCATGGGGCCGAGCTCCTATGAACGTGGTCGAGAAGATCCTGGCCAACGCCAGCGGGCGGAAACACGTGTCGCCCGGCGACGTCGTGGTGGCCCAAGTCGACCTGATGGTCATGCACGACATCAGCTCCAACATGGTGATGAAGGTGCTGGAAACCGAGATGGAGAACGCCACCGTCCACGACCCTTCGCGTATCGTCTTAGTCTTCGATCACAATTTTTCGCCGGCGACGCAACTGGCGGCGGAAACGCTGGCGGCAGTGCGCAATTTCGCGGCGCGGCACGGCATCCGTCATGTCCTCGACTCCGGAAGCGGCAGTGTGCATCATGCCGTAATCGAAAGCGGACTGTGGGCGCCGGGCCAGGTGATCATCGGCTGCGATTCCCACACTCCGATCTATGGAGCCCTGGGCGTATTTGCGACTGGAGTGGGCAACAATTCCATGGCCGCGCTGGGCTTCGCTCACAGCAAGGCCTGGTTCCGCGTGCCCGAAACCAAGCAGGTCTACTTTCACGGCAAGACCAGGCCAGGGGTTGGCGCGCGCGATATCGCACAGTACATGGTTGGACGGATGGGCGAGGACGGCGCGGTGTACCAGGCGGTCGAGTATGCCGGCCCCTACATGGAATCGCTTTCCGTCGAAGATCGCATGCTCTACCCGCTCATGTCGATCGATATCGGCGCCAAATGCGGATATATCAATCCCGACGAGAAAACAGTCGAGTTTGGGCGCAGGTTCTCGGGGCGTACTTCTTTCGATCTCCCGCGCAACGATGACGGTATCAGATACAAAGATGTTCTAGATATCGATGTCAGTGACATCGAACCGCAGATTGCCTGCCCGCCGACTGTTGGCAACGTGAAGCCGGTCGAAGAAGTGGCGGGAATCCCGGTTAACGTAGCGGAGATCGGGGGTAGCACGGGCGGACGATTGTGCGACATTCGTCAGGTGGCCGCCGTCTTCCAGGGCCGCAAAGTTCACCCGGGAGTGCGCCTGCAAGTGGTGCCGGCTTCGCGTGGAATCTACCGGGCCGCCTTGCGGGAAGGCCTCATCGAAACCCTCTTCGACGCCGGCGCGAATATCTTTCCGCCCAGCGCCGGCTCGAATCAGGCCTTCAATATGGGGGCGCTCGCGGAAGAGGAAGTGATGGTTTCCAACCAGGCCCGCAATTTTCCCGGCCGCAACGGACACCCGAAGGCCCGCCACTATCTGGGCTCGGCATTGACAGTGGCGGCGGCGGCGCTGAACGGCCGCATCACCGACCCGCGAAGTATCCTGTAAAGCCGGAATCTACGGCTGCGCCAGTTGCGTCTTCAGGTATTCCGCCAGCCCGCCGAGTTGCAGGATCTTCTGCACCGATTCGGGCATCCGCGGAAACAGATGTTCGCGGCCCGCGTGAACGATCTTCCCCGCGCCGAGATCGATCCGGATCTCGTCACCCTCCGCCACTGCTTCGTATAGCGAAGGGCATTCCACAATCGGCAGGCCGTCATTGATGGCGTTTCGATAAAACGTGCGTGCAAACGAACACGCCACCACGGCCTTGATTCCCAGCCCTTGAATGGCAGTGGCGGCCTGTTCGCGCGCGCTGCCGCATCCGAAATTGCGGCCGGCTACCAGAATGTCGAAATGGCGGAGTTTGTCCGGAAAGCCTTCCCCCAGCATTTCGAACGCGTGCTGGCCCAGGCGCTCCTTGTCGATGTAGATCAGGTAGCGGCCGGGAATGATCACATCGGAATTGATGTTGTGGCCGAATTTGTAGATCTTGCCTTGAATGACGGATTCCATCGCTTATTCGAACTCCCGCGGATCGGTGATTACCCCTTTGATGGCCGAAGCCGCCAGGGTAGCCGGGCTGGAAAGATAGATCGACGATTTGCCGCTACCCATCCGTCCAAGAAAATTCCGGTTGGCCGTGGAGAGGCACACTTCGCCATCGGCCAGCATACCGCCGTCGCCGGCGCAGGCGCCGCAACCGGGATTGGTCACCATGCCGCCGGCTTCGAGCAGCGTCTGCAGCACGCCGCTGTTCATGGCTTCGAGCATGATCTTCTTCGATCCCGGTGTGATAATCAGACGGACGCTAGGATGCACACGGCGGCCCTTGAGAATCTTGGCCGCGACCACAAGATCTTCGTATTTGGCATTGGCACAAGAGCCGAGAAATGCCTGATCGATGCGGGTGCCGGCGACTTCGCCAATTGGCTTCGTGTTTTCGACCTCGTGCGGGCAGGCGACCATCGGCTGGAGTTCGCCGAGATCGACCCGGATCTCCTGGCGATAGATGGCATCTTCGTCCGCGTACACCGGATGGTAGCGGCCTTCCGGCAGGCGGCCGCGCAAGTATTCCGCGGTCCGGTCATCGGGCGGCACGAAGACGCACTTAACGCCCATTTCCATCGCGAGATTGGCAACCGTCATACGCTCCGATACGCTCAACCCCGGAATCGAGTCGCCGTAGAACTCAACCGATTGATAGCTGCAGCCGTCGGCTCCCAGCTTGCCGATCAGAAACAGCATCAGGTCCTTCGCATAGACTCCGTGGCCGAAGCGGCCGTTGAGCACGATCTTCACGCTCTCCGGGACTTTCATCCACAGTTTGCCGGTGATCCAGACCGAGGTCACTTCCGTATAGCCGATGCCGGTGCCGAGCGCGCCCAGGCTGCCATAAATGGTGCAATGCGAATCGGTGCCGACGATCAAATCTCCCGGAGCTACATGGCCCGCTTCCATCAACACCAGGTGCGCGATGCCGGCATCCACGTCATAAAATTTTTTCACCCCGTACTCGCGCGCAAAATTGCGCGAGGTCTGCTGGTCAGCCGCGTATTTTTCCGTTTTTGCCGGAGAAATATGATCGAGAACAATCGCCAACCGGTCCGGATCGAAGAGCCTGGTGGCTCCGACTCGCTTCATCACCGCCACCGAACGCCAGGTGGCGGTGTGGCTCATCACCAGATCGGGATACGCTTCGACAATTTCGCCCGGCGCGACGGTGGATTTGCCGGACTTTGCCGATAAGATTTTTTCGGCGATGGTCATCAGTCTCGATCATATCTTAGCGGGCCCGCCCTTTCTCAGAATGCGACTGGGAAACACTTGGCGCGCGGCGAGTGCGTTCTGTCCGGGTGCCGGGAATAAATCCGGGCCGGGACCGGTACAAACGGGATCCACGCATGAACCCAGTCCTGCCGGTGAGACTCATTGGCCCCAAAAGTTCAGGATTTTCGGCGCGAATTGGTACTTTGAGCGCGTTTGCCGCGCGGTCGGCTAGAATGGCTGTCATCATGCCACTCGTAGACCGCGTGCAGCAGGACATGGTGTCGGCCATGAAAAGCCGTGATGAGGCGCGGCTGAGCGCGCTCCGAATGATCAAAGCAGCCCTCATGAAACTCAAGGTGGATTCGCCCAAGCCGGTCGACGAAGCGGCCGAGATGGCCTTGCTCAAATCGCTCATCAAACAGCGCACCGAGGCCGCCGACATGTTTCGCAAGGGTGGGCGTGAGGACCAGGCCGTCAAGGAAGAGGCCGAGCGGGCAATTATTGAAGCCTACCTGCCGGCCGGCGCGACCGATCAGGAGATCGAATCGGCGATCGCGGCCGCGCTGGTCGAGACCGGTGTCACCTCGCTCAAACAGATGGGCGTGGTGATGAAGGCTACCCAGGCGAAACTGGCCGGCAAAACCGTGGACGGTAAAGCCCTGAGCGATAAGGTTCGGGCACGGCTTTCATGAGCGCCGCCAGCGCTTGCCTTGGTATATACTGCTGAATACGCGCGAAGTTTCGATTGAACCCGGAACCGGGTTCGATTCCGCACTCAGGAGGGCACATGCCGCAAGAACCGAAAGACGCGCCTGCGCAGGAAGGCGTCAGCCGCCGCAATCTCTTTGGCGCCGCTTCGTTGGCCACCGCCGGACTCGCCGCCACGTCGCTGTGGACGCGCCAGGCCAGCGCCGCGCCCGCCGAGGAGGAGAAGGGAAAGGGCGAGAAAGGCAAAGTCGAGCCCATCGAGAATTTTAAGTACGACCTGGAAAAGCAGACTCACTGGGTCGGTCCCGGCGGCTCGGCGAAAGAAGCGACCGTCGAAGAGTTTCCGGTGTCGCAGAGCATGGCCGGCGTGTCCATGCGGCTCGATCCCGGCGCGATCCGCGAACTGCACTGGCACGCCCTGGCGGCCGAGTGGGCGTACGTGCTCGAAGGGCGCGTCCGCACCACGGTGATTTCGCCCACCGGGCAGACCGAGGTCGACGATTTCGAAGTCGGCGACACCTGGTATTTCCCCAAGGGACACGGCCACGCGCTGCAAAATCTTGGCCCCGGACCGGCGCATTTCCTGCTGGTTTTCGACAATGGCCACTTCTCCGAGTTCGGAACCTTTGGCGTCTCCGACTGGATTGCGAACACGCCGCCGCACATCGTGGCGCGCAATCTCGGAATTCCCGAATCGGCGCTGGCGCAATTTCCGAAAAAAGAGCTATACATCGGGCCCGGCCGGGTTCCGCCCGCGGTGGAACCCCTGCGCGATAAAGACGTGCAGTGGTTCCAGAGCAGCCATCGATTCCGCATGGACAAGGTGCCGCCGCGCGAGTTTCCCGGCGGCAAGGAATACATGGTCACGGCCAAGGAGTTTCCCATCCAGACTACGCTCACCGCGGTCCATATGGTGATTCAGCCGGGCGGGCTGCGCGAGATGCACTGGCATCCCCACGCCGACGAGTGGCAGTACTATATGAAGGGCCGCTCGCGAGTCAGTGTTTTCGGCTCCCACGGGCGCTCGCGGACTGAGGAATTCGGGCCCGGCCAAGTGGCTTTCATCAAGCAGGGCTACGGGCACTACGTCGAGCAGATCGGCGACGAGCCGACCGAAATTCTGATCCTGTTCAACAGCCCCGAGTATCAGGAGATCTCGTTGTCGAACTGGATGGGCCAGAATCCGATCTCGATGCTCGAGACCAACTTCCCCGGCGTGCCGCGCAACGTGATTGATCGGCTGCCGCTTCGGGAGACCGGGATCTTCGGCAAGCGCGCCTGATAGACTCGACCGGGTTTCCCCCGCGGCCCCGTGCCCTCAATGGTGACCCAGTGATACATTGAGGGCAGCATGACACCTCCAGAGACGGAAAAACGTTTCCGGTCTTACGTCCCGGATAAGACCGATCTGCGGGAGTTCACTTTCCGCGCGGTGATGCTCGGTCTGCTCATGACCGGCGTTCTGGGCGCCGCCAACGCCTATCTCGGTCTCAAAGCGGGGATGACCATTGCCGCCACCTATCCGGCCGCGGTCATCGGGATGGCGCTGCTGCGGCTGATGGGCGGCTCCCTGCTCGAAGAAAACATCGCCCGGACGGTCGGTTCGATCGGCGAATCGGTGGCGGCGGGCGCTGTGTTCACGGTGCCCGCGTTTGTGCTCTCCGGCGCGTGGAAATCGTTCGACACTCCCGAGGCCTACTGGAAATCGACCGTGCTTATGCTGGTCGGCGGCATTCTGGGAATTCTGTTCGTGACGTTGTTGCGCCGCGTGATGGTGGAGGATCCCGAGCTGCCGTACCCCGAATCGGTGGCCGCCTCAGAGATTCATAAGGCCGGCCAGCAGGGAAGCAGGGCGGCCTCGCTCCTGTTCCAGGCGATGGGGTTCGGCGCCGCCCTCTATTTCCTTGGCGCGATGAACCTGTATTCGCAGAGCCGCGATTTCATTGTGCGAATCGGTACGCTCGGCCGCGCGTCGGTGCGGCTGGGCAACAGCGCCAGCGCCCCCGTTTTGAGTGCGGGTGGTGTGACCACCGTTTCCGCGCCCGCCGTCAGCCCGGCGTATCTCGGGGTGGGTTACATCATCGGGCCGCGCTTGGCGGCGCTCAACTTTTCCGGCGGCGTCATCGCCTGGGGGCTGATGGTACCGCTGTTGATTTATTTCCTCGGCCCGCAGCTGCGGGCCACACTGCCGCCGGGCGCCAGCGACGAAGCCTGGGGCGGCCTGAGCGCAGCCGTGTGGCGTTTCATCGTGCGGCCGATTGCGGTCGGGGGAATGCTGGTGGGCGCCTGCTACACGCTGTTCCGCATGCGGGCCAGCCTGCTCAGCGGGATACGGCGCGCCGTCGGGGACTTGAAGAAATCCAGCACGCAGCACGAATCCACGCTGCGCACTGAACGCGATCTCAACGCCAAAGTTGTGTTTGCCGGCTTGTTCGTAACGTTCCTGTGCATGATCGCGTTGTACCTGTACTTCACCGGCGTGGTCGCCGGCGCCGTTGTCGCGGCCATCGTGATGATCATTCTCGGATTCTTCTTTGCCGCCGTTTCCGGGAATCTGGTCGGCCTGATCGGCTCCTCGAATAATCCGGTCTCCGGCCTTACTCTGTGCACGCTCATTGTGGCGGCGTTGCTGATGGTGGCGATCGGGGTGTCGGGGGCTTCCGGGGTAGCGGCCGTCCTGGGCGTCGCGGCGGTGGTGTGCGTCTCCTCGGCGGTTGCCGGCGAGATGCTGCAGGATCTCAAGGTCGGCCACATTCTCGGCGGCACGCCGAAATTCATGCAGATTGGCGACATTCTGGGCATCCTCGTGGCTAGCGCGGTCCTCTATTTCCCGCTTCTGTGGCTGCACTTGGCCAACATCAAAAGCGGCGGCGTCGGTTTTGGCGATCCCAAGCTCTCGGCTCCGCAAGCCGGCCTAATGGCGGCGCTCGCACAAGGCATCGTGGGCGGCAACATGGCGTGGCCGCTGGTGGTGGTTGGCATCTTCATGGGGTTCGCGCTCATCATGGTGCAGGTGCGCAGCCCGATGTTGTTTGCGGTCGGCATGTATCTACCGCTCGAGACCACGTTCGCGATTTTCGTGGGCGGCGTGATCCGGTGGGCTACCGACGCATGGCGCGACCGCCGCGGCCTCAACGATGCGCAAAAGGCTCGCGTCGAGAATGCAGGCGTTTTGACGGCGTCCGGCCTGATCGCCGGAGAAGCGCTAACCGGACTTTTGATCGCCTTGTTCGTCCTCCGCGATATCCGGCTTCCGTCGATCTTCCACGACCCTCCAGTATGGTTCGGCTTCGTCGTGCTCGCCATCCTGGCGATTTACATGATTCGCGTGCCTCTGGCGAACGCCGGAAGCCCGGACGAGCCGGCACCCCCGGTCGCGATGATGTAATCCGGCGCCGCTTCGACGTCTGGAAATAACCTGAGCTTCTTAGCTTCTGTTAGTCATATCTGGATATCAGAGTTCGTCGGATATCTCGGTACCCTCCTCATAGTTGGATAGCTTGAGAGTCCTGCGTTAGTACCAGTACTCTGCCAACAAGGGCGCAGAGAACACGCAGTTCGTAGCACGCTGTTACTAACTTGAGTGGAACGCCACGGGGAGGCGATGATGAAGACCTTTGTCGTTGTCGGGTTCACGCTGGGAATCGCGGCCGGGCCTGTATTCGCGGATTCTTTGGCTCTGGTGACGTCCGATGCCGCCGGCTTCGTCACGGGGGCCCAGGCAGCCTTGCAGGCAACCGGGAAATTCAGCGCTGTAGACATCATTGACGTGCGGACGACAACCCCGTCCCTGAGCGCGTTGAGCGGTTATACCGATATTCTTGCCTGGACCAATCTCTTTCCCGCGGATGGTACGGCACTTGGGAACGTGCTGGCTGATTTTTACGATCTCGGCGGCAAGCACGTCACGATTGCGACCTACGCGCTGACCAATCCCGGCGGAATCAGCGGGCGCATCGCCACCGGTTCCTACAGCGCGCTGGTAGATACCGGGAATTTCGCGAATCCCAGCGGTACGTTGGCCCCCGCGGCGATCAACGATCCCGTGTTTGCAGGCGTCAATCTGACGGCGCTCACGTACTATCACGACTCGGGTTTTGCGAATGCAACCCTAGGCGCCGGCGCCAATCTTCTGGCCACCGATGGAAACGGCATTTACATGATCGCTCGCAGCGCCAACGGGGTTGTGAATATCAACCTCTATCCTGGGCTCGGCGCAGGTTCTGGAAGCAATGAAAACAACAGCGAGTTCTATAAGCTCGTGGCCAACACGTTTGCATCGCCGTCCGCGGCCTGCATCAATGGTCTGACTGCGGCGCCTACAGCGAACGGCCAGATTCAACTCGCGTGGCCGCTCGCCGGCGCCAGCCACTACAACGTCTACCGTGGCGCCGCGTCGGGTGGGCCTTATGGCTTGATTGGCGCGACGAATTCCAGCACGTCTACCTATACGGATGGCTCGGTGACCATCGGAACCACTTATTTCTACGTCGTTCGCGAGGTGAATGGCTCGAATATCGAGACCTGCCAGTCCAATGAAGCCCATGCGACCGCAACTGGAGATTCCTTTCCACCCACTACGACGCTCACTGCGTTGCCTGCCCCGAACGCCAAGGGATGGAACAATTCCAACGTTACAATTACACTCAGTGCGGTAGATAACCCCGGCGGCAGCGGCGTCCAGCAGATCAGCGTTACATTGAGCGGCGCGCAAACGGGAACTACCACGGTGCCGGGAACATCGGCTACGATCTCGATCACCACCGAGGGCGTGACAACCATCACCTATTTCAGCACCGATAAAGCCGGGAACGCGGAAACGCCCAAGACCCTCCAGATCATGCTCGACAAAACGCCCCCCGCCGCGAGCGCGTCGGCCAACCCGCAGCCGAACGCCGGCGGCTGGAACGATACGGACGTGACGGTGTCGTTCAGCGGATCTGACAGCCTGTCGGGCGTGGCATCCTGCACCGCGCCGGTGACCCTCACAAATAACGGTGCCGGACAAACGGTAAAGGGAACCTGCTCCGATATCGCCGGCAACATCAGCGCGCCGGTAAGCAGAACCGTCAATATCGATAAAGCACCGGTTGTGATCGACGGCATTCCGGCGCCGGGCAGCTGTGTCCTGTGGTCGCCCGATAACAAGCTGGTACATGCCGCCACCTTGTCGGTAAAGAGTCGGAATGCGACGGCGTTTGATGTCACTGCTGTCAGCAATGAGCCTCTGGATCCACGACGGCCCGACATCGTGATCACCGGCACCGGTCTTGAACCGCGCGATGTGGAGCTACGGGCGCAGCGCTCGGGAGAAAAGTCCGACCGGGTGTACACCATTACTGCCAAGGCCACCAATTGGGCTGGGAACACAACGGTAAAGACCTTCACGTGCACAGTGCCTCACGACCGGCGTTTCGATTCAGCTCAAGGCGGCCAGCAGTCCGGCAGCGGGCGCAATTAGTCGAGGTCGTTATTTGCGACGGCGGCACTTACAAGACCCGGTAAATTCCCCGATTAGATAGCGCCCGCTCCGGCGTGCCTCGGGGAACCACCCAGGGCTCATAGCCGGCGTTAGCCATATCTCGACATCAGGACATTCATGATGCATCAGTACCCTCCTCATACTCGGATAGCTTGAGGGTCTGCGTTAGTACCGGTACCCTACCAACGTGGATGCGGGAAAGGCGCAATCGGGAACACGCCGCTCCTGACGAACTTCAATACCAACCGGGAGGCCATGATGAAAGCCGTCAGTCACCTTGGACTCGCTCTCGCACTTGCTGCCGGGACGGTACATGCGGATTCTCTCGCGCTCGTTGCGGCCGATAGCAGTGCTAACGAAACCGCTGCGCAACAGGCATTGGTCAAAACGGCAAAGTTTACGTCTGTTGACATCTTTGATACACAGAGCAGTATTCCCACGCTCGCCGCGCTCAGCACTTACACGCACGTGCTGGCCTGGACCGCTGCCGCTCCCGCGGACCGCGTCGCCTTGGGAAATCTCCTGGCCGACTTTTACGATCTCGGGGGAAAGCATCTGACGGTTGCCACCTACGGCTTCAGCACGATTCAGCCGGTTGCGCCTTTCTTTCTGCCTGATCCCGAGATTCAGGGCCGCGTTGCCGCTCCTCCGTATGCCGCCTTTACGAACCTGGGCATTGTCGGCGACGTGAGCGGCGCCTTGGTGGCGGCCGTCCCCAGTGATGCCGTCTTTGCTGGAATCGATCTAAGTGCCGTCTTCTATGCCGAGAACCAGTATTTCGCGCACCCGGGTTTAGCCACGGGCGCGACTCTGCTCGCTGCCGACGGCGCCGGCCCCACGTCGGTGGCCATGATCGCGCGCAGCCAGAACGGAGTCATCAACGTGAATTTTTATCCCGGCGGTCCGCAAGGTTCCACCGCTGGAAACAACAGCCCGGCGCTGTTCGACCTGATCACCAACACCTTCCCGGCGGGCCAAATTGTGAAGGACACCGTTCCTCCCGCCACGACTTCCAGCATTCAGCCCGCTCCCAATGCCAAGGGATGGAATAACGCGGATGTCACCGTCGTTCTGACTGCCTCCGACAACGCCGGCGGAAGCGGAGTGAAGCAAATCAGCATCGCGCTGGCCGGCGCGCAGACAGGAAACAACGTCGTTGCCGGCAATACGGCGCCGGTCTCCGTTACTGCCGAAGGAAGCACGGCTCTCACTTACTTCAGCACGGATAATGCGGGCAACGTCGAATCAGCAAAGAACCTGAGCGTGCTTTTGGATAAGACTCCGCCCTCCGTGACCGCGTCGCTGAACCCGCTCCCGGATGCCAGCGGTAAAAACACCACACCGGTGACCGTCACTTTCACGGGAACCGATACACTGTCCGGCATCGCCTCCTGTACCCCACCAGTCACGCTGACAGCCAGCGGCACCGCGAAGGGGACTTGTACGGATAACGCGGGTAACAGCACCTCGGCCAGCAAAATCGTTACGATTGTGGCGGCTCCCCCCGGGGGATCCGGCACTGATCCTGCCGGCCCGTTGATCCGCGGCATCCCCTCTGCGTGCGTCTTGCATCCCGCCGGCGACGAACTCGTGCCCGCCGCCGCTTTGTCCGTGGATGCCACCAAGACCATAAGCTTCGACGTGACCGCCTCCAGCAACCAGCCGCCCGCGAACGGCAAAAAGGACATTGTGATCCTCGGAACCGGACTCCATCCCCGCCTGGTTTTGTTGCGCGCCGAGCGCCCGTCGAACGGCACGGACCGGATCTACACCGTTACCGCCAAGGCTACGGGAACATCCGGGCAGACCACCGTGTCCAGCTTCACTTGCACGGTGGCGCGTGCCAATGTCGACAGTGGTCACGGCCAAGGCGGCGATGATCGCGCCGATCAGGACAGCGACCACGATGGCCCACACGATCACAGCCATCGCTAGACAATCCTGATGAGCGATCGCGTTCTCACAGTCCTTCAGGCCTGATTATCGTTATAATGGAGTCGCGTCCGAGGAGGACGCTTCACGATGTTTTGGGTGATCTTGTTGTGGGCGCAGAGCGCTGCCCAGCAGCAGGTGGAGCGCGGCCATGCTCTCTTCCTCGAGAACTCGCGCGGGTGTGCCACCTGCCATGCATTAAAAGGGCAGGGGACCGCGATCGGCCCGGACCTCTCGGCCATGGGACGGCTGAGCCCGCAAGCCATCGTGACTGCCGTCCGCTCGTCGGTCACTCAATACGTGCAGGAGGTGAAGCTCAAATCCGGAAGTTCTTTCCCCGGTATGCCCGCCGGCGAGGAGGAAAAAGCTGTCCGTTTCTACGATGTCTCAAAGACGCCGCCCGAGCTGCACACGGTGGATCGCTCGGATTTGCTGAGTGTTGCCACTCAGGATAAGTGGAAGCACCCGCCGTCCATTTCCGGATACACCTCCGCGCAATTGGCAGACATCATTGCCTATCTCCGGTTCGCTGTCACGGGGGCGGCCAAAGCCGTGGATCCTGCCGATCTGGAGTAGCTGGTCTCCCGGTCGCGGGCGGAACGCGCGGTCGTACACTAGAGGAAATGTCCTCGGCCGCGATTCTGGTGCGCGATCTCAGAAAGTCCTATGGGTCGGTTGCCGCTGTCAATGGCGTCGATCTGGAAGTCCCGCGCGGCTCTTTTTTCGGATTCCTCGGCCCCAACGGAGCCGGCAAATCAACCACGATTCGGATCCTGACGGGCCTCATTCCCGCGGACAGCGGCACGGTGGAGATCTTAGGGCTGCGCCTGCCCGAAGATGAGATCGAAATCAAGAAGCGCATCGGGCTCGTGCCGGACGAATCGCTTCTGTTTGACCGGCTCACCGGCGCGGAGTTCCTGGAATTCGTCGGCCGCATGTATGGACTCGATCGGCCCACTGCCGTCGAGCGCGCCGGCGGTCTGCTGGACCTGCTCGAGCTCGCCAACGACCGCAAAATCATCGGCGAATACTCCAAGGGCATGCGCAAGCGCGTCGCCATGGCGGCCGCACTGATTCACAACCCCGAGCTCTTTCTGATGGACGAGCCGTTTGAAGGCGTGGACGCGGTAGGCGCGCGCCTCATGAAAGATATCCTGATTGACCAGGTCCGCCGCGGCGCCACCGTGTTCCTTACGTCCCATGTCCTGGAGGTGGTCGAGCGCCTGTGCGACCGCATTGCCATTATCAATCACGGCACAATTGTCACTTGCGGCAGCATCGAGGAGCTTCGCTCGGGCGGGGAGTCCCTCGAAGACGCCTTCGTCCGCGTAGTCGGAGCCGAACGCCAGCTTGAGAGGCTCGACTGGCTATGATCCGGGCCATCGTTCGCGCGCAACTCTTGAGCATGCGGCTGGTGGCGCATCGCGGCTTCGCCTTCAGCCTGATCACCGGTCTCATCTGGTACGCGTTTTGGTGCTTTCTTGCGTTTTTAATCGAGGCTTTGGCCGTTCAGTCTGATGCCGCCACGCTCAGGTCCTGGATTCCGGCCGGTTTGCTGTTGGTGGCGTTGTATTGGCAGGTTGTCCCCATCGTGTCCGCCAGCATGGGGTCGGGACTGGACATGCGGAAGCTTTTGATCTACCCGGTGCCGCATCGCAAGCTGTTCGCCGTCGAGACGCTGCTGCGGCTGGCCACAGCCTTCGAAATGGTCCTGGTCCTGGCCGGCGGCCTCATCGGGCTGCTGCGCAATCCCGCCGCGGGAGGCTTTCGCGCTGCGCCCCGGATCCTGCTCCTCATACTGATTTTCGTGCTGTTTAACCTGTTTCTGGCTTCGGGGCTGCGCAGCTTGTTGGAACGGTTGCTGTCGCGGAGGCGGCTGCGCGAGGTCCTGGTGTTCTTGTTGCTGATCGGTTTGACGGTACCGCGCCTGCTGTTCGAAACCGGTATCGGTGTTGGCGTCGGCGGGTTTCAGCGTTTTGAGGTGCTGCTGCGTTTTCCGGCCCTGCCGTGGGCTATCATCGGCCAGGCGATTTTCGGACGATCGCTGCTGCTCGCGGTGGCCGTTGTCTCCGGTTGGACCTTGGTGGCCGCCTGGTTCGGCCGCGCTCAATTCGAACGCAATCTGCGCTACGATGCCGTCGCCGCACAGGCGACGCCGCTCGGTCCCGAACCGGCCCGGAGCGATTCCTGGAGCGAGCGCTTTTACCGCCTTCCGTCTCTGTTGCTGCGCGACCCCTTGGCCGGCATCGTCGAAAAAGAACTGCGCTCGCTCTCCCGCACCCCGCGGTTCCGCATGGTGTTCGTGATGGGCTTCTCCTTCGGCGTGATGGTGTGGCTTCCCCTCATCCTTGGCCGCGGCGCGGATCCCGATAGCGCGCTCGAACACAATTTTCTGGTGGTTGTCTCGGTGTATGCGCTGACCTTACTCGGCCAGGTTACGTACTGGAACTGTTTCGGATTCGACCGCTCCGCGGTCCAGTTCTATTTCGCCGCGCCGCTGCCCGTTTTCCAGACGCTGCTCGGCAAAAACCTGGCTTCGCTCATCTTTGTCTACCTGGAAGTCTTGATTCTGATTGTCATCACGCTGCTGCTGCGCGTGGGGGTCGGTTTTGCGCAGGTTGCCGAAGCTGTGGTTGTGGTCGGAGTGTGCTCGCTCTATATGATGGCATTCGGCAACATCAGCTCGGTGCAATATCCGCGCGCGCTCGCGCCGGAGCGGGTTTCGCAAGGCGGCGCATCCAGCCGGTTTCAGGCTTTGGTTTTCGTCCTGTATCCCATCGCGCTGCTGCCGGTCTTTCTCGCGTACGTCGGGCGGTATGCCTTCGACAGCGAGACCGCCTTCGCCCTCATCCTGGCCTTCGCCGCGGCACTGGGCGGGATTCTGTACTGGCTGGGTATGGAATCGGCTCTGAAAGGGATTGCCACCGGGCGGGAGCGGATCCTGGCCGATCTCTCGCGGGGCGAAGGCCCGGTGGCGTCCTTGTGACCCTTACTGCTTCTTCTTCATGACGTCCACGAGTTCCTGCACCGCCGCCGCGCTCTTTTTCAGCAGCGCGTGTTCTTCCGCGGTCAGCTTGACCTCGTAGATCTGCTCGATGCCGCGCGCCCCAAGCTTTACCGGCACGCCGACGAACAGGCCGTTGATTCCGTACTCGCCTTCCAGGTAGGCCGCGCACGGCAGGACCTTCTTCTTATCCTTGAGGATCGATTCCGCCATCTCCACGGCCGCGGCCGACGGGGCGTAGTAGGCGCTTCCGGTCTTCAGATATTTCACGATTTCCGCGCCGCCATTGCGGGTCCGGTCGACGATCGCGTCGATCTTGGCCTGGTCCATCAACTCCGTCAGCGGGATGCCGGAAACGTTGCTCAGCCGAACCAGAGGCACCATCGTGTCCCCGTGGCCTCCCATCACCACGCCCGTGACGTTCTCCACCGAGACCTTCAACTCCATCGCGATGAAGGTGCGGAAGCGCGCGCTGTCCAGCACGCCGGCCATCCCGACCACCCGGTTTTTGCTGAACTTCGACACCCAGTATGCCGCCTGCGTCATGGCGTCGAGGGGGTTCGTCACCACGATGATGATGCAATTCGGCGAGTACTTCACGACTTGCTCGGTCGCGGTGCGCACCACGTCGTAATTCGCCATCAGCAGGTCGTCGCGGCTCATTCCGGGCTTCCGCGGAAATCCAGCCGTGATGATCACCAGGTCGGAGCTGGCCGTGGGCTCGTAATCATTCGCCCCCGTAATGACGCAATCGTATCCCTGCACCGGCCCCGATTGATACAAGTCCAGCCCCTTGCCCTGGGGCACGCCTTCGACGACGTCCACCAGGACCACGTCCGCCAGTTCCTTTTCGACGATGCGCAGCGCGCAATTTGCGCCGACATTACCGGCGCCGACAACCGTAACTTTCTTTCGCAAGAGAAAACGCTCCTTTGAGTTGGGGAAAAACGGAAAGTTGATTATATCGTGGGGCAGCGTGTCACGCTGCCGCGGGCTGGCAGGCGGCGCGGGGTCACCGGCTTAGGCTCGCAACCAGGTGCGAGTGCCCGTACTCCCGCGCCAGATCGAGCGCGGTGCGCCCATCTTTGGTCCGGACATCCGGCCGCGCGCCCGATTTCAACAGCAATTCGACCATTGCCGGATCTCCAAAGTCGATCGATGCCGCATAGAGCAGCGGCGTCATTCCGAGCTTGTCCACATGGTTCACGTCGGCGCCGCGCTCGATCAACAGGCGGGCCTCTTCGACCTGATTGCCAAGGGCCGCGCGGCCGAGAGCGGTGATGCCGCTGCCGTCGGTCTGGTCCACCGCCGCGCCCAAATCCAGCAGCGCGCGCAATACGGTCAGGTTTCCGAACCGCGCGGCGCCCATCAGGGCGGTCGTCGGCGATGTGCCGATCAGAACCATCGGTTCGTCCATCCGGGCCCCTGCGTCGCGCAGCGTCCCGAGAATCGCGGCATTTCCGGCGTATGCCGCCAGGAAAAACGGATTGGCGTTGAACAGGGGCGGCTTCTCGCCCGCTGCGGGCCGCACGCCGGCGCCTCGCGCGAGCAACAGCCGGATCGCCGCCGTCGATTCCCGGTACTGCGCCGCTACCATCAGCGCCGGATATCCCGTCTTGGCCCTTGCATTGACCTTAGCGCCGTGATCCAGCAGCAGCTTCATCTTCTCTGTATCCGGAGCCGCCATCATCAAGGCGGTCGTCCCGCCCGGAGTGGCCGAGTTCGCGTCGAACCCGTGATCGAGCAGCCGCTTTAGATCCTCCGGGCTCCCGAACAACACCGTTTCCACCCACGGCTCCACGTGGGCCGGCTCGGCCTCGCGCAGATCGAAAGGTGACGTCACGTGCTGCACGACACCCAGCGGCCGCACCAGCGCCATGACCGCCCAACTCGCCGCGGTCGCCGACAAAAACTGGTCGTGCCCGTACGGAAATCCCGTGTCGAAATACGGCGGGCTGACCGGCGCCGGCGGATGCAGCCGCGACGCCACATGCCATGACCCGTCCGCTGCCTGCGTTTTCAGCAGAAACTCGAGCCCGCGGCGGTACGCGGGATCGTCGAAGGACAGGCCGCCGGCCTCGTTCAACGCCACCAAGGCCTCTCCCGTCGAGTACGCGTCGCTGGCCCGCCCGTCGAGCGAACTCCACCCGCCGTCTGCCTGCTGCGTTTCAACGAGTGCCCGGCCGAGCGAATGCAGCGTCGCCTCGTCCGCGCCCGCCCAGTGCAACCCGAGCAACTGATACGTCCGCTCTTCGGTGTCGCGCGGCCGATGCTCCCTCAGCCATTGGCGCGCCAACGCAATGTGGCCCGCCGCATTCTGCCTCTGGCTCGGATGACTGTATAACTGCACCGCGCGCAACGCGAGCGCCGTCTGGGTGAACCGGCTGTATGAGGACGGCGGCCGCTGATGGAAGCTGTCCCAGTGCCCATCCGGATCCTGCCGCGCGGCCAGCAATCGCGCATGCACCGCGGTCGCCAGGTTTGGCTGGACTCCGGCCGCGTAGGCCGCCACCATCCGGTACGCGTCGTCCATGGCCGGTTCGATGACATAGTTGTATTGAATCGCCCGATCCAGATCCGAGAAATCGAACGCCTTCACCGCGTCATGATGCGCGATGCCCTCGTCGAACGCGATGCCGTGCTCCCAGGCATTGAGGTATGCCAGCGCCGGCTGATATTGATGGTGGCAGGACGCGCAGGTCTGCCGTCCGTACCATCCCTTCTGGCTTTGCTGAAAGAGCGCCAGTGCGCGCGTAGCGGAATCCCGCAGCCGCTCCCGGTACGCATCCGCCCCCCAAAGGGAGGACACGATACACAGCACGCTCATGGCAAGCCGCATCATGTCAGATTGTATCAATGACATCGCCGAAGACGGCCGGCGACAGCCGTTTCCCCGCGGCTTCTGCCGCCTCCGCGACCGAAGCGCAGCCGCCTTTTCGGTCTTCTCCGCGTCTCCGCGGTGAATCACGCCGCCGCTTCGCGAGCGTTGAACTTCACCGAGACCAGGCGCGAGACACCCGGCTCCTGCATGGTCACTCCGTACAGCGCCTGCGCCGCTTCCATGGTCCGCTTGGAGTGCGTAATCATGATGAACTGCGTCTGGTGCGACATCTCCTGCAGCATTTTCACCAGGCGGCCGATGTTGGCTTCGTCCAGCGGCGCGTCCACCTCGTCCATCACGCAGAACGGGCTCGGCTGATATTTGAAGATCGCCATCAGCAGCGCCACGGCCGATAAGGCCTTCTCGCCCCCCGAAAGCAGCAGCACGTTCTGCAGCCGCTTGCCAGGAGGCGAGCAGATGATGTCGATGCCGGATTCGTTCGCGTTTTCCTGGTCTGTGAGCCGCATCTCGCCCGTGCCGCCGCCAAACAGCGTTTGGAAAGTGGTCCGGAAATTCGCGTTGATGGTCTCGAACGCTTCCGTGAACTTCTGTTTCGAGACTTCGTCGATTTCCTGAATAGCCGTTTCGGTGTCGCGGATCGAATCAATCAGGTCCTGCCGCTGCGCGCTCAGGAAATCGTGCCGCTGCTGCGCCTCCTGGAACTCTTCCATCGCGGCGGGATTCACCGCGCCCAGCGCCTCGATCTTGTTGCGGACTTCCAGCGCCGCCTGCTCGGCTTCCGCGATTGCGTCCGCATCCGGCACCGGCGCATCCTCGGGCGCCAGTTCCGCCACCGCGCAATTCAGCTCCTTGCGGCTGGTCTCGTCGAGGTACTTCAGCTCCGCCTCTTTCCGCACCAGCTCCACTTCGATGTGCGACCGTTTCTCCTGCGTCTCCTGCACGCTGCCGCGGAGGCCTTTGAGCTCCTCCTCGGCGGTGCGGAGCATCTCGCGCCGGTACGCCTCCTCGGAAGCCATTTCGTTCACGAGGCCTTCCAGCTCGACGATTTCTTCGGCCAAGGCCGCGGCTCTCTGGCTCAGCTCGACGTTGTCGGCCAGCAGTCGCGCCCGCTGCTCGCCCAGCCGGTCGGCCTCCGCCGCCACCGCATTCCGCCGGTTGTTCATTTCCCGGAACTGTTGCTCCATGCGCGCCAGGCCGCTGCGCTCGGCCCGATCGCGCTCTTCCAGCCCCGCCAGCCCCGCCCGCACCGCCGCGTGCTCTTCGCCGATATGGGCCGCCTCGGCCTGGAGTTTCTCCAGTTCCTGCTGCTCGGTCTCCTGGGCCGCCTCGCGTTCGGCCTTCAACCGTTCTTTTTCTTCCACGGCGGCCTCGGCCCTTTGTTTCTGCTCGGCCGATTTTTCGGCATCGCGCCGCAGCCGGTCCAGCTCCAGCCGCGCCACCGAGACCCGCGAATTCGCCCGCGACAGATCTTCGCCGAGTTTGCGCATCTCATGATCCAGCGCGACCCGGTCTTTTTCCCGCGCCTGCTGCAGCCCCCGCAGCCGCTCCAGCTCGCTCTCCAGCCCGCTGATCTCGCGCCCGAGGTTCTCCACCTCGGCGACTTTGGCTTGCAAGGCGGCTTCTTTCCCCTGCAGCGCCGCCATCAACTCGCGCGCCTCGCGCTTCATCGCCAGCGGGCCCGCCCCGCTTTTGCGCCCGCCCGTGACGGTGTGTCCGTGATAGCAGACCCCGTCCGGCAACAGGAAGTAGAGATGCGGGTACGCCACCGCCAGCCGCTGCGCCGCCGCGCGGTCCTCCGCCAGGAAACACAGCGATACCCGCGGCAGCAGGTCTACCGCGCGATCCCGGAAGCCATTCGTCAGCCGTAGCGAATCGCTGAGCCGCGCTGCAATCCCGGTGGCCGGCCCGATCGCCGGTTCGGGCAACTGCCGCGTGCCGCTCCCGTTCGACTCCGGATGCACCAGGAACGTGGCCCTCCCATCCGTCTCGGCCCGCAGGAAATCCAGCCCCCGCTCGGCCTGCTGCCAGTTCTCGACCACCACGTATTCGAGTTCTTCGTGCAAAAATTCTTCGGCCGGTTTCTCGAACTGCGGATCCACATCCACGTAATCCGCCAGCACGCCCATCAGCTTCAGTTCATCCGACGGTTTGGTTTCGAGCGAAGCGAACAGCCGCTTCACCGACTCCGCCGTATAGCTGCGATGCGCGAGCACCTGTTCGAGCGACTCCTTCCTGGCTCGCACCGCCGATACTTCGCTCTTCAGCGATTCGATCTCCTGCCGCAGTTCCTGCGCGGATCGCTTGCGTCCCGCCAGGTCCTGCTCCACCTGCGCGCGCTCGGAAGCAACCGTCTCCAGTTCCAACTGGCGCTGCGCCATGGTCTCGGAAAGCTGCCGGCTGGCCGCTTCCAGCCGCTGGATCTCGCTCTCGGCCGTCTGCTCTTCGCGCTGCGCCCGGGCGGTCTCGCGTTCGATTGCCGCCAGATACTCCTGCACCTGCGCCAGCTGATTGCGGAGCGTCGAGGCTTCGCCCAGCAGCCGCAGGATCACCTGCCGTCCCGATTCCAACGCCTGCTCGCGCTGCCGGATGCGTCCTTGCAGCGCCTCCCGCTGCTGGTTGATCTCCAGCATCCGGCTGCGTGTCTGCGCGATCTCCGCTTCGAGCTGTTCGACAGCTGCCTTGTGGACGGCGATTTCGCCGTCGAGTGTTTCGATCCGCGCCCCCAGTTCCTGGGTCTCCCGCTCCGCCTGCGCGATCCGCTCTTCCATGGCGCCGCTTTCGCGCACCTGGGCTTCCAGGCGCCCGCGCGTCCGCTCGGCGTCCACGTTCTTCTCCGAAAGCTGCTGCCGCGCCGCCGTCAGGCGCTGCTCCAGTTGGTAGCACGCCGCCCGTTCCTGCTCGTAGGTCTGCTCGCGCTCCGCCACTTGGTGAGTGAGCGCTTTCAAGTCGGAAGAGGTCAGGTTGAGCTCGATCGCCGTTTTCGCGGCATCCCGCTCCAGTAGCCGGAACTTCCCGGAAAGCACCACCCGCAGCCGGCCTTGCAGTTCCTCCTGTAATTCCGCGAAGCGCCGCGCCTTCGAAGCCTGCCGCTTCAGCGAATTCACCTGCCGGGTGACTTCTTCCAGGATGTCGTAAACGCGGGCCAGATTTTGCTTGGCGCTCTCCAGCTTGGCTTCGGCTAGCCGCTTCTTGGTCTTGAATTTGGTGATTCCGGCGGCTTCTTCGATGATCGCGCGCCGGTCCTGCGGTTTCGAACTCAGGATCTGCCCGATGCGCCCCTGCTCGATAATGGCGTAGCTCTCCGGCCCCAGCCCCGTCCCCATGAAAATGTCCTGGATATCCCGGAGCCGCGCGACGTGTCCGTCGATCAGGTATTCGCTTTCCCCCGACCGGAACAGCCGCCGCGTAATGGTCACCTCGCCCCGCCGCGCCGGCTGGCCTTCCTCCACCGCCTGGAGTTTGTGGCTATCGTGGTGCACCTCGGGATCCACCAGGGTCATCGTGACCGCCGCCATGCCCACCGGCTTTCGATCGCGCGTGCCGCCGAAGATCACGTCTTCCATCCGGGTGCCGCGCAGGCTTTTGGCCGATTGTTCGCCCAGGACCCAGCTGATGGCGTCGCTGATGTTCGACTTGCCGCAGCCGTTGGGCCCGACAATCGCCGCGATGCCGTCGCCGTTGAAGCGCAGCTCCGTGCGGTCGCAAAAGGACTTAAAGCCTTGAAGTTCTACGCGTTTGAGTCTCAGCAATCGGTTACCTCGCTGGCTTCCGGGGGATCGTAACTATACTAAACGCGCGGCCTGCAAAAGTAAAGCATATCCACCACACCTAATAGTACGACTTTCGGCCGATCCCCTTTATCTAGGGTGGTGCAGGGAAGGCCATCGCGGGGCCCGCTTCTCGCGAAACGCCTGCAGACCTTCCTCAAAATCTTTGCTTTCAAATACTTCATCGCGGATTCGCCGGGCGATCTCGCCCGCCGTCTTCCAGTCTCTGCCCCGCACTTCCTGCACGAACGTCAGCCCGCTGCGAATGGCTGTCGGCGATGACTCCGCCAGCGCGCGCGCCACTTCCAGAGCGCGGTTTTCGGCATGCTCGGTCACTTCATGAACCAGACCGATTTCCCGCGCCTCGGACGCCGTGAAGATCCGGCCGGTCAGCGCCAGTTCCACCGTCCGGCGTTCTCCGATGGCGGCCGTCATGGCCCGGAACACCAGAAACGGCCACAGCCCGAGCCGGATCTCCGTCAAGCCGAACGCCGCATCCATCCGCGCGATGACGATATGGCAGTTCGCCACCAGCCCGGTTCCGCCGGCTAGAGCGGCGTTCTGTACCGCCGCGACCAGCGGTTTCCCCAGCCGCGGGCCGAGAGTAAACAGCTGCTCCTGGACGCTGGTAATCTCATCGGTTGAGCCCTCCGAAACCTCGCTCAAATCCATGCCGGCGCAGAAACACTTGCCGTTGCCGGTCAGCAGAATCGCGCCGAGGGAGGGATCGCGGTCACCCGCTTCGATGTGGTGCACCAATTCCCGGCAAAGCGCCACATTGAGGGCGTTGCGCTTCTCCGGACGGTTGAGAGCAATGCAAAGGAGACGGCCTTCCCGACGGATCTCTAAGAGGTCGCTCATGGAAGGATGCCGGAAGGTATGCCGCCGCGGCGTGCGGAGCTCACGCCGAGACGAAACGATTATAGCTCTTCCGGCACTTCAATTTCCAGCCGTAACAGCGCGGCCCCGAAGGTCTTTCCCTGCGCGTCGGTTCGCAGCGAGAGCGTCCCGCCGCCCCCCAGCGCGCCATGCAGCAGGAAATTCAAGGCTCCCAGATTGGGCAATTCGTAGCGTTCCACGCCGCCTGCGACGAGTTCGCCGAAGTGCCGCTTGACCCGCTCCGCGGTTAGTTCCCGAACCAGGATGGGATAGAAGCGCTCCTCCCAGGCGATCACCCCGATATTGCAGGTATCGCCTTTGTCTCCCGATCGCGTGTGCGCCAGCCGTGACAGCGGAACTCTCATGTTCTGCTATTGTCCGCGCTTGCCGGGATCCGCCGCAACTTAGCGGCCTCGGTTTGGCTAACTCCAGGGCTGAGCACCAAGGAGACTATTCTATGGCGAATGAACGCGATTCCCGAGGGCCGGTTGCCTCTCGAAGACACAAAGTGCCGCTCATTCGCTTGATAGCCAGCGTTGGAGGTCTCCGCCGACTAAATGCTTGCGAGAGCACGAAAGATCTGATATTCATTGTTTTTTCAAACGATTTCAAATGCCAGATTTCGCGCTGCTGCGGGGAGCATGGGTCGGCACTGCGACCGCCGCCGGTACCGCGGCTCCTGAATGGCCGCAGAAGGGCTTCGCAATCGAAGGCGACTTCTCTGGAATCCAGAAGTTTGTCTTAAGACCTGTGCCCGGAGCCGGTGGGGCAGCTCGGCGTCTGCGGGCTCGCTCGTTCCGGGTGTTGGCGCTCACCAGGCTGGTGGCTCACTACGTTGAGCAAGCATTTTCCGATGCCGGAGCGCGGCTTTTCTACTCCGCTGGGGGACGGTTTCTGGTCGTGGCACGGACTTGTTCCGATGGCCAGTCGCGGCTCGCCGCGTTACAGAGCTCACTCGATGACAACCTCCTGCGCGAGCATAGGGGTGAGCTTGCGTTCCATTTGGCGGGCGTCGAGTTCGCGGACGGGCTCGTGCCTCGGGCCGCCCTTGGCGAGGCGCTGGCTCGACGTAAGCTCACGCCTTTTGCAGGAGCCCTGCGGACGGAGGAGGGATGGTCGAATGACCGATTCGTCTTCAAGGCAGCAGGAGGGCGTTGCGACGGCTGCGCCGGAACGGCAACGATACGAATGGTCGGTGAAGAGCAACTTTGTGATTCTTGCATTGCCGACCGCGATTTCGGGGGCCGCCTGCTTGGCAGTGGCCCTCATCGTCTGGTCGAGTCTGATGGCGGTCCGCTCTGCTTGCTTGGCAAGCGCTGGACGCTCTCCAGTCAAGGGGCTCTTGATATCTCTTCCGTTACCCACGCCCCGATGCACGGTGGGCAGCTCGCGACTTTCGAGCAGCTTGCGTCCAGGGCGCTCGGGCGACCCTACCTTGGGTACCTCAGAATTGATGCCGACCGAATCGGTGCTGCTTTCGGCCAGCTTGGGAACAACCCGAGGCGGATTTGGGGGCTGAGCCGTTTGTTGGACGCCAGTTTCTCTGCGATGGTTGACGAATTACTCTGCACCCGGTTTCCGAACGTGTACCCCGTTTATGGAGGCGGGGACGATCTGTTCGTGATCGGTCCGTGGCAGGATCTGCTGGCATTCGCTTCGGCGCTCCGTCGAGAGTTCCGCGCCATAACCGGCGACCAACTGACGTTCTCCGCAGGCATGGCGTTGGCGAAGAAGAAACAGCACATCCTTACCAAGTCGGACGAGGCTGAGCACGCCCTCAACGCGTACGCTAAGGGGGAACGAGACAGCATTCACGCGCTCGGGGCCACGATGCGCTGGCCAGACTTCGACCAAGCGCTGAATACCGGCCAGAAGCTGGCTGAACTGCGGGCGCGCGGCAAGATCCGCAGCGCCATCCTACAGAACATCCTGGAACTCCACACACGGTGGAAAGCAGATGATGCTCGCTGGCATTCATTGCTGTACTATCAGGACCAGCGCAACCTCAGGGATGCCCCCGAAGCAAGCCGTTTGGTGCAGCAGATGTTCCTGCAGCCCGGTGACGCATGGCCCTATGCGGACTTCGCGGTCCGGTACGCGATACTCGCCTCGGGTGCGGAGCAGAAAGGAGATTGAGCTATGCCGGATATGAAAGATGCGATGCGGGGGGCTGGATTTCGCGGCAGACGCGCACCAAGCAATGGGCCTCCCGAGAAATCCTCAGTTAGGCCCGGTGGCACACAGGGAGGAAGTGGCGATGCTTTTCCTCCGGGCTACCCGACGTATTTCGGTCCGGATGGACACACGCGCGTGGAGTTGCTCCTCAAAGAGGCCGAGAACCTGGCGACTTGTTTCGAGCGCGACCGCTTGAAGCGGCATCAGTTGCGGGCGTTTTATGACCATGCCAAGCGCCAGCTACAGCGTCTGCAACATGGGGCCTCTTTTGGCGCCGTCCACCCGGAGATCGCCAAATTGAAGGCCTTCGCGGCGGATCGAGCGGGAAGAACGGAGAATGCCCTGCCTTTGTCTTTCAAGAGGTTTATCGATTTCAACGTGGACGCGGTGACAGATCAAGACAGCTTCGAAAAGGGCTTTATGCCGCACTTTGAAGCGGTGGTGGCGTATTGTGCCCGCATCAACTGAGGATGATTAGCCTATGGCCAAATGGACGCACGTAGTCGAAATGAAGTACGAGATCGAACTCCTCGATGGAATGCGCATCGGAGGGGCCGGTGGGGGTCTGGAGATTGGTGGAGTTGATCCCAATTTGATGGCGCTGAAAGACCCCGTCAGCGGGCAGCCGTACATTCCCGGCTCCAGCCTGAAAGGCAAGCTGCGTAGCACTCTGGAAAAGCAGTACGGTCTCGGCGGGGGAAAGCCTTGTGGATGTGGCAAGCCCGACTGCCCAGTCTGTCCTGTCTTTGGCGCGCACATGAACACCAATGCGGGTACGTCTCGCTTGACTGTTCGCGACGCGCGGTTCACAACAGAATACCTGCGACAGTGGCAACAACGCCTAGCCGAAGGCCTGCCAGTATTAGAGATCAAAACTGAGAACACCATCGACCGAAACCGAGGTGTCGCTCAGAACCCGCGGACACAGGAACGTGTGCCCGCCGGCGCGGTGTTCGGTGCCGAAATGGTGTTGAGGGTGTTCGAGGGAGACGACGATAATAAGATGTTGGGCAATATCAAGAATGCCCTCGCCATCATTGAGCGATTCGATTCGCTTGGCGCCGGGGGGACGCGCGGTTCCGGACGGATCCGCATTCGCGATTTCCGTTCCGAGAAGATCGCGCTTGCCGGCCTGAGTCTATGAGCACCTGGCGAATTCGGATTCGCCCTCGCTCCCCTTGGGCCTCGGCCTGGAGATCCGACACGATGTTTGGTTCCATCTGCTGGCGCTGGCTGGAACTGTACCCACAGGAGTTCGACGGGCTGATCGAGGAGTTTCAGGCTGGAGGCGAGCCTCCGTTCCTCTTGTCCGATGCATGGCCAGGCAACCTGTTGCCCTTACCGGCTCATGTCCGTCTTGAACACGAGCCAGGTGCTGACCGCAAGAAATGGAAGCCCCCGCTTTGCGTGCCCGAATCGTCGTTCCGGCGCATTGCCGCTGGCCAGGATCGATCTGCGAAGGAGGTCTCTTCATCTGTTGTGCAGTCGTTCACACGAGTGCAGACAGCCATCGACCGTGATTCCGGCACGGCTGCAGAAGGCCAGTTGTTTGCAACCGACTGCCAATATGTCCAGTCAGGTCAGGATTCGTTGTCCATATATATCCGAACTAGTAAGCATTTCGACAGGGTGGCCGCCTGTCTCCGTGCGCTCTCAATGACTGGGTTCGGCAAGAAGTCCAGCAGCGGATTGGGCGAGTTCGAGTTGCTGGGGGAGCCTGAGCCGTGCGCATGGCTGGACGCCGTGCCGAACGCGAGTGCCTTCGTGGCGCTGAACCATTTTGTGCCTGCCCGAACCGATCCGGTGCAGGGTCTATGGCGCACGCATGTGACCTACCCAAAGTTTCATTCCAACTCCGTGAGAAATGTATTTAAGGGGGCCATCGTCATGCTGACCCCGGGTTCGGTTTTCCGAACAGTCGGGGCGCCACGGTCTTGGTATGGGTCGGTCATTCCGATGGCGGTGCCGGAGATGCCGAAAGCAGTCCACTCTGCGTTGTGTTTTCCGGCTCCCATCGTGTGGGCTGAGGCTGCTCCATGAACGTCGCCGCCCTGTTCCCAGTGGGTACGACTGATGGCGGTTGTATAGCTGCAATTCGGGAGATTCTGACGCGCGAAGAGTCTGTCAACGTCTATCTCCTACACGGTGTTTTGGCGCCAGGTCAGGCGGCTCGGGACCCTGCAGACGTGGCGAAGCAAGTCACCTCCGCCCACTTCGGTGACCGCGTCTCTTTCCGACTGGTCGACCCGATCGACACGTTTGACCTTTCCTCCGCATACCGAACCGCACGTGCCACGGTCCATAGGATAGCCTCTGAGCATTACGACCGGGTCTATGTGGGAATCACGGGCGGCGCCAATCCGCTTGTCGCTTCCGTCTTTCACTCTGCAATGACGTACCTAGGCACGGAGGTGGTTCCGGTCTATGCGCAGGCAAAGGGCCTCGAAACGGAGAAGGTATTTGTTGCTCAAGACATCCGCCTAGCCGTGCTCGCTGAGCAAGCGATCGCGACCGCCCGTTCCGGGCAAGTACGTGTGGCGGCAAAACTCGCGGAGCGCCTTCCCGAGACCGGCGAGTGGTCGTTTGAGCGCGCATGCCTCAACGGTCTGGCCTCATGGGATGACTTCGATTATGGAAAGGCACGGGATACGCTGAGGAGGCAGTCGCGCCATTGCGCCGCCTATCGGGGACATACGCTTTTGTCGGGACTGGCGGATACCGTTTCCCGGCTAGCGGCAGTGGCAGACCCAATGGTTAACATCACTGCCGATTTTCGAAAAATCCAGAGTTTCGAGAGATTGGCGTCCACCCCCGATTGGCCTTCCAGGGTCCGCGAATGTGGCAGCTTGCTGGTGGCGGACGCGGTGTCTAACGCCAAACGCCGGCTTTACGAAGGCCGCTATGCCGACTCCGTACTGCGCTCGTACCGAGCGGCGGAGTGCGCCACGCAAGTGCGTTTGTACGAAATCGGGATACATCCCGCCAAGCCGGCGGCTTTCGGGACGGCGTTTGCGCGGATCAGCGGCAGTGTCGATGGCGCTCAACCGATCGCCTTCCGCATCGGGCTTGACTTGCTGAAGACTGTCGGGGTCATCACTTGCCAACCCATCGCTAAGGCGGTCCAAGACTTGGGACAGACGCGAAACAGCACGTACCTCGAACACGGATACGTCCGGATCGAACAGCATCAGGCAGAGCGATGTCTGCAACACGCGATGGCTATCTGTTCGCACCTGCTGGGCGAAGAGACCGTCGCCCATTGGCCTGATCTGAATATGCATTTGTAGGACCCGCCTTGAGCCGGAGATTGCTCAGAATGCCACGCAAAGAGCCGGGCTTGCCATGTACTTGAAAGCATATGATTCTGAATACATAATAGAAGTGTGATCTGGGACCGTCGCCGACGAATTCGACCCGGAGTTCGACGCGCTCGAAGAGGGCGTCCAGACGGAGATTTTTGGCGTTGTCGTGCCTGCTTCAGCAGTTCGGAACCCACCTCGGCCGGCCGCGTGTGGACACCTTGAAAGGCTCACGTCACGCCAAGCGCACCTCGCCCGGCTCGGGAAGGAAAGGAACCATGTCCGTGAACGTGAATGACAAGATCAAACGGCTGACTCCGGCCCGGCGCCGGAAGGTCGAGGCGCGCGCGAAGGAATTGATCGCCGAGGAAATGACCCTGCGCGAACTGCGTAAGGCCCGCAAGCTGACACAGGTCCGCATAGCCAAGATGCTCGGGATCACACAAGACGGTGTTTCCCGCCTTGAGAAGCGCAGCGACCTGCTGCTCTCCACATTGCGGAAAGCCGTTCAGGCGATGGGCGGAAACCTTTCGCTGGTCGCGGAGTTCCCCGACCGCGCCCCGGTCGTGCTTTCGACACTTGCCGGGGACGAGCCCGCTCGCAAGCCGGCCCGCCGCAAACGGTCCGCTGCGTGACGGTAAACTGCGCGCCAGTCTGCGACAGCGGAACGGTAACGGCGCGACCAGTTCCACCCGGGTCTGGATCTCTTCCCGCGGCACCAGCGCCGACCAGTAGGCCACAATTGCGCGCACCGGCGGGCGGCTTTCGCCGAAGCCGGGCGCGTCGGGTGGGCCGTTGAGCACCAGCGGGATCAACTCGCGCGTGAACCGGTCGACTGTTTTGCGGTCCGGTCCGCGGACCCCGATCCGCACCTGCACTTCGGGCGGATCCGGGTTCGGCGGCGCGGCCGGCCCGAGACACGCGTTTACGCCGAAGTATTCGGTGCAGATTTCATCGAAGGAGAGTCCGAAGCTGCGCAGACGGTCGCGCCCGATGCGATCCGCGGCCTCCGCTTTTTCCAGCGCCCCAGCGTGACAGCAGAACCCTCTTGTTCTGCTATTGTCCGTAGTCAACTTCCGGACCGCAAGCGGGCCAGGTCGATTCCGTGCTGCCGGAGCAGTTGCGCGGCGAGCGTCTGCTCCTGCTGCAAGATGCCGGCGAGCAGATGCCGCGGCGTGGCCTCGGCGACGCCGGCTTGCGGCGCTTCTTCGTTCGCCAACTGCAGAGCCAAACGCGAAGCGGCATTCAACGGGAGATCCTCCATCGGAGGAGTGCGGCGTTCGCTCCTTTCGTGCGACTTGATCTGCTGCCGGATTCGCGCGACGGCTTCAGCGCCTCCCACCAGCTCCTGCAGTTGAGCGTCCTCGCGGAGAATCCCGAGGAGCAGGTCTTCGGTCGTAATCGCCTTACGGTCGAAGGAACTGGCTTCACAGCGCGCGAAGAAAATGGATTTCTTGACCGGCAGGCTCCACGGCACGCGGGAAAAGCCTTGCGCGTTCTCTAATCCGTAGAGCGAGTGCCGCGCGGTCTCGGCATAGCGCGCCGGCGCCGTGCGGCACAGGTCCAACAGCGTCCGCAGCCAGAGCGAGCAGAACTTGCGCCACGTATTCGCCGCCCGTAGTTGATCGGCGAACAACTGCGCCATCGGCGCTTCGTATTGACGCCGGTACCGCTCCGGGTAGACCTTCAACAGCATGCGGTAGATCCGTTCCGACACTCCCATCGTCCTCTCCTAAGCCCGTTGAGGGCGCTTTAACAAGGATTTGGCGCGCGCCGCCCGCACCAGCGCTTCCAGTCGTTCGGCTTCTTGAATCGCCGCCCGGTGGCCATTCCGCGTCAAACGATAATACCGCCGCCGCTGATCGTCCAGCGCCGGGTCGGGACGTTCGCCCGTCTCTTCCACCATGCCCGCCTCCAGCATGCGTTTCAACGACCCATAGAGCGTCCCCGGGCCCATGACCAGCGCGCCTCCGGTCCGCTCCTCGATTTCCCGCATGATCGCGTATCCGTGCTTCTCTCCCTCTACCAGCGAAAGCAGAATGTGAAACACAGCCGGTGTGAGCGGTTCCTGCGCCATATCCGTTACGGATATAGTAACACGGCGGCAGTCATTGGCAGGCAGTCGCCGACTAGGCGACCAATTCCACCCGGGTCTGGATCTCCTCGCGGGGCACCAGGGCCGACCAGTACGCCACGATTTCGCGCACGGCCGGGCGGCCTTCGCCGAACCCGGTGGCGCCCGGCGGGCCGTTCAATACCAGCGGGATCAACTCGCGCGTGAACCGGTCCACCGCTTTGCGGTCCGGCCCGCGGACCCCGATCCGCACCTGCACTTCGGGCGGATCGGGATTCGGCGGCGCCGCCGGCCCGAGACACGCGTTCACCCCGAAGTATTCGGTGTAGATTTCATCGAAGGAGAGTTCGATGCGGTGCAGCCGCTCCCGCACGATCCGGTCCGCGGCCTGCGCCTTCTCCAGCGCCTGCGGCCACGAATACACCAGCGTGCCGATCGCCTTCCAGCCCGCCGCGTAGGCGATCGATAGCTTCAGGGTCGCCGGACGCGGGCCGCCGCGGATCCCGCTCACGCGCACGCGGTCGGGCCCGGCATCTTCCAACTGGATGCTTGTGAAATCAGCCACGCAGTCGGGCGTGATGTATTGCCGCGGATTGCCGAGTTCATACAGCAACTGCTCTTTGACAACGTGCGTGTTGATGCGCCCGCCGGCTTTCTCGTGTTTGGTGATCGAAAACGTGCCGTCGGGCTCGGCTTCCACGATGGGGTAGCCGATATCCGCCATGTTCGGAATGCTCTGCCAGTCCACCTGGCAATTGCCGCCCGTGCACTGCGCGCCGCACTCGATGATATGGCCGGCAATCGTGCCGGCCGCCAGTTTGTCGTATTCCTCCGGTTTCCAGCCGAACCGGTGCACCATCGGGGCCAGCGTGAGCGCCGTATCGGTGGAGCGCCCGGCGACCACCACGTCCGCGCCCGTCGCGAGCGCCTCCGCCAACGGAAACGCGCCGATGTACGCGTTGGCGCTGAGAATTGCCGGCCGAATCCTGGTGAGCGGCTCGCCCGTGTCCATGTCGCGCATCTCGTATCCCTTGCCGAGGAATTCGTCCAGGCGCGCGTACACGTCATCGCCGGTGACCACGGCCACCTTCAGTCCGGGAGCGACCCGCATCACCTCGCGAGCGCACGCCCCCGGGTTGACCCCGCCCGCATTCGCGATCACCTTGATGCCGCGCTCGCGAATCCGCGGCGCGATCCGCGCAATGAGCGGTGGAAAATCGCGCGCGTAGCCGAGGTTCGGGTCCGCCTGCTTCTGCTTCTGCAGGATCGACATCGTGATCTCGGCCAGGTAATCGAGCGCGAGATAATCGATCGGCCCCTGCTCGACGAGCCGCACCGGGGCTTCGAGCCAGTCCCCCCAGAAGCCCTGGCCGTTCGCGATCCGGATCATGGGTTTATTTCAGTTTGGAAAACTTGGTCGGATCCATCCAGACGCGGTCGACCTTCTGGACAATCTTGCCGTCCTTCTCGGATTCCGCCGCCACCTTCTTCCACTCCGGATCGTCGGCGAATTCCTTCCAGTGTTTCTCGGCTTCTTCGCGGCTGGGATGCGCCAGGATGTAGATCAGGGTATTGCTCGATCGCTCGTCCTGCGGTACCCAGTAGCCGATGCTCTCCATTCCATGGCGGTTGAAGATTTTGATCGTGTAATCGCGAAAGCGCGCTTTGAGCGCTTCGAGTCTGCCGGGTTCGCAGGTGTAGGTGCGGAGTTCGTAAACGCGTCCGAAGGCCATCGCGCTCCAGAGCAACACCAGAGGTAGTAGTTTGCGAAGCATCCCCTTAGTGTAGGAGATTTGCGCGACCAATTGCGCCGCTCAGCGGGACGATTTGCGCTCGCGGTCCTGTTCGGCAATCATCTGGCGCATCATGGCCTCGAGTTCGGCCACGCGCTGCACGAGGTCCTCCAGGACCTGGCCGGTCGGATCGGGCAAGCGGCCGTGTTCCAGCACTCCCGCCTCGTCGCGCGTTCGGACGACGCGGCCCGGAATTCCGACCACGGTCGAATAGTCCGGCACCGGGTGCACCACCACCGAACCGGCGCCGATCCGGACGTGATTGCCGATCCGGATATTGCCCAGCACTTTCGCCCCGGTCCCCACCACCACGTTATTTCCGAGGGTCGGATGGCGCTTGCCGGTCTCGTTGCCCGTGCCGCCCAGGGTCACACCCTGATAGAGCAGCACATCATCGCCGATTTCGGCTGTTTCACCGATTACGACCCCCATGCCGTGGTCGATGAAAAACCGGCGGCCGATGGTGGCGCCCGGGTGGATTTCGATTCCCGTCAGAAAACGGCTGATCTGGGAGATGAGGCGTGGGATCAGCGGCACATGCCATTTGTAAAGCCGGTGCGCCAGACGGTGCGCCAGAATGGCATGAAGCCCCGGGTAACAGAAGAAGATCTCGATTACGCTTTTGGCCGCGGGATCTTCGCGGAAAATCGTATCGAACTGTTCCCGAATGGTTCGAAACATGACAGTGCTTTCTAGATGATGCGCGAGCTTAAAAGATGCGTCTGTGACTATGGTAGTTGATTTCGCTGCGCCATGCAGTGGCCGGATTCCGGCCGCTCGGCGCTGCAACTCATTGATAAAGCAGGAAACGGCTTGAAAAATGGCCGCGGCGCGGCCGTTTAGTGCGCGGCGGCTTCTTCGGCGGCCACGACCGGCGGATGTGCGCCGGGAGGAATCGGCGCCAGCATGTCCTCCTTGCGCTTGATCAGCGTCGAGGTGTTGTAGCTGGCGATCTCGAAGCCGTGCCCGTGGGTGATGGCGTCGGTGGGGCAGGCCTCGACGCAATACCCGCAGAAGATGCAGCGGTTGTAGTCGATGTTGTAGACCTTGGCGTAGCGCTCGCCGCCCGAGATGCGGACCGTGTCGGTATTCTCGGCGGCTTCGATATAGATGCAGTCCGCCGGACAGGCAGCCGCGCACAGGAAGCAGGCCACGCACTTTTCCAACCCGTTCTCGTCGCGCTGCAGGACGTGGGCGCCGCGGTAGCGCTCCATGAATTTCGGCGGCTCGTCGGGGTAGTTCTCGGTGACGGTCGGAGACATCATCTCCTTGAACGTGATCCCCAGTCCCTTGGCGAGTGCGCCCGCCGTACCCAGAATATTCAGTTTTTCGGCCATTGACTCGTTTCTCTTATCTTAGCGTGACTCCGCCCGGGAGCCTAATTCCGCGACCCTCAACCGGCTTTCGCATCCGGCAGCCGCTCGCCGTCCCGGAACGGATGGACGCCCGCGCGCGCACCCAGTTGCGCGATATCGCCTTTGTGCCAGCCTTCGCTGACCTGCGCGATCGTGCCGTCCGGCTCGACCAGAAACAGTGTCGGAACGCTCGAGATGCCGAACGTGTTGCTCACCGCGAACCCGCTCTCTTCGCTATCGAGCAGCGTGGGAAAGGTGATGCCGAATTCGCGGTTGAAATCCCGGGTGTCTTCCGCGCAATTCTGCGAAATCCCGTAAACCGGCAGCCGCCCCGCCTTGTGGATCCGTTCCAGATAGGGAAAGGTGAACTGGCAGACTGGGCACGTTACCTTAAAAAACGCGAGGACGGCGGCGCCCTTAACGGTGATTTCGCGGAGGCTGCTCGCGCCGCCATCGAGGAGCGGCAGCGTGAAATCGTTCACCCGCGCGCCCGCCTGCAAAATCTTCCGGTGCCCCCCATGAGCCATGGTTTCGATTGTACGACGGCCGCCGCTTACTCGTCTTTTTTCATCTGCTGCACGAAATCGAGGATGTCGAACGTTTTGATCTTGCGGTCCGGGAAGTAGCTATTGACCGCGTCCTGCTCGTCGGTAAAGATTTCGAACACCGTCGCCAGCTTGGTCATCACCAGCAGCTCGACATTGCGGCGGTTGAGGTGCAGCAGCTTCATGTTTCCGCCGCTCTTGCGGAGGCTCATGGCGCACATCACCAGCGCGCCCAGCCCGGTGCTGTCGATGTAATCGACTCCTTTGAGATTGGCGACGACGTTCCGGGAGCTCCCGTGCTGCAATTCCGCGATCCTGTCGCGGAAAGACGCGGCCTCATCACCGGCTTTGAGGCGGCCTTTGACGTCGAGGATAACGATGCCTTCGCGCTCCCGCTGTTCGATGTCGAGGGCCATCTGTGATTTATTGTACTGTGCGCGGGGCGCGCTCACGCGTCCCGCTGGCCTTCGAGCACTGGAGCGGCTGCCATTGCCGCGCAGGCTGCGCTGGTTACTTCTTCGCCGCCCGGTAGCCTTCCTGGAGCGCCTCCGATTCGGACATATATTTGCCGTGTTTGGTTTTGCCGTACCAGGGATCGCCGGGCCGGTGATAGACCTTGGTGGCGGTGTTCACCCACACGGTTCCTGGTCCGGGCACGGCAGAAGCGGGCGCGGCCTGCCGCGAGGGCGCGGGTTGTCCGCCGCTGCCCGGCGCCGCCCCTGTGGAGGGCGGGGTGACGGTGACCAGGGGCGTGATCTGCTCGATCTGATGCTTGGAAACCCCGGCGCGGGACAGGTCGGCGACCGACGTGTAAGGCCGGCCCGCGATGATCTTTTTTGCAGTGGCCGGGCCGACTCCCGGAAGCTGATCGAGCTGCTTTTCGGTCGCTGTATTCAAATCGACCTTCGAGCTGGATGACGCGGCGCTCTTCGATTGCGCGAACAGAGGCAGCGACAACAGCAGCGCGACCGCAATTGTGCTGAGTTTCAGATATCTCCAATTCATCTCGACTCCGTTCCACGATGCTTCAGCATGTGTTGTAAGGCGATTGTCAGAGCCAGCCCCCCGGCCGCTTTCATTACGTCCGGGTGCTGTGCGCAAAAATTGCTCACCTGATCGACTACCGATGGATTTTGCCGTTCGGCGTGAGCGGCGATCTGCTGAACCTGTTCCGGAGAAACCTGAGAAGCCTGTTCGGGCGTGATGCTTCCTCCCGTCAACACGGACGAGAAGCGGCCCAGTCGGGGAAGGGCGGCCAGCCCTCCGGGCCCCATTGAGCCGAGCAGGCGGTTCAGCAGTCCGGCCTGATGGTCCGGCTGCGAGTGGCTGAACAGGTGGGAGAGCATTTCGGGAAACGGCGGCGTCTGATCGGAGCGGAACGCCTGGCCAATGCCGTCGGCCACCACCTCCCGGGGAGCCGCCCCGGCCACCTGCTGGAAATCCTGATGCGGATTTTCGGGCGCCGCGGCTGTCCCGCCGCTTTGTCCGGAGTACCGCTGAAATATATCCTGTACCGCGTTCATCCAATCCATGATTCCCTCCAGAAAACGAGCAAGGCGGGCGCTGCCGGCGCCCGCCTTCGTTTACCGCTGGCCCGTGACGCGCTCCCACCCGTACCGGACCGCGCCGCTGATCTTGTCCCAAACGCTGTTGGGATGCTCGCGCATGTAGTCGGTTTTGAGCTGCGATTCGGCGCGGGACCAGGATTGTCCTTTGAACCGGGGGTCGCTCGCCATCCGATATCCGTATAGATAAGCCGGTTCCATGACCTGGTAAGTAACGCCTGAGTTCGCGTATCTGGCCTCGTAATCCCGCCGGAAATCCGCGCTGTAGTCGGAGGACGAAGCCGTCTCGCCGATCGGCTCGACTTTAACTTCGGTGTGGCGGGCAGTATCCCGAACCGTCTCCTTTCGCTCAGTTGCCCGCTTGTTGATGACGACCTCCTCCTTGACGCGGCGCTGTTTGCTGATGACCGGCTCTTCCACGATCTCGACCATTTCGATCGGCTCGCTGCCGAGTTTTGCTTCATCGGCTGCCGTGACCGGCCGATCCACGGGACGGCGCTGCACCTCAATGTGTTCTTCTCGCAGCGTCAAGTCCTGTTCGACTGGTTCCTCGAGTGTGCGCGAGTACATTCGGGCCCCGCCGCGCTGAACGGCGCGTTTACCGACTTTGACTTCTTCTTCAATCACCGGAATTCTCTCCGCCTGGTCCCGCTGCGGCGCCGGCGGATTGGTTCGCACGGTTTCCGAAATCGAACCCGCGGCCTCCTCCTCGACGTCAATGGCTCCGAAGGAGTTCAGAATATCGACTACGCGGTCGTCATTGACTCCCGCGCCCGTCACGCAGACGAGAGCGCCGCCGCGCCGGATGACGCTTTCGTACTGCTCGGTATGTTTTTCGGGCATGCCGGAGCCGAAAACACGGCGGATCCAACCCGAGAAGCCGCCGCCTTCGCTCTCTTCGGTTCCCCCGACGGCCTGCGTCTTCAGCTCGGATCGGATCTGGATTGAGTCTTCAGGAACACCGCTGTCAGCCAACGCACGCACGGCCCGCTCGGCTGTTCCGTAATCATTAAAAACACCCACAATCATCGAATTGTCGTTTGTTGCCATGATTGTTTCCTTGCCGCTGAAGTCCGCAACCACCACCTGCGCAATACAGGACAACGTTGCAAGGACCCTGCCAGCGTCGATAGACGGCCACTGGGGAAATGCTCGTGAGAAGGCTGTTGGAGCGCGGCTCCGGGCTCCGGCTCGTGGCCACTCAGATGCTTGGGAGAAAGGAGCGGCATCCGCCGCTAGAGAGGTAAACCCGATGTTCTTGGCGTTGTTCGTGATTCTTTTGCTCGCGTGGATTCTTGGGTTCGTTGCCTTCCATGTCGCCAGCGGGCTCATTCATCTGCTGCTGATCCTGGCAGTCATCTCAATCATTATTCATTTGGTACGGGGCGCGAGCGCAGTTTAGCGGAGCTAGCGCATGTAGAAGAGGCTGAGGCGCGGAAGGCTGGCTTTTTCGAGGAGATTGCGCTCGAGGTATTGTTTTTCCAGCATCGCAAGCTGGTCGGCTGTCATCTTGCCGCGGTAGGGCCGGAGCTGGCGTTCGAGTTCCTGCCGGGCTTCCAGCAGCTGCTCGTCGGTCTGCCGCGATCGCGCGGCGGCGATCATTTTTTCTTCGAGCACCGTCAGCCGCTGTTCCAGGGCCTCGAGATCGCCGTAATGCTGCTCGGCTTCCGCGGCGAGCCGCTCCAGCGACGCGGCGATTTCGGCGTACTCCGGGGGCAGGGCAGCGGCATTGCGTTTCAGATACGCGCGCAGCTCTTCGAGTGAGAACGGCGGCGCCGTGTCCTGCCGCGCGCGCCCCGGCGCGGTGCCCGCCATCACCTGCGCTTCGGTCAGCACGGCTTGGGCGCAGAAGGCGAGCGAATTGACCATCTGGGTTTTGACCTTGCGTGCGCGCCATTTTTCAAACGCCGCATCGATGCCGCGGAGCACGGCTTCCAGCGGCACGCCGGCATTCTTCCAGCTTTCGATCAGCGCCCAGTCGAGCGGCGAGAGCAGAAACAGGCTGGTGCCGCGGGCGCGCTGGAAGTGTTCCTCGATTTCGGTGAAATAGTTGAAGTAGTTGTGGACCCAGTCGGGATCGGTCACGACGCGCCCCGGTTGCGTTCCCAGATCATCTGCAGGCCTTCGAGCGTCAGGTGCTCGTCGATCGTTTTGAGATAGCGGGAGCCGCTGACGATCAGGCGCGCCTGCCCTCCCGTCGCGATCACGCGCGTTTCCGGTCCGAGCTTCGCGAGAACGCGTTCGAGGATGCCATCAATCATGCCCACGGCGCCGAAATACAGACCGGATTGCATGCTGGCCACGGTATTGGTGCCGACTACGTCCTTCGGAGGACGGAAATCGACCAGCGGCAGGCGCGCCGTCTTGCTGAACAGGGCGTCGATCGCGATCCCGATTCCCACCGCAATCGCCCCTCCCAGGTATTCGGCGTTTTTGGAAATCACGTCGAAATTGATGGTGGTTCCGAAATCGACCACTACGCACGGGCCGCCGTATTTATAGAACCCGGCGACTCCGTTCACCAGCCGGTCGGCGCCGACTTCGTCGGGGTTGTCGTAGCAGACCTTCAGACCGAGATTGCTGCGCGGGGTGACGAACAGCGCTTCCGTATGGAAATAACGCTGCGTCATGGCGGCCAGCGTGCTGTCGATCGGGGGAACGACGCTCGAAATGATGATGCCATCGACCGCCGCGATATCCAGACCGGCGGGCGCGAACAGGTTTCGCAGCAGGATGCCCCATTCGTCGGCCGTCTGTTCGTGGACCGTGCGCAGCCGCCACTGCGCAACCATCTTGCGCCCGTCAAAGGCGCCTATCGTAATATTGCTGTTGCCTGCGTCAAGAGCCAGCAGCACGAACTCCTCCTGCAAGGATCAGGGTATCGGTTCCATCGTCTTTGCGCACCACCAGGTAGCCGGAAGGGTCCAGCCCGGCGGTGACGCCTTCGATCAAACCGTCCGGCTGGTTCACGACGACCCGCCGTCCGGCGGCATAGCTGGACGCCTGCGCGAACAAACGAAGGATGCTGTCTCGATCCAGCGCCTGGTAGGTTTCGATTGCGGCCAGCAAAGCCAGCACGATTTCAGTGCGCGAAAATTCGCGGCCCCCCTGGAGGCGCAGCGACGTGGCTTCGGCGGCGAGGCCGGGCGGAAACGCCATGTGGTTGACGTTGATGCCGATGCCGCCTATCGCTGCGCCGTCCACCAGTTCGACCAGGATGCCCGCGGCTTTTTTCCCGCCGATCAGAACGTCGTTCGGCCAGCGAAGATCGCATGCGATCCCGGTGGCGGCCGTGATGGCTTCCGCGGTGGCGAGGCCGAGGGCGAGGGTAAGAACCGGGCTGGGTTTCAGCACGATCGAGAGATAGATGCCCGCTCCGCGCTCGGAATGCCAGGAGTGGGCGTGGCGGCCGCGGCCGGCCGTCTGCTCGTCGGCGAGAACGACGGTGCCGGGCGGGCGGCCGGCGGCGGCGCTCTGCGTCGAGGCGAGGGTCTCGAAGTAATCGATGGTCCGCCCAGGCAGCGCGCGGCGGAGGAGATCGAGGTTCATAAGCGCGGGTCCGAAGAAATCAATTCCAGCCGGAAGCTGATGTCGACGGCGCGCGCGGAGTGCGTGATCGAGCCCGAGGAAACATAATCGGCCCCGGTTTCGGCGTAGGCGCGCACGTTTTCCAACGTGATGCCGCCGGAAACTTCGACCTTTGCCCGGCCGCCGATTTCGCGGATCCACTCGGCCGCCTCGCCCGGGCTCAGGTTATCGAGCAGCAGGTGAGCGGCGCCGCACGCGAGCGCCTCGCGCAATTCCGCCCGGGTGCGGACTTCGATTTCGACCGGCAGTCCGGCCAGCCGCGCCCGCTCGATCGCGGCCCGCACACCGCCGGCCGCGGCAATGTGGTTGTTCTTGATCAGAATGGCGTCGAACAAGCCCATCCGGTGATTGGTGACGCCGCCCGCCGCCGCGGCTTTCTTTTCGAGGGCGCGCAGACCGGGAGTGGTTTTTCGAGTGTCCAGGATCCGGCAGCCCGTTCCCGCGACGGCATCGGCGAACGCGCGCGCGCGGGTCGCCACGCCGCACAAACGCTGCAGGAAGTTTAACGCCACGCGCTCGCATTCGAGCAAGGTCCGGGCCTTGCCGCGAACGGTCGCGAGGATTTCCCCGTCCTGGACGCAATCTCCGTCGCGCCGCAGCAGGGTCAGTTCGTCGATGCCGCCGCGCGCGCCATAAATCTCGCGCAACACGTCAAGGCCGGCCACCACGAACGATTCGCGCGCGAGAAAACGGCCGGCGGCCTGCTGCCTCTCCGGCACGCAAGCGGTCGTGGTCACGTCGCCGGGGCCGATGTCTTCGGCCAGGGCGAGCCGCACAATCTCGCTCATTGCGCGCCGCAGGTCTTGTTCCACTGGGCTTCGTAGTCCGCGAGCTTCTTGCGGATGCTCTCGATCACTTGCGGAGGCGCCTTGCTGAGAAATGTTTCGTCGCTCAGCTGGCGCTTGGAGTTGGCGATGCTTTTGGCGAGCTGCTCGCACTCCTTCTCGAGCCGCTTGCGCTGGGCTTCTTCCTGCGCCTTGGGAAGATGCAGGACCAGGTCAAATTCCGGAGTGGAACGAATCGCCGCCGCTTTCGGCGCCGCTTCGGCGTGAAATTCCAGCTTTACCCGCGCGAGTTCCTGAATTGCCGCGGCATGCGCGCGCGCAATCTCCAGCGCCGAATTTCGTGAATAGAGCGCGCCTTCGAGCTGCAGCTTGGGGTCGAGCTTGCTTTCGGCGCGCAGGTTCCGCGCCATCGTGACCACCTGCTGGACGATTTCGATCTCCCGCTCGGCTTTATGATCGGTCGCTTCCGTTTTGTAGCGGGGATAGGCGGCGAGCGCAATCGATAACGGGCGGTCTTGGCGCCCGACGGCCAGCCGCTGCCACAATTCTTCGGTGAGGAACGGCATTGCGGGATGCAGCAGCCGCAGCGCGGCTTCAAAGGCAGCCAGCGTGTTGCGCCAGTCCGCGTTCAGGCCGGAATTTTCGCGGAAGCGGAGCTTCTTGAGCTCGATGTACCAGTCGCAGAACTCGTGCCAGAAGAACTGCCATAGTACTTGCGCGAACTCCTGGTAGCGGTATTGTTCGATGGCGCGCGCGGCCTGCTCGGCGCAACTGTTGATGCGGCTGAAAATCCAGCGGTCTTCGACCGGCACTTCGAGGGTGACGGCATCCGGCTCGGGCTGGAACTCTTCCAGTGATTCGGGCAGCCAGGGCTCGACGCCGCTGCGTTCCATGTTGAGGAACAAAAATCGCGCGGCATTCCAGATCTTGTTGGCGAACGCCCGCGCGCTTTCCATGCGGTCTTCGGTGAGGACCACGTCGGCCGTCGGTGCCGCGCCTTGCAGCAGCGACATCCGCACGGCGTCAGTGCCGTATTTTTCCGTGACCACCAGCGGATCGACCACGTTGCCGCGGGTCTTCGACATTTTCTGGCGTTCGGCGTCGCGCACCAATCCGTGCAGATAAACGTGGCGGAACGGCACGTCGCCCATGAATTCGAGCCCCATCATAATCATCCGCGCATCCCAGAAGAACAGGATGTCGAAGCCGGAGATGAGCAGAGAAGTCGGGTAGAACGTGGCCAGATCTTCGGTGCGTTCCGGCCAGCCGAGAGTCGAGAACGGCCACAGGGCGGAACTGAACCAGGTGTCCAGGACGTCGGGATCCTGGTCGAGGTGCGTGGCGCCGCAGCGCGGGCACGTGGGCGGCGCCTCGCGCGCCACGATGGTCTCGCGGCATTCGCGGCAGTGCCAGGCCGGAATGCGGTGGCCCCACCAGAGCTGGCGCGAGATGCACCAGTCTCGGATGTTGTACATCCACTCGAAATAGGTCTTGGTCCAGTGCGCGGGCGTGAACTGGATCTGGCCGGACTCCACCGCCGCGATGGCCTTCTCCGCCAGCGGCTTCATCTTGACGAACCATTGCGTGGAGACGAGCGGCTCAATGATCGTCTTGCAACGGGTACATTTCCCGATGCTGAGCAGGTAGTCCTCGATCTTGACCAGCAGTCCTTGCTCTTCCAGATGTGCGACCACCTGGCGGCGCGCTTCGAAGCGGTCGAGGCCGGCGTAGGGTCCGGCGGCGGAGGTCATGGTCCCGCTTTCGTCGATTACCTGAATCTTGGGCAGATTGTGGCGGCGGCCGGCTTCGAAATCATTGGGGTCGTGGGCGGGCGTCACCTTGACGACGCCGGTGCCGAATTGCGGGTCGGCGAGTTCGTCGAGGATGATCGGAATCTCGCGATTCATCAGCGGCAGCTGCACGGTATGGCCGTGGAACCGGCGATAGCGCTCGTCGTTCGGATTCACGGCTACGGCGGTATCCCCCAGCATGGTTTCCGGGCGTGTCGTCGCCACCACCAGGAATCCGTCCTTGACGCCGTTGACCGGATAGCGGATGTGCCAGAGATGACCTTGCTCGTCGGAGTGCGCCACTTCCAGATCGGAAATGGCAGTGCGGCAGCCGGGACACCAGTTGACCATGTACTCGCCGCGGTAAATGAAGCCCTTCTCGTACAGCCGGACAAACACTTCCCGAACGGCGGTGGAGAGGCCCGGATCGAGGGTGAAGCGCTCGCGGCTCCAGTCGCAACTGGCGCCAAGCCGGATCATCTGGCGCTTGATGGTGTCGCCGGATTCGGCCTTCCATTGCCAGACGCGTTGCTCGAATTTTTCGCGCCCGAGGTCGCGGTAGTTGATGCCCTCTTCGGAGAGCTTCCGGGCCACCACCATTTGGGTGGCGATGCCGGCATGGTCGGTGCCGGGGAGCCAGAGGGTGTTATCGCCCCTCATCCGGTGCCAGCGGATGGTGACGTCGATTTGCGTATGTTCGAGCATGTGGCCGATGTGCAGCGAACCGGTCACGTTGGGCGGCGGAATGACCAGCGAGAAAACATGGCTGGAGGGAGCGCCGGAGGCGCGAAAGATTCCGGAATCGATCCACCACTGGGCCCACCGCGGCTCGAACCGCTGGGGCTCGTACACTTTTTCAATCTGCATGGGGGAAAATTCCAGGATAGCAAAGGGTGAAAACCGGTCAGCGGGTCCGGATCCATCCCGAAGTTCTGATCGCAGAGGCGCTGCGGCGCAAACTGATCGTTCCGCGGAATGCGCCTTGTTTTGACAGCCCGCCCTGCGATAGCGTAATAGACCATCAGGAGGGAAGATCTGTGAAGTGTGTCTGGATTGTGGTTGTGGGCGGAATGGCAGCGGCAATCACGGCGTTCGGCCAGCCCGTCCGTAGTTGTGAAAGTTTGAAATCGCTGGTGCTGGCGGATACGACGATTACCGCGGCCGAGTCGGTGCCGGCCGGGCCGTTCCAAGCCCCCGGCACTCCGGAAATTCCCGCGCGCAACGGAGCGCCTCCCCTGATGGTCCCGGCCCACTGCCGGGTCGCTTTGCTCCTGACCCCTTCTCCGGACTCCCACATCGAGACCGAGGTCTGGCTCCCGGAGAGCGATTGGAACGGCAAGTATGAGGAGGTCGGAAACGGCGGCTTCAACGGGAACATTGTGTACACCGCGCTGGCGGCGGCAGTGAAAGAAGGGTACGCCACGGCTTCCACGGATGGTGGACACAAAGGGGGCAGCGCCAGCTTTGCCCTGGGGCATCCCGAGAAGGTCACCGATTTCGGTTACCGCGCCATTCACGAGACGGCGTTGAAGGCCAAGTCTCTCATCACCGCGTATTACGGCCGCGGGCCGAAATTTTCCTATTGGAACGGCTGCTCGACCGGCGGCCGGCAGGGGCTCAAGGAAGCGCAGCGCTTTCCCGAAGATTTCGACGGCATCGTGGCCGGCGCTCCGGCCAACTACGAAACCCACCTGCATGCCTGGACGGTGGAAGTCGGAATGGCGGCCATCAAGAACGACAAAAACATTCTTCCGGCCAGCATGTATCCGATCATCAATAAAGCCGTGCTGGCGGCGTGCGATGCGCAGGACGGCGTGAAGGACGGATTGCTCAACGATCCCCGCAAGTGCAAATTCGACCCCTCGACGTTGCTTTGCACCAGCGGCAACACCGGCAGCTGCCTGACGGCAGACCAGGTGGAGGCCGTCAAGAAAATCTATGCGCCCGCCAGGACGAAGAGTGGAGACCTGATCTTCCCGTCCTTCGAACCGGGAAGCGAACTGGGCTGGGGTCTGCTGGCCGGCGGCGACCAGCCGGCCGCCATCGGACAGGACACGTTCCGGTACCTCACCTATGGGGATCCGAAATGGGACTGGCACACCTTCGATCTGGACCGCGACACGGCGGCTGCCGATCAGAAGGACGACGGCATCATCAACGCGATCGATCCCGACCTCTCGAAGTTCAAGGCGCACGGCGGGAAGCTGCTCATGTACCACGGATGGAACGATACCGCGATCGCCCCGGAAAACAGCATCAACTATCACGCGAGCGTGTTGAAGAAGATGGGCAACAAACAGGAAGACTGGTACCGCCTGTTCATGGTGCCGGGGATGATGCATTGCGGCGGCGGGCCGGGCCCGAACCAGATCAACTGGATGGGCGCGCTGGAGCGCTGGCGCGAAGCAGGCACGGCTCCCGAGCAGCTCATCGCCACGCATGTTACCGGATCGCAGGTCGATATGACGCGCCCGGTTTGCCCGTATCCGCAGGTCGCGACATACAAGGGCGCGGGGAGCATCAACGACGCGGCTAGTTTCTCGTGTAAGAACCCGTAAGGCTATTCCAATAGGTGGCGGTATTCATCCGGATCGAGCCCGAACCGCTCCATCTGGCGAGGCAAATCGGCTCGCAGGGTTTCCGGCGTCTGCCGGACCCAGGCCGCAATCACGGTTTCCACGCCGACGCGCAGCTTGCCTTCCTCTTCGGCCAGCGCTTCGGCGGCCCCGCGAAGCTGCGCCTCGGTCTGCTCGCGGACCGGACGGGGCGTCTGGGCCAGAACCTGGTTCAGAAAGTCTTCGGCGGCGTCGTTCCAGTTCATCCGCTCCAGTATCGCGCAAGCCGCGCCGCCGTCCATCGGGGCTGCCGCGGCCGCGTGATCCGATCAATGCGTCATCGCGTAAACGACGTAGTTGACGGCGAGCCGGATGCCGAGCGCGGAGTAACGCTCGGGGTAAGTCGGGTCGTCGGCCCACTCCCAGGAATCGCCGGTATCGTTGTTGACCCAGATCGCCACCTGGAGCCGCTGCTTGTCGTCGTAGATGGCCCGCCAGTGCGGGACGATGCCGCCGTTGAGATAGGGAATTCCGGAGCGGAGCGACCATTGTCCCGAGATCTGGTAGCGCTGGTCGAGATCGTAGACGGTATGGAAGGCCGGGTCGGCATCGGGCACTTCGATGATCGGGCGGTCGGGGAGCACACGCGAAATATTCTGCTGGAAATTGGCGTACTCGCGGTCTCCCCAGATGTCGTCGGCAATGAAAAAGCCGCCGCGCGCAAGATACTCGCGAAGCTTCGCCACCTGATCTTCGGTGAATTGGCCGTTCCCGGCGCGGACCATGTAGAGGAACGGGTAATTGAAAACGTCGCCGCCGTCCTCAAGGTTGACCGCTTGCTCCACCGAGCGCACGTGCAGCCGCGTGAGCCGGCGCAGCGCCACCATCAGATGGCGGTCGGAACGGGGGTAATCGTTGGTCCAGTTCGTGTAACCTTCGCGCCAATCGGCGAAGCGCCGGCGGAAGCCGAACGCGCCGTACGCGTCCGGATACATCAGGCGGGCAAAGACGAATTCGGTTTTCTCCTGGTAATCGGGGGGCAGCGGAAAATCGTTGTACTCCATGCCCGGATATTCGCGAAACGGCTTCTGAAATCCGTAGAGCGCGCCGGCGCAGGCAGCCAGCAGACCGATCCACAGAATGGCATGGCGAGGGAGCACTCTTCGGTGAGGATATCAGAGTAGGCGCTAGAACCGCGTCCAGCTCCGGCCGGGCCTTCCGTGCGGCCCGGCACAAATGCGCACCGGCAGCGGCAAGGATTCGGACGGCGGCTTGCAACATCGAGAGATGTGGACGCTCAACCCAAACTCGCGAGACTGGCGAACCCAAAACTGCAGGCCCAAATCGATACCGTGGCCTCCATCCTGAAGTCGAAAGGCCGCCAGGTCTGGTCGATCGGGCCGGAAGCCACCGTGTATGAAGGGATTGCCGCCATGGCCGAGCGGCACGTGGGGGCGCTGGTGGTGCTGGCGGAGGGATCTCTGGTGGGGATTGTGTCCGAACGGGATTATGCGCGCAAGGTATTTTTGCGCGGCAAATCGTCCCTGCAGACAAGGGTCCGCGAGATCATGAGCACGCCGGTGATCACCGTTACGCCCGAAAAGACCGTCTACGAGTGCCTGCGCATGATGAGTGCCCACCGGGTCCGGCATCTTCCGGTGATCGAGGACGGGCGCCTATCGGGGCTGGTTTCGATCGGCGACCTGGTGAGTTCGGTCCTCTCGATGCAGGCGCACACCATCGATCAGTTGGAGACCTACATCGCCAGCGAGTACCCGCAATAAGCTTCGTCCGCGTGTTCGTTCGCTCACGGGTCCGGGGAAGTCCGTGGCGCTGGCACCGCTCCGGCGGGCGCATGATTGATGAGGAGGGCGTTTCCTCCGGATCGAATCAAGCGAAAGGAGATTTCACAATGGCTACCCTCGCGGATGCGAAACATCTCGGGACGGTAACGCTGGCCGACGCCAAAAGAATTATTGCGGCGGCCGAGCGCAAGGCGGAAGAAATCGGACAGCCGATGAATATCGCGGTAGTCGATAGCGGAGGCAATCTGGTTGCCCACGAACGGATGGACCGCGCCTGGATCGGGAGCGTGGATATCTCGATCAACAAAGCCTGGACCGCGCGGGCGTTTGATGTGTCTACCAAGGAACTCGCCGATCAGAGCCAGTCCGGCAGTCAGTTCTTCGGAATTCACGCATCCAATCACGGACGCGTGATGATCTTTGCCGGCGGCGTTCCGCTGAAACGCGGCGACCAGGTGGTGGGCGCGGTGGGCGTGAGCGGGGGATCGGGCAAGCAGGACCAGACGGTCGCCGAGGCTGGCGCCGCGGCGTTCTAACCGTTGCGCGCTTGGGCCGCCCGGGGGCGCCGCCTCATTGGGGTATACTGCCTTCAATTTCGAAAGGAAGGAATGCCATGAGATGGATTCTGTGGGCAGCGCTGGCGGTTCCCCTGACGGCCAGCGGCGCGCCGCCGGTCACCTTCGTGGGTCACGAGAGGGTTGCCGAAGCCTTAACCAAGGGAGGGGATCTGGTGAAGGCCTCCGATCTGACGGTGCTTGGCTCGCATCGCGCGGGACCCGGGCAGGTGGAGGTGCACGATAAAGAGACCGACGTCTTCTATGTGGTCGATGGCGCGGCAACCATCGTCGCCGGCGGAACGATGGTCGGCGGCAAAGCCACCGGACCGGGGCAGTGGCGCGGCAAGGAGATTCGGGGAGGGGAAGCGCGTCATCTGGAAAAGGGGGACGTAATGGTGATTCCCGCCGGCGTTCCGCACTGGTTCAAGGAGGTTTCTCCGTCGATCAGCTATTACGTAGTGAAAGTTTTAAAACCATAGCCGCGCTGCCGCCGCGGCCGGCTCACCCTCGGCTGAAATGGGTGTACAATACTATGGCTTATAGGATGACTGTGCGTTGAATATTGATTTTTTTCCCGCAAGGGTTTTTGGGGGAACCGATGGAGAAGCCGGCGCAAAACATACAAGACAGTTTTTTAAACAATGCACGCAAGGACAAGATCGTCCTCACAATCTATCTCATGAGCGGCGTGAAGCTCTCGGGACGTATCAAGAGTTTTGATAAGTACTCGTTGGTACTGGAAACCAACAACCAGGAGCAGCTGATCTTCAAGCACGCCATTTCCACCGTGGTGACCCAGAAAGTGGCGCACGCGTACGCGGGAAGCTCGCAGTCCGGGGCGCAGGCCAACTCATCGCCGAATACGCCGGTTGCCGTGCATCAGGAATCCTCGGAGGGTTAGCCGACGGCACATCCTGACGCAGCCCGCGAACGGGTGATCCTCGTCGGGCTGGAATGGAAGACGCGCGGCACGCCCGACCGCCAGAGCCTTGGTCGCGCCGAAGAGTCGCTCGAAGAGCTGTCCGAATTGGCGGTGAGCGCGGGAGGCGACGTCGCCGGCCGCGTCTTTCAAACCAGAGCGGCGCCCGACGCGGCCACCCTCATCGGCTCCGGCAAAGTGGAGGAGATTGCGGCGGAGGTTCGCTCCCTTGCCGCCGGCACCGTCATCTTCGATCACGATCTCACGCCCACGCAACAACGAAACCTGGAAAAGGCGCTGGACTGCAAGGTCATTGACCGGACCCAGTTGATTCTTGATATTTTTGCTTCCCGCGCGCGCACCCGGGAAGGGCGCCTGCAGGTAGAACTGGCGCAGCTCAACTACCTCCTGCCTCGTCTCGCGGGCCGCGGAGTGGAGATGTCCCGTTTGGGCGGAGGCATCGGCACGCGCGGCCCCGGCGAAACGCAGCTGGAAACGGACCGGCGGCGGATCGCGCGGCGGATCAAGAAGCTCGAGGACGAATTGGAAAGCGTGCGGGCGGGCCGCGCCTTGCACCGGCGCCGCCGCAGCGCAGTGCCCCTGGCCACGCTGGCGCTGGCGGGCTATACCAACGCGGGGAAATCGACGCTCTTCAACCGCTTGACCCAGGCCGGCGTGTTGGCCGACGCCCGGATGTTCGCCACTTTGGATCCGACCGTCCGTCCATTGGTCCTTCCTTCCCGTCGCCGCGTGCTGGTCAGCGATACGGTCGGGTTCATCCGCAACCTGCCGACGACGCTGGTGAAGGCGTTCCGCGCCACCCTGGAAGAAGTCAAGGAGGCGGCGCTGGTCCTGCACGTGGTGGATGCCTCGGCGGCAGCCGCTCCCGAACAGACCGCGCACGTCCGGAAGGTTTTGGCCGAGATCGGCGCAGCGGAGATCCCGCAGCTTTTGGTGATGAATAAGATCGACCGGATCGCGGAAGGGGAATTGGACGCCTTGCGCCAGAGATTGCTGGGCGCGGCCGCCAGCGAAGAACAGGGCAATACGGTCGCGATTTCCGCGCTGGCGGGACAGGGGATCGACCGGCTGCTCGGCCGGATTGACGAGCTCCTGCCTCTGGACCCCATCATTCGAACGACTCTGCAGCTTCCCCTCGGCGATGGGGCGTCGCTGGCCTTGCTCCACGAATTTGGGCGGGTGTTGGAGACACGTTACAGTGGGGACCGCTGCGAAGTGGAAGTGGAAATCCCGGAATCCTTGCAGCGCCGTTTTACCAAACTGAAATAATTCAACAGGTTGTGGAAAAAAATGTGGGAAACTGCAGCCCTGGCGCTCCGTCCTGCGTGTGAAACGGATTACTGGCGTCCCATTCGAATCAGCCCAGGAGGAACGGATCTGATTGGAATTCCAGAGCTTGGGCAAAGCCATGCCTAGTACTTACCAATACCCGCATTCGCTCGCGGTATCTGGTAGCAACGCTGAAGTTTTCCACAAATCACCTCTAGCGCCCGGAAACTAGGAACCCCAGACGGCAGACTCGGGTGCCATGACCCGCAATTCGAAGCGCATGGCATTGAATAGCGTGATTAGGGGAGTGATGTCTACCGTGCCCACGCCCAATTCGTACACGGCCAGCCGGATCTGCACCAGGACCATTCCGAGGGCGAACCGGACCTGGCTGCGCAGCAGAAATGAGCCCAGGTCCGGGCGGTCGACTTCGGCTTGGAGCATGATCAGCTTGACCGCCAGGCAGACGCTCGCGAAATCGGCGTTGAGCCGTTTCAAATAGATCCGAAAGATGCGGGCGCGCTCGCGGCGGAACTCCGCGACGGCCGCCGGCCCGAAAGTCGGCTCCGCTTGCAGCGCCTCCAGGTCGGCATCATCCAACATCCGCAACATCGGCTTGTAGCGGTCCAGCGAGAGCTCCTCAATCCATTCCGGCGTGATCGGATGGGCCTGCTTCGGTGACGCGATCTTGCGCAAGGCGAGCGCAACCGCCAGGCCCACCGCAGCACATGTACTGAAAACCATCAGGATCATGAGATTCATATACGATTGCGCTCGGCCTGAAACTGGCATCCGGCGGGCCAATGTTAACCGCCTTGTAAGTGCTTCGGCGCGATGATCTTTGCGGAGCGAATCAGTCGTTAGCCTTAGTACCGCGCGTCAGAATGTCCGGGCTGCATGACAAGTTGTCACAAGCCGCCGCCGGCTAACCAACGGTCACTTCCTCGCAGCGGGCCGCCATCATGTCTTCAGACCAAGCGCTTTGGCGCGGGCCAGGACCTCTTCGGCATAGGTGACGCGGCCGGGATCGGTGCCGCCCTGAATCGCGAGCAGGTAGGCCGCTTCCTGATGCACGCACCGGAAGCCGCGCATCACTCCGGGAGGAACGGAGATCACGTCGAAGGGGCCGAGCTCGACTTCCTGCTCGCCGTGTTCGCCCCAAAAGATCGCGAACGGGCCGGTGAGCGGAATGAAAACTTCCACCGTTTCGTGGTCGTGCAGCGCCGCGCCGTTGCCGGGCTCGGCGCGGACGTAGGTGACGTTGAAATCGCGGGCGTCGGCGATGGCCGGTGCTCCCGAAGGATCTTCGGTAACGCCGTGCCCGATTACGTTGAAGACCTCGCGCGCGTGTCCCGGGATGGCGGTGTCCAGAAAGCCGTGCGAGATCGGGACCAGCTCACGAAAGCGCGCGATGCGCTTCTCCATTTGTTCCACTGAGATCGAGAGAGACGGCATGGCATGCAGCAGTATACATGATGCCCTGCAGCCGCGCTGTCCCGGCCAGACTCATCGGCGGAGGACCGCCGGAAGCGCTTGCGGCGCCGCCTCCCTTCGCGGCTCACTTCGACTTAGTGGCTTTCTCCTTGGCCGTGCCGCCCTGGCTCTGGACGTAGTGCTGCGGATCGTCGTTGCCTTCGTTGCAGGCGAATTCCATCTGCTCGTATTGCGGATCGAGCCGGCGGCCGAATGTTCCCGCAATCTTCCACGGCCGCGTATAGAGCGTGGGATCTTCGATGGTCGCTTCGACGTTGATGGTGTTCGAATCCACGGGCGTGAACCGCTCGACTACGTGGATATGTTCGCTCGTGAAGTTGCCCACCATATCGAACCACCCGACTCCGTTCTGATTGGTGGTGTCGATCACCAGAGTGTCGCCTTCCCAATGGCCGACCGAGTCGCCTTCGAACAGCTTGATATGGGACGCGATGTGCGGGCGGCCGTCCGTCGGAATGATGCGGTAGGCATGGCGCGCTTCCCAGAGCATGACGAAGTAGCCCTTGGTCTGAAGGATCTGGAAGCCGAACGGGCCGTAGTCTTCGTGCGGAACGCCGGACAGATAGCAGTGCGCCTCCGGCTCATCGAACATGTGGTTTTCGCGCAGATCTTTTGCTTTGGCCGCGGCCCAGGGCTGATACGGAATTTTCCCGTCCGGCGGATCGACGATGGCGCCTTTGCCGGGGCCGATGCCGGGCCGCGCGACGGGATGATCCTCGACGTCGAACACCGCCTGGTTGAAACGGGGCGTCCAATAGCCTTGCAGATCGGGTTTGCCTTCGGGCGTTCGGGCCACGGGACCGCCCTTGACGAGCGGCGCCTGGTAATACGGGCCGAATTCGCCGCCGGCGGGACCGCCTCCTCCGCCGCCGCGGCCTCCTCTCCCGCCGCGCGGCGGTTGTGCGATCAGGGCGGCCGCGCTGGTCAGCGCGATCAGAGCAAGTTTCTGTCGATGAGACATGGTTCAGTTTTTCCCGGCTGCTGTTTTCAATTCCGCCAGCGTAACCTTCCGATTATCACCCGGCAGGTGAATGGGTATGATCCGCGCGACATCCAGGTGAAGCCGCTCGATATTCGCCAGCAGATTGGTGTGATACGGATTGATGTTGGCCGGGGTGGGCGCATTCGCCGGCCCCACGTTGAATTCATCGGCTTCGATCAACACCTTCTGCTTCGGCAGGTACGCCGCGATCATGCCTTCGTCATGGGTGCTGCCTCGGACGTGATAGAGCTCGATGGTATGTTCGCCGTCGGTCAGAACTTTCTTTTCCGTCACCGTCTCGATTTTGAGCTTCGGCTGCGGTTTCGTCTGCGACAGCTTATCGGGAACCAGGGTATGGGGATTTTTGAAAATCTTCTCGTAGTACGGCTTGTTGACCTTGTGCGTAATGATGGTTGCCCCTTCGGCGACGAAGGCGCGCAGGCCGCCGGCGTGGTCGAAGTGCGCGTGCGTGTTGATGACGTAGTGGATCGGCTTGTTGGGAACCAGCCGCCGCGCCTGACTGATGATCTGTTCGGCGCGCATGTCGTTCTGCGGGCCTTCGATCACCACAATGTAATTCTTGAAGTCGGCCACCACGGAACCATAGCCGCCGGTAATCAGCCAGAAGCCGCCGCCCAAATCGTCCGCGCCCACTTCGGGCGCGGCCCGCCGGCCGCCCGGCCCGCCTTCGCCGCCTCGGCCGCGTCCCCCGCGCGCGGGCGGCGTCAGATCCACCGCGACATTGGTCTTCACGTCGGAAACGGTGAGTTCGAAATACTTGGGCTCACCCTGGTGCTGCACGATGTGGGTGGGGAACTGGAAACCGCCAAAATCCTTCCAATCGGTATATTCGGCATCCCAGACAGTATCGCCGAGCACGTTGTTATCGATTTTGGTTTGTACTCTGTCCACGAATCCGGCGGCGTCGATGTAACCTTCCACCGGCGCTTTATTGTCGCCCACAAACGAAAGCACCGTGTACTTCTTGCCCTTGATGGTTTCGGTTCTGACCGACGCGTTCTTCTCAAGCGCGACGCGGAGAAAGCCTTCGGGCAGAAAGATGTATTCCAGCTGATTGTTCCAGGGCGCGTTGGGCCCGGCCATGGTTACCTGGTTTTGGCTCTGATCCGTGATCGGGCCGGCGCCGCAGCCGCCGCGGCCGGGATTCTCGCCTTCTCCGCGAACCCGCTGGAGCCGCCAGCCGCGCGCCTCCAGATCAATCGAGCGCACATAGTTTTTGTTCGAGAAGCGCCGCCACCACGCCGCATTCGGGCTATACGGCTGGCCGACGCAGCCGTCGGCGCCCTCGCCCGAGATCACGATCGTCTTCACGTTTTCCGCTCCCATGGCCTTCAGGGAGCGGTCGACGGCGGCCTTTAAATCCGGGGATGCCTGCGCCCACAACGACCATGCCCACAGGGCTCCGGCGGCACACCACGCCATTCCAAAATATTTCGCGATCATGCCCTCACTCCTCGGCTGCTCTTCATCCCGGGTCTTGGATGAGGCCCCTGGGTAACGGACAGTATAACGGAAGCGGCGCGCGGCTGAAAAGCGCGTCAGCGTTCCGCTTTGCGGAACAAGTAAGCGGCCACGTACGCTTCGGCCTGGCGGTTTACGATGGGGTCGGCCGGCGGCTCGGTGAAGCGCTCCGCCGCCCGTACATACTCGAGCGCGCCGTGCGCCCACGGATGATGGTCGCGCTCCAGCACATAAGAGAGATGAAGCGAGCGCCCATCGTCACGTTGCATGACGAAACGAACCGCGTCGGGGCCGACGGAGCCGGCCGGAAAGCGCCGGCAGTGCCCGCGGGCATAACCGAGATGACAGAGGGGAAGGAGGTCGATTTCGTCTGGCGTACAGGGCTCGTCCGACACCGCGCGACAGGCTCCTGCCCACCAGTTTCCGAGCGGCAGCAGCGCGGCGCGGGCATCGGCCTCGGGGGTGCGCGGCGCCGTCGGATAAAAATAAGGACAGGACACTTTTGGGAGGTATCGTAACACGCATGGCGGCGAACCGGCTTGAGACCATCAAGAGAATGCTGGAAGAAGATCCAAACAATAGTTTTCTGCGCTACGGGCTGGCGATGGAGCATCGCAATGCCGGCGAACTGGAAGCCGCCGCGGCCGAATTTCGCAAGGTGATTGCCGCGAACCCCGATTACGTCGCCGCCTACTTTCACGGCGGGCAAGTGCTGGAGCGCCTGGCGCGCGTGGAAGAGGCGCGCGCGCTCTATCAAAGCGGCATTGAAGCCAGTCTGCGGACCGGCGACGCGCACGCGCGCAGCGAACTGGAAGCCGCCCTCAGCCTGCTGGACTGAATCCGGTACTGTGCCCAGGGTGAACACAAGACGAAGCCGCCCGCAACGGCTGCCCGCAAAAATGATTTGACAGGAAAGCCAAAAGAGGACAAGATCCTGTGTAACTGGACCTGATCAGACGTTTATCTGATTCAAGGGCGGTGTTGGTTTTTTCAACATCGGCAGCCCGGCCAAGTTCCACTGGGGGGACTCATGGCTGACATTGCGCTTGCACGGGCATGCCCCAACGGCTATCCCGTCGAGCTTGAACTCAACTACCGAGTGATGGGCGGCGTGCGAGGCTCGGGGCGCACCGTGAACCTCTCCAGTAACTTCATCCTGTTTGATCCCGGAAGCGCGCTGCCAACCGGTGCGCGCATCGAATTGCTGATTGCATGGCCCGTGGCGCTGAACGGTAGGGTCGGGTTGCGCTTATGGGTGACGGGCACCATCATCCAAAATCGGAGCAACGGAGCAGCGGTGGAGATCGCGAGATATGAGTTTCGCGTAACCACTTTGCAACGCCAGCCATGACTCAAGATGGCGAACACCCATACCGCAATGCTTCCGGCGTGATCGTCATGTGCATGCACTGCCGCCGCACGCTGCGCGGGGAAGATCAGTGGGTTTTGGTGCCGGAGTTTCTCAGCGAGCGCCCGGAAAACGTCATCGACGGCCTCTGCGGGGATTGCCTGGAGAAATATTACCCGCGCTCGTAACCGCGGCGCTGAGCTGGTGTTGCCGGATGCAGCCAGGGGGCCGCGTCGTTCTGTGAAAAGCTCCTGAGTATGGTCTTGAAGGCCGTGCTAGACTGGTGAGGTTCAGACAGGATGGGACGAAGGATCGGCATCGGACGTTTCCGCCTTCGAGGCACTTCCCCTCCAGAATGAACCGCTCCCGATGCGAGGCCATGATGCCGGTCGCGGGGGCGCTTTCGTAAGTCATTGGATCAATCGGGCCGTGGCGCAGCCTGGCTAGCGCGCTTGCTTGGGGTGCAAGAGGTCCCGGGTTCAAATCCCGGCGGCCCGACCAAATTCCTCATCTCCGGACTTACAAATACCAACCTCGTCACGCACCCCGTTTTAGGTTCGAAACAGGTCCGGGGCTGCGGTGTAGCTGGCCCTTTGATGACCCCATTTGCAACCTGATGCTCTCCGGAGCCTGCTCCCCGTGGCACCGGTGGGGACGTGATCCGAACATCTCTCCCTCGTCTCGCGAATCAGGAGACGAAAAACGTCCCTCCCTTAGATACAGCAAAGCAGCAGCCGGACGGCCCCGTCCCGAGCTGATGCGTAGTTGAGCCAGCCATACTGACTTGCTGGCGATGGGGCTGCCAAGTTGCCGGCGGCTGGTCCGATCAGTTGCGTCTCATTGCTGAACTGGCCGCGAGTTGGACGCTGAAGTCGCGCGCGAGCCCCGGGGAAGCCCGTCGGCCTGGATACCAGCCCCCACCTGTGCTTCCGCGGTACGAGGATTCTCGGCCAGTCCGCTTGCCCCTGATCCGCTAGTACATTTTCAGCGAAGCGGGACTGTCCCGAAAGGGAGTTCCATGTCATAACTGTTGCTGGGAATTCATTCCATGCTCTTCAAGGCGTTATCGCTTCGGTGCCAGTGCGGCAGACCTCCCATCCGGATCAAAGAAATCGGGCTGACCGCCGACCACGAACTCGCCGTGTATTGGCACTGCACGGCCTGCCGGCGGCCGGTCTATGCGGTGAAACCGCTGAGCGAATGCTGGATGGATTGCCCCACGAAAGAGTCTCCGCAGGCTCCGGTGCTGCTGCAGGCCGAAATCGATCGTGGCGCCGAAGACCGCGAGTTTCTCCGCAGCGTCGGCGTCCAGCCGGACCCGGAACTCGGTTTAGCTTGAGATGGGCCGCACGGTCCGCAGGCCGTTGTGCGGCGCCATTGCGCCCGCAATGAACTCCGTCCTCTCCAGGACGGTGCTTTGCAGATGATCCAGGGCTTCGACGATGCGCTCCACCAGATCATCGGTTTGCGCCAGAGCCGCGCGCGCCGCTTCCAGCGCCTCGGCCTGCGCGCGCACCGTCTGTTCCAGAGCGTGTAGCTGCGCGGCCACCGTGCCCGCGAACTCCGCCGCGTGCCGGGCGGCCGCGTCCATCGCCTGTTCGACCCGACCGATGCGTTGAACCGAGGCGGCCGCCGCCTGCCGGAGTTCGCCGATCGCGGCCTGTTGGCTTTCAAGCGTTCCGGCCACGCGCGAGTCCCACGTGTGTTCCACGGCCTCGCGCACGAAACGGTCGAACTGCGCCCGCCGCTGCGGATCCTCCGAACGGCGCGCGGACACCGAAGCCAGCTTCAGTTGCAGCTGCGCCCGGCGGATGTGCGGCCACCGCGCCGCCGGATCCTTCGCCAGGCACCCCCCGATCACTGCATCGAGCGCGGCATCGCCGGTGCGCGGCGGCGGCGCCGTCTGCAGGGCGACCGCGAGCGCCTCCGGTGTATCTGCTTCAAACGCCCAGCGGCCCGTCATCATCTCGAACAAAATCGCGCCGAAGGAGAAAATGTCCGATTGCGCGTTCGCCGGCTGCCCGTTCAGAACCTCGGGCGCGGTGTAGGGCCCCGGAATGCCGCGCGGCGCATGCGCCGGGAGCAGTTCCAGGCCTGCCGCCGTCAGTTCGATGGCGAACGGCGTGAGCGCGCCGTGCACACGCCCCGCCTCGTGGAGCGCGCGCAGCGCCCCCGCCAGTTCCACCGCCAGCCGCAGGCCTTCGGTGAACGGCAACCTGCCTTCGCCGAGGCGCTGGGCCAAGGTCCGGCGTTCCAGGGTAATCACCGGAGCCAGGGTGCGCTCGCCCGCCTCATTGCGTTCCGTCCGCGTCTTCAGCCATCCCATAGGCGTCAGGCCACTTGGCTGAGGGCGCTGCGAAGACCGCGGCGAACCCGCCACTCGACATGCAGGATTCGGACTTGCTTCCGGACCAGCATTCCGGCCGCTCCGACGAGCGCTCCGACCGACAGCACGATTCCCAGCTGCATGTACCGATTCGAACATAGGTCAGGCCGAGGTCCTAGTCCTTAAGTACCTATTTTCGAGTACCAGGACTGACAAGAACGCCGCTCATGAGACGATAAACAGCAATGCAGATCTTGATTGTCAACATCCACGTGAAACCGGAGTACCTCGAGGCTTTTCGGCAGGCGACGGCGGAGAACGCCCGCCACAGCCGGCAAGAGCCGGGGATCGCGCGTTTCGATTTCCTGCAGCAAGCCGACGATCCGACGCGCTTTGTCTTGTATGAGGTGTATCGCGACGCCGACGCGCCGGCGCGGCACCGCGAGACACCGCACTACAAAGCTTGGGTGGAGAAGGTGCCGGACATGCTGGCGGAACCGCGCACCCGCGTGTTCTATTCCAATGTTTCGCCGGCTGACGCCGAGTGGTAAGGGGCGATGCGGTTTGAATTTGCGACCGCCGGCCGGATTGTCTTCGGTGCCGGCTCCGCGCGCGAAGTGCCGGTGGCGGCGGCGGCGTTCGGCCGCCGTGCCCTGGTGGTCACGGGGTCGAATCCCGATCGCGCCGCGCCGCTGGTCCGCTCCCTCGAAACCGCGGGCGTATCTTGTGTGCTGTTTACCGTCGCGGGCGAGCCTACGGTCGAACTGATTCGCGACGGCAGCGCCGGCGCGCGGGCAGCGCGCTGCGACCTGGTGGTGGGCTTCGGCGGCGGGAGCGCGCTCGACGCCGGCAAAGCCATCGCCGCGTTGCTGACCAATTCCGGCGATCCGCTGGATTACCTGGAAGTCATCGGGCGTTCGCAGCCGCTGGCGCACCCGGCCGCTCCCTTCATCGCCATTCCGACCACCGCGGGCACCGGATCGGAGGTGACGCGCAACGCGGTACTGGGCTCGCCGGAGCATCGCGTCAAAGCCAGTCTGCGAAGCGCCGGTATGTTGCCGAAGGTGGCTGTGGTCGATCCGGAACTGGCGCTCGGTCTGCCTCGTCCCCTGACCGCGTCCACCGGTCTCGACGCGCTCACCCAATTGATTGAGCCGTATGTCTCGGCCCGCGCAAATCCGATGACCGACCAGTTCTGTGTCGAAGGGATGCGGCGGGCCGCCAGCGCGCTGCCGAAAGCCTGGGAGAATGGCGGCGATCGCGAAGCGCGCGAGTCCATGTCCTGGTCCGCGTTGCTGGGCGGGCTAGCGCTCGCCAACGCGGGGCTGGGCGTGGTGCATGGGTTCGCCGCGCCGCTCGGCGGGATGTTTTCCGCGCCGCACGGAGCCCTGTGCGCGGCCGTGCTGCCGCACGCCATGGAGATCAACGTCCAGGCTCTCCGCGCCCGCGCCCCGGGGAGCGAAGCGTTGCGCCGCTATGAGGAAATCGCCCGCCTTCTGACGGGGCGGCCGCATGCCGCCGCGGACGATGGGGTGCAATGGACCGCGGCTCTCTGCCGCCGTCTGGAAGTTCCGCCGCTTCGCGCCTACGGCGTCGGCGCCCAACATATGCCCGAGCTGGTCGAAGCGGCTCTCCGCACCAGCAGCATGAAAGGCAACCCGATCGCGCTCGCGCCCGAAGAACTGAGCGAAATCCTGGCGCGTGCGCTTTGAATAGCGCTAGTCCGGCCTCCTGCGCCGCCGCTCTCGCGGTTGTGATATCTTTTTCTCCAAGGTGCGGCCGCGGCACCGCGCGATGCCTGTTCTTCATTTCAAACTCAACGGCACACCCACGGCAGTTTCCTACGAACCCGGAATGCATTTCCTCGAGGTCTTGCGCGAGGAGTGCGGGGTTGTATCCGTCAAAGACGGCTGCGCCCCCGAAGGCACCTGCGGGTGCTGCACCATCCTGGTGGACGGGCAACCCGTGCTGGCCTGCCGCCGCAAGCCGGAACAGATGGAAGGCGCCGCGGTGATGACGCTCGAAGGAATGCCGGAGGAATTGCGGCGCGTTCTGAGCGAATCGTTCGTTCTCGAAGGCGGGGTGCAGTGCGGGTTCTGTATTCCCGGAATTCTGGTTCGCGCCTCATCGCTGATCGAACGCGGCCGCACCACCGACCGCGAGGCCATCGCCCAGGCGCTTTCCGGACATTTGTGCCGCTGTACCGGCTACGCCCGCATCATCGACGGCATCCAGACCGCGGGCGAACTCTGGAACAATGGACGATCCACCGAAGGCCGGCAGCCCCGGCGGGGTTCTTTCTTCGGCGAGGAGTTCGGCCTGCGCCGCACCACCGTGCCGGGTAACGCGCAAGGCACGTACGGAGTCGGCCATTGTCCGGTGAAATACGGCGGTCAGGATCAAGCGCTCGGCCAGCGGCCGTTCATCGCGGATCTGCGGGTGCCCGGGATGCTGCACGGCGCGCCGGTGCTGAGCGAACATCCGCGGGCCAAGGTGCTGTCGATCGACACCTCCGCTGCCGCCGCCATGCCCGGAGTGGTTCGCATTTTCACCGCGCCCGACGTCCCCGGCGAGCGCGGCACCGGGTTGAACATTCCCGACCTGCCCGTCTTCGTCGCGGTGGGTGAGACCACTTGCTGTGTGGGAGACATCCTGGCGTTGGTGGTGGCCGATAGTTTATTCCATGCGCGCCGGGCCGCGCAGCAGGTAAAAGTCGAGTATGAAGTCTACGAGCCGGTGACCGACCCGATCGCCGCGCTGGAACCCGGCGCGCCGCAAGTGCATGCGCCTGGAAATCTGCACGTCCATCCCAACCTGCTTGAGAGAACCGCATTTTCCCGGGGCGATGTCGAGGCCGCGCTGGCGGCCTCCACCCACGTCATCGAACAGACCTTCCGCACGCAGCCGATCGAACCCGCTTTTTTGGAACCGGAAGCCTGTCTGGCCCTGCCGCAGGGCCGGGGCGTCAAAGTCTTCACGCAAAGCCAGGGTTCGACCTACGACCACAGCCAGATTGCCAAAGTTCTCAATCTGCCGATGGAAGAGGTCGATATCGAGCTGGTGGCCAGCGGCGGCGCTTTCGGCGCCAAAGAAGAACTCTCGATCCAGGCGCACACCGCGCTCGCGGCGCACTTGTTGGGCCGTCCCGTGAAGGTCGTGCTGACCCGCCAGGAATCCACCCAGCACCATCCCAAGCGCCATCCGATGATTCTGCATTACACAGTGGGGGCCGACGCGGAAGGGCATCTGCTCGCGGTGCGGGCCCGGATCATCGGAGACACCGGCGCGTACGCGGGTACCGGAGGCAAGTGCCTGCTGCGCGCGGCCTGCCATGCTTGCGGGCCGTACCGGGTGCCGAATGTGGACATTGAATCGAAGGCGGTGTTCACCAACAACCCGACCAGCGGCGCCATGCGCGGCTTCGGCACCAACCAGGCTCATTTCGCCATGGAAGGCATCATGGACCTGCTCGCGGAACGGGTCGGCGTGGATGGCTACGATATTCGCGAGCGCAACGTGCTGCTTCCCGGCGACCAGTTCGCCACCGGCCAGATCATGCGCGACAGCTGCGGGATCCTGCAGACCCTCCAGGCCGTGAAGGACATTTACAAGCGCGCCAAGTATGTGGGGATCGGCTGCGGAATCAAGAGCACCGGGATCGGCAACGGCACCATCGACAGCGGCCACGCCAAGATCCGGGTGCTGCCGGGAGGCCGGCTGGAAGTCCTCACCGGGTACACCGAAATGGGGCAGGGGGTATTCACCACCATCCGGCAGGCTGTGGCCGAAGAAACCGGATTGCCGCTCGACCTCATGACGGTGCGGTGGGACAAGGAAATGGGCGCCAAGTGCGGGGAGACTTGGGCCTCGCGCGCTACCACGCTCAGTTGCGCCGCGGCACAACAGGCGGCCCGGCAATTGGCGGACGACCTGAAACAGTCGCGCCTCGAAGACCTCGCCGGCCGTGAGTATTCCGGCGAGTACGTCTGCAACTTCACGACGCGCCCGGGCACCCCGGAGGCGCTGCAAAACCCGACCACACACTTAACGTTCAGCTACGCCACCCAGGTGGTAATTCTCGGGGAAGACGGCCGCATCGAACGGGTCGTGGCGGCGCACGACGTGGGCCGCGCCATCAACCCGTTGGCGTGCGCCGGGCAGATCGAAGGCGGGGTCCATATGGGCCTCGGGTACGCGCTTTCCGAAGATTTTCCCTGTACCGGCGGCCGGCCGGACTCGCTGCTGCTTCGCGATCTCGGCATTCTCAAGGCGAAGCACACGCCTCCGATTGACGTCATCCTGATCGAAGTGCCCGACGAAATCGGCGGGTACGGGGCCAAGGGAGCCGGCGAGATCGGCTTGGTTCCGACCGCGGGCGCGGTGGCCGCCGCGCTCTATTCCTATGACCGCATCCGCCGCACGCAGTTACCCATGCAAGACTCGCCGGCGGCGGCGCCTTCCGTGCCCAAATCGCGCCGAATGGCGGCGACGCGGGCCCCTCGGAATCAGCAAGCCCTTTCCTCAGAAACGCTGAGCTGAGGGGAGTGGCCGGATCCTGCCCTATTTGGCCAGGCAGGGAGTCGGATCCCAGCCTGTCGCGTCCGGCAGTTTCTTGAACTGATAGCTGCGCACGAACGGCTGGGTGAGGTAGGTCGGGTCTTCCAAAATGGCGGTGTCGATGAGGTAGAGATCGCCCTGCGCCCCATCGAGCAGATTGATTTCCTCGGTGAGCGTTGCTTTGTCGCTATACGGAACCCCGTTTTTGCGGAGATAGCCGGCGCGCATGTTGGTCGTGACCACTTTCAGGGTGCCGTTGCGCGGCGGCACCGGAATGGAGCCGCGGCCGCGCCCGACGCCCGGCACCTGCCAGCTCGCGACCGAATAGCCTTGCCAGCTCGGAGCGCCGGAGGGCGGGGAGCCGGCGTCGAAGTGCAGAATGCGCGTCTGGGTTCCGGCATCGGTTTCGATTTTGAGGGTGTTGTCGTCCTGCCAGGTAATGTGCAGGCGGCCGGGGCGTTGCATCACGCCCACCGCGCCGTAGGCCTTGCATTGGTTGCCTTCGGCGATGTCCTTGTCCGGATCCCACGCCAGGGCGATCCGGCGGGCCGCCGCATTGATCGGGAGGTAGGGGATGTCGCCCTTTTGCGGCTCCACGCGAAACCGCCACTCATCGACGATCTGCGACACCCAGTATCCGGTGAGATCGACCGGGGCCGCGGCTTTGCCGCTGCGGGGCGGGCCCGCGGGGCCGCCCCGGCCTTGCGCATACACCGCCAGGGGCGCGGCGAGCGCGCATGCGAGCAGGCAGATTCGGTGAGTCATTCCAGGTCCCCGGTTGGCCCTTGTCCTATTCGAAGGTGCCGCCCCACTTCCAGCCGTCGGCCGGGCGGGAGATGCTGACCATGCGCAGGCGGTGATCCTCGGGATTGCGTCCCGGGTTGCCCACCACTACGACATGGTCGCCGGGCTTCAACGTCTCGCGAGTGACACCCTGCCGGCCCAACTGGCCGCCGGCGCCCCATTCGACGGCCCAACGGACCATCTCGCCGGTGTTCGGGTCTTTGGCTTCCACGTGGACGAATGAGTGCGGATTCCGATACAGGAACTGCACCAGGTCGCCTTCCACCGTCACCTTTTTGTCTTCAAAATAGGTGGCGGCGAAGGAATGATGGGCATACGCGCGGACGCCGAGGGCCGTAGCCGCGGCAAACGCCAGAATCAGCAATTTACGTTTCATTCAAGTTCTCCTGAGGTCGCTTACTGTTTGGAAGAATTCGTGGACCCGCTGGATGCCGTCAGGCTGCGATACACGGCTTCGACGAACCGGTCGCCGGAACCATACCGGGGATCCCAGTCGATGGTCGGCTTGGTGGCCTTGATCTGGTCCAGGGTCATGCCCTTTTTGATGTAGGCCTGGATGCGGTCGCGAACGATCGTCACCATGTCGCGGTAGTAAGCCACGTCGGCGGTGTCGCAGATGCGGCCGTGGCCCGGCACGATCAGCGTGCCGCCTTCGGTGCGGAACTCGGGAATCACGAGATCGAGGATATAATTCAGCGCATCGATTTCGCCTTGAATGCTCCCGCCGCGCTCTACATCGATGAACGGATAACCGGTGGTGGTGAAGATGTCGCCGGTGCTCAGCACATCCGACTCGCGAAAATACACCATGCTGTCGCCGTCGGTGTGGGCCTTCGGCATGTGAATCAACCGGACGCCTTCCCCGTTGAAAAAGTGGCTGAGCTTGTAATAGTCTTTCACGTAGGTTTCCGTCGGCCAGGCATCCTGCGGCGCGGCGGCCTGCTTGCCTGTGGGCGCGCTCATCCGGTTGAGCACGTTCTCGTGCGCGATGATGGCGGCGCCTTCGGCCGCGTCGGCGATATCGCCCGCCACATTGCCGCCGGTGAACGTCTTGCCTGCCTTGGCCAGCACCGCGTTGCCGCCGGTGTGATCCGGATGGACGTGCGTGTTGAGGATGAACCGAATCGGCTTCGGCGGCGGATAACTTTTGAGCGGCTGGCCCTGTTTATCCAGATCCTGGCTCAACTGGTTGATGGCGGCCAGCACGCGCTCGCTGTTCTGAGCGAGACCGGAATCCACCATCAGGACGCCGTCCGGTCCCACCGAGAGCGTGATATTCCCGCCCGCGCCCGCCAGCAGGTAGATGTGGCCGCGCACGGGCACGATTTCAATCTGAGGGTTGGCGGCGTTTTGCGGCGCGCGGTTCTGCTGCGCGCCGGCAGAGGCGGCCAGCCCGATCGAGGCAGCCACCAGAAACAGACAGGGTTTGGTTCTCATCGCCAGACAGGATCCTCGCTATTTCTTGGCCGCCGCCGCGTTGCGTTCTTTCTCGATCTTGCGCGCCAGTTCGGGGTACATGGTCGCGGCGCCTCCGCGGGTCACTTCGATGGGCAAATTGTATTTCTGGCCGAACTCGCCCAGGAACGGATTCTGCCCGGGCATCTCGTGCGGGATTTTGCCTTTCGGCCGATCGACCTCATCCACGACCGTGCAGGGGTACGGCGGAATTTGCTGGTTCAACGCCAGCCGGTACTCGGAACTGCGGATCATCGGCTCGGTCAGATACACGGGATCGTACGCGATGGTGACCCAGGTCAGGTAATCGCCGCGCCGCAGCCAATATTGCGTGAGCGTGGCGCGATCGCTCGACGGCACGCCGTTGCGCCGGTAGTAGTCTTCCTTCAAATGCGTGGTGGTGATCTTCAGAGCCTCGCCTTCATAGACGGCGGTGGAGAAACCACCCCAGGTGTGCGGCGCCAGCTCCGACGGCCGCGCCCGGCCGTCCATATAGTACGGATTATCGATCGAACGCAGCCATTCGGCGTGCCAGGCGACAATCTGGCGCGAGACCGGGTCGACTTCCTTCCAGATGCGCACCTGCGACGGCCCGCGCGAGATGTACATCGCGCCGTGCGGCCGGCATTGCCACTCGGGCAGCGTCATGTACGACGAACTCCAGGCCTCGGAGCGGGCATGCGATGCCTCGCTCATGGGGATGCCCAGAAACTCGCCGATGTGGGGATTGCCGGTGTTGTCCTCATCCTGCACGGGCGCCCATTCGCCCGCGAAATCCATCTGGGCAAGCAGGGGGCCGGCGAGAGCCAGGCAAAGCAGGAATCCTGTGGTTTTCATAAGGTCTCCGTCTAGGCTTCCGGCGAATGAATCAGTTCCTTCCGCGCCAGCCGTTCTTCGCGATAGGGGTCGTTGACGGCCCGGCACTCGTTGTTGAAGATCATGGTGGCGCGCTTCGCTTCGGTGAACGGCTCCCATTTCGGGATGCCTTTGTGATTGGGATTCCCGGATCGCGCGAACGCCGCCCAGGCGCCGCTCATCTTGTCCGCCAGCGGGTAGCGTTCGGGACCATCGCCGACCATCGATTGCGCGATATCGACGTTCTCAAAGACGAAGGGAATATCTAACGTGTGGTAAGAGCGCAGCTTTCCTTCGCGGACCGGCGAATACCACTGGAAGTAATACTTATAGACCGGAGCTTTTCCGAGCGCGGCTTTGCGGTCGGCCTCGGTATCGGTCCCGGTGCGGAAGTTGGAGGCGTCGGTGCTCATGATGAAAAACAGGTCGAGGTTGCTCGCCTTCGGCCGGCCCTTCTTGTAAACGGAAATCAGCTTGTCCGCCGCCGCATCGTCCAGATGCAGGTTTTCCTTCACGCGGTTGTGCAGCGCGACGTCGTCAAGCGGGTCGAAGTTCACGTTGTTATTCCAGGTGACTTCGGTTTCGGTAGAACCGATCATCAGCGGGACATCGGCGGTGATCGCCGGCGCCACCGGATCGAACGGGCCGGAGGGCAGCGTCTGGCCGTCGACCACGGGTCCGAGCTGGAAGCGCGGCACGGCGCGCATGGCTTCGAGCAGCCGGGCTTGCGGAAGCTTTTGCAGTTCGTCCACCTGATTGGGCTTCAGACCGAGTTTAGCGAGGAACATTTCGGCCCCTTCAGTGGCGCGGTCGCGCGAAATGCCTTTGACATTGGATCCGCTCATCGCGATCGCGCGATGGAACAGCCCCTTGGCGGCAGGCATCGCGAGCAGGGTGCTGACTTTGCCGCCGCCGCCCGATTGGCCGAAGATCGTCACGTTTGCCGGATCGCCGCCGAACCGGGCGATGTTGTCGCGGACCCACTCCAGGGAAGCGACGATATCGAGCATGCCGACGTTACTGGCGCGCGCGTATTTCTGCCCGCCCAGGCCGGCCAGGTACAGGTACCCGAAAACGTTCAGCCGGTGGTTGACCGTGACGACCACCACATCCTGCTTGGCGGCGAGGTTGGCGCCGTTATACATGGCCCAGTTGGCGGAACCGGCCGAGTAACCGCCGCCGTGAAACCAGACCATGACGGGGCGCTTGCCGCTGCCCAGGACAGGCGTCCAGACGTTGAGGTGCAGGCAATCCTCGGTTCCATGAGCATCGCTCTTCGGCTGCTGCGCCATGGATTCGGGTATGAGGTTCGAGGGAGTCTGGGGCGAAGCGGGACCGAACTCGAGCGCATCGCGAACGCCGGTCCAGGGCTGAGGTTTGGCGGGCGGCAGGAACCGCCCGGCGCCTTCGGTGGACGCGCCGTAGGGAATACCTTTGAACGCGTGCGCCTTGCCCTGCAGGGCGCCGCGAATTTTTCCGGCCGTGGTCTCGACTACGGAACCGGCCGCATCCACCTTCGCCGCCGCGCGCAGGCGGTTGAACCCCGATCCCACCAGGAAGCTCGCCGCGAGCGAGCCGCCGCCAAGGAACGCGCGCCGGCCGATCGCTCCAGGGGTGTGGTTGCTACGTTGCGCATTCATATGGATGTCCTCCAGACGGATTTCCGGTCCCTGATCTGCCCTCGCGATTGCGAAACATTATATAACTTTTTCTGATGATGCCACCGCGAGTTGCTGATTTGGCCGCGGCCCAGGCTCTGGCGGGCGGCTGCTGGTTATCGAACGGGGTGCCGGTGGTGATGGACTGATGGAATTTGCGGGTGGTTGAAAGTTGGAGACCAAACGGAGATCTTGTCCGGGTAAATCGGGATCTGTAGAAGGGGGCCCCAGTCCACGACATTCGCAAAAAAGCCGCCGGCATCAGCCGGCGGCCTCTTTACAACCCACGGGGTCCGGAAAGAAAACTAGTCGCCGAAGCTGCCGACCTCTTCGCGCTCTTCGCTGGCGGGCTTGGGCGCGGGAGCGGGGCCGGCAATTTGTACCAGTTCTTCGCCGGGCTGCTCTTTGAGCACGTGCTGGCGATAGAGCTTCATCATGCGCTGATCCTCGGCGCTCATCAGCTTGGCGTCGCGGGCGCGCTTCTTTTCCTCACGGGCGGTCTTGGCGATGCCGAGGCGGTCCAGGTCGTGCTGCACGTCTTTGGTGACGATTTCCTCGCGCAGCAGCAGGCTATGCTCGGTGGAAGGCAGCGGCACCTTCTTGTTGCCGGCGAAGATTTCGTGGCGGCCTTTTTCCTCGTACCACTTGGTCAGCGTGGCCGTCATGTGCATCTTCTCGATGATATTCCGCCAGCCCACGCCGGTGTTGTAGGCGCAGAAGGAAATCTCGCCTTCCTGCGTGGCGTAGGGGATGATGCACTGCTCGGTGCGGCGGAAATCATAGTTGAACAGATCCTGGAACCACATGCCGGCGATGAACAGGAAGTTCCAGCGGTCGGCGCGGCGCTTCTCGATGTCCTCGCGGGTGCGGTCCTTGCCGACTTTGCCGTAGCTCTTGCCGGTGGCGCCGAAGGTCTTGTCGAGCTTCTTGTACCAGTCCGTCAGCCGGAAGTGCGTGGGGGACTGGAAGGGATCGTAGTTGCGCGCCGCGGCTAAGGCCATGCCGATGATCGACAACCACTTGCCCCGTGCGGCGTCATTGATCCGGGCCACATCGCGCGCCAGCCGGTCGGCGTTGATGAACGCCGTCACCGGCACCTTCTCTTTGGTTTCCTTGTCGACCATCACGGCCATGCCGACGCCGCAATTCGGGTGGCAGCCGCAGCTCAACTGCCCCCAACTGTATTGCGGGCCGTGCACCAGGTCGCTCCAGTCGGAGAAGGTCGAAATGAAGGAAATCGGGAACCAGTCGCGCGCCGGAACGCCCAGCCCGGTCTGATTCTTCACGTCGTGCGCCAGATGCGACAACGTGTAGCGCTGGGCCATGCGGCGCTCGTCGGTGACGGCTTCGTCGCGGCCGGTGAACGAGACCGGCTGGAACGAGAGAAACGGAATCTTCTTGGGGTTGTCGAGCGCGAACTGAATGATGCGGCCGACCTGCTCGTTATTGATGCCGTTGACGATGGTGACGACCGGGATGATGTCCACGCCGTTCGAGTGCAGATTTTCAATCGCGCGGAGCTTCACGTCGAACAGGTTGCCGACGGCCCGGTGCGAGTTGGCGGCGTTGCCGATGCCGTCGAACTGGAGATACGCGTAGCGGAGGCCGGCGTCGGCGGCTTTCTTGCAGAACTCAGCGCTCTTGGCGAACTCGATGCCGTTGGTGGCGGCCTGCACGGAGGTGTAGCCTACCTCGCGGGCATACGCGACGGCTTGCAGGAAGTAGGGCGAAAGCGTCGGCTCGCCGCCCGAGAACTGCACCGACATCTGGCGCTTCGGCTTGATCGTGATGGCGTTGTCGAGCAGCGTCTTGATGTCTTCCCAGGCGAGCTCATGCACGAAGCCGACCTGGTTGGCGTCCATGAAGCACGGGTCGCACATCATGTTGCAGCGGTTGGTGAGGTCGATGGTGAGGACCGAACCGCGGCCGTGGGTGATGGTGCTGGAGCCGTGCCGGTGAAGCTTGGAATCGTTGTGGGCGCGGATGTCGCGGCCGGGGAAGACTTCTTCCAGGTGCTTGAAAAAGGCGGTGTCGATCGCCATCACGTCTTCGAAGTGGCCGTGAATCGGGCAATCCTTCACCATGAGGATTTTGCCGTCGCGCTCGATGATCTGCGCTTTGATTTCGCCCGGCTTTTCCGTGTAGAGAACTTCGAGCGGCTTCTTGCCGTCCAGGATCTCTTTGCGGACTTCGGGGATGCAGCGCGGGCAGAGCGAATCGGTTTCACGCGGCCAGCCGAGTGGCGGCTTCGTCTTTTCCCACGACTTGAGCAGCGGCTTGTCGGACCAAGCCGGGGTGAACCCGGGATTCTGCTTGATCTGGTTGAGCTTATCGAATACCGCCCAAGCCGCTCCCGCGGCGTAGGTAAGGGCTTTCTCGGCGTATTTTACAGGCTTGTGCATTTCGTCTGACTCCGCACTACCGGATGAATAAGTTCTCAGCGCACCCAAGCCCTCTGCAGGGGCAGTTCAGCCATTGTGCACTTGGTCAAAGTATAAGGACGGGTCCCCCCGGAGCGATACGACTCCTCATTAAACCGTTGAAATTATTGGTTGTACGGCGAGTGGAGGGGTTGAACGGAGTAACCGGGGGGTCGAGTGGGCGTCTTCTGTAGCCGTATGAAATCGAATGGTTTAACCGAGTTATGCCGAAAAATGCGCACAGACCGGCTCTAAGGCCGCCCCGGCAGCGTAAAAACCGCGGTATCGTTCGTATCCGGGCCCACTCCCGGGGAGACGGGGCGCGGGGCCGGTGAGGCAGGGGCTGTGGGGGCCGGCGCGGCGGGCATGACCGGCAATACCGGAGCAGCGATGGCCACCGCAGACCGCGACGGCGCGGTTCGCGCCGCGAACAGAGATCCCGCCTTGCGCTGGTTTTCAATCGCCTTCTTCAGCTCTTCCTGAGAGACCGACAAGGAGACTTTCAGAGTGCCGTTGTCGTTGCGAAACGAGAACTGGGTTCCGGCGGAGCCGGCCGGCTGCGAGGCTTTGGTCATGGCATCCAGGAACTGAAGAGTCGCGGCCAGTTGCTCGGCATCTTTGGCCGAGCGCGCATGCACTTCGGCGGCAAGCTCCAAACCGCTTTTTACGGACACGCCGAATTGCAAATGATCGATGGAGTTCAAAGCATCCGCCGGGCCGTTCGACTTGGGCACGAATCCCTGGAGTCCGTCCATCCGGTTGACCACTGCCCAGACGTCGTAGCGATCGCGGTAGCCGGCCACCTGCGCGGCGAGAGCGGCGTCGAGCTGGGCGGGCGCGCCGCGGCGGTCGATCGCCGCTTTTACCATTCCGGCATCGCCCGCCAGCGCGGTCGAGCCATCAAGGAAACCGAAGACGCCCTGGGCCGGGCTGCTCTTGCCGGCCACCAGCGGGACGCCATTGTACTGCTCGGCATTGGCCGCCAGCTTCGCGACATCGAATGTGCCGCGAGCGACCACCAGGGTCGGGGCGTTCTTGCCGGCGCCCGTGGAAGCAATCAAGACCTCATCGAGATCATGGAGCGGGTCGAAGCCGGAGGCTGCGATGAGTTTCTGCCAGTCGGCCGCCTGGCCCTTGAGCTCGGTGGTCAGGTTGCGGCCCAACTCCGAATCGACCAAGGCACGCACATGAATACCGAGGACGACCTGCGTATCGGAGGGTAGCAAATCCACGAGGGTCGCATCGGCGCAAAATACCGGCGACGCGAGTAAGAAGGGCAGCAGCAAGAGGGTCGGTTTCATGGCTGCCCAAACATACTACGGCCGACGCCTCAGAAAACAGTCGGCAAGGGTTATTGGCTGGCGGTTAACCCGAGCCGGCGGCCGCGCGGCTCCAGGCACTACACTGGTGTGGTGACCTCCGTTTGGCGGGTGTTCGCGGCTGGTTTATTGGCCGGCGCCGCGTGGGCCGAGACGCCGCCCGCTCCCCTGATGCCGTGGCCGGCGCGGGTCGAGTTTCATGCGGGGACGGCGCCGATTCAGGCCGGTTTTTCGGTATTCGTGTCGGGCGCCGGGGCGTCCGATTTGCGGGTGAAGGCCGCGGTGGATCGCTTGTTCGTGCGGTTAGGGCGGCAGACGGGGTTGCCGTTGGCGCCGATTCGAGCGATGTCGGCCGCCGGAGCCGCATTGCGGGTGGTCGTCGAGCAGGCGGACCATCGCCCGCCGCAGCAGCCCGGTGATGACGAGAGCTACTCGCTCGAAGTATCCGACTCCGGCATGCGGCTCTCGGCGGACCGGCCGCTGGGCGTGCTCCGCGGCATCGAAACGTTGCTCCAGTTGGTGCGGCAGAACGGCGCGGGCGCCGCCCCGGGATTTTGCGTGCCGTTTGTCGAGATCCACGATCAGCCCCGGTTCCCATGGCGTGGCTTGTCTCTGGACGTTTCGCGGCATTTCATTCCCGTCGATGGCGTCAAACGGACGATCGACGGCCTGGCCGCCGTGAAGATGAACGTTCTGCACTGGCACTTGTCGGACGACCAGGGCTTCCGCGTGGAAAGCAAAAGATATCCGCGGCTGCAGCAGTACGGGTCCGATGGCTTGTACTACACGCAAGCGGAAATTCGGGACGTGGTGGCGTATGCGCGCGACCGCGGCGTGCGCGTGGTGCCCGAATTCGATATGCCGGGGCACGCTTCGAGCTGGCTGGTCGGCTACCCGAGTCTCGGCGCCGGACCGGGACCGTTCCGGTTGGTGACCCAAGGCAGCGAGCCATCCGGCGTCATCGACCCGACCAAACCGTCGACGTATCGATTTTTGGACGGCTTCATTGGCGAGATGGTCAAACTCTTTCCCGATCCGTATTTCCACATTGGGGGGGACGAGGTCAATCCCCGAGATTGGAACAGAGATCCGGCGGTTCGTGCATTCCTGAAAAAGCAGCACCTGGCGAACGCGAAGGATCTGCAGGCGTATTTCAACAAGCGCCTGGAACGGATTCTGGCGAAGTACAAGAAACGGATGGCGGGCTGGGATGAGATTCTGCAGCCGGACCTGCCAAAGAACGTGTTGATCCAGTCGTGGCGCGGGGCGAAGTCGCTGGCGGAGGCGGCGCGGCAAGGGCACCCCGGAATTTTGTCGGCGGGATACTACCTGGATTTGATGCAGCCGGCGGCGCAGCATTACGCGGTGGATCCGCTGAAGGGAGAGACGGCGGGGCTGAGCGCGGACGAGCAGAAGCGCATCCTCGGGGGCGAGGCGGCGATGTGGGAAGAGCTGGCGACGGCGGAAAACCTGGACGCAAAACTGTGGCCTCGGCTGGCGGCGATTGCTGAGCGGTTCTGGTCTCCCGAATCGGTAACCGATCGAACGTCGATGTACGACCGCCTCACCGCCACCAGCGCGTGGCTTGAATGGCTCGGCCTGACGCACCGGTCCAACCTCGAACTGATGCGGGTGCGTTTGGCGGGTTCGATGCCGGCGGCTTCGCTGGATGTTTTCGCGGAACTGCTGGAGCCGGTGAAAGGCTACGAACGGCATCGCGCCGGATGGGGCGCCACTACGGCGTTCAATCGCCTGGTGGATGCGATTCCGCCGGAAAGCGCGGCGGCACGCGAGTTCAGCGACGCGGTCGATCGGTATCTCGCCGGTTCCGCGCCAGCGGCGGCCGAAGCCTTGCAGCGGCAGTTGTCGCGCTGGATGGAAGCGATCGCGGCGGTGCAGCCGATGCTGGAAAGCAACTCGCTACTGTTAGAAGACCGCCCGGTCGCCGACGCGGCCGAAGCGCTTTGCCGCCTCGGCGCCGAGGCACTTTCGTCCCGCGGCGGCGCGTCCGCCGAATGGAAGACCAGGGCAGCGGCCACCCTCAAAGACGCCAGCGCGCATCGCGCGAATCTCTGGATCGCCATTGCGCCAGCGGTTCAGAAACTCGTCGAGGCCGTGCCGTAACCGTGTGTGGCAGGCGACGCCTGGTTCGATCGCGGCGCCGCCCCCAATAAAACGCGGCCTACTGGCCCGCCGGCACCGATCCGCCGTTGTCTTTCGACGGGGAAAGCACGACCTTGGTGTCGGTTCCGCGCAGATCGATCGCGTTCAGCTTCGAATCGACGGTTTCGAGGGCCGTGAAGCGGAATTTGTTGGAAGCCTTCTCGATAGTGACGGGAACCTGTACCGTGGTCTTGCCCTGCTTGAAGATGGCCTGGTTGCCCTGTAGCTCGAGCTTGTATTGGCCGGCTTTCAGATGCGTGTCTCCCACCATCGTGTCGGACGGCAGCGTGATTGAGAAGCTGGACGCCGCGCTCGCAACGCCAAGGGCGAGCGTAGCGAGGCAGAGAGTTAGCTTTGTGAGTTTCATGAACTTATATCTCCTGTAACTGTAGTGATCGGAAGTGATCAGAATGTGGCTACGAGGTAGTACTCATCCTGCAAACTCGTGCCTACATTCGTATAGATGTTCGAGAAGCGGCAAAGGTAACAGGTGCGCGCCGACTCGATCGAGCTATTACCGATGGTCCTGGCGCGGCGCTAACTTTTCGTATGGTGGAGATGCCGGAAGGGAATTGCTCAGTCCGGCAGTTCGCCGGCCATGGCATTGTCGACGTAGCACCACATCCAGGCCTCGCCCGGCTCGGCGGAGCGGATCAGCGGATGTTTCGTCGCATGAAAGTGCCGGGTGGCGTGCTTGTTCTTCGACGAGTCGCAGCATCCGACGTGCCCGCAAATCAGGCAGAGCCGGAGATGGACCCAGGTATCGCCGGTTTTGACGCAATCCTCGCAGACGTGTTTATCCGTATGGCTGATTCGGATCTGGTCCAGGTGCGTGCAGCGATGTGCCATCCTTTTATGTCTCCAACGAGCGGCGATCCCACTTGCCAAGCGTGGCGCCGGCATCGTAGGTGCTTTCCAAGAAATCGTATAGGGTTTGCTCCGGGGAAGCCGACAGGCGCACGTCGTCGTACATGAGGATGAATTCGGAGAGCCGCGGGTCCCAACGGGCAGCCGCCGGACAAACCACGGCCTTTTCGATGCCGGGCGGCTGAGGGACCGTGTACGAGTAGTAGGCGGGCCCGTCGATCCCGCTGCCGCCGGGCCAAAAGCCGGCGCTGCAGACCTCATGCGAATATGCCGGCCCGCTGATTACGCCCTTTCGCGGGGGCGCGAGCCGTCCGGAGAAGCGGCTGCACGCGAGATCGAAGCTACCCCAAAAGAAATGGACGGGGCTGCACTTACCGATGAACCGGCCTCGAAAGCGGTCCAGGACCTTGGCGCTCGACAGCAGGACGCGCCAGAACCGCGTGACGGGTTCGGGTTCGTAGGCGCGATGGATTTGATCGCGATCGAAGAGGATCGGGTCGGGTAGCTCCTGCGGTTTCGGATTGATCTCGACGGCGATGCCGACGGATGCGAGCAGATCGAAGAGCGCGCGGTAAAACGTTGCGACCGGTTCGGGCTGCAGCGGGCGCGACACCGCGCGTCCATTGCTGGTGGAAACCAACAATTCGTGCTTTGTGAAATCGAATTGGAGTTCGAATACGCCGTCCTGGTAGGGCACCGGGCCGGTAGTCAACCCGCGGGTGTTGACGTAGAGCGACACGTGCCACCAGTGGTTCAGGGGAGGCGTCAAGGCCATGCGAATCTTCCCGGCAATCTGGGTCCACAGGTGGAGCGTACGGTAGGTGTCCTGCCACTCCAATAGCGGCAGGGGAGGCCAGTGGTCCGCGGCGGGGATGGCGGTCATAGGGACAGTGTGGCAGAAGCGCGGCTGCGGCGCTCTCCCTGTGGGATAGCATATCTGGGGAGGCGGTAATGAAACGAGCAGATGCGATGGTGCTGGCGATTGCGATTGCCTGTGCGGAGGCGGCGTTCGGACAGGATCCGGTGGCGGCGATCGATAAGGCATTCGTGCAGGCCTATTCCAAGGGCGACATGAGCACCGTGAATCAGTATCTGGATGCCGATTTCACCTGGATTGACACCGACGGCGTGCTTTATTTCAAAGACGACGCTCTGGCGCTGAAATTGAAGCCGCTCGTCCCGGCGGCCAATGACGTCAAAATCGTCGAGCACAAGTACGGCAAGGTGGTCTGGATCCAGGAGAACCAAGGGAACAAGTACGCCGCGCATTTCTGGGTGGAACGCCCGGGCGGCTGGAAGCTGCTTCACAATTCCGAGATCGCCACGCGTCCCGCTTCCGAGAATCCGGACGGCCGCTCGCCCTACGCGATTCCGTGCGTGAACCCCTGCCAGGTGATGCCGTACCAGCCGGCGACGGCGAACGAGAAGGCGGCGATGGCGGCGTGGAAAGAACAGGAAGACGGCATTCCGGAGCATTGGCGAAAGCACGTGGCGGATGATCAGGTGGTGGTCGGCTCCTATGGACTGTCGACGAAGGCGGACCGGTGGGCCGGCATTCAGCGCCGCGAAAAATCGAATGCTCCAAAAGTTGGAGTGGCTCCGGTCCTCTTCAACCGCATGTGGGATCTGGGGACGGCGGTGGTCTCGATCATGTGCCAGCCGACTTACAACGGGAAAGCGTACTGGGCGAGCCGGGTCTTCGCGCCCAACAAAGACGGGCTGTGGATGATGATGGAGAGCTATCACACGACCATCCAGGCGTCCCCGGTGATGAACGCGGTGCAGGGGAAGTGACGCGGTTGGGGGCTACAGGATGAGCATGCAATCGCCGTAGGAGTAGAAGCGGTACCGCTGTTCAACGGCGTGGCGGTACGCGGCCAGGGCCAACTCGGTGCCGGCAAACGCGCACACGAGCAGCAGAAGACTGGTGCGCGGGAGGTGGAAGTTGGTCAAAAGAGCGCCCGTGCCGCGAAAAGCGAATCCCGGATAAATGAAGATATCGGTCTCGCCTTGCTGGCCGTGCAGGGGGCCTCGCGCGAGGGCCGTTTCGAGGGTGCGCACACTGGTGGTGCCAACGGCCAGCAGGCGGCGCGCCGCCGCCATTCTGGCCGCGTTTTCTTCCGTGATCGAATACCGTTCCGTGTGCAGGCGGGCCTGCTCGATTTGTTCCGCGTGCAGCGGCTGAAACGTTCCGAGGCCGACGTGCAGGGTCACGTAAGCGATTGCGGCGCCGCGCGCGCGGCAGGCGTCCAGAATCTCGGGGGTGAAGTGCAGGCCGGCGGTGGGCGCCGCGACCGAACCTTTTTCGCGCGCGAACACGGTCTGGTAGCGTTCGCGGTCGGCCGGCTGGTCGCTCCGCTTAATGTAAGGAGGCAGCGGAACGTGGCCGAGTTTCTCGAATTCTTCAAACGGGTCGCGTTCAGTAAGAAAGCGGATGGTGCGTTCTCCGAATTCGCCGCGCCCGACGATCTGGCCTTCCAGGCCGTCGCCGAAGCGGATTTTTTCCCCGGTCGGGAGCTTGCGTCCCGGCCGCACGAGCGCTTCCCATTCCTTGCCGTCCGCGCTCACGGGACGCAGCAACAGCACCTCGACGGTGCCGCTCAGATACTCATGGCGCTTCGGATTCTTTTTGCCGATGGGCAGGGCGTGAATTCCGGCGCGATGGCCGAACAGGCGGGCAGGGAAGACGCGCGAATCGTTGAGCACCAGGCAATCGCCGGGCTGGAGGAAGGCGGGAAAGTCGCGGAACTGGCGATCCTCCCAACGCTTCTCGTCTCGGTAGACCACCAGCATGCGGGAGCCGGCGCGGTCGGCGAGCGGTTCTTGCGCAATTAAGTGATCGGGAAGGTGATAGTCGAAGGCCGAGAGATCCATCGCGCGCCGCCTAGCTCAACAGGTGTGGCCACGCGGCCTCCCGCTGAACCGCCTCCAGGCTCAGCGGCGGTTTCGGCTCGCGCATGGTTTCCTGCAATGCCAGCTGCCACCAGCCGACGTCATGCCACGCGCCCAGCTTGTAGCCGATCTTCCGGTAAACGCCGACGGGCTGAAAACCGAGCGACTCGTGCAAGCCGATGCTTGCGGCATTGGGAAGCGCGATACCGGCATACGCGTTGAAGTAGCCTTGCGCCTTCAGGATGCCAAAGAGCGACTGGTACAACCTTCGACCGATCCCACGCCGCTGAAAATTCGGATGGACATAGGCGGAGACCTCGACTGACCAATCGTAGCCCGCACGCGGGCGATGCCGGCTGCCGTACGCGTATCCCGCGACGGTCCCGCCGTCGACGCAGACGAGCCAGGGATAAGCGCGCAGGATGGCGTCAATCCGCCGCGCTATTTCCTCGTTGTCCGGCGGATGGAGCTCGAACGAAATCACGGTCGATGTAACGATCGGACCATAGATTTCGGCAATACCCCCCGCATCCCGGTGGCAGGCCAATCGCAATTCCATAGGGTTCACGCCAAGCTTAGCATTGGCGTGAACGTATGGGACTGCATCCGGGCCGCTTAGCCCCAGCGCGGCTGTTCGTCCAGGCTGATGCCGAGCGCCGTCTTGGCCATGACTTCGTGCGTGAGGAAGGAGTTGGCCGGATGAATCCGGCCGAGCCGCGCATCACGAAACATGCGTTCGACCCCGCTTCCGCGAAAGATCCCGAATCCGCCCGATACTTCCAGAGCCATATCGACCACGCGCCAGGAGCCTTCCACCGCCCGGTATTTCGCCGCGAAGATCTTGGCCGGCCACTGCGCGCCGTGATCCACGCCCGCCGACCAGTCTTCCGCCACCTTCTCCAGGTGCGGTCCGATCGACTCCAACTCGATGGCCATCTCCGCGATTGTATGCTGTACCTCGGCGTGATATGCCATCGAACGCGACAGGGCAATGGAGTTCTTGCCCTTCACCGTCTCGACGCTGCGGTCAAACGCGCGCCGCGCGAGGCCGTAGTAAATGTTGCCGAACCCCATCAGGGCCCAGGCGAAGATCGAGAGCACGAATGCGTCGATTCCCGCGGCGCCGGCCGGGACCACCCGAGCCACGTACCGGTCCGGAACGAATACGCTCTCCAGCACCGTGTCGTCGCTTTGCGTGGCCCGCATGCCGAGCACATCCCAGGTTTCCTTGATCTTGTACCCCGGCGTGTCCCGCGTCAGGAAGGCGTGGACCACCTTGGGCTGTTTCGGGTCGCTCAGGTCCATGCCGTGCAGGCCGAAGCGCGTCCACACCGGAGTCAAGCTTCCAAAATGTTTCCGCCCCGAGAAGGTGTAGCCGCCTTTCACGCGTTCGGCCTTGGTGGTGGAGGCCAGCACCGGCACGTCGTTGCCGCTTTCGGCGTGGCCGGCGGCGAAGACCTCGCCGGCCGCGGCCTCGCGCAGCATCCATTCCAGAGATCGGTCGCCGCGGCGCCACAGGTCGGCCGCGATTCCGATCCAATACAGGTGCATGTTCACCGCGAGCGCGGTGGCCGGCGCGTAGTAGGCCAGCCGCCGTTGCTCGCGGCAGACTTCCGCCAGAGACAGCCCGCGGCCGCCAAACTCGGCGGGCACCGGCATCAGCAGATATCGCGCGGCGCGGAGTTCGTCGAAGTCCTCCTGGAAGAACCGGTTCTCCCGGTCGTAGGTTTCCGCGCGCGCCGCAAAACGCTCCAGCATCTCGTCGGACAGTGCCATTTGTGTCGCAGGTCCCATCTCACTCCTCCGAATGCAAGCTTGTCGAACATTCTATAGCGCAAAGATCCGTCAGTCGGAAACCGCAATGGTCTGCTGCCGTTTCCGGCGAAACCGCAGTGGCAGCATGGTCGGGACTTGTTCACGATACAGCCGGTACGCCTCGCCATGAATGCCGATCAGATCGCGCTCTTCCCACCGGATCGCCAGCAGCATATACGCGGTGGTGGCGATTGCAAACACCAGGTGCGCCACGGTCATCCGGGGCGTCGCCCAGAAGATGCAAGTCCAGCTCAAGTAGATCGGGTGCCGCACGTAGCGGTAAAGACCCGGTGTGCGAAACGGCAGGCCGGTGTATTCGCGGCCGATGAGGTGGAAGGAGACCTGCCGCAACCCGAACAGGTCGAAGTGATCGATGAGGAACGTGGCCACCAGCAGGAGCAGCCAGCCCGCGGCATAGATGCCATAGATCAGGAACCGGGCGGCGGTGTCATTCACTTCCCAGATTACGCCGCCCATCGGCTGCCAGAGCCAGAACAGCAGCGCCATCGCCGCGCTGGAGCATAAGACATAGGTGCTGCGCTCGACGACCGGGGAGACGATCCGGGTCCAAGCCCGTTTGAACCAGGGCCGCGCCATGACGCTGTGCTGCAGGGCGAACAGCCCGAGCAGCGCGGCGTTGATCGCCAGGGCCTGGCTGACCGGCACCTGCGGACCGGAGTCGATCGATTTGACGCCAGGGAAATCTCCCAGAAACGCGATGGCATACAGGAAAGTGGCGAAGAAAACGAGATAGCAGGCTATCCCGTACAGAAACGCGGCAATTCGTCCCAGCATGATCCCTCCTCGCGCCGGCTGCTGGCCTATAATCGGTCTACAGGCCCTGGTCCGGGCGTGGTTCGAAAGTAACACCCGCTGCGGAGGCGAGTCACGAAGGAACGCCAAAGAAAATCCAAAGGTCGGCGGAAACGACGTAATGGCCTATTCCGAGTCCCAGGTTCCAACCAGGCACCGCTTCGGCGAGTTCACCCTCGATCTGGAACGGGGCACGGTCCTGAAGGCCGGCGACGAAGTGAAGTTGCGCCCCAAGGTTTATGAGGCGCTCGTTTTTCTGTTTGAAAATCGGGGCCGGCTGATCCCGAAGGAAGAACTCATCCAGGCGCTCTGGCCCGACGCCTTCGTGACGGAGGACTCCCTGGTGCAGTGCATGGTCGAGCTGCGCCGCGCGCTGAACGACCAGGCGCAGAAGATCGTCAAGACCGTGCCGCGCCGCGGGTATCTGTTTGAAGCCGCGGTGGAGCCGGAGGCCGCCACTGCCCCAGCCGCGAAGCCGGGCGCCGCACCCGCGCCGCGCGTGACCGGGCGTTATCATTTCCCATTACCGCGGACGCCACTGGTCGGACGCGAGCGCGAGCTTCCGGCGATCCAGCAGCTTCTGCTGGATCCGTCGGTCCGGCTGGTTACCCTTACCGGCACCGGCGGATCGGGGAAGACCCGGCTGGGCCTGCAGGCTGCCAGCGAGTTGCTCGACCAGTTTCAGTCGCGCGTCTACTTCGTGGGGCTGGCTCCGATCAGCGATCCGGCCATGGTCGCCGCCGCCATTGCCGAATCCATCGGCGTCCACCAGACGGGTGGGCGTCCCTTTTCCGAGCTTTTGAAGTCCTACATCCGGCAAACTGCCCTGGACCCGCTGTTGCTGCTGCTGGACAATTTCGAGCATCTGTTGTCGGCTTCCGCGCTGGTCGCGGAACTGCTGGAGTGCTCTGGCGCGCTTAAGATTCTAGTGACCAGCCGGGCGGCGCTGCACGTCTACGGAGAGCACGAATTTCCGGTTCCACCTCTGCCGCTTCCAGAACCGCGGCAGGCCCATTCTCCCAGCGAATTATTGCGCAATCCGGCGGTGGCCTTGTTCTGCCAGCGGGCGGCGGCCGTGCGGCCGGACTTCGCGGTTACCGGGGATAATGCGCCGGCAGTTGCAGAAATCTGCGGGCGGGTCGACGGCCTGCCCCTGGCAATTGAACTGGCCGCCGCGCGGATCAAGATGCTGTCTCCGGCGGCGCTGCTGGCCCGGCTGGAAAGCCGGCTGCAACTGCTGACCAGCGGGGCCCGCGATCTGCCTGCGCGGCAGCAGACCCTCCGGAACACCATCGATTGGAGCTATGACCTGCTCAACGAATCCGAGCAGAAGCTGCTCCGCCGGTTAGGCGTGTTCCAGGGCGGCTGGACCCTGGAAGCGGCCGAAGCCGTCTGCAATACGCACGGCGATCTTGGAGCGGAGATCTTCGAGGTCATGTCGTCGCTGGCGGACAAGAGCCTGCTGCAGCAGGCCGAGCCGCTGGGAGACGAGCCGCGGTTCGCGATGCTGGAGACGATCCGCGAATACTGCGTCGAGCGCCTGGCCGACACCGGCGAGGAACAAGCCACGCGGCGCGCGCATGCCGCCTATTGCCTGGTGCTGGCGGAGGAGGGCAACCCGGATCTCAGCGAGCAGGAGCGGGCGGCCTGGCTGGCGCGTTGCGACATCGAACATGACAATTTCCGCGCCGCTCTCGACTTTCTGTTTTCCAGCTCCGACGTCGAGTGGACGTTCCGCCTCTGCCTCGCGCTGTTCCGGTTTTGGGAAATGCGGGAACACCTGGCGGAAGGCCGCGCGCGCCTGGAAGCGGTGCTGAAGCTGGGCGGCCCCGAACACGCGAAGCAGCGGGCGAAGGCGGCGGTCGATCTTTCCAGCATCACCACCGTGCAGGGGGATTTCGCGGCCGCCGCGCAGTACGCGGATTCCAGCCTGGCCATCTGCGCGTCCCTTGGCGACGACTGGGGCATTGCGGTCAGCATGAACGCCCGGGCGATTGTTGCACGGGACTGCGGGAACTATGCCGAGGCGCAGGATTACTTCGAGAAGACTCTCGCGCGCTGGCGCGCGCTGGGCGACCGGTCGGCGGTGGCTCGGTGTTTGCATAACCTGGCCAATCTCGTGAAGGTCCGCGGCGACTATGCGCAGGCGCAGTGGGTCCTGCAGGAAGCGGAGCAGATCTTCGAAGAACTGGGCGACCGCAGCGGCGCGGCGTGGTCTCTGAATCAGCAGGGCGACATCGCGCGTGAGAGCGGCGACGTAGCCGCCGCGCGCCGGCTTTACGAGCACGCGTTGTTCGCCTTCCGCGAGGCCGGCGATCGTTGGGGAATCGCCCGTTCTCTCACGGATCTCGGCCAGATCGCCTGCGACGAACGGGACCACGAGACCGCGAACCGGGCCTACCGCGAAGCGCTGGACATCTTTGCGACCCTGGGTCACAAGCGCGGAGTGGCGCGGGCGCTGGAGGGCTTTGCATGTTCCGCACTCGCGCAAGGCGATGCGGCGCGCGCGCTCGCCGTTACCGCGACCGCCGCCCGCCTGCGGCAGTTGATCGGCGCCCCGCTCTTGCCGGCGGAGCAGTCGAAGCTGGACGATCATCTTCGGCCTGCGTGGGCGTCGCTAGGGGAGCGCGACGGGAAAGCGGCCTGGGCGCAGGGATGGGCGATGAGCCCGGAGAGCGCCGTCCAATACGTGCTCGACCAGGCGCGTTCGGCTACGAGTACTTAGCCGGATCGATCAGACGGCGCACGGCAGAAATGCGGTTGGCGGGGATCCCGGCGCGGCGCGCGTGCTCGCGAATGGTGGATTCGTCGGGAGCCAGATACACGCAGTAGACCTTGTCTTCCGTCACATAGCTGTGCAGCCATTGGATCTGCGGACCCATCTGTTTCAGGGTCTGCAAAGACTGCAGCGAGATTTCGCGGATCTGCGATTCGGACAAAGATCCCGCGCCCGGAATTTCCCGCTCGATGACGAACTGCGGCATGTTCGAATCATATCATCGCCGCCCGTCATTGCACCGGGAACAGCGTCGGCTGCTCTTCGTCTTGCCATAGCTCCGGCCGGTACTCGACGGGGCCTGAGCCCAGCCCGTACCGCTCGCGGATCCGGTGGATGCGCGCGCGAAGCGATGCCTTGTATTTCGCTCCGAGATACGGGTTGTTCCGGAACTGCTCTCGGTAGGGCGGCGCCAGGGCGGGGAAGTGCTCTTCCAGGAAAGGGAAGAAGACTTTTTGCGCGCACGGCATGAGGAACAGGGCGCCTCCGCCGAAGTACCGGGCGCCGGCGTCGCGCGCGGCCTTCGCCAGCCGGTCGAGAGCGGCGTCGGCGTCGGTGATCAGAGGCATGATCGGGTTCGGGTTTACTCCTACCATGAGCCCCGCCTCTGCCAATCCGTGCACGGCCTTGAGCCGGAGGTCCGGTCTCGGCGCGCGCGGCTCCAGCAGGCGGGCGAGCTTCTCGTTCAAGGTGGTGATCGTGATCACAACATGAAACACGTTCCGCCGCGCGATTTCTTTCAAGAGGTCGATGTCGCGCAGGATCAAGTCGGACTTGCTGATGATCCCGAGGTGCCGTCCCCGTTCTCGGGCGAAGACTTCGAGGATCGCGCGGGTTCTGCCGAACCGCCGTTCGGCCGGCTGGTAGGGATCGGTGGCGGTGCCGATGGCGATCCCATCCTTGCGATCGATGCGCGCCAACTCCTGGCGGAGCAGATGGGGCGCGGCGGCTTTGGCGTAGATTTTGTCTTCGAAATCGCGCACGTCCATCTCCATAAATTCGTGCGTGTAGCGCGCATAGCAATACTTACAGCCAAACTCGCAGCCGCGGTAGGGGTTGATGGTCCATTGGAACGGCATGTTGGGTCTGGTGCGGTTCAGGATGCTCCGCGCCGGGATCTCGAAATACGTCACGCGCGACTTGGCTTCCAGCAGCTCGCTTTGAGAGGCCAACCGGGCGATGCCCACGAGTGCCATGCTTCCAGTTTCGCCTTTTATTCGCCATCGCGCAAGGGCCCGATGTTATGGTGAAAAGGATGAAAGCGCTGGTGAAGAGCAGGCGGGAGCCGGGACTCTGGCTGGAAGACATCGAGATGCCGAAAATCGGCATCAACGACGTGCTCATCCGCGTGCTGCGCACCGGCATCTGCGGCACCGATGTTCACATTTATAACTGGGACGAGTGGGCGCAGCAGACCATCCCGGTGCCGATGGCGATCGGGCACGAGTTCGTCGGCCGGGTGGTCGAAGTCGGGTCCAACGTGGCCGGGTTTTGCCCGGGAGAGATCGTCAGCGGCGAAGGCCATGTGGTGTGCGGCCGGTGCCGCAACTGCATGGCGGGGCGGCGGCAATTGTGCGTCCGGACGCAAGGCATCGGAGTGAACCGCCCGGGAGCTTTTGCGGAATATATCGCGCTGCCGATGACCAACGTCTGGCGGCATAGCGAATCGATTCCGCTGGACATAGCCGCCATCTTCGATCCGTTCGGCAACGCGGTCCATACGGCGCTGGCGTTTCCGGTGCTCGGCGAAGACGTGCTGATCACGGGCGCCGGGCCGATCGGCATCATGGCCGCGGCCGTGACACGGCACGCCGGCGCGCGATACACCGTCATCACCGATGTCAACCCGCATCGCCTCGAGCTGGCGCGCAAGATGGGGGCGACCCTCGCGGTGGACGCGCGAACCACCAAGTTGAAGGAGGTTCAAAAGGAGCTTGGGATGACGGAAGGGTTCGATGTCGGGCTGGAGATGTCGGGCAATGCGGCTGCGTTTCGCGACATGATCGCCAATATGAGCCACGGGGCGAAGATCGCGATGCTCGGCATTCCGTCGGGCGAGATGTCGATCAACTGGCGGGACGTCATTTTCAATATGCTGACGATCCGCGGCATCTACGGTCGGGAGATGTACGAGACCTGGTACAAGATGACGGTGATGCTGCAGTCGGGGCTCGACATCACGCCGCTCATCACGCATCGCTTTCCGTACCAGGAATACGAGAAGGCATTCGAGGTGATGGCGACGGGCAACTCGGGGAAAGTGATTCTGAACTGGGATTAGATTTTTTCCGGCGTCACCGACGCAACTTCCTCGAAGGGCACCCAGAAGACGGCGTCATCCTGGGAGGCCAGGTCGTGAATGAACCCTTCTTTGTCCACGGTGAGAGGCGTGACCCGGCCCAAGATTCCGTCGGTGAATTCGATCAGGACCGGTTTGTTGAGGTTCGCCTTAAGAGTTGCGATGACTTCTTCGCGGGTCACAAAGCCCGCCTTTCCAGCCGTCAGGTTTCCCAGACGCGTTTGGGGACGCCGCGATCGCGGTCCTTGACCCGGTCGTAAAGATAAAATGTGGAGACCGTTCCCAGCGATTCGTTGTAGTAGCTTTCCTGGCCCAACGCCTCTTTGAGGTCTTCTTCGAAATCATGGAGCGCTTTCAGTTCCGCGGCGGTCGCGGGTTTCCTGCGGCCGGAGCCGGTGCGAAAGAATTTTTGAAAGCCCCCGTCCACCAGCAAGCCGATCTCGTTTCCCATAAGAACGCCGGCTCGCTCGGCGATATGGACAGCGCCTTCCCGGTTCGTCAGATCGACCGCGCAAAAGCCGCGGCTCACCCGCACGCCGCTGCCCTGCGGCGCGACCGTGAAACCCTGGCTCTTGAGCTGGCTCAGACGCTCTTCAAATGTCGGGTTCTTCGGGCGCTCTCTGCGAAAGAACATAAACTCCATTATACGGAGAGCGCCCGTCGATTCGAAATATCCGCCGCTACTTTACGCTGATTGTGGCATTGGGCTGGCTGCTCGCGCTGCCGACGGTCAGAACTACGGGCGCGGCGCCGGTCAAACCGGATGGAATGACCGCTTCGACCTGGACAACGCCTTGGACCAATCCAAATGCGGTGCCGGCGTAGATTACCTGAGCCGGCTTGCCGCCGATGGTCACGGTGACGGCCGCCTGCGGCTCGCGCAGAATCCGGTCGTTGATGACGCCATCTTGGCCGGCCGGCGTGGTGGCGCCCTCGCCGGTTCCGAAGATCGTGATCACGCTGCCGGCCGCGGCCGGGTTGGTCGAGCGGTTGAGCGAATCATCGCTGTTGAGCGCCACCACCTGGCCGCCGCCGCTGAAATCGAGTGTGAACAATCCGGGCGCCGTGCCCGCGACCGGCACCGTGGTGGCGGCGGTCTGGCCGCGATACGTCACTACAATGTTGGCGTTCGAGGAGCCGGCGACCTCATAGGGCACGATGACGCTCGTCTGCGACGCCGAGCAATATAGGATCGCGGCTGGTGTGCCGTTGAAGGTGACAGTCACGCCGTTCAAGGCGCTGTTCACAGCTCCCGTGGCGGGAATCGTCGCCTGCGCGAGGGGAGAGGGTCCGATGGACAAACCCGAGAGCGTGACCACTTCACCCGGCGCAATCGCTCCGGTCGCGTAGCTGGCGGCGTTCATTACACCGAGGATCGCCGCGGGAGGCGCAATCGCGGCGAGCAGCCCGTGTACTTTGGAATCGCCGAAGGTCGGGCCGGCGGTGATGTAAAGCGTGTTTCGGTCGCCGCCGTTCCCGCCGTTGCCAAAGATCAGCGCCCACAAGCCCTGGTTGACGATCGGACTTCCCTTCGAATCCTGCAACGTGCCGAGCGGAGCGCCCGTGTTGGGATCGAACGCGTTAATGGTGCCGTCCCCGAAATTGCCAACGAGCAGATCGCCGCCGAACGCGCCGAACGTGGCCGGCGCGAGAGCCACTCCCCACGGGGCATTCAGCGGGCCGTTTGAGATGAGCCGCTTTTGCAGGTTGCCGTCAAAGTCGAACACGTTGACGAACCCGTTGCCCGCGCCGGCGACGGAGTTCTTCTTGCTCGCGTCCTGCTTCGCATAGAGCACGTACAACTTGCCGCCGACCGGCCAGATGTTAAACGGAGCGTATCCGGAGGGAAGATTGGGATCGGCGAAGCCGCCGGCCACGGTGGTGGAATTGTATTTGGCGTCGAACACATCAATTTTGCCCGAGCTGAAATTGGCGGCGTAGAGCAGCGGCCCGCCCGCGTTCGATCCAATGGCGAGCCCGGTGTACACCGCTCCGGACGCCGAATTGTTCACCATGATGATGGCCGTGTTGTTCGGGACGCCGTTGGCCCACCCGGAGATGGTGCCGTCTTCCGTGTCGAAAATAAACGTCGCCGCCCGATTCACGCCGGGCAACTGAAACGCGGTCGCAGTTCCGTTAAACACCTGTCCGGTGGGTGTGCCCGTACCACTACCGCTGGCCGTGGGAACCGGGACCACCAGCGGGGTGATCGTGCCGGAGCCGTTATACAGAGTGGAGTTGCCTTTCCCCTGATTGGAAACCCAGAAGGCGCCGGTGGCGCTGAAGGAGACGCCCCACGGATTGACCAGATTCGGATCGGTAACATCGGCCTGCCCGGAGACATCCGAAACCAGATTGTGTTGAATGTAATTATTGGCGCCGGCTGCCGCCAAAACTGCGGGCGTGAGCGCGGCAATTCCCGCTATGATTGCGAAACCAGACGGTCGAAGCATCGATTTCCCTCCAGAAGCTAGGCGATTATAGCCCGGCATCTCGCGTCGAATCTGTAAATAGTGGAGGCGTCGATTGCTTATCTACAGGTGTTAACAGTGCTCGCTTACGGCGGCGGCAAAGCGGCGGCGTCTGGCCGGGGCGAACATGGAGCAGCAGAGTTTGTGCTAGCCTGTGCGGTCTGTATAGAACCCAAAATGTCCGATCGGCATCCTACCCACTCTGATTTCCGCAGCACACAATTCACTCCCGGCAAGGCATACTGGAATCAGCGGGCTGCGCTGGCCCGTTCGCGCGAGCGGATCCTGACGTTGTCCCGAACGGTGGGCCGTGCTTCCGATCTTTCCTCGTTTCAGTTCGCTCAATTGCTGGCGTGCGCGCTCGAATATGGCCCCGACCTCATCGTCGAATTGGGCCGGTACATGGGAAACTCTACCTGCGCGTTCACGGAAGCGGCCAACCAGTTGCCGGCCGCGGCGGGATGCCGCGTGCTCAGCCTTTGCAATACTCGACGGTGGGATTGGGTCACGGCGCCGAAGCTGCGAAAAATCCTGCCGCGCTCGTGGTTCGATCCGCTGGAGGCGCGCCGCGCCGATATTTTGAAATTCGATTTCTCGAAGGCTCTTGCGAATTCGCGCCGGGTGCTGCTGTTCTGGGATGCGCACGGCTTCGACATCGCCGAGTGCGTCCTGGGTGCGATTCTGCCGCAACTGGCCGGCCGCGATCATCTGGTGCTGATGCACGACCTGTCGGACATCCGCTACAGCGGAGGCTCCAGCGACTACAACGGGAAGGGCTTGTGGAAGGGAATCAACGCGGGTGAGACGCGATTCCGGATCGGGATCATCGACTCAGCCGTGGCGCAGGGAATTTCCATCCAGGATTTTGCCGGGCGCAACCGCCTGACCCTGGACTCGGCGGATCACAGCATCGATTTGGAAATTCTGCAGGTCCCCGGCCGTGCCGAGGAGATGCGCTCGACCCTTGGCGAAGAACTTTTCTCCACCCAGGCGCATTGGTTCTGGTTTACCCTGAACGAACACCCAGGCCCGTTCACGTTTCCGCGCTATCGGCGTTGACGGCCCGGGCCGCGCGGCGCTGCGCCGCTCGAATTCGTTTCTCGCAACCGTGTAAATCGACACCTTTTTCAAAGGTGCACCGCCCCGGGTAAGCATAAGCGGTCAATCGATTGCCTGATTGACGGATCATGCACCCAAAACGGCTACTCACGATAACGGCTGCGGCGCTATTGTGCTTGGGTTCAGCAGGTCTCCAGGCACAGCAGCCCCAGCCAAACAGTACAGACAATACCCGAATCAATGAGCGCGACCGCACGACTTCGGAGCCGACCGCTGATCAAGCCAAGAACAACACTTCCGATCGGGAACTGATGCGCAATATTCGAAAGGCGCTGATGGAGGACAAATCGCTCTCCACGTATGCCCACAACGTCAAGATTATCGCGCAAAACGGAAAAGTGACCCTGAAAGGGCCGGTTCGTTCCGAAGAAGAAAAGAGCAGCGTAGAACAGAAGGCGGCTCAGGTGGCAGGGGCCGGCAATGTGAACAGTGAACTGACTGTCAAGCCCAATAAGAAGACGAGCTAACGGAGGAAACCATGGCGGGAAAGAATACTGCAGTTTTTGGCATCTACAATAGCCGTACGGAAGCTGAGGCAGCCATAGATATGTTGCTGGATGCCGGCTTCCGGAACGAAGACCTGTCCGTTCTCATGGCCGACAACGTCGGGACCAAAGACTTTGCGCATGAAAAGCACACGAAGGCGCCGGAGGGCGTTGCGACGGGAGCCACTAGCGGCGCGGTGGTAGGGGGCACGCTGGGACTGCTGGCCGGCATCGGAGCGCTGGCGATTCCGGGCCTCGGGCCTTTCATCGCGGCCGGGCCGATCATGGGCGCGCTGGCGGGCGTCGGCAGCGGCGGCGTAATCGGAGGAATCATTGGAGTTTTGGTCGGCATGGGAATTCCGGAATATGAGGCCAAGCGCTATGAAGGCAGGGTGCGCGAAGGTGGAATACTTGTATCGGCCCATTGTGACAACTCCGAGTGGACGCGGCGCGGCAAGGAAATTCTCGAACGGACGGGCGCGCGCGATATCTCGTCCACAGGCGAATCCAGAGCCGATTATGCGCAATCGGATAAGCCGCGAGTGCGTTATGGCGGGAGCGAAGGATAGCTCAGCCGAGTGGGAGAAACGGGCGGGGCGAGCCGAAAAGATTGCCCCGCCGCCGTGCATCGAGGCAAACTCGGGCTAGCCGCGGCGCCATGCGAAGGCGCCGCTGACGATCGTGGCGACCGGGCCGCCGCGGAACGTGCGGCCGTGGAATGGGGAGTTGCGGCTGCGCGAGAACGATTGGTTGACGTCGTAGGTCCACGCGCCGTCCGTTGTGAAGATCGTGACGTCCGCCGGGGCGCCGGGAGAGAGTGTGCCGCGGCCCAGGCGAAGAACGGATTCCGGGCCGGTCGTGAACAGCTCGACCATGCGGTTCAGCGTGATTTGGCCGGGATAGACGAGCCTTTCCAAGGCGAGGGGAAGCGCGGTTTCGAGCCCGATGATGCCGAACGGGCAACATTCGAATTCCTGCATTTTCTCGCTGCCGGCGTGCGGAGCGTGATCGGTGGCGATGACGCTGATGGTCCCGGCCACGATTCCATCCACCACGGCGGCGCAATCGCAGGCCCCCCGTAAAGGCGGCTTCATCTTGTAGTTGCTGTCGTAAGCCGGCATCTGATCATCGCTGAGCGTGAAATGATGCGGGGTGGCTTCGCAACTGACGGCCAGACCCCGGCGGCGCGCGTATTCCACCATGGTGACCGCATTGCGAGTGGAAATATGAGCGACGTGGTAGCGGGCGCCCGTTAGTTCGGCAAGCACCAGGTCTCGAGCCACCATCACGTCTTCGGCGGCCGACGGAATGCCGCGCAGGCCCCAGCGCACCGAAGCGAGGCCTTCGTGCATATCGCCGCCGGCGCTGAGGTTCAGATCTTCGCAATGATCGATAACCGGCAGTTCGTAGGAGCGCGCGAATTCCATGGCGCGGCGCATCACGAGCGAATTCATGACCGGCCGGCCGTCATCGGAAATGGCGACTGCCCCGGCTGCTTTCATCATCCCGATCGCCGCCAGTTCTTCGCCGGCGCTGCCTTTGGTGATGGCACCGATCGGAAATACGTTGACCACCGCGTAGCGGCGGGCGCGCTCGACGATGTAGCTGGTCACGGTCGCGCTGTCGTTCACCGGCTTGGTGTTCGGCATGCAACAGATGGAAGTAAAGCCGCCGGCGGCGGCGGCGCGCGATCCGCTCTCGATGGTTTCGGCGTGTTCGAAGCCGGGTTCGCGCAGGTGGACGTGCATGTCGATGAACCCCGGAGCGACGATCATGCCGGTGGCATCGAACACCTCGGCGCCCGGCTGAGAGAGATTCAGCCCGACCGCGGCAATTTTTCCGTCGGCGATCAGAACGTCGCAAACGCGGTCCGTCTGCGAGGCGGGGTCAATCACCCGGCCGTTCTTGACTAGGATCGGCATTGGTCACCGATCACTTTCTCGAGCACCGCCATGCGCACGGCGATTCCATTCTCCACCTGGTTTAAGATGACGGAACGCTGGAAGTCCGCGACCTCGGAAGAGAGTTCGCGCCCGCGATTGATCGGCCCCGGATGCATGACAATGGCGTCGGGCTTGGCCAGATCCAGGTGCTCCAGGCGCAGCCCGTAGAACTGGAAATATTCGTTGGCCGGGAAGGCGGCTTCATGCTGCCGCTCCAGTTGCACACGAAGCATCATGATGACATCGGCGTTGCGGATAGCCTGGCGGATATCGGTGGTGAGGATCACGCCGGGCGCCAGGTTGGCGAGTTCGCGCGGCAGCAGCGACGCGGGCCCGCAGAGCACGATTTCGACCCCGAATTTCGAGAGCAAGTGCACGTTGGAGCGCGCCACGCGGCTGTGGGCAATGTCGCCGATGATGGCCACTCGCAGACCTTCGAGGCTCGGGCGCCGGTCGAGAATGGTGCGGGCGTCCAGCAGCGCCTGCGTCGGATGTTCGTGCAAGCCGTCGCCGGCGTTGATGATGGGGGTGGGCAGGTGCCGCGACAGAAAATGCGGGGCGCCGGAGGCCGCATGCCGCATCACAATGGCGTCCGGTTTCATGGCGGCCAGCGTGTTTAGCGTGTCTACCAGCGATTCGCCCTTCGATACGCTCGATGCCGATGCCGTAATCGAAACGGCGTCGGCGCCCAGGCGTTTGGCGGCAATCTCGAAACTGGTGCGCGTGCGGGTGGAGGCTTCGTAAAACAGGTTTACGATCATCTTGCCTCGGAGCGTGTCGAGCTTCTTCAACGACTGGCTTTGAAGGGGCTGAAAATCTTTCGCCCGTGAAAGGATCGCCTCGATCGCCCCGCGATCGAGTTCCTCGATTCCGAGCAGACCGGCAGGCATGAGTTAGGCGACTTCGCTGGCTGCGACTTTTTCGACCAGGAGAACCTTTTCGGTGCCGTCGATCTCCTGGAACTTCACTTCAATGATCTCATTGTCCGTGGTTTGCACGTGCCGGCCTACAAACCGGGCTTCGATCGGCAATTCGCGGTGGCCGCGATCGATGAGCACCAGCAGATGCACCTTCGCGGGGCGCCCGTGATCGAACAACGCATCGAGTGCCGCGCGGATGGTGCGGCCGGTATACAGAACGTCATCCATCAGAATGATGTTCTTGCCCTGGATGGAAAACGGAATCTCGGTGGAACTGACGACGGGCTTGATGTCGACGGTGGTGAGGTCGTCACGATATAGATTGATATCGAGGATGCCGACCGGGATCTTCCGTTTCTCCAGGGATTCGATTTTGGCGGCCAGACGCTGCGCCAAGGGAACGCCCCGTCGTCGGATGCCGATGAAGGCGAGTTGCTGGGGATCGCCTGCCTTTTCCAGGATTTCATGAGCGAGACGGACCAGCGTCCGGTCGATTTCCGAAGCGCTCATCAGTTGAGCCTTCTCGCGAGTCGTGGCGGCCATAAAAGTCTGAAGCAACAGGGTAGCATGCGACGTCCCGGCGGAGTTCACGGCGAGGCTGGCCTCTGAAATGCGTAAAGACGCGTCGTTGAAGTTTTCATCGGCTGGCGCTGTTCAGCGAAGCGATTGAAAACAGAGGGAAGGGAGGGGATCTATGGCGCGGGTTCGACACGAGGTGGGTCAAATCTCGCAACGAGCGGTGGCAGACTTCCCGGTTCGCATTGGGGCATTTGCCCCAACGCTGGGTCCCGGGATGCTCCAAAAGAAGTCCCCTGCACCGTTACGCGTTTCGCTGGCGGCGCGAAGCCTGGGTTGTTGCAAAACGTGTAAAGGAACCGGATGTGTCGGGCGCTGCCGGTTTTAGAAATAGGGGGAAGATGCGCGGCTCCAATTCGCTCTTGCATGGCTGGACGAGCAGCTATACACTGAGCAACGGGGGAGAGAAGCGAAGTGTCCTCAGCGAGCGCCCCATACCCTTGAAGAAGCCGGTGATGCGATCGGACGATCCGGCCGGCGGGACGCAGGTCACGGTGCTGGCCGTCGCTCCGGAATCGGACCGCACGGCGTTGCGGCGCATTCTGGAGCATAGCCGCTGGACGCTCGTCGAGGCGTCCACCGTCGCCGAAGCGGCCGCGACGCTTCGCGAGCGCTTTTCGGTGGTTCTCATCTGCGATTCCATCTTGCCCGATGGCACCTGGAAGGAACTGCTCCAGCACACGCAAGACCTTCCGGCGCCGCCTCCGGTGATTGTCACCTCGCGTCAGGCGGATGACGATCTCTGGATGCAGGTGCTCAATCACGGCGGCTACAACGTTCTAGGCAAACCCTTTTCGGAACGGGAAGTCTTTGAAATGGTGAGCGTGGCATGGCGCAATCGCAAGGACCGCGTCCAGGCGCGCGCGGCCGGCTGATCTCGCGAACCCGTCACCGCTGGTTCAGGTGAAGGCGGTCTTTTTCGTTCTCGGCACAGATCGATTCTAGAATATCGGTGTCCGGTTGCAACCGCTCCGTGAATTGGATCGTAAAGGGACGCGTGTACATTTTCGGGTCATCGATGGTGACCTGCAGCTCGAGGTGCCCGAAGTTCCGCCGGCGGATGCGTTCGATCAGGTGAAGCGCATCGCTGTGCGGGTGGCCGGCCCCGTCAAGCCAGCTCTTGTCGTTGAACCCGATCGTGTCAACAATGAGAGTGTCGCCCTGCCAGCGGCCTACCGAGTATCCCATCCATAGCGGCTGAGGATCGTCAGGGTGTTTGCGTCCGTCCGTGTAAATTTGACGGAATGTGCCGTCACCCTCGTGGATCACGGCGATTAAACCGGGGGTTTGGATGATCTTAGAGGCGGTAGGGATCAAGTAAATCAATGGCAGGCCGCCGGGCAGGCAATCGCTGGTAGGAAGATTCTGCTTTGCGTGCTGTTGGAGGATCTGAACGGCTTCCGGCCGGATGGGTTCTTCGCCGCGTTTGAAATCGGCAAAGATATTGAAGACGTATTTGGACATGGAGCGCGGATCGTCCCCCAGGGTGGAGAGCGCGCTCAGATCGCCGTAGAGGCGCTTCAATTCGTCGGCTGGTGTGGGCTCGATCTGCCAGACTCCAGAGAAATCCGGTTTGCCGTTGGCGGCGCGCGGCGCGGGCGCGGCCAGATTCGGCCTGCCGTCGCGAGTGCGCGGAGTGCCCGGCTGCCGGTAGTTCACCCATTGAGCCTGGCCGCTGAACGATGCCGCCGCCAGCAGCGCCAGGATTCCTGTAATCTGGCGCATATTCTCTGTATGGTACGACAAGTTGTCCGGAGGTGCCGGTTGGATGTATAACGGTCCCATCATGGACGAACAATTCCTCGAGCGGCTCAAGATTCGCGAATTGATCGATAACTGGGTACTGTATCGCGACGCGAACGAATGGGATCGGTTTCGCACGGTCTGGCATTCCGACGGCCGGATGATGGCGACCTGGACGCAAGGCACTTTTGAAGAATTCATTGAGATGAGCAAAGCGGGGTTCGCGAAAGGGGTTCGCATCCTGCACTTCCAAGGGCCCAGCACCGTGGACATTAGCGGGAATCGCGCGATCGCGTTCACGAAGATGATCATTTCGCAGCGCGCCAAGGTGCACGACGTGCTCTGCGACGTGAACTGCACCGGGCGGTTCTGCGATTTTCTGGAGAAGCGCGCCGGCCGGTGGGGAATTGTGCTGCGGCAGCCGATTTACGAGAAGGACCGGATGGATCCGGTGGACCCCGCTGCCAAACTATCGCTCGACCCGGCTTTACTCGCCAAGTTTCCGGAAGGCTACCGGCACCTCGCCTATCTGCAATCCCAGATCGGCTATCCGGTAAAGACCGATATGCCGGGCCTCACCGGTCCGGAGGTCGAAGCGTTGTACGCCCGGTGCCGGGCGTGGCTCGCCGGACAGAGTAAGACGGCGGATGCTCGCTGACGGAACGGTTCGCCGTCCTTGTCATTCCTGATTCGCGAGTTTGACCACCACGTAGGAGGCGGCGGTCACTACCAGAACCGCGATGGCGCCCAGCAGAGCGCGTTCGCCCGGTGTGTAGAGCACACCTGCGCAATCCAGAAATGCACTGTTGAGTTGACATCCCCAGAGAGACATCGGTGCCGGCCGCCTGACCGGTCCTCCTCAGTAGACGGCATCTTTTGAAAATTTCACAGCCCGACGTTGGTTAGGTTAGCGGTTATCCTCGGGTCGATTCCCGATCCGTAAAGAACGAAACACTGGCCAGTGCGCTGCGCAGGGAGGCCTGATGGCTTACGCGACGCTGCCCCACCCGCCACTGGCGGCTCTGAGTCCTCACTGGAGCGACCAGATCAGACGCAATTTCATTCAGTCGGAAATCGAAGGGGGTGTTTCCCTGTGCGATCTGCGGCCCGGCGCCCGGCTGGAAATCGAGACCATGGACTGGACCTGCACGTTCGTATACTGCGGCGAAAACGAGGCTTGGGTGAGCGGGCATCCGAAGTTCTGTCCGGAGCCCGTTCAGGTCCACGTGTCCGGATCGACTTGGGGCGGGTCGATGCTGAAGCAATGGTTCATCGGCCGCGGCATGCACCTCGAATTTCTACATCCGCGTTACCAGCGAATCCTTACCGCGCCAATTCTCGAGATCCGCGAGCTTTAGCGGCAATTGAACACTGGTTCCCGCCCGCTTGCCGGTGTATAGTGTTTGGACCGGCGAGCCCCAGCCGGCAGGAGGCAATCCATGAAATACTCGCGCAGAGACTTGGGAATGTTATTGCCCGCGCTGGTGACCGGAGCTTCCGCTCAAAGCGCGCGGTCAACAGCCCCTTCGGCGGCAGGCGACAATTCGGTGGAGAAGCTGCCGGTGATGAAGACCGCCGCCTTCCACTACGACGAGGTCCCGGTGACCACAAACGGCAAGAACACCTCGCGCCGGCTGTTTACCGCCAAGACGCACACCGGTTTCAAGATCGAGTCGCACTTGAGCGACATCGCTCCGGGCGAAGTAAACCACCCGCCGCATCAACACCTGCGCGAAGAAATGATGCTGGTGCGCGAAGGTGTCATGGAACTCACGATAGGGGGCAAGCCTTACCGGCTGGGGCCCGGCGACGTGGGGGTGATCGGGTCCAACGAGATCCACAACGCGAGAAACGTGGGCACCACGCGAGCTTTGTATTTCATCGTCAACATCGGACGGGATGACGTCTAACATGCGCGGACTTTCCATGCTGGGGAGCTTGGTGGTGGCGGCGGGCCTTTTCGGTGCCGTTCCGCTGGGAGCTCAATGGAGCGACGTTAAGACCCGGCGGGTCCCGCTCGGGCGGGACGGAAAGCCAAATCTGACGGCGCCGGCGCCGAGGATGCCGGACGGCAAGCCCGATTTTTCCGGAATCTGGAATACGATTAAGGTCCCGTGCGAGGGATCTCCGGCGGGCGCGATCTTCGGCTGCACCGACGTTCCCTTGGGGGTTTCCATCGGGTTGTTCGATGTGACCGCCACCGGTTCGCAAGATGGTCAAGCGGGGACAACGGAGAAGCTGCCGTACCGCCCCGGAGTCGAAGAGCAGGTGAACCGCAACCTGGCGGAAAACCGCAAGGACGATCCAACCACGCGCTGCCTGCCGATCTCCCCCGTACGGCAGTGGGCCGATTTCTTTCCGCAGAAGATCATTCAGACCGCCGATCAGGTGACGGTCCTCAGCGAGTACATGGCACAGTTCCGCCAGATTTTCCTGGACGGACGTCCGCTTCCGAAGGATCCGGTTCCCAGCTTCAAGGGCTATTCGGTCGGGCATTGGGAAGGCGATACGCTCGTCGTCGACACGATCGGATACAAGGACGGCCTCTGGCTGGATCTCAAAGGCGATCCATTGACCGAATCGGGCCGCACGATCAAGCGGATTCGCCGTCCGACTTACGGCCGTCTGGAGGTCGAGCTGACCGTCGATGATCCGAAGGTGTACACGCGTCCCTGGACGGCGAAACGGTATCTGCGGATTGCGCTGGACACAGAACTCATCGAGGATATCTGCAACGAGAATGAAAAATCGTTCAAACATATGGTCGGGAAATAAGAGGCGCGGGAGCCGAATCGCGATCGTGCTTGCGTTGTGCACCGCTGCCGGCGCGCAGTGGGTCCATTATCCGACTCCGGGGATTCCGCGGCTGGCCAACGGCGCGGTGAACCTGAACGCGCCCGCGCCACGCACCGTGGAGGGCAAGCCAGACCTTTCCGGCATTTGGGTAGACGAAGAAAACCGGCCATGCCCGCCCTACAACTGCGACGACATGCTCACCCCTCAGGAATTCTGGGATATCGGATGGGCGCTCAAGGGGGCGCTCCCGTATCAGCCGTGGGCGGCCGCGCTCGTGAAGGAACGGGGCGAAACACGTGGCCGCGGCGATCCCACCTCGCATTGTCTTCCGGGCGGCCCGGTGAAGCTGCACACCGATCCGCTGTTCCGCAAAATTGTGCAGACACCCGCGCTGCTGGTCATTCTCAACGAGCGCAATGCCATGTACCGGCAGATCTTTCTGGACGGCAGGCCGCTGCCAAGAGATCCACAGCCCTCCTGGAACGGGTATTCGACCGGAAGATGGGAGGGGGACGTTCTTGTCGTAACCACCAGCGGATTCCGCGATGGTCTGTGGCTGGACCGCAAGGGGAGTCCCCTGACGGAAGCGGGCCGGATCACAGAACGATTCCGGCGGGTCACTTTCGGGAACCTCGAGATCGAGATGACGATCGACGATCCGAAGGCCTACACGGCGCCCTGGACCGTCACGTTGCACCAGAATCTGAAACCCGATACAGACCTGATCGATTACATCTGCCTCGAGAACGAAAAAGACCAGCGGCACATCGGCGTGAAGTAGCGCGCGACAGGTGCGGGTCTACCAGCCGCGCTGCGCCATGCGCCGCTCGATTTCCGAGCTATACCAGGTCATACGGGCGGGTTTGCGCCGAAGGGGCGCCGGGATCACGGCGGCCAGCCGCGCCGCCTGCTCGCGGCTGACCTTCGCCGCCGGAATGCCGTACCACGCGTGCGCCGCCGCTTCGGCGCCATAGATGCCCGGCCCCCACTCGATCACGTTGAGATACAGCTCCAGAACCCTCCGTTTTCCGAGCACGCGGTCGGCCACGGGCGCCAGTGTGAACTCCACGGCCTTGCGGATGAGGGATCGATGGGTAGTCAGGAACAGATTCTTGACGAGTTGCTGCGTAATGGTGGATGCTCCGCGGCCGAGCCGGCCAGCCTCCACATCCTGGTCCACGACATGCTGAACCTCCTGCCAGTCGATGCCATGATGCTGATAGAAGCGCCCGTCTTCCGCCGAGATGACGGCATGCTGGAGATTGGGGGAAATGCGATCCAGCGGCATAAACCGGTAGCGCTTCTGGTACTGCCTGCGGTGCATCCATGCCTCAACCCGGCGCTGTAGCTGTACTCCGGTCGTCGGCGGGTTCACCCATCGCAATGCGATCAATTCTCCCAAGGCCGCCACATAGAAGGCTGCCGCGAAGGCTGCTATGAATAGGACGAGAGTACTAAAGATGCGTTTCGCTGCCCGGAGCGCCACGTTATGATAGTAGCCTCCGGGTGTGTGGCTCGGGAAACGCGCAGTGTTGCGACATGCCACGGCTTGACCGCTTTCTGGAATACTCCGAATCGCACCGGACTCCCGTGTGCGTCGTCGCCGGGATCATGGTGGCAGTCATTGCGTGGGCCGACGCGCACTTGCCGACCATGTCGATCGGGTTTCTGTATCTGATTCCGATTCTGATCTCGGCCGCCGCCCTGAACAGTTTGCAAATCGTCGCCTTGGCCGCGGTGTGCAGCTTTCTGCGTGAGGCTTTCGACCCCTTGGAGTGGTCCGCCGGGGCGACCGGCCGTATTCTGACGTCCCTGGCGGGCTTCTCTCTGAGCGGATTTTTCGCCGCCGAACTGAATCAGCGCCGGCGGTTGTTACGACAGCACCTCAGCGAAGTCGAAAGCGAGGTGCGGCGGCGCATGGATGCGGAATCGCAACTGCGCACCCTCATCGAAACCAGCCCGCTGGCGATTTTGACTATCGATGAATCGGGAAAGGTTTTGCTCGCCAACGAATCGTCGCACGATCTGCTCGAAGTTCCCGCGGGCGAACTGGATGGCGCCGATGTGGCGCCGTATCTTCCGATCCTGCCGCGGATGGTGCAGAGTCACCATCCCGCAGGATACATGCGCACCAGCGTGGAGTGCAGCGCAAAACGGCGGACCGGTGAGGTGTTCCTGGCTCATGTGTGGCTCTCCACCTATCGCACCTCGAACGGCCCGGGTCTGGCGGCCGTGATTTGGGACGCATCGGAAAGTCTGCGCGACCGGGAGGGCGCGGGCGTGGACTCGATGCTTGCGACGTCGCGGATTCTGGTCGGCGCGATTTCGCACGAAATTCGCAATCTCGCCTCCGCCGCTGCTTCGAGCTACGCGAGCCTGGGCGCCCTGCCGGGAGCCGCGGAAAGCAAGCAGTACGAGGCCCTGGGCAGTCTGATTCACGCGCTGGAACGCATCGCCAGTTCCGGGCTGCAACTGGCGTCTCAGCGGGAAATGGCGGTCGCGGATCTCGGTACGCTGCTCGATGAAACCCGCATCGTGATCGAGCCGCTGCTGCGCGACTCCGATATCAATGTCGTCTGGGAATTGAGCGACAACCTGCCGCTGGTTCAGGCCGACCATCACAGCCTGCTGCAGGTCTTCGTAAACCTGGCCCGGAATATCAAATGCGTTCTGGAGAAGTGCTCGCGACGCGAGGTGCGGATCACGGCCGGCCTGGAGCGCGACCTGGTTCTGGTGCGTTTTTATGACAGCGGGCCGGGCGTGCCGCACCCTGAGAATCTCTTCAAGCCGTTCCAGCCGGGGGCGCACTCGGCCGGGCTTGGGCTCTACGTCTCGCACGCCATTTTGCGGTCCTACGGCGGCGGCTTGCGCTATGAACCGCAGACGTCAGGAAGCTGTTTTGTCGTGGAATTATGGCCGGAGGAAAGCGGAAATCAGAATGACGGCAAACGATCGCTTGTTAATACGCGCACTGCTGGTGGATGACCACACTCTGTTCCGGGAGAGCGTCTCGAGTGCGCTGTCGGCCGACTCGGGAATTCAGATCGCGCATTGCGGAAGCATCCGGGAAGCCATTCAGATCCTTTCCGAGCAGCCGTTCGATATGGTTCTTCTGGACCACGATCTCGGCTCCGAACGGGCCTCGCAATTCGTTCCAGCGGCGCGCGAGGCGGGCTTTGAAGGACGCGTGCTGGTTGTCACCGCCTGGATCAGTCATAACGAAGCCCGGCGGCTGCTGCGCCAAGGCGTTTCCGGCATCTTTCTCAAGCATGCGCCGCTGGATCAATTGAAAGAAGCCATGCGCACCGTCGCGGCGGGTGGCTCCTTCCTGGATCCGTCTTTCGCGCCGGGCGGCGAGGAAGCGGCGCCCGACGAGATCAATCCGCCGTTGTTCAATGAACGGCAACGCCGTGTGCTGCGCTTCGTCCTGGAGGGGCTTTCCAATAAAGAGATCGCCTGGCGGATGCAGATTTCCGAAAGCTACGTGAAGGCGATCCTGCAGAGCCTGTTCCAAAAGACGGGAGTCCGCACGCGGGGGCAGTTGGTCCGGGTTGCCTTCGAGCAGTACGAGGACCAGATCTAGCCAGGCGTGCGCGGAATTGGCCGAAAGATACCCTAGGAATTCACCCGAGGGCAGAGTAGAGTAGCCACATACTGTAGCCGGACCTCAGACCCGGCAACCGAGGCAATAGGGGTGAGTGTCGCTGTCGGATACTTACTGTAACTGGGATACTTAGTGGATCGGGCCACCATCAGCGAACTCAGGGTTTGGGACCCTGCGGCGCGCCAGTTCATTACTCTTCAATCCGGCACCGTACTTCAGACGTGCCGTGTTCGGCCGTCTCTCGCGGTCGGCCCTCTCGATCAAACCGCTGCCTATGCCGCCGAGTTTCAGCTGGCGGGGCGCACGTATCTCTGTCCTCTTTACGGTTTTCTTCCCCGCACACGCGTGATCGATTCTGAAGCGGCGGAACCGTCCGGCTCTCCACCTTCAAAGATTTAGCTTTGAGCACGTCCGGCCCGCCGCGGCCTTAGAATGGAAGCGTGCGGACTGCCAGCCGTTCCATACCGCAGATTTTAGAAAGACTTCATATTGAGCCCGTCAATTCCGGCGCCTGTTATGGAGAGTGGATTCCTGATCCGTCCGGCGGGGAACTGGAATCGGTAAGCCCCGCGACCGGCGAGCCGCTGGCCAAAGTCCGGCGGGCGGGCCCGGCCGACTACGAGTGCGTGGTAGACCAGGCGCGGAACGCGTTTCTGGACTGGCGGATGGTTCCCGCTCCCAGGCGCGGCGAGATCGTGCGTGACATCGCCGGCGAACTCCGCGCCCACAAAACCGAACTCGGGATGTTGGTGAGCCTGGAGATGGGAAAGATTCTGCCGGAGGCCCTGGGCGAGGTCCAGGAGATGATCGACATCGCCGATTTCGCCGTTGGACTCTCCCGGCAGCTCTATGGCCTCACCATGCACAGCGAACGTCCCGGCCACCGGATGTATGAGCAGTGGCATCCGTTGGGCGTGGTGGGAGTGATCAGCGCCTTCAATTTTCCCGTGGCCGTTTGGTCATGGAATGCGATGATCGCCGCGGTCTGTGGTGATTGTGTGTTGTGGCGGCCTTCTTCCGAAACGCCGCTGGCCGCCATTGCGGTGCAGAAGATCTGCAACCGCGTAATGGAAGCACATGGCCTGAAGGGGGTTTTCAACCTTGTGATCGGGGCGAGCCAGCCGGTAGGCGAGGCGATGATCCGCGACCGGCGCATTCCGTTGATCAGCTTCACGGGGTCTACCGAGGTCGGGCGGCACGTCGCGGAGGTGATCGCCTCCCGGCTGGGCCGCTCAATTCTGGAGCTTGGCGGCAACAACGGCATCATCGTGATGGAGGACGCCAACCCGGATCTGGTTTTGCGGGCGGTGCTGTTCGGGGCGATCGGAACCGCAGGCCAGCGCTGCACGACGACCCGGCGCCTGTTCCTACAAAGGGGGATCGCGCCGCGCATCACCGATGCGCTGGTGAATGCGTACAAGCAGGTGAAGATCGGCGATCCGCTGGACGAGAACACCGTGATGGGGCCGCTGGTCAACCGGCGGGCCGTCGATGACATGATGGACGGGTTGCGCCGCATCCGCGAGCAGGGTGGGGAAATTCTATTCGGCGGCGAGCACATCATGGGCTGTTTCGTGCAACCGGCCCTGGTGCGGGCTCGCCCGGACATGGCAATTCTGAAAGAAGAAATCTTCGCGCCGATCCTCTACCTCATCGAATTCGAAGAACTGGATGAGGCGATCCATTGGCACAATGACGTGCCCCAGGGTTTGTCCTCAGCGATGTTCACGACGAATCTGATCTCGGCGGAGACGTTCCTGAGCCACCGCGGCAGTGATTGCGGTATCGCCAATATCAATATCGGCACCAGCGGCGCCGAAATCGGCGGCGCTTTCGGCGGCGAAAAAGACACCGGCGGCGGCCGCGAATCGGGCAGCGACGCCTGGAAGGCCTACATGCGCCGGCAGACGAACACGATCAACTGGTCGACGCAATTGCCCTTGGCGCAGGGAATCACGTTCCAGGTGTAGCCGGAGTCGCGCGCCGAGACGCTTCCTTCAGGCCCCTGGCCCGCCGCTATTGCACCGGCGGCTCGAAGTACGCTTGCGCCAGTTCGGGTTTCTCGCGAATCGCGCGGCGCCAGCAGGAGCGGGCTTCATCTTCCTGTCCCAGCGCCATCAGCACGTGGCCGAGATTCAATAGGGCTTCGGCAAATTTCGGCTGCTCGTGCAGCGCCTCCTGGTAATATTTGGCGGCCTCTTCGTTTTGGCCGCGCTTCTGGCAGATTAGCGCCGCATTGTAGTACAGCTCGGGGCTGCGTTCGCCGAGTTCAATCAACCGGCGGTGCAGCTCGAAAGCTTCGCCGTAGTCTTCCTGTTCCAAGGCCAGAGCAGCCAGGCCGCGCACGGCATCGGACGAATCAGAGCGCAACAGGAGCGCTTCCTGGAAGCACTGGCGCGCCTGCTCCGCGTTGCCGGAGCGCGCGTGGGCGATGCCTGCATTGAGGTGCGCCTCGGCCCATTCGGGTTTATGTTGGATGCAGTTTTGGAAAGCCTCCGCGCTCCCCAGGTACTCGCCGCGCAAAAGCCTCAGGTAGCCGAGCCGGAAACAGGCGTCGATCCACTCGGGTGCATCCTGCGGAATCCCGCTGTACAGCTTCTCGGCCCAGTTGCGTTCGCCCTGCTGTTCGAGGACCAGCGCGAGATTCCACATCGTCCCCGGCTGGTTGGGATCAATCTGCAGCGCTTTCTCGTAGGAGGCGCGCGCCGCGGCCATATCGCTCAGCTCCTGTTGGACGACGCCGAGGTTCAGGTACGCCTGCGCGGAGTCCGGCTTCAGGGCTGCCGCTTCGGTATACGCCTGAGCGGCCTTCTGGAAATTGCCGATCTTGTGATAAGCGACCCCCAGGTTGAACCAGTTCTCGAAGCGCTCGGGCGCGCTTTCCGACAGACCACGGCAATACTGCGTCGCGGCGAGATAGTCGCCTTGCGCGAAAGCCACGCTGGCCAGGGCTTCCAGCGCCACCGGCGAGGACGGCTGCAGCTCGGCCAGCATCTCGGCATACCGCCGCACGGACTCGTAATCTTTGTTCTCCACGTACATGGCGACGAGGTTGGAAAGCGCCTCTTCGCAGCGCGGGTTCCGCGCCAGGATCTTGCGGTAGAATTCCGTCGCCTCGGCGTGGCGGCCCGCCTGCTGCAGACCCACCGCTTTGCCGAACAGCGCCTGCTCATTGTCCGGGAACAGGTCGAGATAATGATCCAGAAGCTCGACTGCCTCTTTGGGCTCTCCGGTGTGCAGCAGGCAGGTGCCTAAGCCAAGCAGGGCATCGGAGCGGGACCCGTCGCATTCGAAGGCGGCGCGGAACGCATCGGCCGCCCGCTGCCATTCCTTGAGATTGCCCAGGCACACGCCCAGATTGAAGTGCGCGGTGCGGTGCCGCGGCTCCAGATCGACCAGTTGCTGATAGGCGGCGGCGGCAGCCTGGTAATCGCGGTTCTCGTAGTGGATGTGGCCGAGCGCGGAATACAGACCCGGGTCTTGTTCGCCGGATTCGATCGCGCGCATGAGCAGTTTCGCGGCGCTGTCGAGCTTGCCCTCCAGATGCAGCGAAACGGCTTTCGACAGTGTGCGGCTGACGCGCTTCTGCTGCTTCGGGTCATTGATCGGCGTTACGCCGGGCGGCAGCGTTTCCAGCGCTTCCACTTCACCCCTTACGAACTCCATCTTTCCCTTTCCCCTTTCACGGAGCTCTTTCCTCTCTGCAGGCTGGCCCATCCCGCCTCGCCCAGTTCCGCCGGCCAGAGCGCCGCCGAGGCGGGCATGGGCGCGGGCTGGTCCGGCTGAGGAACCGGCAAGGCCGGGCGTTGCAGAGAAGCTGTATCCAGAGCGCCGGCGCTTCCCGCGATCTGGCTGCATAACCGGCCGAGCCAGTCATCGTTCTTCGAAACTTTCATCCAGTAAATGCGCGCCCGCGAGCCGGCGTCGGCGAAAAATCCGACCCCGCCGGCGAGCAGCGTGTCGTCCGACCAGGAGTCGACTTCCTGGCCCTCGATCGATGCCGTGTAGTGGCTGCCCCGGACCTCCACCGCCACGTGATACGGCGTGTTGTTGTGCACCATGACCGAAAGCGGCACTTCCACCTTGTGCCCCTGCTTGCCGCCGATGACCGGGTAGTGCACCATTGCAATCACCGGCCGCAATCCCGGCTCCACAATATTGAACTTCATTGCGTAATAATTTTGCGTATCCTTGCCCCGCACCACCCAACTCATGCTCTTGTTTTCGATTTGCCCGAAGAACTCCATCCGGTAATCGGTGTAGTTGAGGGTCGGCTGGAACAATGCCAGCTGGCCCGGCCGCACATATCCGTCGCTGCTGTGCGACCAGCCGGCTGCCCAACCCTTGGCCTTCACGCCCCAGGCTTGCATGCCGTTCTCAAATGTGTCCGACAGCTGGACGGTGGCGCGCTTCGCCGCCTCGGTCTTAATCCAGGCAACCGGATGCCGAAATGGGCTCGGCGGCAAGGCGGCGGGTGGATTCGGCGCCGGTGATGTTTCGCCTGGCGCCTGTGCGCGCGCCGCCGCGGCGATTTCCTCGGCGGCCTGCCGGTTGATCAGATCCTTGCCTAGCTTGCCGGCATTGGCGCCGAACCACAACGCCATCGCCACCGTGACTGACGCCGCCAGCGCGGTGAACGCATGACGCGCCCCTTTGCGCTTGGTGAGCGCGGCGGCGTCGGGCATCGTGAAAATCTCGGCGAATGCGGGTCTCTTGCGTTCCTGCTTCTGTTTGTTCGGATCTTCGAGCCGATCGAATACCGGACGCACGGCAAACCGCGGCATCTCCAGGTAGAGTTGACGCGATTTCCACGCAAGGCTCGGCCGAGCCGCCAGAGTGCCGAGCGCGCAATGATAGTTCACCGGAAGGAGTCCGGCTTGTGGAATCTCCGTCTGCAGTTGATCGGTGCTCGCGGAAGATGGCAGAGAGACGGTTGCGGCCGGCGGCGGAACGGAAGGCTTGCGAACCATAGGCGCCGAATCGATGGGCTGGGGCAAGGGCGCCTTGGCCGCTGCCTCCTGGGGCCGGGCGGAAGCGGCCGGGACCGGCGCCTCCTCCAGCGGGGCAGAGAGCGGATCCGGGATCGCTTCGAGCGTGAGTGCAGCGAGGCGGAGCGGGCCGGCTGAGAACTCCGGCACGGCGGTGTTGGCTGTTAGGACCGGATGCCGCTCGGCAGGTTTGCTTGCAGACAGCGCCAGGAACGCGCATGCGCCGGCCGCGAACTTCGGCTTCGGAATTTCGAAGTTTGCGAACAGCGGCGCCGCGGCCGATGGCGAGATTGGCTGGCAAGTCGCCAACGCGAGCGGGCCGACCAGATCGGCCGCCGCCGGCGGGGCCGAGGCCAAATGCGCCAGATGCGCGGCGGGCCGCAGCGACGGAGCTGCCGCGGTGAGCGTTTCCGGCAAACGCAGTTTGGCGCTCGCGGTCAACGCATCCATGGCAGCCGGCTGAACCGTGCGGACGACGGGCTCCGGGGCAGGTACCGGCAGCCAATTCTCGTTCCGCGGTGGAATTGTTTCCGCCGCTGGTTTCGCTTCCACCGCAGGGCGCGGCAGCTCTTCCGGCACGTGCAGGGCCGGCGGCGCGGGAACGCTCATCGAAGGCTGGCCGGCGAAAGCCGACGGCTGCGGAGCCGGAACTGCCATCCAGGTCCCGCTCGGCGGTGAATCCGCCTCGCGCGCCGGTTCGACGCACTCCGCGATGGGCAATGTCAGTCCGGGAAGGGTTACCGGGGAAGCCGCGCCGGCCACCGGAACAGGCGCCGGCGCCTCCGCCGTCCTCGACCCGGGGCGCAATACCGGGTACGCAACCGCAATAGGGCCGCTGAGCAGTTCGCCGTCGGCCGAACGCAAGATTACGGCCCCCAGTTTCGGCTCGGGCAGCGACAGGATCCGGCTGGCCAGGCTTGTTCCGAAATAGGGCAGAGGCTGCGCATCGCAGGCCGCGGCGCGGCTGCCGGCCGGCAGTTCGCAGACGGAAACTTCCACCCGCTCGAAAAACGTTTCACCGGCCTCGGGAATCGCCAGCGTCCACGCCGCCGGGATCTGCGCCCGATGCTTCACGGAACTAAAATCGAACGATGCCGATACCCGGTGACAGGGACCTTGGTGGGCGCGAGTCGCGTCTACGAACGGCGCGACGCCTCGCGGGACAGTCTCCGGCTCACCCACCTGGACGAGAACCTTTCGCAGCCGGTCCTTATACTCCTTACGGTGCTTCGGGCTGCAAAATTCCTTGTCGCGGAGGAGCCGAATGGGGCCGATTTCTTTCCCGCAGAATAAACAGGCCACGGCCGTCCTAATCGCGTTACCTGGGGCGATTATAGGCCTTCTAGTACCTCGGAATCGTGTTCCAAGTTAGCCATGAATTCTCATAAGCCGGGTAACCATCCAACGTTGACTTCGGTTAGCACGGCTTTTCCAAGGGGCTCGTGCGTCTTGAGCGAAGGCCGAAGCTGGTATGATGTATCCTTCCTGAAAACGGAAGGAGCACAACCTATGACAAGCATGGCGATTCGCTCTTCGCGCCTGGCCGTTTGGGCGCTGGCGGTATTGACGATTCCGGCGCTGGCGCTGGCGCAGGGCCAGCCCGATTTCAGCAAGGTCGAAATAAAAACGCACAAAGTCAGCGACAATTTCTATACGCTGGAAGGCCAGGGCGGGACCATCGGGGTTCTGACCGGCCCCGACGGCGTCTTCCAGGTGGACGGCCAGTTTGCTCCGCTCAGCGAAAAGATTGCCGCCGCCATCCGCCAGATCTCCAACGGCAATACCGCGAAGTTTCTGGTCAATACGCACGTGCATGGCGACCACACGGGCGGCAATGAGAACTTCGCCAGGATGGGGGCCACCATTCTGGCGCGCACCGAGCTCCGCGACCGGCTTGCCATGACTCCGAATACGCCGGCCGCCGCCCTGCCGAAAGTGACCTACGACAACCAGGTCACGTTTCATATGGATGGCGAAACCATCGAATTGATTCCGATCCGCCGCGCGCACACCGACGGCGACACGCTGGTGCATTTCGTGAATAACGACATTCTGATGACGGGAGACTACTACCGGTCGCTGGGTTACCCCAATATTGACCGCAACAACGGCGGGAGTCTCGACGGGATGCTGCGCGGGCTCGCGTTAACCGCCAGCCTGGCGGGGCCGGACACGAAGATTATTCCCGGCCATGGCGCCACCGTCGATCGCAATGCCGTAATCGCGCAGCGCGACATGATGCTGGTCATCCGCGACCGCGTGGCGAAGCTCATTCGCGAAGGAAAATCTCAGGAAGAAGTGCTCGCGGCGAAAGTGACGTCCGACTACGATTCAAAGGTGACCGGCGTGGGCACCACCGGCGATCGCTTCATCGGGCAGGTCTACGCCGAGCTGAAGGGAACGAAATAGATCACCTCAGCCGCAGGCTGTTGGTGACCACCGTGATACTGGAAAGCGCCATCGCAGCGGAGGCGAGCATCGGCGAAAGCAACCCCATGGCCGCGACCGGAATCCCGATGGTGTTGTAGGCAAACGCCCAGAAGAGATTCTGGCGAATGATCCTCATGGTGCGGCGCGAAAGCTGAAGGGCATCCGCGATTCCATTCAGGTTGCCGCGCATCAGCGTGATGTCGCCGGCTTCGAGCGCCGCGTCGGTTCCGGCGCCCATTGCAATGCTCAGGTCCGCCTGGGCGAGCGCGGGAGCGTCATTGATCCCGTCCCCCACCATGAGAACGTGTTTGCCTTCGGCCTGGAGTTTCTTGATGGCCGCCACTTTCTGGTCGGGCAGCACTTCGGCAAGGACATGTTCGATGCCGGCTTGCTTGGCCGCGCGCGCCGCGGCCTCGCGATGGTCGCCCGTAATCATCCAGACTTCCAGCCCCATTTCGCGAAGCCGGCGCACGGCTTGGGCGGCTTCGGGCTTGTTCTCATCGGCGATTTCGAGCGAGCCGGCCGGGGAGCCGTCCACCGTCACCTGAACGCCGGGCTTGCCAACCGTTATTTCGCGCCCTTCGATCGCCGCGCGCACTCCGAAACCCGCGGTCGCTGAGAAACCCGTGGCCTCGGCAATGGCAATCCCCCGTTCCGATGCCGCTTCCAGAATCGCCTTGGCAACCGGGTGCTCCGAGTAATGCTCGGCCGAAGCGGCCAGGCGGAGCAGTTCTTCCTCCGAGTATCCGGGCGCGGGAACCACGCGCACCACGCGCGGGCGGCCCAGCGTCAGGGTGCCGGTCTTGTCCAGCACCACCGTGTCGATGCGGTGCGCGTTTTCGAGGGCTTCGCCACCTTTGATGAGAATGCCGTGCTCGGCGCCTCTGCCCGTGCCGACCATGATGGCGGTCGGGGTCGCCAGCCCCAGGGCGCACGGGCAGGCAATGATCAGCACCGCCACCGCATTCACCAGCGAGGCAGCGAACGGGGCGAAGAAGAGCCACGCCGCGAACGTGATGACCGCCGCCAGCAGCACCCCGAGCGTGAACCAGCCGCTGATCAGGTCCGCCAGCCGCGCGACCGGCGCTCGCGAGCCCTGTGCCTGTTTCACCATTTCGACCATCTGACGGAGTACCGTGCCCCGGCCCACTTTCCGCGCCGCGAAGCGGAATGCTCCCGAGCGGTTGATCGTTCCGGCAAATACGCCGGCCCCCGGTCCCTTTTCGAGAGGCAGGCTTTCGCCGGTCAGCATCGATTCATCCACGGCCGATTCGCCGTCGATCACCACGCCATCCACGGGAATTCGCTCACCCGGCCGCACAACGAGCACGTCCCCTACGCGCACCTCCGCGAGAGGGACTTCCATCTCCGTGCCTTCGCGCACCACGCGCGCGACGGGTGGCTGCAGATCCATCAGCCGCCGGATCGCCTCCGACGCCTTCCCGCGCGCGCGCGCCTCCAGCGTGCGGCCGAGCAAAATCAGCGCGATGATCACGGCAGCGGCTTCGTAATAGACCTCGTGGCCTCCGCCCGCAGTCTCGACCACCGAGTAGAGAAACGCCGCGCCCGTCCCCAGCGCAATCAGAGTATTCATGTTCGCGGAGCGGTGCAGCATCGCGTTCCAGGCGCCGCGGTAGAAGGGAGCGCCGGAGTAGAAGACCACTGGGATCGTCAGCAGAAGCTGAATCCATGCCGTATGGGTGTGCGCCATTCCGAGCGCCAGTACGGGCGCGGCGAAGACGACCGCCACAATCAATCGCCGCCGGTAGGCGAGCGCTTCGCTGTCGGGCGCGGGCTGCGTTTCCGGAACTCCATAGCCGAGTTCTTCGATCGCACCCACCAGGTCGCCGACTCTCGCTTGGGCGGGATCGTATTCTACTGTTGCCGTCGACGTGGCGAAATTCACGTGCGCCCGCTCGACGCCCGGAGTGCGCGAGAGCGTCCGCTCGATCGTACGGGCACATGCCGCGCACGTCATTCCGCTGACCGGCAGGTCCACGCGTTCCGGAGTCGCGACGCTCATGCCGGAACTTCATAGCCGAGTTGCCGGACGGCGTTAGCCAGCACCTCGGGCTTCACCAGGTCCGTGTCGTATTCCACACGGGCCTGCTCAGCCTTGAGGTCCACGGTCGCCTTGGTGACGCCCGGGGTGGATGCCAGTTTTCGCTCAACGCTGCGCGCGCAATTGTCACACGTCATGCCTTTTACGGTGAGTTCGACGGTCCCGGTCTTCATACTTATATGATGCGATAAATAGCCGGTTCGGTCGCAAAGTGCGAGCCCCGTATACTGGAGGCGGATGATATTCGCGGGGTTGTCATTGGCTCGGCGCATTGAAGCGGCCGAAGCCGCCATCGCGCGCGGTTGTGCCGAATTCCAGCCCGGCGCGGCCATCCTCGAAGCCGGTGGCGGCCTGGCCGTTTTCCAGGGAGCGGATTCGCCGTTGACCCAGGCCGTCGCCCTCGGCCTCACCGGCCCGGTCCCCGGAGCCGAACTCGACCGGATCGAGAAGTTCTTTCGGTCTCGCGGCGCCCGGGTCACGATCGATTTTTGCCCGCTTGCCGCTCCCGGGCTGCTTCACCTGCTGGCGGTCCGCGGCTATCAGCCGGTCGAATTCAACAATGTCCTGGTTCGTTCCCTGGCGCCGCTAGAGATTACCTTGACGCCGCGGGTCCGGCGCGCGCTCCCCGAAGAAAGCGATCTGTGGTCGCACACCGTGGGGCATGGCTTTTTCGAGCAAGCCGAACTCACCGAAGACGAGATGAACGTCGGCCGCGCGATTTTTCGTGTTCCGGATGCAGTCTGCTTCCTGGCCGATTCGCCGTCGGGCGAAAGGGCCGGCGGAGGAGCGATGACCGTTTGCGGCGGCCTCGCTCTGCTTTTCGCGGATAGCACCATCCCTCGTTTTCGGGGCCAAGGGGTTCATCGCGAACTGATTGCCGCGCGCCTCCACGAAGCCGCCGCTCTCGGATGCGACCTGGCCGCTGCGACAACCGCGCCGGGATCGGGGTCCCAGCGCAACTACGAAAGGATGGGATTTCAGGTGGCGTACACGAAGGTGACGCTGGGTTCGTGAAAGAAAAACGCAGATGCCTTCCGGCGCTGCCGCCGCCTGACCACCTCGCCATTTTGACCTTTTGCTTGTTCTTCAAAACTGTGCCAGCGCATTGAAGAACAGCTTGAACGTGAGATAGCTCTGCCCTCGATATTGCGGCCGCATTCCGAACAGCACCACGCGGCCCGAGCCCAGAGGGGCATCGACCAGTGCGGCCTTACCCGCGATCGCCGATTCACCTTCCAGCCAGCCGGAGGCCAGCACCGGTGAGTCGGCATATCGCGCAACCACCGGCAGCCGCGTCTCCCAGGCCGGACTTTGCTCGTTCCAGACGGCGAGATCGGGCGGAACTCCGTACGCCAGCCGGCTGCGCGTGTCCAGATGCACGTTGAGGAGCGAGCCTGGTGAATAGAAGTTCGAATTGGCAGTGACGGGTGTCGCCGCGATACCGAGGTGCTCGATCGCATAATCGGTGGCGCGATTCAGAAATATCAGCGAGCCGCCGGAGAGGGCGAATTCCCGAAGAGCGTCGGCGCCCTTTGTTCCCAGTCCTCCGGTGTACTCGGCGGGCATCACGCCGGCAGCGTAACCGGCATCGATTTGGCGGGACAATTCATCGGGAAACACAATCACGTCGAATTTGTCGTGCAGACTGCCGGCTTCGATATCGGGATTATGCACCGAGGTGTAGGCGAAGCCGAATTGTTCGAGCAGCCAGCGGGTCCAGCCTTCGTCGACTGCCGGGATCCAGGACCGGTATAGCGCGATCCGGGGCCGGCGCAACTGCTTCCATCCAGCGCGGGACACCAGCGAAAAATCTCCGCTGGCCGGGTCGCGCCACACGGTGGCGCCCTTGCTCCATGCCCGGTTCACGGCGCGCCAGGAATCGGTATCGGCGGCCGGAAGCAGCGGGCCAGCGGCGGCAGCGGGCGCCTCCCAAGCGCCGGAAAACGACGCCGCGCGCATGACCGCTTTGACGTCGACTCCCATCAGCAGCGGCAGCGTGTGCGCCGTGACGTCGTACGGCCGCTTCGGCGGGCCGCCCGGGTACAGGTGCTCCTCTGGATAATGCTGCCGCTCGAGCAATGCCTTGGCCCAGCCGCTGTACGGCTGATGCATGGGAATCACCGCGCTGCCGTCGGAACCCTTCCCGATTTCAATCATTCCGAACCGCAGCGTCTCGATCAGCTTGCGGGTAGCTCCGGGGTCGCGCTGCCGGGCTGGAATGAGAAAACCCCACGGTTCCGCGCGCGCCACTTGCCGCTGGCCGACCTGGTAGAAATTGCGTAGAAGCTCTTCGCGGTGCAGGGCTGCGTTGTACAGGCAGGCCTCGAACGCGATCAACTGATAGTCGACAATGTCGCGCAGCCGCCATGTGCCTCCCAGCCAGGGTTCCAGGTAATTCCACGACTTCTCACGCGGTCTGTAACCCAGAGCGGTTTCGGCGATCTGCTCTGGCCGGACTGTGATCGGGGTAGCCAGGCGCGCGCTGGCCGATTCGGTAAGAATCCGCATCCCGCCGTGGAACGCCTGGTAATGCCGGGACGGAGTCCAAAAATCGTAGATGGCGTTGAGCGCGATTCCCGTTTTGCCGGCCGCTGTGAGGTCGGATGCGATCGCCGTCCCAATCATGTTGGTTTCCTGCATCAGGATGGGATCGATGTTGGGCTCGATCGGATCCAACCACGGCGGCACGAACAGCCGGGACGCATAGGGCCCTTGCTGATGCACGTCGTAGACGATCTCCGGGTGCCAGGCGTTGTGCAGTTTGGAAATCGCGAGTTGCGTTTCGACCTGGGTGAACATGTACCAGTCGCGGTTATTATCGTGTCCGACGTATTTGTGCCAGAGTTCGGGCGGATCGGTTCCTTCGGCAGGCGTGCCGAGGGTCTTGCGGTACCACTGGCTGACGATATCAACGCCATCCGGATTGAGCGAGGGCACCAGCAGCACAATCGTGTCTTTGAGAATGGCGCGAAATCGCTGGCTATCTTCGCTCAGCATCCGGTAGGCAAACTCGACGGCGGTCTGCGTGGAGGCAAGCTCATTCGCATGAATCGAGCAGGTGATGAGGACAATCGCCTTGCCTTGCGCAAAGAGAGGCTCGGCCTGAGCCGGGCTAGTCTGGCGCGGATCCGCCAGGCGCTGCTGGATTTCCCTGTAGCGGTCCAGATGCTGGAGGGTATCCGGCGCGGACAGGATCGCCGCGATGAGGGGCCGCCCCTCGGTGCTTCGGCCGAGCATTTCCACCCGGACGCGGTCGCTGGCGGCGGCAAGGGCCTGGAAGTAGGAAACCACCTTGTCCCAGTCCACGACGGACCGGTCGGCTCCCATCTCATGCCCGAAATAGCTCTTGGGTGTGGGAGCGGCGGCGAAAGCCGACCCGAAGGTCAAGGCAAGCGCCAAACCAAAGCGGGCCCGCATTCGACCATTCTAGCGCCGGCGATTCCGAACGCCGGAGAAGCGCAGCGTCGGACGGCTTCTCCCGCTGCCACGGCTAGTACTAGTTGAAATGGACTGCCGTCGCAGTCGGGGTAGAATGCCGGATGGCGAACTGGAGTACTGGAGAGCCCATGGTGCTAAGTACGATCGAATCAGTATTTTCGTTGGGTAGCGCCCATGCAAAAATGGAACCATCGATCTGGGGAGCGTGCCTCAAAGATGCATTTAGAAGGGAATACTTACCGAAAACAAGCGTTTTACGGGCGGTCCAAGCCGGCGCAGATGAGCACCGGACTCCTAATGGGACTTCTCGCGATGGGGCAGTTCCTCGGGATTCTGCTGTTGACTGAGCAGGCCGCACACGCTTATGTCGATCCGGGTTCAGGCTTCCTCACGCTGCAAATGTTGGGTGCCTGGATGGCGGGTGGGCTGTTCGTGCTGCGGCACAAGTTGAAAAGAATTTTCGCCAAAAAGACTCACGCCCCCGCCGACGGCGACGTGGCTGCCGGCAGGGAAATTCCAATGCGCGTGGAGAGCCTCCGGCAAGGGCGCGAGTTACGCTAGGATGCCGGTTTCCGAGCGGCGGTCGTTCCGTGATCCGGCGGGTTGCCTGATCCTCGAAGAGGATCGCGCCTTACGGCTGGTGAACCCCGAGTTCGCCGGAGACGTTCTGGAGTTCCTAAAATCGCCCATTGCTCGCAATTGGACAGTGCGGGGGCGACTGATCGCTTCCGAGGTGGTGGACGGCGGCCGGTCGTGTTCGCCGCTCCGGTTGGCGCATCCCCGCGTCTGGTTTCCGTCGTACGCCTGGGAGTGGACGCCGAATCAGTTGGGCCGGGCCGGGCAGTTGACGCTGGATTTCTGCGAAGACCTGATCGATGCGGGATGGATTCTGAAGGATGCCACTCCTTCGAACGTGCTGTTCGAGGGGCCGGAGCCCGTCTTTGTTGACGTGCTCTCCGTGCAACGCCACGATCCTGAAGACCCGATCTGGCTCGCGTACGGCCAGTTCGTTCGGACGTTTCTGCTGCCCCTGACGGCATTCCGGACGCTTCGTTGGCCCCTCGCTACGCTGCTGACTCGGCGTGATGGGTATGAGCCGGACGACTTGTACGCCGCGCTGGGGCCTTGGCAGCGAATGCGGGCCCCTTGGCGTTCGCTGGTAACCCTGCCGGCGCTGCTTGGCAAGCGAACTTCGGGAGCGCCGGGGCGCAGCATCCGGCAGTCGCCGGCGGTCGCCCGCGCGATTCTCAAAAGGACCCTCCGTTCTCTTCGGAAGAAGCTACAACAGCTCACGTCTCCGCCCGGAAGGTCCACCTGGAGCGACTACCAGGAAAGCGCCACTCATTACCAGGCCGCCGACCGAACGCGCAAAGCGGATTTCGTGCAGGAGTGTCTCGATTTAGCGCGGCCGCGGCACGTGCTGGATATCGGCGGCAATACGGGATTCTTCTCGCGAATCGCAGCCTCGAACGGGGCCCACGTTGTTGCCTGGGACACGGATGTGAGCGCCACCGAGCATTCGTGGCGCGCCGCGCAAGCCGAAGGTCTGCCGGTGCTGCCGCTGGTCGCCGACTTTGCCCGCCCGACACCGGCAGCCGGTTGGAACAACGCCGAAACCCTCTCGCTGCTCGACCGGTCTCGCGGCCGCTTTGAGATGGTAGTGATGCTGGCCGTCCTTCACCATCTCCTCGCGCATGATCAGATCCCGATGGGCCATGTCGCCGAAACCGTGCGGAGTCTGACGTCCGATTGGCTGTTGATCGAGTGGGTCGCGCCCGAGGACGAAAAGTTCCGCCGGTTGAGCAATGGGCGTGACGCGCTGTACCAGGGCCTCACCGAAGAAGCGTTTCTCGCCGCGTTCGGCCGTTATTTTTCGCCCGTCCGCCGCGCGGCTCTCGACAACGGACGGTCCCTGCATTTGTTCAGAGCCAAATAGACCGGGCGGCCGGACCAACGCCCATCGGCGCGCCGCGGCGGTTGAAAGCAGATCTAGGTGTGTTTCGCGACCCATAGAAGCAGCCCGAAGATCACGACCGGAATGAGCGCCAGCATCGCATAGAAGGCCAGCCTTCGAATCCACGGGGTCCGGCGCTTCTTCCAATCGCGCAGTTCGGCCCGGTCGGCCACTCCTACCTCGTCGGGGTGCTCCAGATCACGGGCGAATTCCCGGGCCGTGGCGTACCGGTTCTTCGGGTCCCGCTCCAGCGCGCGGTAAATGATTTCCTGCAGCTCCGGGGAAACGGTCGGATCGATTTCGCGCGGCGGGACCGGGTTATTCAGCAGCCGGTCGTTCATGATCGCGAAGGCATTCGGACCCTGGAACGGCACTTTGCCGGTCAGCATTTCATAGAACATCACCCCCAGAGCGTAAATGTCGCTGCGGCCGTCGCCGCGCTTCCCCTTTACCTGCTCCGGGGAAATGTAGTCGGGGGTGCCCATCAGCTGCGAGAGCTTGGCGAAGGTGAGGCGGCGCGAACCTTCGTGGCCGGCGATGCCGAAGTCGATTAGCTTGATGCTGTCGTGCTCGTCGACCATGATGTTCTCGGGCTTGAGGTCTCGGTGCACGACTCCGTGCTTGTGAATGTAATCGAGCGCCTCGCAAATTTTGCGCGTCAGGTCGACGGCGCGATCCACCGGGAGCTTTCTTTCCGCGCCCAGAATCTGGCGCAGCAGCCGGCCGTCCACCCACTCCATCACCATGTAGATCTGGCTGGCGCCTTCGTTCGGCAGGACCTTCATCACATAGGGGTGATCGAGCTTCTGTCCGATCTCCTGCTCGCGCTTGAAGCGGTCGTACAATACCACGTCAGCTTCCATTTCGGGATGGGGAATCTTGAGAGCAACGGGCCGGCCGGTTCGCGTGTCCACGGCGCGGAAGATCGAGGCCATGCCGCTGCGGGCCACCAGGTTCTCAATCCGGTAGTGATCCAGCACGTCGCCAGGATGGAAAGTGTTCATGCGATGAGCGTGGTCCAGCGGGTGCTCTAGCGAAGCTTGTAGGGGCGGCCGCGGTACATGCCCACGCGTTCGACGCCGCGAATACGGATCAACTGGACGCTTATATTGTCGCTGCCGTCGCGTTCATTAGCAAGCGCGACCAGCCGTTCGGCGGCGCCGGCCAGATCCGAGGCGCGGCCCACGATCGAGCCGATTTCGTCGCTCGGCACGGCGCCGTGCAGCCCGTCGGAACAGAGCACCAGCAGGTCGCCGGGCAGGATCTGGTGATCGCTGATTTCGACTCCCACGAACATATCGGCGCCGAGCGAGCGGCTGAGCAGGTGCCGGCGTTCGGACTCGGCCGCCTCCTTGGCGGAAAGGATACCGAGCCGGATCTGGTCATTGACCACAGTGTGATCGCGCGTCAGCAGCGTGGCATGCCCGCGCCGCACCAGGTAGCAACGCGAGTCGCCCACGTGCGCGATGGAGGCCCGGTCATAGCGAAGGGCGCAGGCCACAATGGTGGTGGCCATTGCCACGCCGCCCGGGCTCGCCGCGCGCCCCGTCTCATACACTTGCAGGTTCGCGGCCTGGACCAGCCGCTGTAAGAGCGCGGCATGTGCCTCGCCGGCAGCGGAGTCGCGGAAGCCGGACACCAGGACGTCGACGGCCACCCGCGAAGCGACCTCGCCTTGCTCGTGCCCGCCGACACCATCCGCAACCGCGAACAGCCAGCCGTGGGAACGCGCGCGGGCCGAGCTTTCCGGAACGACGTGTCCGAGGGAATCTTCGTTGTGGCCGCGAACCCGTCCCGCGTCCGAGAGTTGGGCGAACTCCACCTCGAGTCCGGCGCTGGAGGGCGAATTGGAGTTGGCTGGAACGCTGCTCACGGGCGTTGGACGAACAGCCCTCTTCGGCGGTTCGCTGGATCTCTCAATCAACACAATCGCGCGGGCCGCCAGCAACCCGGCCTGCCGGCCCGCGCTCTTCTTTTAGCGCATTGCCTCTAGCCCAGCGCGGCCCGCGCCCGGCTTTCCACCAGCGTGGTGCGGCCCGCTGCCTTGCTGGACCGGACGAAATAGATGACGCCGTAAATACCCCAGACGGCGGCAATGCCCAGCGCCATGAACGGTTCCATCTTGGTGCCGAAACCCATGAAGGGTCCGATCAGGTAGAAGGCCATGCACGCCAGGTTGGCCAGCAGCCCGAACACCGGAATCAACAGGTGGCGTACCGGTTTGTAGTCGGGATGATTGTGGAAACCGACGATGCAGGTGATGCAACTCAGCATGTAGAGCAGGAACGTGCCGAAGTTGGAGGCGAGCGTGATGGTCAGCAGTGAATTGGGCAGCGCTGCCATGGCATCGTGCGACAGATATCCGACGCTGGACCAGAAGCCTTGCGGCAGCGCCTTGAGCGTGGCATCCGAGAGCGCGCCGGCATCGCCGAACAGGTTGCATACGGTCAGACAGCCGACCACGGCCGAGATGATCGCCAGCGTCCAGATGGCCCGGTGCGGCGTCAGGTTGGCTTCGTGCAGCTTGCCGAGATGGTCGGGCAGTTCCTGATCCTTGCCCATCGCATACGTCACGCGGGCGGCTGTATTCATGCACGAGAGCGTTGTGCCGATAATGGCCAGGAACACCGTGAACGCTTCGATCAACATGAAGATACGGCCGTTACCGGCGCCGAAGAGCGCGTCGCCGACGATGATCATCATGTCGCCGATCGGCGCCGCGGACCCGGTGGCGCTGGTCATCGGGTATCCGTTGTTGAGGAAGTAGTTCGCCGCGAAATACTCGATCAGATAGCAGAACACTCCCTGGATGAGCAGCGACGCAATCACCGCTACCGGAATGTGCTTCCTGGGATTTTTGGCTTCTGCGCCCATCGAGGTGACGGACTCGAAACCAACAAGAATCAAAATCGCGATGGTGGCTTGGACGAACATCCAGCCGAAATTATGCAAACCCACTACCGAGGAGGCGCTCGGATGCGAGAGGAACGTGCCCTTCTCGTCGTGTTCGGGATAGTCGATCTTAAAAGGAACCGGCTTGCCGGCGGCATCCAGCTTCGGTTTCGGAACACCCCTGGCATCGCGCGAAATCACATCGGTCTGCTGACCGTTCACGGTCTGCTTTTCAGTGGCAAATTCGTATGTATACGCGGCGCTCGTGGAGGAATCGAAGTTGTAGGCCAGGCTCCCCGGCGGATGATTCATGCGGTAGCTGAGTGCCATCACCGAGAACACCAACAGCGCGCTGATCTGAATGATGTTGATGGCGATATTTACGGCCGTGGATCCGTTTACGCCGCGGTAGGCGACGTACGCCACTCCGAAGGAGGTAACGACGGCGCACAGCATCATGAACATCGGGCCGGGATTGGATGCGCTCATGAAGCCCGGCCACAGGGTTCCCACCAGGTATCCGCACAACACGCCCATGACGCCGCACATGACCCCGGGGTAGAGCCAGTAATAGAGGTGCGAACCCCAGCCAATGATGAACTTTGCCAGCCGCGCGTAGGGCCACGCCGTCTGGTGATTGAGGAAGGACTGTTCGGCGAAATAATACGAACTGCCGGTGCCCGGGTACAGTTTCGAGAGTTCCGCGTAGCAGACCGCGGTAGCGAGGCACAACAGCACGGCGAACAGAATACCGATCCACATCGAGGGCGCTGTGTTGCCCGCGCCGCCCTGCGCTACGAAGGTCAGCCACAGAAAGGCGCCCGGTGCGATGAGCGCCATTGCGTTCATGGTCAAGCCGGTCAACCCTAACGTGGGTTTCATCTCCGGCGCGTTAGTCTCTGCCATTGAGTTTCTCCTTGAGAAAATGGGCGGGACAAACGTGGTCCGGCTTTAGACTATAGTGCGAGCAACCGATTCAGAAGTGAAACGGAAAATTCTTATTGCGGAAATAAGCGTTTTGTATGTGTTTTTGCTTATCCGCCGGATTCAAAGATTTGATGGGCGGCGCTTCGCCGTCGAACGCGATCATGGTATTTTGAGCGCGAGCCAGGTTTCGCTTTCATGAAGATAGCGGGTTTCTTGTTATCCATCGCGGGGTGGCTGCTGGCCATCCTGCCGGTCGTGCTGCTCCGCACCGAAGCATCAAGAGCCGTGTTTATCCTGGCGGCCCTGGCCGTCCAGGTCCTCGGACTCGTCCTGGTCTTTCGCGCGCACGGCCCGGCGCGGGGGGGCCGCCTGTGATCGAAGCCTCGATTCTCGTGATCCCGCTGGCGCTCGCCGGGCTGGCCTTGCTCAACGCGGGAATGGTACGGTCGCGCAATGCGGCTCACGTCATGATGTCGTCGCTTTGTGTGATCGGGGTAGCGGCTTTGGCGTATTTCGTGTGCGGGTTCTCCTGGCAAGGGGTTGCCGGCAGCCCGGGTTTCGCGCTTCACATCGGCGGCAAACCCTGGGATTGGATTGCGGATCAGCCGCTGTTCTGGCGCGCCATCGATTGGAGCGGCTCGCCCGCGGCCCTGGCCATCTGGATGCAGATTTTCACCGTGGCGCTCGCCGGCCTCATCCCGCTGGGGGGCGCTGCCGAACGCTGGCGTTTGAGCGCCCTCTGCGCGTCCACCGCGCTTCTGGCCGGCTTCATTTATCCTGTGTTTGCCCACTGGGTTTGGGGCGGCGGCTGGCTGGCCGCGCTCGGCGTGAATTACGGGCTCGGCCGAGGCTTCATCGATGCCGGCGGCTCGGCGAACATTCAGGCGCTTGGCGGACTCACTGCATTGTCGATGGCCTGGCTGCTCGGGCCGCGCCGCGGCAAATATACCAGCGACGGCGTCCCAACCGCATTACCCGGCCACAATGCCGTCTTCGTTTTGTTCGGATGCCTGCTGGCCTGGATTGGCTGGATCGGGTTGAATTCAGCCGGAGCGATTTTATTCAGCGGTATGGACCCGCGCCGCTGGCCGCTGGTCGCCGTGAATACCACGCTAGGCGCGGGCTCGGCCGCGCTGGCAACCGCCGTCGTGACCAACCTCCGCTTCGGCAAACCTGATGCGTCGTTGAGCGCCAACGGGTGGGTGGCGGGTTTGGCGGCCGGCAGCGCCGGCTGCGCGTTTGTGCCTCCCGCCGCGGCGGTGCTGGTCGGGCTCGTCGCGGGCGTTTTGGTGCCGCTCGCGATCGAAAATCTCGAATTACGGCTGGGGATCGACGATCCGGCAGGCGCAATTTCGGTTCACGGCATCGGCGGGCTGTGGGGCATCATCGCGGCCGGGATGTTCGGACGCTTCCAGCCGGGCGCAAGCGGCCAGTGGCTGGCTCAACTCATCGGAGTGGCCACTCTATTGGGGTGCGTCCTACCGGTTACCCACGGCGCGAATTGGCTGCTCAACCGGGTCCTGCCGCACCGCATAGCACCCGAAGGCGAGCGCCAGGGCCTGGATCTACACGAACTCGGCGCCGGTGCCTATCCCGAATTTATGACCCATACCGACGAGTTTCTCCAGCGGTAGAGATTCGCCCGCGGCTGCTTACGCGGGAACAGCGGGATCCGCGTCTTCCAGCCCGCTCGGCGCGGCCTCATCGTCCGGGCACTTGCCCTCGGCGGCTTCGCCAACGGCCGCGAGGCAGCCATGAATCCGCTCGATCCCTTTTCGAACCAGGTCGAAACGGCTGGGGGGAAGTTTGAATTCCGCAGTCACCCGTTCCAATTCACCCAAGATCTGGCCCAACTCGTTCGCCGAGAGGCGAACCTGCTCGCTCAGAAAGCTGCGTTGCAAATGAAATTGGCGGTGCAGCCATCGCGTTTCGAGCAGGTTGTAAGCGCGCAGGAGCACCTCGGTGTTGTCGATCGGCTTCGTCAAAAAATCTTTTGCGCCGAGAGAAAAGGCCTTCTGCTTAGCCGTCTTGGAGACGTCGGCCGTCACCACCAGAATCGGAAAGTACTCGGTCTCCGGAATCCAGCCGCGGAGTTGCGTTAGAACGGCATACCCGTCGACTCTCGGCATCATCAAGTCGAGAATCAGTAGATCGGGTTTGAACGTGCGGAACTGTTCCAGCACTTCCCGCGGATCGGTTAGACACGCGAGCTGGGTAAAGCCAGACTGCTGCAACACTCGCTCGATCAGCAGCACGTTGGCGGTTTGATCGTCCACGATCAGCACGCGGGAATTCTGAATAATTTCCTTCTGCACTTTTTACGCCCCCACGCTTAAAGTCTTATCAATGAACTCGAGAAACTGCTTCACATTGAGCGGCTTGGTCAGATACGCCTGCGCGCCCAGCGACAACACGCGATCGGCCTGCCCCGGGCTTGCATCTGCTGTGATGACAGCGACCGGTGTCGCGGACAGTTCCGGAATTCCGCGGATCTCGCGTAAAACTTCGTCGCCCGGCAGGTCTGGCAGGTGCAGGTCCAGAAGGATCAGATCGGGGCGGTGATTCCGCGCCAGTTCCAGCCCGAGGCGGCCTTGTACCGCCTGAATCAGCTTGATATGGCGGCCTGCGAGAATTTTCCTCATGAGTACGCAGTTTGACGTGTTGTCTTCGATGTACAACACCGTGCTCAACGTCTGGTCGCAAACCGGCTCCGATGAAGCAGCAGGCTTGGTCAACTTCAGCGGCGCATCGCTCATGGGGAACTCGATCCAAAACGTGCTCCCAGCGCCGGCTTGCGTTTCCACGCCGATTTCCCCGCCCATGGCTTCCACGAGACGCTTGCTCAAGGCGAGCCCAATCCCGGTTCCTTCCACGCCGGACTGTGCGGCATCCAATCGCTCGAAGGGCCGGAACAGGAGGTGAAGGCGGTCGCTGGGAATTCCCGCTCCTTCGTCTGAAAAGAGAATGCGGAGGCGTCCAGCTTGCGCCACAGGAATTGTCGAACCCGTATCCGTGATAGCGAGCCGGATTCGGCTGGGCTGGGCTACCTTGCACCGTAGCGTAACGGCGCCGCCTTTCCGGTTGTATTTTATCGAGTTGGAGAGCAGATTCATCGCGACCTGCTGGAATCTCTGCCGGTCTGCCACGATATACGATCCCCAATCTGTCGATGCTTCCAGCCGCAGTTCGACCTTCTGTTGAGCAGCCAGCGGCTCCATGAGCCCCATCACGGTCTCGATCGTCTCCTGCACCTGTAACGGTTCACTGGACAACTGGAGCCGCCCCGCCTCGATTCGGGCGATATCCAGGACTTCGTTGATCAGATCCAGGAGATGCTGCCCACCCTTGAGAATCTGATCGACGCTTTCAGACTGCGAAGGCGTGAGCGGCTCGAGTTCTAAGAGTTGCGCGAAACCGAGGATCGCATTCAGCGGCGTGCGGAGTTCGTGGCTCATTCGGGACAGAAACTCGGTCTTCGCCCGATTTGCCGCTTCGGCTTCGCGGGCGGCGGCCTCGACCGCTTCCGCGCGTTTCGCTTCGTTTATGTCGCGCATGACGATCACGGCGCCGCGAAGCGCATGCTCTTCCGAGATCAACGGCCGGCCCGAGATGCTCAGCCATACCCCGTCCGGGCGCCCCTGGCTGCACAAAAACATCTGAAGATTTTCGGTGATCTCGCCCCGCATCGCGCGCACCAGGGGCAGGTCCTCGGTTCGGTATGGTGTGACCCTATCGGGGTGATAGCACGCCAGCGAAGCAGCCCACCTTCCAAACGCGGTCCCCTCGATATCAAGCCCGAGAAGCTCGCGGGCAGCCGGGTTGGCGAGAATGAACTTGCCATTCTCATCTGCCGCGATCACGCCCTCTGCGGTGCTGTTGAGAACGCATTGCAGCAAGCGTGTCTCTTGGCCGAGGGCACGCTCGGATTCCAGCAATTTCCAGGAGCGGTCTTCAATCTCGGTCTCGCGTTCGTCGAGCACCCGCGCAGTCTCCACCAGCGATTCCGTCAGCTTTCCGATCTCGTCTTTCGCGGATTGTGGGAGACTCACCGCCATTCCGCGTGCCAGATGGATAGCCGTCTCTTGCAGCGCGGCGATGCGCGACGCAATTCCGGTTGTGAACAGGCGTGCGGCCGCCAGCAGGCCCAGGAACCCTCCCGCCAGCGACGCCTCGATGATAAGCTTGCTTGGCCTGCCGGAGTTATCGTTCAAAAGCAGAGCGCAGCCGGGCAACACGTACGCCATTACAGGGATGACGACAATAAGGAGCCCCTTGGAATTCAGCGGCAGGTTGAGCCAAATCAAATTCGCGGATTGAAAAATCTTCTTCATAGTACACAGCGCGAGACTGTCCGTTTCGCGCTGGCTCCGCCCGGGCAGCCCTATGATTTTACGTCTCCGCGATCTTGAACTGATTACTAACTTCAGTCTTCATTTCGCTGCTATCCGGTGCTGCGCCGCGGCCGCACAGCGGCACCGAACGCCTGCGAGGCTAGGGTGTTTCGTGCCCTAACCGGCGGCCGCGCGCGGGATTGCCCACCCCGCTTGTTTGCCGCGCGGGAACCGTTCCGAGGTACATCAACAAGACGATGACTGTCGCCCACTGGCCGCCCACCGACAAAAGGCTGTCGACCAGCGCCATTACGGGCCGGGAAGCGGACGTCCCGCCGATCGCATTCAAAACCAAAAACGGCGCGGCCAGCTCCACGATCAGCACCGGTGCCATCACGGCGAAAATCAGCCATCCGCGGCCGCGGCTCAATTCGCGGCTGCGGCTGAGAACTTCGTTTTCCCGGTCGCCCTCGATCGCAACCAGGGGCTCGGTGAAGACCAGCCGCACCATCGCGACAATGCCGGGAATCAGGAACACCGCGCCCCACAGCGTGATCGTGACTTCGACCTTGAACTGGGTCCAGACCATCTTGGGCCATTGGCGCAGGCCCCACCGCAAGGAAGGGCCGAGCGGAGCCGCTCTTCCCGATCGAAAATATTCGAGCAGTCCGTAAATTGCCGCCGAAGCCGACAGCGCCCCGAGGACCAGATCGCTCAGATCCATCCCGGCGTAGGCGATGATCCCGCTCTTGGAAACATCCAGCCAGTAAAACGCCAGCTGCAGCGCCGCCTTTCCCGGCAGGAACACCACGAGCGTGACTGCCGCCAGGAAGATAAAATTCGAGAAGTAAACGCGAGCGGACCGGACCAGCAGCTGCCAAGCCGAGTCGAACGGCGCAGACGGGAAATCAATCTCCAGATATCCCCGTTCGAATTCCGTCTCCTTGCCCCGTCGCCCCGGCATCCCTTCCACTATACCGGCGCGCTCCTGCGATCATAGGAGGGTATGACGAGACGAGCCATTCTCGCTGCCGGCCCGGCGTTGCTGCTGGCCGCTTGCGGCAGCAGGCAGGAGCAGGGAAAGCGCTACCCGATGCAGGGCGAAGTGAAATCGCTGGATCCCGCGGGCAAGACCGCTAACATCGCCGCGGGCACGATTCCCGGCTGGATGGAAGCAATGACGATGGAATATCCCGTCAAACCCGAAGCGGAATTCGCCAAGCTCCACGTCGGCGACCATATCCAGGCCACCGTAGTGGTGAACGACGAGAAGTACTACGTTACGGATGTGAAGGTGCTGCCGAAGTAGTAGATTTCACGCCGGCGCTGGTGTGCCCCTTGCGCGAGGCCGGATGCGCCGAAGTCGTGGCCGCGGGCTTGAGCAGCTCGTCGAGCTTGGCCGGAATATTCTTGTCGGGGTTGGTCATGAACTCGCTCTCGCCGGCGTAATCGCCTTGCACCACGCCCTTCCGGTCGATAATGACCACGTGCGGCACGTACAGCGGTTTCAAGATCGGGTACGACAAGAATGAGATCACCGGGTCGCGGGGGCTGTAGCCCATCGTCGCCGTCGGTTGGAATTGCTGCGTAAACCACGGCAGGCGTTGCACGGCGCCATCATTGAAGGCGCACTCCACGAACTGCACGCCCTTGCCTTGATACTCTTTCGCGATCTGGTTCAGCACGCCGGTCAGGTGTTGGCAATGCGGGCACTCGGTATCGATGAAGGCGAGTACCACGACCTTCCCCTTGTACTGGGTGAGCGGGATGGCTGGTCCGTTCAGCCGCTGAATGGTGAATGCCGGGGCCGGTTTGCCGACCTCCATCCCCATAGCGGCGAAAGCCAGACTCAGGCACAATGCAGTGATAGCGGCAATTCGCATACCCGCCATTATATAACCGGCAAATTGCGGGCCGCCGGCTGGAATAGCCCTTCGGGGCCATAACCACGGGACAGCCCCGTTACGCCTTGATAGGATAGAGTCTGTCGCAGAGCACCCCTGTGAATCTCACCGAACTCTTCATCCGGCGCCCCGTGATGACGACGCTCATCATGTTGGGCATCGTCCTGTTCGGTGTCACGGCATACCGGTCGCTGCCCGTCAGCGATCTCCCTAACGTCGATTTCCCCACGTTGCAGGTAAATGCCGCCTTGCCAGGGGCCAATCCCGAAACCATGGCTTCGGCCGTGGCGACCCCGCTCGAACGCCAGTTCTCCACCATCGCCGGGCTCGACAACATGACTTCGACGAGCGCGCTCGGAACGACATCCATCACCCTCCAGTTCGCGCTCGACCGCTCCATTGACGGAGCCGCGCAGGATGTCCAGGCGGCCATCACCACCGCCCAATCGCAGATGCCTCCCGGCATGCCGACGCCGCCGAACTTTCAAAAGGTGAATCCGGCCGATTCCCCCATCATGTACCTCGCCCTGTATTCGTCGACTCTGCCGCTGTCCACCATCGACGAATACGCCGAAACCATGGTGGCGCAGCGCATCTCCACCGTGAGCGGCGTGGCCCAGGTCCAGGTGATGGGGGCGCAGAAGTATGCCGTGCGCGCGCAGCTCGACCCCAACAAACTTGCCGAGCGGCGCATCGGCATTGATGACGTGCAGGCCGCGCTGCAAAAGCACAACGTCAATATGCCGACCGGCAGTCTCTGGGGCAAAGATCAGCTGTTCACCGTGCGCGCCACCGGCCAGTTGCTGTCCGCGGCCAGCTATCGTCCCATCATTGTCGCCTACCGCAACGGCTCGCCCGTGCGGCTCGAAGATCTCGGACGCGTGATCGACAGTGTCCAGAACGATAAAGCCGCCAGCTGGTTTAACGGCACCCGCGGCATCGCACTCGCGGTGCAGCGGCAGCCCGGCACCAACACGGTCGCGGTGGCCGATGCGATCAACGAATTGATCCCTCGGTTCCGCCAGGTGATGCCGCCTGCCGTGAAGCTCGATGTTGTGTATGACCGGTCCGGCCCGATTCGCGAATCGGTTCACGACGTCAAGTTCACGTTGCTGCTCACCGTCGCCCTGGTGGTGCTGGTCATCTTTTTATTTCTGCGCAACATCTCGGCCACCGTTATTCCGAGCCTGGCGCTGCCGCTTGCGATTATCGGCACCTTCGCCGCGATGTACCTGCTGGGCTACTCGCTCGACAACCTTTCGCTGATGGCCCTGACCCTGTCGGTCGGGTTCGTCGTGGATGATGCCATCGTCGTCCTGGAAAATATCGTCCGCCACATGGAGCAGGGAAAGAGCCGCTTGCAGGCGGCTCTCGAAGGCTCGCGCGAAATCGCATTTACTGTCCTTTCGATGACGCTTTCGCTGGCCGCCGTCTTCATCCCGGTGCTATTCATGGGCGGCATCATGGGACGGCTGTTCCACGAGTTTGCGGTCACCATCGGCATGGCGATCCTGATCTCGGGCTTCGTGTCCCTCACCTTGACTCCGATGCTTTGCAGCCGCTTCCTGCGGCCCCCGAGCGAGAACACGAACCCGCTGTTCCGCGCTTCCGAGCGCGTTTTCGACGGGATGCTCCATGCTTATGAGTGGACCCTTCGCGGCGTCATGCGGCACCGCGCCCTCACCATGCTGGCGGCGGCGGGAACGCTGGCTGCGAGCGCGTACTTATTCGTGGTGGTGCCGAAAGGGTTCATCCCCAACCAGGACACCAGCCAGATGTTCACCTTCACCGAAGGCGCGCAGGACATCTCGTTCGACGCCATGGTTCGGAATCAGCAGCAGCTTGCCGCCATTTTCGCCGCCGATCCGAACGTGGAATCGTTCATGTCCATGGTGGGGGCGAACAATGGAGCGGGCAACGCCGGCCGGATTTTTGCCACGTTGAAGCCGCGCGACCAGCGGCCTCTTACCGCGGACCAGGACGTCAACCGGCTGCGGCCTTTGCTCAACTCGGTGCCCGGCATTCGCGCCTATCCGCAGAATCCGCCGCTGATCCGCGTCGGCGGCCAGCTCACCAAGGGCGCTTATCAATACACCCTCCAAGGGCTCGATCTGGACGAACTCTATCGCGCGGCCACTGAATTCGAACGGCGCCTGCACGGCATTTCGCAACTGGCCGACGTCAATACCGATTTGCAGGTCTCCAGCCCCCAGGTGGTGGTCGATATCGACCGCGATCGCGCTTCGACCTTGGGCATCACCTCCGACCAGGTCGAGCAGGCCCTCTATGATGCCTACGGCCAGCGCCAGGTCTCCACCATCTACACGCCCAGCAACCAGTATTGGGTGATGATGGAGCTCGAGCCCCAGTTCCAGCGGGATCCGAGCGCCCTCGGGCTGCTCTATGTGCACTCCTCGAGCGGCAACCTGGTGCCGCTGAGCGAGGTGGCCCGGATTCATCGGAGCGTCGCTCCGCTTACGGTAACCCACCTCGGCCAACTGCCCTCGGTCACGCTTTCTTTCAATCTGGCGCCGGGTGTTTCGCTGGGCGATGCCGTCTCGCGCGTGGAAGAAGTCGCGCGGGAAACTCTTCCGGCCACCATCACCACCAGCTTCCAGGGCGCCGCCGCAGCGTTCCAATCCTCGCTGCAAGGCATGGGCGTGCTGCTCGCCATGGCCATCCTGGTGATTTATCTGGTGCTCGGCGTTTTGTATGAGAGCTTCATTCACCCGCTGACGATTCTTTCCGGTCTGCCTTCCGCCGGACTGGGCGCGCTGGCGACTCTCCTGATCTTCCACGACGAGCTCAACATCTATTCCTTCGTCGGCGTGATCATGCTGATCGGCATCGTCAAGAAAAACGCCATCATGATGATCGATTTCGCCCTCGAGACGCAGCGGACGCACGGCACGCTGGCTTCCGAGGCGATCTACGAAGCCTGCCTGGTGCGTTTCCGGCCGATCATGATGACCACCATGGCGGCCCTGATGGGCACGCTGCCCATCGCTCTCGGCCTCGGCGCGGGATCGGAAGCGCGCCGTCCGCTGGGCCTCGCGGTGGTGGGCGGTCTGGCTGTCTCCCAGTTGTTGACGCTCTACATCACACCGGTGTTCTACATTTACATGGAACGCTTCCACACGTTTGCAACGCGCAAGCGCCGCCGAACCCCGCGGCGGCCGGCCGTCGAAGTCACGGCCGGTTGATTATACTTTCTAAATCGACTCGCGACTCATGAACATGATTCCAACGGAAAAGCGTTTGCTCGCGATCGCTGTCGCTCTCCTGACGGTGCCTGCGGCGGCGCTGGCGCAAACCGACGAGATTCAGGTTTACGATGGCGGTATTGCCGAGCCGGGTACGCTCAACCTGACGTGGCACAACAACTATACCCCGCGAGGCCTGAAGGCTCCCGCCTTCCCGGGCGGCCTCATCAATAACCAGAACCTGAACGGTGTCACGGAATGGGCGTACGGCGTGACGGATTGGTTCGAGGCAGGACTCTATCTGCCCCTATACAGTTTCTCGGCGGATCGCGGCCCAAGCATCAACGGCGGCAAGATACGGCTCTTGTTCGCGGTTCCGCATGCGGAGAATCGCCGCTTCTTTTACGCCGTGAATTTCGAGTTCAGTTATAACTCGGCGCATTGGGACCCATACAAGTACACATCCGAGATCCGGCCGATTCTCGGCGTGCACCTGCGTCCAATCGACATCATTGTGAATCCGATTCTGGATAACTCCTGGTACGGTGGAATCAAGAGCCTAGATTTCGCGCCGGCTACGCGCGTAGCTTACAACCTCAACAAGCGCTGGGCCGTGGCGGTCGAGGAGTACGCCGACGTCGGGCCCCTGCGCGAATTCTTACCCGGAAACGAGCAGTTCCACCAGGTCTGGGGAGTGTTCGATCACAGCACCAGGTTTGGAGATATCGAAGCGGGCGTGGGCGTCGGGGTAACGGGCGCCTCTGACAAATTGACTTTCAAACTGATGCTTTCGCGCGATCTGTTTTCTCGAAAGGATCATTGAACGGATCGCGCCTGGACCCATGGGTCGCGCCCGAAGCCGCGCCGAAACGCGGGCCGCTGCCTCAGTTCGCGGTCGCGGCGAGTTGCCGGAGCACAAAGGCGTTGTTGGGCAGCTTCTGATTCCAGGTTTGCCAGAGCTGCCGCTGTCGCTCTGTGAAGGACTCCGCCTTCTCCGTCTCCCCCGTTTTCCGGTAGAGTGCCGCCATGCTTTGATAGATCGCGGACATTCGGGGAGCGTCCCGCAGGTCGTTGAGCGGATCCGGGTGGGAAGCCATGATTCCATTCAGCAACTGTTCATAAGTCCGAACCGCGCGCGCTGTTTCGCCCTCCGCCGCATACTCGTCCGCGGCGCCGCGGAGGACCGTGCAGAGCTCGCTGTCGATCTGGATCGACGCGGAGGGATAGTCCTTCGTCCGAGAGAGAATCTCCAGCGCGCGAGCGGTCCGCTGCCGCGCTTCGGCCGTTCGGTGCAGCGCGCGCAGCGGGTACGCCGAATCGGCAAGGAGTTGCGCCCGGTCCCGCGCCGCTTTGAGATTGCCCGGAATTTCCGCCAGACGCCGGATTCCCAGGTCGTACACCGCCAGCGCCCGCGCGGAATCCTGGTGGCGCAGGATGCTCCCGAGCTCGCGCGCTGCCGTGCCAACGCGGCTGCGGCTGGTGGAATCCTTTGGATCCCTCCGCGCCGCTTGCTCCACCAGATCCAGCGATTCCTGAAGAACGCCGATCGCTTCGGCGGTCCGGCCCAGATTCACTCCCCCGTCTTCTCCCAGGATGACGCCCTCGCGCCAGAGTACTCCATACAGATTGATCATGCGATCGGTAGGGTCCCGGTAGGTTGCTTGCTCCAGCAGTTGCCTGGCTTCCTCGATCGCCCGCAGGGATCCGTCGAGATCGCCTTGGTACCGCAGCGCGTTCGCCAGGTGGCTGAGGGCCTGGCTGAGCCGCATCGGGGCGGACCCGGCGGTCCGCGTCAGGTCGGCGGCTCGCCGGGCGTATCGCGCGGCGTCGGCGTACAGGTGCATGTTATTGTGGGCGAGCGCGATGTTGCCATAGATCACCGCTGCCCAGTCGGCATCCGAGCGGCTTGGGTGCGGATCCAGGAACGCGCCGGCGCGCTGCGCGGCTTTTCGGGCGTACGCCAGTGCGTCCGCGCGCCGATGGTTGGACTCGGCCAGGATCATCCGGTCCTCCGCGATCAGCGCGGCTTGGCGCAACGCCTGGCGATCCCGCGGCCGCGCCGCTACCACTACATCCATCAAGGCATCGGCGCGTTGCAGGCTGGCTTCGGCCCGCGCGTCTTCTCCCAGGTTCAAGTCAGACGGAACTCCCTGGATGTGGCCAACCCGCCAGTATCCCTCGGCCACCTCCGCCGCCAGATCCAGGTCTTTCGCCGGGTCGAACGAGAGTCCTCCCAGATATTCCAGCGATGCTGCCACCAGGCTTTCCCGTGCCTGAATCGATCCCGGCAGATTGCGAATCGCGTTGTCGAGGTCGAACACCTTTCGCGAGAGCTGGCGCAGTTGCGCAAACCGGCGTTCGGCCACGCGCCGTTCCGAGTTTGCGATGTAGAGCCCCGCGGCCAGGCTGCCCGATACCAGCGCCGCCGCCGCCGCCGGTATCCAATACCGTCGCAGGAACTTTCGTGCGCGATACCAGCTATCGCCGGAGCGCGCTTGAACCGGGCGCGATTCGAGGAATGCGCGAACGTCGTTCGCGAACGCGTCCACCGAGATGTACCGCTCGCCCGGTTCGGCGCGCAAGGCCTTTCGCAGAATGTAGCCGAGATCTCGCGGTAGGTCCGGGTTGAGGCGGCAGGCTTCCGCGATCTCTCGGCCGCCCGTGGCAGTTCCGGGAACGGGCGGCCTGTCAGGCTCGTGCTCGTGAGGCGATCTGTCCGTCAGGAGTTTGTACAAGACCGCGCCGAGTGAGTAGACATCCGTGGCGGTGGTCTGGACGCCTCCCTGGATTTGCTCCGGGCTGGCGTAGTTGGGAGTCAGCAGGCGCTCCACCGTCCGTGTCGTGTCTGCCGCCGGGTCGAGCAGTTTGGCGATTCCGAAATCCAGCAGCTTGGGCTGCCCCAGCGCATCGACCAGGATATTCGAAGGCTTCAGATCGCGATGAATGATCAGGTGCTGGTGTGCGTGCGCCACCCCTTCGCACACCTGCAGGAACAACGCCAGCTTTTCGCGCAGGCTCTTGCCGGCGGCGTACACATCGATGGCGGCGCCCTCGACATACTCCATCACGAGGTAAGGACGGCCGTCTTCGGTGCTGCCGGCATCCAGGAGGCGGGCCACTGAAGGATGATTGAGGTCCGCCAGTACCTGGCGTTCCTGGAGAAAGCGCTCGCGCCAGGAAGTGTGCTCGGTCCCCGCGTGCAGCAGCTTGACCGCGACTCTCTGGCGAATCTCGCCGTCGGCCCGCTCGGCGAGGTAGACCGAGCCCATGCCGCCGGAGCCCAGCAGCCGCACCAGGCGGTACGGGCCGCACGAACGCGGCCGGCCGGGCTCTACGAACCGCAGTGCCTCCTGGGCCAGGTGTGAGATCGAAACGGGGAACGGTTGCGTCGCGCCGGAGTCGAAGCTCAACAGCGATTCGACTTCGGCGCGAATCTCCGGATCGATCTGCCGCGACGAAAAGACTCTTTCCCGTTCCGCCGGAGGCAGATCGGCGACTTCGCGAAACAGAAGCCGCACCTCGTGGTTCATCGATCCGCCGCCCCTCTCGAAAACCTGCAGGAAATTATATCGAACGGAGCTACAGCGCGTTGAGGAACGCGATCAGATCCGCCCGTTCCTGCGCGGTAAACCCGATGTGGAATCGCTTTTCGTAGAAATCGATCATGTCCCCCAGCGAGTTCGCGGACCCGTTATGGAAATAGGGAGCACGCGCCGCCAGGCCGCGCAGCGTCGGCCCTTTCAATTTTCCGACGTCCTTCCACGCTCCCGTGATGAGCGCGCGCCCGGGATCGGTGGTCACCTTGATCTCGTGGGTCGTGTTGTTCTGGAGCGTGATGACCGGAAGATAGCTGACGTCCAGCGGGCTGTTCGTGTCGGAAACCCCGATGTTCAGCGGAACCGCCAGCGAGTGGTTCCCCACGTTCGGCGAGTCGTGACAGGTGCCGCAGGTCCCCGCGATCGTGGTCTGGTTCAGATCATCGTTCAATCCGGCCACTCCCGTAATGGGAATCGGCTTCGAGTTGAACAGCGCCTGCCCGCGCGCAATGCTCGCCCGCCGGCTGGCCGCGAATCCTTGCTGCTGGTTCGTCCACGCATCGAACAGGTTAAAGATCACCGGGGTGAACAGAGTGTTCGTCGGGTTGCCGCCCAGCGGGTCGTTGATCCCGACATAGAACGCGGGCGTGGTCTGGGTTGCCAGCGTCGAAGGCCCGCCCGTTGCGCCGTTCGCGCTCAGAGATCCCGCCACGTAATCGTACGCCTGCGCTGTGGAGAGCCCCGCTTCGAATGCAGCAATGGCCTGCTGCTGCTGGGGCGTCAACGGTGTCGCCGCCTGTGCGTGGCCGTTCGTCGCGTCCAACGCCTGGTGCGCCAGATCTGTCATCAAGTCGCCCGGATTCGTCGCGAAGGTAATCTTTTCCGTGCCGGGAGGAAAAGATTCACGCCCGTCCCACATCACCGCGCTCAGAAACCGCAAATTCGCGGCCGGCAGCGGCCGCCGGTACACGGATAACATCGCCGTGTCATTGCAGCCGTAGGGATTTGCCACACCTACGACCGAAAACTCCGCGTTCGCCGGAACCGGCAAGGAGATCCGGAACACTCCGCGGCTGATCAGAAGGCTGTATGCCTGCCTGCGCCCGGAAACCGTGGAAGTGTCAATGTTGTGATCACAGTTGGAACCGTCGACGGTTCGGAAAATCGGGTCCTGGCCTTGTGTCAGCTGGAACCGCAGGGCAACTTCCGCCGCGGAGATGGTCCAGGCTTCCGCCGGACGGTGGCAGCTGCTGCAACTGCGCCCGTTGGTGCCCAGCGATTGAAAAAACGGGCCCGTCAGATCGATCGGCTGGTTTCCGGCATTATATGTTTCCAGCAAGCCCGACGCGTTCGGGAACGGAAAAAGGTTGGGGAGCGATTGGCCGCTCGCTGCCGCGCCTCCCAACAGGCTCACCGCAATCGACACAATTCCGGCTCTGATCTTGTTAGACATACATCCTCCGTGAACGTGGACTCGCATTGTTGCAACTCTCGTGCCGTTCGTGTGGAGCCCACCCTATGTTGAGAAGCGAGATTCGTTTGAAAATTTAGCGGAAAAGGTGCCGCATTTCCAAAGGGTGAATCCAGTAATCTGGTTAGCAGTGACTCCGTCGGTGCCCGTGTTACTGCAACGCCTCCGCGGTGGAGATCGGGAGGCGCTCAACGAGCTGGTGGCGGCGCTCTATGGGGAACTCCACCGGATCGCGGGTCGTCACCTTCAGGGAGAGCGGAGCGGCCATACACTCCAGACCACCGCCCTGGTTCATGAGGCTTACCTCAAGCTGGTTGAGGCGCAAGAACGCGGCTTTGCCGACGAAGTTCATTTTCTAGCGGTGGCGTCGCGCGTGATGCGGCAGGTTTTGGTCGATTATGCCCGGGCCCGCTCGGCTCAAAAGCGAGGCGGCGGCGACCTCGAGCATTGGACCGCCAACCTGGAAGCGGCTGGCGATTCTTCGCTCGATCTTCTCGATCTGCTTGTCTTGGACGAAGCGCTCGACGCGCTCGCCGCCGAGGACGAATCGCTCGCACGCCTGGTCGAGATGCGCTATTTCGGCGGCATGACGGCGGAGGAAAGCGCCGAGGCGCTGGGAATTTCCGTGCACGTCGTTCGTCACGACTTGCGCCTCGCGCAAGCCTGGTTGCGGCGTAAAATGAGCCAGGGCTAACAGGCCGACCCGCCGTTCTTACGGCAGCGCAAACACCACCAGCGATTGATTGTTTCCCAGGGGCGGATCGGTGACGCCCGCGCCGCCGTCGCCGGCCACTACCGCGACGTATTGCTTGCCGTCTTTCCCCAGATACGTCATCGGCACGTCAATCGCGCTGTACTCGAGCTTGGTCTCCCACAACTCCTTGCCGGTCCGCGAATCGATCGCGCGAAACCGCTTGTCGTTCGTCGCGCCGATGAAGACCAGTCCGCCTGCCGTCACGATCGGGCCGCCGAAACCGATTCGCCCGGTGTTCTTCTTGCCTTCAGGCAACTCATCGGTGACACCGAGACGGACCTGCCAAGCGAATTCGCCGGTCGCCGCATTTACCGCCGTCAGCCGTCCCCACGGTGGTTTCTGACAAGGCCAGCTTTGCGCCCCCAGCGTCCGGCCGCGCTCATCCACCCGGCGCCACCAGAATTTCGAGTTGAACGGATTGCCGAGAATGCTCGCCTGCTGATAGGGAACGCGCGACCCTTCTTTTTCTTTTTGAATCCACCCGATGCTGCCGTACTCGTTGGTAAACGCGAAGACGTAGCCCAGCTTCGGATCCGACGCCGTGCCGCCCCAGTTCACGCCGCCGATGGCTCCCGGAAAAATCACGCTCGAAGTGGGCGGCGCTCCCTCCGCGCGGTACACCCAGGGAGTGAACGGCCCTTCGTTATACACTCCGCCGCTCTTCTCCACCAGTTCACGGCAGGCTTTGGCGTGTTCTTCGGTGGTGTCCGCCGCGGTGACGAGGTCGTCCATTTTGAAGCCCATGCGCCCGAACGGCGGCGGCTTCACCGGAATCGGCTGCGTCGGCGATGTCTGTTCGCCGGGAACCTTGCTCTGCGGCACCGGTGTTTCCTTGATCCCGAACACCGGCTCGCCCGTCACCCGGTTCAGGATGTACATGTAGCCGACCTTGCCGGTCTGCGCGAGGATCGGAACTTTCTTGCCGTTGATCGTCACATCGATCAGCCCGGGAGCGGGCGGCAGGTCGAAGTCCCACAGATCGTGGTGCACGGCCTGAAAATACCACTTCATCTTTCCGGTATCGGCGTCCAGCGCCACCACCGAATTGCCGAACAGGTCGTTGCCCTTGCGGTCGGACCCGTAAAAGTCGCTCGCCGGGCTGCCGTACGTCGTATACAAGATGTTTCGCGCCGTGTCCACGGTCATGAAGAAACCCCAGTTGTTGACGCCGGTGCGGTCTTTCCAACCGTCTCCTTCCCAGCTTTCGTGGCCCGGCTCGCCAGGCCGCGGCACCGAGTGGAACGTCCACAGCTTCGCCCCGGTGCGCGCATCATAGGCGCGCGTGTCGCCCGGCTCTCCCGCCACCTGGATTTCGCCGACATTCGCGCCCACGAACAACAGGTTCTTGTACACCGTGGGCGGCGAGTTGTACGGAATTCCGAGGTCCACCTCGCCTTCCTTGCCGAACCCCGGATCGATCTTCCCCGTATTCGCGTTCAGCGCGATCATTTTCTTGCCAACGGTAGACAAGACGCGCGGCGGATTGTTCGCATCGCCCGGCCAATACGCGACCCCGCGGCGGGACGGCGTCCCCGACGCCGGCTCATAGCTCCAGATCTCTTTGCCGGTCTCCGGTTCGAGCGCCACAATCCGCTTGCCGGCCGGCAGATACATCACGCCGTGGACCACGATGGGAGTCGCCTCCGAAGCCACGGCATTCAACCGGAAGGTCCAAGCCTGCTTCAGGCGCGCCACATTCTTCGTATTGATCTGCGTGAGCGGCGAATACCGCGTTCCCGCCAGGTCGCGGTTGTACATCGGCCAGTCGCCCTCGGCCGATGGTTTCACCGGGCCCGCGGCCAGCGCCGTTCCCGCCAGGAAAAGCATCCAGTATTTCTTCAATTCCAGTCTCCCTATGGCGCGCAATCCAGCACTATAGCGCATTGATGCAACAGTCCGCCCCCGGCGCACACTCTTATACTGGTGGAAGATGCAAATTCGGCCTGGTTCTGTGGCCGCCGGCCTGGTCGTGTTGCTGTTGGCCGCGGGGACCGTGGATGCAAGGTCCCATCGCCGGAACCCTGCGGGCGCTTCGACCGATTTTTCGTATTACCTGCTGGTGCTGTCGTACGCGCCCGATTTTTGCAACCAGCCGCGGGGGAACAAAGATTTCCGGGAATGCGGCGCGGGGCGGCGGGTCGGGTTCGTGGTGCACGGGCTTTGGCCGCAAGGAGAAAATTCGCGCGCGCCCGAGCATTGCGGCGCGGCCCGCCCGGTTTCGCAAGCGATCATTCAGGCGACCTTGCCTTACATCCCGTCGGAGTCGCTGATCCAGCACGAATGGGCGGCGCACGGGACGTGCAGCGGCTTGAGCGCGGCCGGCTATTTCGCGGCTCTGCGCCAGGCCCGCGATTCCGTTAAGCTTCCGCCCGACCTGAGCCAGCCTTCCCGTCGGCAGCAATTCAGCCCGGCTCAGATCGAAGCGAAGTTCGCAGCGGCGAATCCGCGCTTTCCGAGAACGGCGTTTCACACGTCCTGCTATCGCGATGGAGAACTCGAAGAGATCCGGATCTGCCTTAACAAGGATCTCTCGCCGCGCGCCTGCGGGCCGAGCGCCGGAGCGTGTTCGGCCGGGACCGTGATCCTTCTACCCATCCGCTAGCGCGGCGACCCCACTGCTTTGACCCAAGCACATCGGTAGTGTAGGCTGGCGCTTGTGAGTGGGAGCAAGGATCTGGCGGTCTGGCAGCGCTGGCTGCGGCAGCCTCAGAAACTGTGGCTGCGGCGCGCGCTGTTTCAGGCTCATCTGTGGAGCGGCATCGCCGTCGGCCTGTACATCCTCATGATCAGCGTCACCGGCAGCGTGCTGGTGTATTCCAATGAGCTGTACCGGGCCGCGACGGCGAAAACAGTGGTCTCGCGGCACACCGGCCCGCGAATGGCGGAGGCGCAGATTGCCGCGGCCGCGCGCCGGATCTATCCAGGCTACCAAGTGTCGAAGATCGTGCAACTGGCCGGCCGCGACGAAGCCGTGGATGTCTGGCTCACCCGCGGGCATCAACTCAAGAAGCGTCTGTTCGATCCGTGGACCGGCCGCGATCTGGGCGATTCGGTCCCGCTGGGGATCTGGCTCATCTCCAAGCTGATTGACCTGCACGACAACCTGTTCGCTGGCCCGGCGGGCCGGAAAGTGAATGGCATCGGGGGCGTTGCCGTGCTCGTGCTGTCATTCACCGGATTGGCAATCTGGTGGCCCGGCACGAAGACGTGGCGGCGGAGCCTGGTCGTGCCGCGCGGAGTCGGATGGAAACGCGGCCTCTGGCACTGGCACAGCATGATCGGCTTCTGGAGTTTCGGATTCACGGTGGTGTTTGGGTTGAGCGGCATCTATCTGGCGTATCCGGACTGGGTGCAGGATCTCGCGGACCGGCTGCAGCCGCCAACCGCGGCGAATGCGGGCACGCGGGTTGTCGATCGCGTGATCTATTGGCTGGCCTACCTGCATTTCGGACGGATTTGCGGGATCGGGATTCCGTGCAAGGGCCCCGGCTTTTGCGATCAGAGCATCAAGGCGTTGTGGGCGCTGTTCGGGCTGGCGCCGGCGGCGATGTTCGTGACGGGCGCGATGTTGTGGTGGAATCGCGTGCTGCAACCACGGATCGGCCGCGCGCGGCGCCCGCGGCGGGCGGATCGGACGACAGCGCTAAAATGGTAGCGCCATGAAGCTCGAACGACGAATGTTTCTCCAAGGCCTGGCGGGAGGCGCGGCGGCGCTCGGTCTGGGTGTCGTGGGGCGCGCGCAATCGATGCCGGCCGCGACCAGGCTCACGGAGAAACTAACGCTCATCACCGGGGCAGGGAACAACATCGTCGCGCTGGCGGGCGATGGCGGCAGCCTGCTGGTCGATTGCGGACTGGCGGCCCACGCGGCGGACGTGCTGAAACTGGCCGGTCCGGTGAAGACCGTCATCAACACGCACTGGCACCTGGAATCGACGGGCGCCAATGACGCGATGGCGAGGGCGGGAGCGAAGCTGGTTTCGAGCGTGGACACGGAACTTTGGATGACGCAGGAGATCGTCCACGATTGGGAGAACAAGACGTATCCGCCGCGCGCGAAGGAAGCCCTTCCGGCCGAGACGTTTTACACCACTGGGAAGACCACGTTCGGCGGCGAGCCGGTGGAGTACGGGGTGCTGCCGTTCGCCCATACCAGCGGCGACATTTATGTCCACTTCCCGCAATCCAAGGTGCTGGTGCCGGGAGACACGGTGCAGCCGGGCCGGCTTCCGATGCTGGATTGGCGATGCAATGGGTGGATCGGCGGGATGCAGGAGGCGCACCGCACGTTGCTCCAGATCGCCGACGACGCAACGAAAATCGTGCCCGGGAGCGGGCCGGTGATGACCAAAGCCGATCTGCAGGCAAGCCTGGATACGATCACCAAGATCCGAGAGCAATTGGTCAAGCTCATGAAGATGGGGATGGGGCCCAAGGACATGATCGAGGCCAACGCCATGAAGGACTTTAGCCACCTCACGGGCGACCCCGACACGTTTATCTACATCGCCTACCGCGGCCTCTGGGCCCACGCCCGGGAGTTGGGCGGGATCGTCTAGCGATTGCCGCGTAACTATTCGACTCGGGCGACCGCCAGATATATAATGTGGAGCGGTCGTCGTTGATAATGCGGAACTTATTGCTTGCCGCGATGGTTGCGGGCGGATTGTGCGCCGCCCCGCAACCGGCTGAAAAAACGGCGCCTGGGGCGCCCTCTTCCGGTATCGAGGCCCATCAGGCGCTCCTCAAGCGCTACTGCATCACCTGCCACAATCAGAAGCTGCGGACGGCCAAACTGGCGTTCGATGTGCTCGACCTTACGCATCCCGAAAAGGACCCGGTGATTTGGGAACGTGCCATCCGTAAACTGCGCGGCGGCATGATGCCGCCGCCGGGTATGCCGCGGCCGCCGCTCGAGGGTGTGAATTCGCTGGCCGGCTACCTGGAAACCTCGTTGGACAAAGCGGCTCTGGCCAATCCGAATCCGGGCAGCGTGCGGATTCACCGGCTGAATCGCGCGGAATATGCGAACGCGATGCGCGACCTGTTCGGCATCGAAGTGAACGCGGCCGAACTGCTGCCCACTGACGATATCAGCGACGGGTTCGACAACATCGCGGAAGTGTTGAAGGTGTCGCCGTCGTTCCTGGATCAGTACATCATGGCGGCGCGCGCGGTGGCCAAGCAGGCTGTCGGAAAGCCGCTGTCGGACAAGCCGGTGAAGATGACGTTCCGGGGAATGGACCCGAACGTCCCGCTGCCTCCGGGCTCGCGCGGCGGCATCACCGTGATCTACCGCGCGCCCTACGAAGGCGATTACGAATTGCGGGCGACCGGCAACTTCGCGGTGTTCACGGTGGACGGAGCGGCGGTCGATACGAAAGGGCGCACTCACTTGAAGGCCGGACCGCACACAATCGTGGCGGCGCTGGCGGGCCGCAGCCTGACCGAAAGCGAAGGCGAACTGTTCGGATTTATTCCGGGCGCGGCGGGCACCGGATACGCCAGCACGGGGACGGTGCCGGGAGGCTCGCTGCCGGTGAATGGCGGCGCGCAGAACCGGGTGCGCGGTCCCGATCGGTTCGTCACGATCGACGGGCCGTACAATCCCACGGGCGATCCGGCGGACACGGTGAGCCGGACCCGCATCTTCGTCTGCCGCGCGCCCGATCCGAAGGAAGAAACTGCGTGCGCGTCGCGGATTTTGTCGAATCTGGCGCGGAAGGCGTTCCGCCGCCCGGTGACCGCGGCCGACCTGACGCCGCTGATGCAGTTCTATAGCGAAGGGCGGAAGGCCGGATCGTTCGAAACCGGAATCGAAAATGCGCTGGTGGCGATGCTGTCGAGCGCGAAATTTTTGTATCGCGTCGAACCGCCGCCGCCCGGCGCGAGCCCCGGAAGCATCTACCGCCTGAACGATACGGAACTGGCTTCGCGGCTTTCGTTCTTCCTGTGGAGCAGCATTCCCGACGACGAGCTGCTGAAGGTCGCCGAGCAAGGCAAGCTGCGCGATCCGCAGGTGCTGGATCACCAGGTGCGGCGGATGCTGGCCGACCCGCGCGCCAAGACGCTCACCACCAATTTCGCGTTCGAGTGGCTGAAGGTGCGCGACATGGACGCGATGGAGCCTGACCCGTACGTGTACCCGGCGTTCAATGCCGATCTGCGCGCCGCGCTCAAAAAGGAAATCGAGCTGTTCATCGACAGCGTGTTCCGCGAAGACCACAGCGTGGTGGATCTGCTGAACGCGAACTATACGTTTGTCAACGAGCGCCTGGCCGCGCACTACGGAATTCCGAACGTGCGCGGCGACGAATTCCGGCGGGTAACATTGACGGACTCCAGCCGGTTCGGCCTGCTTGGAAAAGGCGCGGTCCTGATGGTGACGGCGTATCCGAACCGGACGTCGCCGGTGCTGCGAGGCGCCTACATCCTGGAGAACATTTTGGGAACGCCGCCTTCGCCGCCGCCGCCGAACGTGCCGCCGTTCAAGGAGAACAAAGAAGGCGAGAAGGCGAAAACAGTGCGGGCGATTCTCGAAGAGCATCGCGCCAATCCAACCTGCAACGCCTGCCACGGTGTGATGGATCCGCTGGGATTCGCGCTGGAGAACTTCGATACGATCGGAACCTACCGGACAATGGACCGGTTCACCCGGACCAGGATCGATACCGGGGGAAAGCTCATCGACGGAACCGAATTGAACGGGCCGAACGATCTGCGCGCCGCGTTGATGCAGCGGCACGACCAGTTTGTGCAGACCCTGACGGAAAAACTCATGACCTATGCCCTGGGCCGCGGCGTTCAGTACTACGACATGCCGCAGGTTCGCAAAATTGTGAAGGAAGCCGCCCGCGACAATTACCGGTTCTCCTCGATCGTGAAGGCGATCGTGATGACGCCGGAGTTTCAGTCGAGCGAGGTGGAATCGGTGAAGGCGCAGCAGCCGGGGCCCAAGGAAATCGCCTCCCGGTAGAGAAGACGAAGGAGTCGCCGAAATGTTCGTGACCAAGAAGCACTTGACGCGCCGCACGGTCTTGCGCGGCGCGGGCGCGGCGTTGGCGCTGCCGCTGCTCGATGCGATGATTCCCGCTCGCACCGCGCTGGCCGATACGGCGGCCAAGGCCACACCGCACCTGGGATTCATTTATTTTCCGCATGGCGCGGTGCAGGACAAGTGGACGCCGAACGGCGTCGGCAAGATCGAATCCTTCAACGAGATCCTGAAGCCGCTCGAGCCCTACAAATCGATGACCACGGTCTTCAGCAACATTGAAAACCAGGCGCCGGTGGGGCCGGTGCATGCGCTGTCGCCGGGGACCTGGCTCAATTGCGTGCATCCGGCCATCAGCCAGGACCCGCACGCCGGCACCACGGTGGACCAGATCGCGGCCCAGCATATCGGGCAGGATACGCCGCTGCCCTCGCTCGAAGTGGCGACCGAGAATCACGGCGGCGGCGGTTTCTGCGACCGCGATTACGGCTGCTCCTACGCGGCCACCATTTCCTTCCGCACCCCGAGCACCCCGCTGCCGATGGAGACCGATCCGCGCAAGCTGTTCATGCGGTTGTTCGGCCAAGGCGACAATGCGGCCGAGCGGGCGCGCCTGTCGAAGCAATATGGGTCGCTGCTCGATATGGTGGGGGACGAAGCCAAGCAGCTGCAGAGTGTGGTGGGGCCATCGGACCGCGCGATGCTTTCGGATTACCTGGAAAGCGTGCGCGAAATCGAGCGCCGCATCCAGAAGATGGAAGCCCGGGATTTGTCGAAGGTGAACATCCCCGATGCGCCAAAAGAAGGCACGCTGCCGTTCAACCAGCGGATCGAGCTGATGTTCGACCTGGTCGCGCTGGCCCTGCAGGCCAACATGACCCGCATCTTCAGCTTCATGATGGCGGCCGAAGTGAGCGGCCAGACGTATAACTTCATCGGCGTGCCGGACGCGTTCCATCCGCTGTCGCATCACAATAACGAGCAGGCGAAGATGGAGCGGCTGGCGAAGGTGCAGGCCTATCACACGCAGGTGTTCGCGAAGTTCCTCGATAAGCTCGCGAAGATGCCGGATGGCGACGGCACCATGCTGGAGCATTCGCTGATTCTCTATGGCAGCAACATGGCCAACAGCAACGCGCACAACCACTATCCGCTGCCGACCTCGATCGTGGGCGGCTGGAAGACGGTGAAGGGCGGGCAGCACATCGTGCCGCCGGAGCACACGCCGCTGGCGAACGTGCTGCTGACACTGCTCGACCGCGTGGGGATTCCGCAGGAGAAACTCGGCGACAGCACCGGCGAACTGATGGACGTGTAGCCGGCGGAACATCGTTTCAAGCCGCAGGTGCCGGCAAGAGAGGGTCTATGAAAATTCTGGTGGTGGCCGCGGTAGTTTCGTTGCCCGCGTTGGCGGCCGAGATTGCAACGTCTGGTTCTCCGCTGGTGAGGGCGATCCGGGCGGGGGAGCGTTCGGCGGCGCTTGAGCTGATCGCGAAAAAATCTGCCGATGTGAATGCCGTTGAGGCGGACGGCTCGACGCCCTTGCTCTGGGCGGCGCATGCGAACGATGCGGAGTTGGTGGTGCGGCTTCTAAAGGCGGGGGCCAAGCCGAACGTCAAGAACCAGCTGGGCACGACGCCTCTGTTGGAAGCGGCCTTCAACGCGAACACCGAAGCGGTCAAGGCGCTGCTCGACGCGGGCGCGGACCCGAATGAAGCGGGGCCGGACGGCGAAACGCCTCTGATGTTGGTGGCGAAGACCTCCAATGTCGGCGCCGCGAAGCTGCTGCTGGCGAAGGGCGCGAATCCGAATATCCGGGAAAAGCAGCGCGGGCAGACGGCGCTGATGTGGGCCGCCGCGAACAGCCAGGGCGCCATGGTGCGCGAACTGCTGGCGCACGGCGCGGAACCGGACGCCGCCTCCGACACCGATCTGATGACTCCGCTGGTCAGCAGTGAGCCGCGCGCGCAGCCCCGTCCGCCGGGCGGCATCACCGCCCTGTTGTTCTCGGCTCGCGAAGGCTGCCTCGATTGCGTCCAGGCGCTGGTCGAGAAAGGCGCGAACGTCAACCTGGCGGACCCCGAAGGCGTGACGCCGCTTATCTTTGCGATTTTTAACGCGCGTTTCGACGTGGCGAAATACCTGATCGAGCACGGCGCGGCCATCAACCAATGGGACTGGTGGGGCCGCACCCCACTCTACCTGGCGGTGGACTACAACACGCTGCCGCACGGCGGACGTCCGGACCAGCCTTCGCTCGATGAAACTCTGCCGATCGACATCATCCGGATGCTGCTCGAGCGGGGCGCCAATCCGAACATCCAGTTGAAACTGCTGCCTCCGTATCGCGCGACGGGCAACGACCGCGGCCTCGACACGATGCTCACGGTGGGAACCACGCCGCTGCTTCGCGCGGCGAAAGCGCAGGACGTCGATGCAGTCAAGCTGCTGCTCGATCATGGCGCGCTGGTGGATTTGCCGAACGCCCAGGGCTGGACCCCGATGATCGCGGCCGCGGGCGGAGGTTCGGTGGACGCCGATACGCGCGGATACTATTACAGCTCCGACATTCAGGAGCGTGCGATTGCATCGCTCGATCTGCTGCTCGCGCACGGCGGCAACATCAACGAGCGCGCCGGGCGGTTCCAGCAAACGCCGCTGGATGGCGCGGCATTCTGGGGATGGAATAAGGTCGTCGAGCATCTGCTGGAGAAAGGCGCCGATATCAACCTCCCGGACGCCCGCGGGTACACGGCGGTCGACTACGCGATGGGGCGCGCGGCGGGGAACAGCCGCGGCGGGCAGCGCAAAGACGTTCACGAAGACACGGCCGAGTTGCTGGTGAAAAAGGGCGGCCACCCGGGAACGCCGATTGCGCAGCCGCAAGGCCGCGGCGGCCGCGGCGGTCCCCGGCGCGGGCAGTAAGTCGGTTATAAGCCGGTATTTACTGCGGCAACCGAGATCACCTTCCCGTTTTGCACCTCCACCTGCACCTGGGTTTTGAGCTTGGAGTACGAGTAGGTGGTGCGGGCCGGGCCGTCGGTGACCATCATGGTCGGCGGGCCGAAACGGCGCACCATCTCGCTGTACGGGATGCCCGCGCGAATCTTGCGGGGATCTTCGTAGGCGGACGCGCGCCGCGGTTTTGACGGAGTGCGTTTTACGGCGACGGGCTTGGGACGCTCGCGGTGAACCGGCTCTTCCTTCGGCAGCGGATTCATTTCGTTCGAGGGATGCCGCGGTTCTTCTTCGGCGGGAGAAGGCTTTGGCTTGTCGAGCCCGCAGCCGGAAGCCGCCAGCAGGAATACCGCGAGCAAGGGAACCCCACATTTCATCCGGCCGCACCTCCTCCCCTGATTGTGAGGGCGCCGGGGCAGGAGGGGAAGTTGGCGGAGGTTAGCAGGGGATTGCTGACTGGCGCGGCCCGCCGGCTTATGGCGTCGCGGGAAACTCCACATTTTCCGCGACGAACAATGTGACTTCCACTTTTCCCGATCCCGGCAGTTCCTTATATTGCACCGGCCCGGCAGGGCCGCGCACCTGGCTGCTGCGCAGCGGCACGTTCACGCTGCCGGCCCGGAGCGTCACGTGTTGCAGGGCGACGCTCTTGGCGCCATTCGGACCGTTTCCCGCGCTGACCTCGGTCACGACTCCCGATGCGATGGCCCCGGCTTTGGCCAGCACTTTGCCGCTCTGCGTCAAGTCTTCCGCCAGAACGAAGGTGACCGTTTGTCCGGCCGGGGGGGGCGTGCCGAAACCCTCGACGGCAATCAGGTGGACCGGAGTTCCTTCGCGCAGCACGGGCGTATTGGCCGATTGATCTTCGGGAGTGTGGGTGGTCAGTTTTTTGAGGAACAGTTCCTCCGCGAGATTGAGTCCGATGAGGCCGGCGAAGTGGAACATCAAGGCCCTGCCGATCAGAGTGTACTGTGTCCGCGATCCCGGAAGGTACGTCTGCGCCATCTCCGCCGAGGCGATGGCGCCGATCAGGCCGGCGTACGGCGGCTGCCAGTTGCCGCTGTCGCCCTTGGCGCGAAAAGCCGATTTGACCGCATACCACGCGCGCTGCGCGGGGCCTCCTTTTCCGCTGTAAAAGTAGCGCGGATCCTGGTGAAGAACCGAGTCCGCGAGAACCGACGTGATCAGCACGTTGTCGGTCGCGGTGGCGTAGGCCGCTCCGAATCGCTTGGCATACCCTTGCGCGCCCTGGCCGAATTGCCAGTAGCTGTTCCTTTGCTGCTGAATGCCGGCGGTTATCCCGACGGCTGCGAAAGTCGCGGGATCGAAGAGCAGCTTCAAGCCCAGATGCAATTTCTGCCGGGGCGCCAGCGGAGCGGGATGGCTCTCATACGCCACGTAATAATTCGGCAGCACCGCCAGGACGCGCTGTTGCTCCTCCTGCTTCAATTGCTCCTGCGCGACTTCGTCGGGAGGGATCCCGACCGTGACGGTCGTTACCGCCGGCGCCACCTGCATGACGGCCGCCAACGGTTTGGAATCGGGCGCGGCCGACGCGGGCACGTTCGAGGCGGTCCAATCGGCCAAGCCGCTGGCGGAAATTTTTACCCCGTAATCGCCCGGAGGCAAAGCCGAAATCTGGAACGCCCCCTGCGCGTCGGTGACGGTCGTGCGGGAAATTCCGTTGGCGCCCGTCGCCGTGACCACCGCGCCCAGTACCGGCGCGCCGGAGGCATCGGTGACCTTGCCTTGAATGGACGCCGTGTCCTGCGCCACCGCGCACCGCGCAGAAAACAGAGCTGCCAGTAGGATCAGATCGGGGACAAGCCGGTTGCGCAGGAGCATGGTTACGGGTATTCGGTCACACGTGACGCAGCTCACAGACGTGCCGCCGAATGTCCGTGCGTTACTCGTGCACTTGCGTTGCCGATCCCCGCGGCAGCCGCGGGCCACCTATCCGGTACGGGAACTTACACCGATTGGCGTGTTTCAGTGCTGCAGCACGCTGCTCAGCGTCCAGTACGGCTTCCCGACTTCCTGTGCGTCGATCACGGCCACCGCGGCCACATGCACGATGTCGTTGACCTCCGAACCGCGCTGCAGGACGTGCACCGGTTTCGAGAGGCCCGTCAGCAGCGGGCCGATCAGTTCCATGCCGCCGATGCGGTGCAGCAGCTTGTAGGCGATATTGCCGGCTTCGAGAGTGGGGAAGATCAGGACGTTGGCGCCGCCTTTCAGCGTGCTGAACGGATACGTCTCGTCGATGATCTCGGGCACTACGGCGGTGTCGGCTTGCATTTCGCCGTCGATCATCAGGCCGGGGGCGCGCTGGCGCACCAGGTCGACGGCGCGGCGCACTTTGTCGGAGAGAGGATGGCGGGTGCTGCCGAAGTTCGAAAAGCTGAGCATCGCGACGCGCGGTTCCTGGCCGAAACGGCGGGCCTTTTCCGCCGCCATGATGGCGATTTCGGAGAGGTCTTCCGCCGTCGGGTCGATGTTCACCGTTGCGTCGGCCAGGAAATAGATGCCGCCCTTGGGAGTAATCAGAACGTACACGCCGGCGACGCGCTTCAGCTCGTGACGCACTTCGATCAGTTGCAGCGCGGGGCGGATGGTATCGGGATAGTGGGTGGTGAGGCCGCCGATCAGACCATCGGCCTCGCCCAGCCGCACCATCATGCTGGCGAACGTCACCGGGTTCAGAATCAGCTGCTCGGCTTCGGTGCGGGTAATGCCTTTGCGCTGGCGCACGTGGTACAGTTCTTCGGCATAGGTCTGGCGTCGCGGCGAGCGCGGCGGATCGACAATCTGCACACCCTTGAAGCTGAGCCGCAGCTCGGCGATTTTCTCGCGGATCTTCGTTTCATTGCCCAGCAGGACGGGGTCGGCAATCCGCTCGTCGACCAGGATCTGGCAGGCCCGCAGAATTTTGCTTTCTTCGCCTTCGGTAAACACGATGCGCTTCGGGTCTTTCTGGGCTTTGTGAATCATGAAGCGCATCACTTCCCGCGATTTGCCGAGGCGGCGTTCGAGCTCTTCGCGATACTGATCGAGATCGACGTGGTGTTGCGCCACGCCGGTCTCCATGGCGGCGCGGGCCACGGCGGCCGCTTCCCAAATGAGCACGCGCGGATCGAACGGCTTGGGGATGATGTACTCGCGGCCGAATTCCATGTGCTCGACACCATAGGCGCGCAGCACGGAGTCCGGCACGTCTTCCTTGGCGAGCGCGGCGAGCGCATGCGTGGCGGCCAGCTTCATCTCATCGTTGATGGCGGTGGCGCGGACGTCGAGGGCGCCGCGAAAGATGAACGGAAAGCCGAGGACGTTGTTGACCTGGTTGGGGAAATCCGAGCGGCCGGTGGCCACAATGGCGTCGGGACGGGTGGCCAGCGCGACATCGTAAGGAATTTCGGGGTCGGGATTCGCGAGCGCAAAGATGATGGGCTTCGGCGCCATCCCCAGAATCATTTCCGGCGTGACGGAGTTGCCTACTGAAAGGCCGAAGAAGACGTCGGCGCCGCGCAGGGCTTCGGTGAGGGTGCGGGCCGGAGTCCAGGCGGCGAATCGGGCTTTGTATGGGTTCATGCCTTCGGGGCGGCCTTCCCAGATGACGCCGTGCGTGTCGCACATCACGATGTGGTCGCGGCGCACGCCCAGCCTCACGAAATGCTCGGCGCAGGAAATGGCGCTGGCGCCGGCGCCGCTGAACACCAGGCGCACGTCTTCGATTTTCTTGTCCACGATTTCGAGCGCGTTGAGCAGCCCGGCGCCGGAGATGATGGCGGTGCCGTGCTGGTCGTCGTGGAAGACGGGAATCTTCATTGTCTTCTTGAGCTCTTCTTCGATCAGAAAACACTCGGGCGCTTTGATGTCTTCGAGATTGATGCCGCCGAAGGTGGGCTCGAGGATCTGGCACGTGCGGATGACCTCTTGCGGATCGAGTGTATCGAGCTCGATGTCGAACACGTCGATATCGGCGAAGCGTTTGAACAGAACGCCCTTGCCTTCCATGACGGGTTTGCCGGCGAGCGCGCCGATGTGGCCGAGGCCGAGCACCGCGGTGCCGTTGCTGATGACGGCCACCAGGTTGCCTTTGGAGGTATACCGGTACGCGAGGCTGGGGTCGCGCTCGATTTCCTTACAGGGAACCGCCACACCGGGCGTATACGCGAGGCTCAGGTCTCGCTGGGTGCGGCACGGCTTGGTGGGGGTTACTGACACTTTGCCGGCCGGCGCTGTCGAATGATACTCCAGTGCCTCTTCGGGCCGAATCGTCATGATGGATGCCTTTCAAGACAATTATAGCTGATTATCCCGAAAAGCACCCACGGCCCCGTGGTGATTTCGATTTCGGTGACAGGCTACGCAATACCCGAATCAAAACGGGCGGCGCGGAGTTGTTTAGAGATTTCGTAGCCTGTCACCGAAACTTACGACGCCCCTGTCTGCTTCTTCGCGCCGAGGTGCAGCAAACGCTCGGCGTTGCGGCGGTAGATCTTGTCCTTGTCGTCGGCAGAGAGGTTGAGCGCTTCGATGCACCGGATGGTTTCGCGGATGTAGAGGCCGGGCGCCGGTTCGAACGGGACGTCGGAAGCGAAGACGACGTTTTCGACGCCGAAAAATTCCAGGCCGCAGCGAGTGGCCGCCGCGCCGCCGAACAGGGCCGTGTCGGCGTAGAACTGGCGGAAATAATCGATGGGGCGCTTCTTGAGGCTCTTCAGGACGGCCTTGTAATCGACATCGGAGGTGCGGGAGCCGAGCTGGTCCCAGCCATAGCCGACCCGGCCTTCGAAATACGGTACCATGCCGCCCATGTGGTGGGTGATGATCTTCAGATTCGGAATGCGGTCGAACATGCCGGAAAACACGATGCGCGCCATGGCGGCGCTGGTCTCGTAGGGCCAGCCGAAGGTCCACCAGATTTCGTACTGCGATTTTTCTTCGGCCTTGTAGTCGGGCATCTCGGCGCCGCGGGCCGGGTGCATCCAGATGGTGTGATCGCGGCGAGCCGCTTCGGCGAAGAGCGGCTCGAGCCCGGCGGAATCCAGCGCTTTGCCGGAGACGTTGGTGAACATCTGAAAGCCCTGGGCGCCGAGTTGCGTGACGGCCCGGTCGAACTCTTTCAGCGAGGCGTCGGGATTGTTCAAGGGCAGGGAAGCGGTGAATCCGATGAAACGATCGGGGTATTTCGCGACCAATTCAGCGAAACCATCATTGGCGATGCGCGCCAGTTCGGGGGATTTTTCCGGGGGAGCCAGTGCTTCCAGGGGAGGAGCCGGGAGCGACAGGAACTGCTTGTATTCGCCGAACTCGTCCATGACCTTGAAACGGGCATCGAGATTCGCGATGGTGGGGACATTCTGGACGCGTTTGCCGATGTCCTTCAGTCCCGGAACGTTGATAAATTCATCACAATAGCGGTTGGGAAAGAAGTGATTAAAGAGGTCGATTTTCATCGTATGGGCATTATAGCCCATCGGTTCCAACGGGTTGACAAGGCGCGCGCGGATTTGAAATAATCCATCCGCCTTTTAACAGGCCACGCTCCCTCACGTTCGCGGTTCGTCCAGAGCGGTGCGCGTGGGGGAGTGTGTGGTGGTCACTGGGCCTGCTGCTCTTCGAGGTACTTGAGCAGGGCGTAGGTTCGAACCTGGACCAGATCCGGATTCGAACTCATCTGGGAAAAAATGGAGCCCCAGATGGGCATATCGCGGCTGCCGTGAGCGGCCACCACGTCCTGCCCCTTGATGTAATTCATCACGTGCAACTCGGGGAACTTGCCGCCGTTTTTCCGAGCGAGCTGAGTGAGGTCCGCGGGTCTTTTCTTCAAAGCCTCGGCGGCGGGTCCGTCGCCCTTTGCGCTGTTGCCATGGCACACCGCGCAGTACTCCTTGAACAGATCGGCGCCGTCCAAGGTGGTTGTGGGGCGGGCGTTCACCTTCTTAATGGTCTTGCCGGATTCCTGGCCGGCGGCCACGGTGGCGGTGGCCCCGAACACCAGCAAGGCGGAAAGAATCAGAGTTGAAGGTAGAGATATTCTCTTCATGGCTCGATGATACGGCGAGAGGGTGCCGCGGCGAAAGAGAAATCTGACCGTTTTTATCAGAAATAAAGGCCTGGAAGTCGTAACCTGCGCATGAAGTGAGGCGTCACGCGAGAGGATCGCTTGGGGGGCTCTTGATCAATTGCGGGGGCAGGCCCTAAATCCCAAGGTGGTAAAACATTCTTGGGAGAATACGTTTGACCGACTCTGAGATCTACTTGGGCCTGCCCCAATTCGAGATTAGCAGCATCGAGCG